>Ga0081540_1001294_pt1 | contig 12886 bp, 10 predicted proteins | sample TabmetS2T1R1_FD_71024 | JGI IMG/M metagenome (GOLD analysis project Ga0081540, IMG submission 71024) | Tabebuia heterophylla rhizosphere microbial communities from the University of Puerto Rico - S2T1R1 | ecosystem: Host-associated > Plants > Roots > Rhizosphere ... | reverse complement strand
CCGCACGCGGCCAGGATGCCGCCCGCGCCGGTGGCGAGCGCGCCTGCGCCCAGCCCCCGCAGCACAGACCGCCGTGCGACGCCTTGTTCCTGCTGCTGCCTTCCGGCCGCCTTGTCAGCCTGGTCAGCCAGGACAGCCTCGTCGGGATCCATTGTGTCTCTCCTTCGCACTTAACGCCTCAGGGCCGGTGACGGCCCCTATTGGCCCCCCATAGTGCTGCCGGAGCCTTCGCGGTGGCGGCCGGCGCGGCCAGCACGGTCAGTGCATCACGGATCAGCGCTCGATTTGTCTCCTTCGCCCTCATTACCGCAGAGGGCACGCGGCCCCCACTGGCCACACCAGCTCCCGCACCCTGTCGCTGACGTGGCACGGTTCAGCCAGCGCGCCCGATTGCGTCATGCGTTGGTCGGCTCGAGCTTGGCGGTGATCGGCACCTGCGAGTTCAGCGAGTTGTCGACGACCTTCATCTCGAAGGGGAAGTCGGAACCCTTCTTCCACTGCACGCCGACCGGGTTGATGATGGCGACGCCCGGGGCCGGGCCGCTGGAGAAGTCCAGAGCCCCGCACATTCCGGTGTAGTTCACCTTGTGGATCGCGCTGGCGACGGCCGCGCGGTCGTGCGGGTCGCTGGTCGCGGTGAACGCCTCCTTCGCCACCTCGAACAGGCTGTAGCTGGACCCGATCGACTGCACCCACTGGTTGTTGGTCTGCGACTGGAAGTTGTTCGCGAGCTGTTTCGCGCTCAGGCTGGGGTCCAGCGAGGACTGGTTGGGCATGTACGGGCCCCACCAGGAGTCGGTCGCGATGTTGTTGACCAGCGGCCCGAGCGCGACCGTGTCGGCCGGGAACAGCAGCACCTTGGCCACCGTCGCCAGCTTCGGCTTCCAGCCCTGCTGGTTGGCCTGCTTCCAGAACGTGTTGAAGTCCGGCGGGATCGGGCAGTTGCTGAAGTACTGGGCGTTCGCGTTCTTGAACTTGGAGATCATCGAGGTGAAGTCCGTGGTGCCGTCGGTGTAGGCGCCGCCGTCGACCGGCGTGTAGTGCGACTCCTTGATGAGCTCGGTGAAGACCGCCCGGAACGCGTTGCCGTCGGCGTCGTTCGGGTACATGCAGGCGACCTTCTTGTTCGCGGCCGGGACCCGGTTCCACATGGGCACGAAGCAGCCCTGGAACTCCTTCAGGCCGAAGAAGAACAGCGTGGCGTACTGGAAAGTCTTTGTCGCCTTGCCCGGGGCCGGGTTGCCGCCCAGGCCGGCGTACCAGGACTCCCAGGGGCAGACGGTCGACACGCAGGGCACCCCCTGCGTCTGCGCCACCACCGCGACCGGGTTGGTCGTCTCGGGGGTGGAGGTGGTCAGCAGCATGTCCACGTTGTCGTTGAGTATGAGCTGGCGTGCGACCTGCGAGGCACGGTTGGGATCCGATTGGCTGTCGGAGACGATGATGTCGACCTTGTAGGTCTTGCTGCCGATCGTGAAGCCTTTTGAGTAGGCCGGTGTGGCCCGGATCGTGCTGATGACAAATTTGTCACCCGACGCGAACCCGGCCAGCGGGCCGGTAAGAGGGGTGATGAAGCCGATTTTGATCGTGCTGGTGGAGGAAGAGTTTCCCGAACCCTTGATGCCCGAACTGCACGCGGCCAGGATGCCGCCCGCGCCGCTGGCGATCGCGCCCGCACCCAAACCACGCAGTACGGACCGCCGCGCGACGCCTTGTTCCTCCGGCGGTTTTCCGGTCGCTCCGTCAGGGCTCATTTCGAGTCTCCTTCTCAGTAAGGTCTCGCTAACGCCTTGAAGCCAGGACCACATTCAGCCCCGGCTCCATGTCCCGTGACAGCAGGTGATTCTTAGTGAAATGCCTATTGTTCGCATAGCGTACAACGATGCGCAATACAGAACTCAACCACGAAGTAACTTGGGCTGTCAACCGCATCCCTTCGGATATTCGAGCAGGTAACAGCCCGGACAAGATGGGGTAACAAGCACGGCAGCGAGCTGGACTCGGATGACCATACCGGACATTCCCGAGCACGCTGCCGTAATCGCCACAACACGCTGCGAAAGGCCGACCGTGATTTGGACGGGTGCACGACATCCCGGCCGTGATATGGAGGTGGATGCACGGCGTCCCGGGCCGGTTTGGACATGGGTGCGCGACATCCCGGCGGCGCCCGCGGGCACGTTGCGCCGGCGGCGCCGGCCCGGCCGGCGCCGTGGTGCGGCGGACCTCAGCTCGTGCGCCGCACCACGTAATCGCACAGCGCCTCGAAAGCGGTGCGGGCGGGACCATCGGGCAGCCGGGCGATCTCGGCCCTGGCGGCGTCGGCCCACTGCCGCAGGTCGCCGCGCGCCGCGTCCATCGCCGGGTGGGCGCGCAGCAGCGAGAGCGCTTCCGCGTGCAGCAGCGGGTCGGTCAGGTCGGCCGAGCTGAGCAGCTCGGTCAGCCGGTCGTCGGCCCGGCCGGGCGAGCGCAGCGCGTGGAGCACCGGCAGGGTCCGCACTCCCTCCCTGAGGTCGGTGCCGGGGGTCTTGCCGGACTGCTCGGACTCGCTGGCGACGTCGAGGATGTCGTCGGACAGCTGGAACGCCACCCCGAGGGCGTGGCAGGCGGGCGCGATCCGGTTCACAACCTCGCCCGGGGCCCCCGCGAACATCGCCCCGAACCGGCCGGCGGTGGCGATCAGGGATGCCGTCTTGTCCCTCACCACCCGCAGGTAGTGCTCCAGCGGGTCTGCGCCCGCGTCTGGCCCGATCGTCTCGGCGACCTGCCCGCTGACCAGCTGTGCGAACGTGTCGGCCTGGATGCGGATCGCCTCGGGGCCGAGATCGGCAAGAATCCGCGAGGCGCGGGCGAACAGGAAGTCACCGGTGAGGATGGCGATCATGTTGCTCCACCGGGAATTGGCGCTCTCGTGGCCACGCCGGATCACCGCCTCGTCCATCACGTCGTCGTGATAGAGGGTGGCCAGGTGGGTCAGCTCGATGGCCACGGCGGCCGGCACGACCCGCTCATCGGCCGGGTTGCCGAACTGGGCCGCCAGCAGCACCAGCGTGGCGCGGAAGCGCTTGCCGCCGGCGTCGATCAGGTGCCGCGACGCCTTGGCGAGCAGCGGCTCCTGTGCCCGCGCCGCATCCCGCAGGCCCTCTTCAACCCGGCTGAGGCCCTCGCTCACCTCGGCCTCAAGCGAGCTATTGGCCAGTTCCATGGAGACAACAGTGACCACTCAGGCTCCCAGTCATCGTGCGCGCGCCGTGCCACCAGGGTGCCATGACGCTGCCGGGCCACCAAGCCGCAGGGGCCCATCAGCGGGGCAGGCGCCCCTCGCCGGCGAACGGGGGCGCTAGCGGACAAACAGGTGCGAGGCAGCCGAGTTGGCGAGGCTGAGCAGCGGCTCAGGCACGATGCCGAAGACCAGCGTGGTGAGCGCACCGAATGCCACCGCGATGCCCGTGAACACGCCCGGCCTGATCACGTCCGGCCCGTCGGGGGCCGGGTCGCTGAAGAACATCAGGACGATGACCCGCACGTAGAAGAACGCGGCGATCGCGCTGCTGAGCACACCGACGATGACGAGCGGCAGCGCACCGCCGGCGATAGCGGCCTGGAAGACCGCGAACTTCCCGATGAAGCCGCTGGTCAGCGGGATCCCCGCGAAGGCGAGCAGGAAGAAGGCGAACACGCCCGCCACCAGGGGCGACCGCCGGCCAAGCCCGGCCCACTTGGACAGGTGGTTGGCCTCACCGGCCGGGTCCCGCACCAGCGTCACCACCGCGAACGCCCCGATCGTGGTGAACCCGTAGACCGCGAGATAGAAGAGGCTGCTGGACAGGCCCGCGACGCTCGTGGCGACGACGGCGGTGAGCACGAACCCGGCGTGGGCTATCGACGAATAGGCCAGCAGCCGCTTGACGTCGGTCTGGGTGATCGCGATGACGGCGCCGACCAGCATGGTGAGGACCGCCACCACCCACATGGCGGGCCGCCAGTCCCACGTCAGCTGGCCGAATGCGACATAGAAGACGCGCAGCAGCGCGCCGAACGCGGAGACGACGGTGCAGGAGGCCATCAGCGCGGTCACCGGGGTGGGCGCGCCCTGGTAGACGTCCGGCTTCCAGCTCTGGAACGGCACCGCGCCGATCTTGAACAGCAGGCCGATGCCGAGCAGGGCGATCCCCGCGTACAGCAGCGTGGAGCCGCCGACGTTCGACCCGGCCGCCTCCGCGATCGCGGCCAGGTTCACCGAGCCCGAGTACCCGTACAGCATGGCGACGCCGAACAGGAAGAACGCGGACGAGAACGCGCCGAGCAGGAAGTACTTGACGGCCGCCTCCTGCGAGAGCAGGCGCCGCCGCCGGGCGAGCCCGCACAGCAGGTACAGCGGGAGGGACAGGACCTCCAGCGCGACGAACATCGTGAGCAGGTCGTTGGAGGCCGGGAACAGCAGCATGCCGCCGACCGCGAACAGGGTGAGCGGGTAGACCTCGGTGTGGCTGATGCCGGCCAGCAGCCCCTCGCGTTCCTCGACGCTGCCGGGCACGGCGGCCGCCTGCGCGACGAACGGGCTCACGTCGTGCGAGGACTCGGCGATGAGCATGACGCTGACGAACGCGAGGACCAAGATCGTGCCCCAGATGAACAGCGTCGGCCCGTCCACCCCGACCGCGCCCTCGGCGGCGACGTGACCCGGGCTGTGGTGGTCGAACAGCGAGGACGAGGCGGCGACCACGATCGTGATCACGAACGCCGCCGCCAGGCTGCCGAGCGCGAGGACCAGGTGGATCACCCGGCGGCGCCCGCGCGGCACGAACGCCTCGACCAGCGTTCCGGCCACGGCCGCGGCGAAGACCAGCAACATCGGCAGCAGCTGGCCGTACTCGACGTGGGGCGGCGTGATCGTGGTCGCCGCGCCGGCGGCGAACACGCCGGAGATCGCGGTCACGGGACCAGCTCCTTTTTGATCGGCGTGCCGCTCGCACCCTTGCCGAGGTACGCGATCTCCTGGGCCGGGTGGGTGGGACGGGGCGGTGCCGGATGAACGACCACCCGGGCCGGATGGGGGGGAACCGGATCGGTCGCGTGGATCTGCACCAGGGTCCGGTGCACCGCCGGGTTGATGATGTTCAGCAGCGGCTGCGGGTAGAACCCGAAGAAGATGATCAGCGCGATCAGCGGCCCCACCGCCCACAGTTCCCTGGCCTTGAGGTCAGGCAGGTGCGCGGTCTGCTCCCGCACCGGCCCGGTCATCGTGCGCTGGTACATCCACAGGATGTAGATGGCCGACAGGACGGTGGCGATCGTCGCCGCCACCGCGGCGGCCTTGTACTTGGTGAACGTGCCGACCAGCACCAGGAACTCGCTGACGAAGGTGGACAGGCCCGGCAGCGACAGGGCGGCCAGGCCGGCGATGAGGAACAGCCCGGCGAGCACCGGCGCCACCGACTGGACCCCGCCGTAGTCGCTGATCAGATGCGACCGCCGCCGCACGATCATGAACCCGGCGATGAGGAACAGCGCGCCGGTCGCGAACCCGTGGTTCACCATGTAGAGGGTCGCGCCCGACTGTCCCTGGCTGGTCAGCACGAAGATTCCCAGCGCGATCAGGCCGAAGTGCGAGACCGAGGTGTAGGCGATCAGCCGTTTGATGTCTGCCTGGCCGATCGCGACGATCGCCCCGTACAGGACGCCGACCACCGCCATCACGAGGACGAGCGGGATGAAATACCGGGACGCCGCCGGGAACAGCTCGAGGCAGTACCGGATCATCCCGAACGTCCCGACCTTGTCGAGCACGCCCACCAGCAGCACCGCCGCACCCGGCTGCGCCGAGGCGGCCGCGTCCGGCAGCCAGGTGTGGAACGGCCACAGGGGCGCCTTGATCGCGAACGCGACGAAGAAGCCGAGGAACAGCCACTTCTGCACCTGCGGGCCGAACACCACGTGGGTCAGCTGGCTGAACAGGAACGTGCCCGGATGCCCGCCGCGGGCGGAGTAGACGTACAGGGCGATCACCGCGGCCAGCATGAGCAGCCCGCCGAGCAGGCTGTAGAGCAGGAACTTCACCGCCGCGTACTGGCGCTGTCCCACCCCGTAGCTCCCGATCATGAAGTACATCGGGATGAGCATGGCCTCGAAGAGCACATAGAACAGGAAGACGTCGGTGGCCGCGAAGATGCCGATGACCATCGCTTCGAGCAGCAGCATCCAGAAGAAGTAGGTCTTCACGCTGTACCTGGGCTGGACCCCGACGACGCCGGTGCCGTCGGCCGGCAGCGCCCCACCCTCGCCCGGGCCGGGGCGGGGGTCGGCGTCGTGCCACGACGCCAGCACCACCACCGGCATCAGCACCGCGGTCATGCCGATGAGGACCAGCCCGATGCCGTCCACCCCGACCGCGTAGTGAATGCCGAATTGCGGGATCCACGAATAGGTCTGGGTGAACTGGAACGCCGGGCCGTCCGGGGTGAAGCTGACGATCATGGCGATCGTCATCGCGAGCGTGAGCAGCGAGAACAGCAGCGCGATCCACTTGGCAAGCTCGTTGCGGGAGCGGGCGTCAGCGTCGCCGGCACCGGGAGAGGCGCCCGGGACTGCCGCGAGCACCAGCGCGCCGGCCGCCGGGATCGCGAGGATGACGGTCAGGTAGGGAAACGTGCTCATCGCCTCTGCCTCCTCACCTAGAGCCGCACCAGCAGGAGCGCGCCGACCAGCAGCACCGCGCCCACGAACATGGACAGGGCGTAGGACCGTACGAACCCGGTCTGCACCCGGCGCACCCGCCCCGACGTGCCGCCTACGGTCGCGGCGACGGTGTTGACCAGCCCGTCGACGCCCCGGTTGTCGAAGTACACCGACAGCCTGGTCAGCCACTGGCCGGGCCGCATCACCAGGGACTCGTTAACCGCATCGCCGTACAGGTCCTTGCGGGCTGCGGTGACGGCGAACCGGCCGGCCGGGGCGGTGACGGGCACCGGCGCCCGCCCGTACATGTACCACGCGAGCGCGATCCCGGCGATCGCCAGCAGGAGCGCCACGATCCCCGCGGTGGTGAACACGGACGGCTCCGGCGGCACGTAGCCGAACACCGGTCCGAGGAAGCCGGCGAGCCGGTCACCGAGGATCTCGAAGGCGCCGAAGCCCAGGGCGCCGATCGCCAGCAGGACCATCGGCGAGGTCATCACCGGCGGCACCTCATGCGGATGGGCACCGGGGTCCCACCGGCGCTCCCCCGCGAAGGTCATGAACATCACCCGGGTCATGTAGAACGCGGTGATGCCGGCTCCGGCCAGGGCCGCTATGCCGAGGATCCACCCCGAGGTCCCGCCCTTCCCGAACGTCGCGTCGATGACCGTGTCCTTGGCGAAGAAGCCGGAGAACGGGGGAATGCCGATGATCGCCAGATAACAGACGAAGAACGTGACGTAGGTGACCGGCATGACCGCACGCAGGCCGCCGAGGCGGCGCATGTCCACCTCGTCGTTCATCTCGTGCTTGATCGATCCTGCCCCGAGGAACAGGCCGGCCTTGAAGAAGCCGTGCGCCAGGAGCAGCGCGATCGCGAACGCATAGCCCGGGGGCCCGAGCCCGGCCGCCAGCATCATGTACCCGATCTGGCTCATGGTCGACCCGGCCAGTGCCTTCTTGATGTCGTCCTTGGCACAGCTGATGATCGCGCCGAACAGCAGCGTGGCCGCGCCCACGATCGTGACCAGGAGCCGGGCGTCCGGCGAGAAGTCGAAGATCGGGCCAGACCGGACGATCAGGTAGACACCGGCGGTCACCATGGTCGCCGCGTGGATCAGCGCGGAGACCGGAGTGGGGCCCTCCATCGCGTCCAGCAGCCAGGACTGCAGCGGCAGCTGGGCCGACTTTCCGCAGGCGCCCAGCAGCAGCAGGAGCCCGAGCGCGGTGACCGTGCCCTGGCTTGCCTCGCCGACCTGCCCGAAGACGCCGGTGAAGGTCACCGAGCCGAACACGGCGAACATCAGCATGATCGCCAGCGACATCCCGACGTCACCGACCCGGTTGACGACGAACGCCTTCTTGGCCGCGACGGCGGCGACGGGCTTGTACTGCCAGAAGCCGATCAGCAGGTAGGAGGTCAGGCCGACGCCCTCCCACCCGACGTAGAGGACGAGGTAGTTGTCGGCCAGTACCAGCAGCAGCATCGACGCCACGAACAGGTTCATGTACCCGAAGAAGCGGCGCCGCTCCGGGTCGTGCGACATGTAGCCGACCGCGAAGATGTGGATCAGCGAGCCGACCCCGGTGATGAGCAGCACGAAGCAGATGGACAGCTGGTCGATCAGCAGGCCCACCGGCACGTCGAAGCGCGCCACGTGGATCCAGGTGAACAGCGTGATCTCCCTGCTGCGCTGGCTGGACGGGTAGCCAAGCATCGCGAAGAAGATGACCACCCCGTAGACGAAGGAGGCCAGCGGCATGGCCACCCCGACCAGGTGCCCGATGCGGTTGGTCCGCCTGCCGCCGAGCAGGAGCAGCGCCGCGCCCGCGAGCGGGAACGCGATCAGCAGCCACGCCGCGTGCTGGGCGCCGGTCGCGGCCAGCGGGACCGTGTCCGGCATGGCTCCGGCCGTTTGCGCGGCCAAAGCCGCGAGATTGCCTGTCACTGCAACCCCTCACGGTGCTGGCCCGGGGGGACGACCCCCCGGAGCCCGCCGGTCAATATTTCAGCAGGTTCGCGTCGTCCACCGACGCGGACCTGCGGGTACGGAAGATCGCTACCAGGATCGCCAGTCCCACGACCACTTCCGCGGCCGCGACCACCATCACGAAGAACGCGACCACCTGGCCGTCCACCTGTCCGTGCACGCGCGCGAAGGCGACGAAGGCCAGGTTGACCGCGTTCAGCATGAGCTCGACGCACATGAAGATGACCATGGCGTTGCGGCGCACCAGGACGCCGACGGCGCCGATCACGAACAGGATCACGGCGAGCGCCACGTAGTTTCCCGGGCTCATGATCGCGGCCCTTCCTGCCCGTTCCCGCTCGCGTCCTCCCCATCGGGGTGAGCCCGGTCGCCCGGCCCACCCGGGCCACCAGGCCCACCAGGCCCCGGGGGCAGCACGCCGCTGGCCTCACGAAGGGCCTCATCGACGGCCTCCGGCGCGCCGGGCCGTTGCGCGATGACGGGGCTGACCGAGACGGCCGCCGGGGTGCCGTCGGGCAGCAGCGCCGGGAAGTCCACGGCGTTGTGACGCGCATAGGTCCCCGGCCCGGTCAGCGGCGCCGGGCGCCCGCCCGCGACCCGCAGCACCGACAGGTCGCGCTGGGTCGGCTTCGGCCTGGTCCGCTCCCGGTGCGCCAGCACCATGGCGCCAAGCGCCGCGGTGATCAGGAGCGCGCTGGTGACCTCGAACGGGAAGAAGTACCTGGTGAAGATCAAGGTCGCGATCCTCGATACGTTGCCCGCCCCGTAGCTGACCTGGGCGCCCGTCGCCGGGCCGATCGCCGCGTGCCCGACGATCAGGCTCAGCAGCACCAGGAACCCGATGGCGGCCAGGCCGGCGGCGAGCCGCTGGCCCCGGATGGTCTCGCGCAGGGAGTCGGCCGCGCTCACCCCGACGATCATGAGCACGAACAGGAACAGCATCAGGACGGCGCCGGTGTAGACGATGATCTGCACCGCCGCCAGGAACGGCGCGCCCGCGGTCGCGTACAGCACGGCCAGCGAGAGCATCACGACCGCGAGCAGCACCGCGCAGTGCACCGCCCGCGGCGCCAGGATCATCCCGAGCGCGGCCGCCACCGACACGACGGCGAGCACCCAGAACACCACGGTGGTGGTGGTCGACGTCGCGGTGCTGGCGGCCAGCACCAGGTGCGCGCTCACCCCTGCTCCCCCGCCCGGTCGCCGTCACCCGGCTCGCGCTGTGCGTCACGGGCGGCGGCCATCTCGCCGGCGGAGGGCTCGCTCAGCGTGCCCTCGGGCGTGTCCTCCGCGTTCCCCGCCTCCCGCGAGGCGACGCCGGCGGCGCCGAGCAGGTAGTAGTCCCGCTCGCTCGCGCCGAGCCGCATCGGGTGGGGCGGGTCCTCCATCGCCGGCTCGAGCGGCGCGAGCAGCTGCTCCTTGGTCCAGATCAGGCTCTCGCGGTTGTCGTCGGCGATCTCGTAGTCGTTGGTCATCGTCAGCGCCCGGGTCGGACAGGCTTCCACGCACAGCCCGCAGAGGATGCAGCGCAGGTAGTTGATCTGGTAGACGCTGCCGTACCGCTCGCCGGGCGAGTAGCGCTCGTCCTCGGTGTTGTCCTCCCCCTCGACGTAGATGGCGTCGGCGGGACAGGCCCAGGCGCACAGCTCGCAGCCGATGCACTTCTCCAGCCCGTCCGGCCAGCGGTTCAGCTGGTGGCGGCCGTGGAAGCGCGGCGCCGTGGGTTTCTTCACCTCTGGGTACTCAACGGTGTCCACCTTCTTGAACATCTGCCGGAAGGTGACGCCGAAGCCCTTGATGGGGCCCAGGAATTCAGGCACCGGTGACCTCCTTGGCGGTGTCGGCCGCGGTGGCGCCCGATTCGGCGCGCGATTCCCCGGTGGGGACGACCACACCGACTCCGTGGTAGTGGGGCAGGTCCAGCGGCGGTACCGGGAAGCCGCCGGCCGGACCGCCCGGTCCGCCTGGCACGCCCCGGCCGGGTGCGCCGGGAGCGGCCTCCGCGGGTGCCCCGGCCTTCTGCCCGGCGGCGCGGCGGCGCTCGGCGGCCACATCCACGGTCCACGCCAGGAGCAGCAGGACCGCGAGGATCGCCCCGCCGACGATATAGACCGGGGTGCTGGTGCCGTGCTGGATCGCCACCCGGACGGTCGCGACCATCAGGATCCAGGCCAGTGAGACGGGGATGAGCACCTTCCACCCGAGCCGCATCAGCTGGTCGTACCGGGTCCGTGGCAGGGTCCCGCGCAGCCAGACGAAGCAGAACAGCAGGATCAGCACCTTGGCCAGGAACCACACCAGCGGCACCCAGCCTGTGTTCGCCCCATCCCATACGGACAGCGGCCACGGCGCCCGCCAGCCGCCGAGGAACAGCGTGGCGGCCAGCGCCGCGACCGTCACCATGTTGACGTACTCGGCCAGGTAGAACAGCGCGAACTTCAGCGACGAGTACTCGGTGTGGAAGCCGCCCACGATCTCGCCCTCGCCCTCGGGCAGGTCGAACGGCAGCCGGTTGGTCTCACCGACCATCGTGATCAGGTAGATGATGAACGACGGGAGCAGCAGCACCGCGTACCACGAGGGCCAGTGCAAGATGACGCCGAACAGGTGGAACGGCGCGCCGTGGGCCTGTGCGGTGACGATCTGGGTGGTGGTCAGCGATCCCGCGTACAGGAACACCGCCACGAAGGACAGCGCCATCGCGATCTCGTAGCTGATTACCTGGGCGGAGGAGCGCAGACCGCCCAACAGCGAGTAGGGCGACGCGGACGACCAGCCCGCCAGCACGATCCCGTACACGCCGATCGAGCTCATGGCGAGCACGAGCAGCACGCCGACCGGCAGGTCCGCGAGCTGGAGCGGGGTCCGCACGCCGGCGATCGACACCTCGGGCCCGAACGGGATGATGGCGATGCTGATGAACGCCGGGGTCACCGCGATCGCGGGCGCCAGCCAGAACAGCAGCTTGTCCACGTTCCGCGGGACGATGTCCTCCTTCAGGGGCAGCTTGAGGCCGTCCATGAGCGACTGGAGCAGGCCGAACGGCCCCGCCCGGTTCGGGCCCGGCCGCTGCTGCATCCGGCCGATCAGCCGGCGCTCGGCCCAGATCGCGAACAAGGTCATCACGAACAGGAACGCGAAGATGACCACGACCTTGAGCACGATCATCCACCACGGCTGGCCGTAGAAGCTGGCCAGCGTCGGGTCGGGCGGGGCCGCCCCCGCCACGACGGCCAGATCGCTCATCTCATGGCCTCCCTCGCGGTGCGTCGTGCCGGAGGCGCGCCGACAAGCACCTCGCTTGGTCGTGCCGGAGGCGCGCCATCTGACACAGCTGGGAGGCGGTCATCGGCGCCGGAATGCCGCAACGGCGTTGCGGCATTCCGCCCGGTGCCTGCGGCGGCAGCAACTGACCCGAGAAGGACAGTGGATGTCTCATCATGGGCTCCTCAGGGTCACCAGGGTGCCGTGCCCGGCCTTGAGCTGGCGCCGGACCTCGCAGCCGGGCGAGTGGGCGGGCAGCCATACCACGCGGTCGGGCATGGCCGTGACCCGGACGTCGGCGGTGATCTCCCCGGCGGCCGTGGACACCGTGACCCTACCGCCGTCCGCCGCGCCGGCCTCGGCCGCGGTCGCCGCGGACATCCGCGCCACGACCGGGCGCGCCGTGCCCGCGAGGAACGGCTCACCGTCGCTCATCCGGCCGGTGTCGAGCAGCTGATGCCAGGTGGCCAGCACGGCCTCGCCGGCTCCGGGGTCCGCGGCTGGCTGCGGCTGCCTGGCGGGAACGGGGTCCCGTGTCCCCTGCCAGCCGCCGAGTCCGGCCAGTTCCCGGCGCGCGGCGGCCGCATCGGGCAGGCCCAGGTGCACGTCCATCTCGTCGGCGATCCGCCCCAGCACCTGCAGGTCCGATTCCACCCCGGGCACCTCGAACACGGCGCCGAAGGTCCCCGGGCGGCCTTCCCAGTTCACGAACGTGCCGGCCTTCTCCACGACCGCCGCCACGGGAAGTACCACGTCGGCGCGGTCGGTGATCGCGCTGGCCCGTATCTCCAGGCTGACCACGAACGGGACGGCCGCCAGTGCACCGAGCGCCGCCTGCTCATCGGGCAGGTCGCCCGGGTCGACCCCCGCGATCACCAGCGCGTCCAGGTTCCCGGCGGCAGCGGCGGCGAGGATCTGGCCGGCGTCCCGGGCCGGCCCGTCCGGCAGCGAGC
>Ga0081540_1003267_pt1 | contig 12887 bp, 10 predicted proteins | sample TabmetS2T1R1_FD_71024 | JGI IMG/M metagenome (GOLD analysis project Ga0081540, IMG submission 71024) | Tabebuia heterophylla rhizosphere microbial communities from the University of Puerto Rico - S2T1R1 | ecosystem: Host-associated > Plants > Roots > Rhizosphere ... | reverse complement strand
GGAAGGGTTGGGATTTGACTCGAGGCGGGCGCCAGGAGGGCTGCCATGAGTACGGATTTCAGCATAAAGCCGGTGGGGGCGCCGGTGGCCGCGCCGATCGTTCAACCGATCCGCGAAGCGGCGAAGCAGGCGGTCAAGACTGAACTGCCGGCGAGTTCGACTGTCACGGCGGCCGACGCTGGCGTGGCCGTGCGTTATGATTCCAACGTCGTGTCCCGTTCGCTGTCGAACCAGGTGACGATCGACCGCGACGCCGCCGCGATCGTCTACCAGGTGGTCGACAACCGCACGAGCGAGGTGATCAAGCAATTCCCTGAAGAGGCTGTGCTGCGGCGCCGCGCCTATTTCCGTTCCCTGGAGCTCACGAAAGACGCACCGACGCGCCTGCGCGCGACCGACCGCAAAGCCTAGCGCCAGCCAGCGCTTCCATTTGCTATGACGAGGGTGATATTCGCCGTGCCTGCCCAAGCGTGAGCGGCGGCCGGATCTTCACTGCGCGAGCAACTCGGCTTCCTGCTCGATAAGCTTCTGGACTTCCTTCAACGAATTGTACAGCGACCCGGCCAGTATCAACTTGCTTGCGGTCTCGATCGATGGCCTGAAGCGCGGTACCGCCTGCAGCAGATCCTTGACGAAATCCATGTACAAGTCCTGGTACTTCGGGATGTCATCTTCCAGGTACATCATCTGGATGCAGAGATAGAGCCGCTTCACCGGCGTATTGGCGGTCTCCGCGGTCAGGATATCCTTCTCCCGCAGGATCGGAGCCTTCCCATCGATCAGGAACCTCGCCCGCGAATCGGAGTTGGTGATAACGCTTTGACCGATGATGATCCGCTCGAAGGGCTTTAGTTCAACCTTCAGCGCCATCGCAGTTACCTCCTTGCGCTCACCTGACGAGCGATTGAATTTGCGACATCCCGAGTCACGGATGCCATCCTAACACGGAACGGGACGCCGGCACCGAGCGAATCATTTTGCCGAATATCCGGATATCGACGCCCGGAAATGCAACAAAACAATGGCTGTCAGGCAGCCGGCGACACTTGCACCTCACCTTGCACCTCTTGCCGCGGGTTTGGGCGGTCGGAAAGCACGATGGATTCGGTCCGTGCCGCTCCGAACCTGACGACCGCGGCCACGAGCGCGTCAAGGTCGCAGGTGTCAGTTCGATGATTGACAATGGCGGCGCGTATGGCGAGCTGGCCGTCCAGCAGCGTGGTCGACGGCGCGGCAATGCCCGATTCCTGGATGTCGATGACGATCTCGCGATTGACCTTGTTGGGATCGGCGGCACGGTAGCGAAAGCAGACGATATTGAGCTGCACCGGCGCCAGCAGTTCCAGCCGCGGCTCGGCTAAAATCCGCGCTTCAAGATAGCTGGCGAGCGCACAGGTTCGGGTGATCACCGCTCCCAGCTTCTCGGTACCGTAGGCTTTCAAGGTGAACCAGGTCTTGAGCGCCCTGAAACCGCGCGACAGGTCAGGGCCGAGATCGCAAGGCCAGACTGATCCGGCGGCGAGCCCTCTGGTCTCCCGGCGCAGATATGCCGCAGGCGCAGAAAAAGTCTGCCGATGGCGATCGCCGTCGCGCACGAGGAGGAAGCCGGCGTCATAGGGCACCTGCCCCCATTTGTGGAAATCAAACGCAATCGAATCCGCGCGCTCAAGGCCTGCCAGCCGCGGCGCAAGCATCGGCGAGAGAATCCCGAGAGCACCGAAGGCGCCGTCGACGTGGAACCAAAGCCCCTGCTCGCGGCATAGCGCGCTTAGCGCCGCCAGATCGTCGATGGCCCCGATATCCACCGTTCCGGCGGAGCCAACGACGAGGAAAGGCGTCAGCCCGGTGCTGCGATCCAGTGCGATCCGCGCCCGCAACGCTGCCACGTCGATGCGGTGAGATTGATCGGTCTCGATGTGGCGCAGGGCATCGCTGCCGAATCCGGCGAGGTCCATGGCCTGTTTGATGCAGCCATGCGCCGCTCTCGACGTATAAGCCGTCAGGAGTCCACCTTCGCTTGCAATGCCGCGCTGCCGCGCGTCCCGTCCGAGCATGGCCGTGCGCGCCACCAGCACCGCCATCAGGTTGGCCATCGACGTGCCCGTGACGAAAATTCCGCTGGCCTCGCCAGGGAAACCGAATATCTGTCGCGTCCACGCGACGATCTGGCTTTCGACCTCAAGCGGGATGTGATCGCGCCCGCCGAGATTGGCGTTTAGTCCGGCGGCCAGCATCTCGGCCAGCATGCCGACAGGTGTGCCGCCACCATGAACCCATCCCATGAAACCCGGGTGAACGTTGCCGGTCGCATAGGGAACGATGAAATCGGCAAATTCCCGATAGACCTCGTCAAGACCGGAAGGCTTGACCGGAAGGTCGGCACGAAACCGCCTGCGAACTTCATCAGGTATCGGCTGCCAGACCGGACGCTCCCTGATGCCGGAGATATAATCGAGCATGTCATCGAGCATGCGATGACCTTGCGCGCGAATTTCGTCCCAGTTTTGCGGATCAAGCGTCTGGCTCGACTCGGATTGCAAGCGTCCGTCGCGCAGCAGCTTCACGCGGCCTGCTCCCGCCGTCCCCCGCGGCTGCGCCGATGCAGCATTGCGGCGAATGCCTCGAAGATGATGCGCATTTGCAGTGGCTTGTAGGGAAATACGGCGGGCGAATCCATGTTGTGCACGACCGCGGTGTTGTCGGCCTCGAATACCAGCAGCTCTCCGCGTTGGTTTACCGCGCAGTCGATCGTGAAATAGTCGAGGCCGATTCGTGCGGCCATTTCGGCCATTGCGGTTTGATGCCGGCGCGCGAATCCGGCGTCGAAGGTACGCATGAACGTCTCTTCTTCGAGACGCTTCGCTGCGCTTTCCGACATCCCCGCATTGAGATACCAGATGTCCCAGCGATCGGCGATCGCCATGTGACACGCGTAAGGCCGTCCTTCGACGAAGACGACGCGGTACTTGCGAAACAGCCCATCTTCGTCTGCGTAGTCGACAAAGCGGGACACAAAATAATCCTGTTCCGGCCGTTCCTCGAGATAACGATCGATCGCGGTGCAATCGTCGAGTTTGGCAAGCCCGACGCCGGCATGCGAACCGCGCGGGCGGACGATGAGCGGAAACTGAGCCTCGAGCGAGATTTCGCAAAGCGAAAGCCTCGATGCAGCCACGTCGGACAATTGCCCGCGCGTCACGTTGAACGTCGCCGGAATATCAAGTCCTTCGATCCCGCGAAGCAATCGATGCAGCTTGTCGCGATCCAGATTACCGACAAGGTGAGGCGGATTCAGCAACGGGCGCGGCCAACTCGCCGCCGCGCGATCGATGATACGCAGCGCATCGCGGCATTCCTCGGAGTCGGACGCGACCACGATCGCCACGTCGTGATCGGGTAGCCGCTCCGGCAACTTCATTCCGTCGATGACATACAGGGTCTGCAGCTCGATCCCGGAATCTTCCAGCAGGAATTCGATCGGCGTATTGCCGCCCAAATCGATGTCCGCCGCCAGCGCCAGCACCCGCAGCCGCGGCGGCCTGGCAGAACACGGTGACCGGTACAGCTGGTGAAAGATGATCGCCTGGCGCTGGATCAGGAGGCCGGTTTGCCTTTCGCCCAGCAATTGCGCGATCAGTGACAGGTCGAGCGCGCAGCCCGCATCGGCGCTCCCGTCGGCCACTTGATCCATCAAGCGACGCCACAGCGGACTGAGATCAAGTCCGTTGAACGCCATTCTTGTAAGTCTGGCGAAGCCGATACGATCGGCAGCCACGATCGGGATCATCTCGTTGTCGTTGAGTTCAGAACCCATGCGCCCCTCCGCATTGACTGTTGACCTGTAAGCCCCGCAGCGGGCGATGACGGCTGTGGTGCGATCGAACCGGTACCCCAACCCGTCAGCTTGCCGGCGAAGTCCACATCTCGGTAATGCGGTCCGCATCGACCTCAGATGCACCTGACTCGCGGCCCGTTGCCGGTGCGATTGCTTGCCCCCGTCCAGGCGAGCATGAGCTGCCCGGCGTGGATTGCGTTGCCAAACGGTAAATAGGTTTGGTTAATGAGACCTTAACTGCCGCGTCATGCCGGCAGTGCAGCCGCGATCAAACGAGATCGGCGTAGGCCGTGTTTAGTACCGTGCCGCCGGTCGCGGGGTTGGTGACAACCGTCTTGATCTGCGCGTGGCCGACTTTCTTCAGGAGAAACTTGGTGTCGCCGATCCGGAAGGAGTTGTCCTTGATCAGCACGTCCTGATACAGAGCCGGGCCAGTGCCGCTCTGGAATTTTACCTTGGCACGAAACCCATGGACGTCGGAGATCGAGAACGAGAATTTCTCGCCGGTGGAATACGTCCCCTTCCAGGTGCCATTGTAAAGAGCGGAATCGACCGGGACATACTTCGTGTTCGACGGCGTTGGCGCCGTCATGATGCTGTTGCTCAGGATGCTGAAGAAGTCCGCCACGGCGTCGTTCCCGCGCCCGGTCTCGCGCGCCCGCTCAGGGACGCCCGCCCAATCCGGCCGCAATGTTGCGATTGATCTCGATCAGCGGTTTAAAATGCTCGCGCTGCGGGCTGATCTGCAACGCCGCAGTCTGGGACAGCACGAAGATACCGATATTTGCGATGTTCTGCCGTATTTCGAGCGGCTGCGGGTTGTCGTCGCGCTGGGCTTCGCTGAGGAAGATCGACCAGAGTTTGCGATTGAACATCAGCGCTTCGAACGTCTGCGCATAGGTCGCATCGGCATTGGTCATGACGGCGTGCAGCTTGTTCGCCGCCGTCAACAAGGCTTGGGCTTCGATATCCCGGGGAGACGAGGTGGTATTGGCAACACGCGCGTAGGCCTGGGCAGCAGCACTAGACATTAATCACCTCGGCGATCCCTCTCCGTCAGCAAGTTTGCGGATTTCAATCTGCAAAAGCGTAAAGAATTTCGCTTAAGAATGACTTACTCGCCGGATCGGTCGCCCTTGCAAACTCCGGATCGCCTTGGACAAAATCCCCGCGACGCGCTGGGATTCGGCGTGCCCCGGCGCCGGCGGACCGAAATTCCTGTGGCGATTCTTTGCCTTCCTGCGTCAGCTGTCCGCATTCGGAAATCGCCTGGCCGGGATTTCCGGAACCGCCCGAAAGGCGAAGGCCAGGTGCCGGTTTCAGCAATTCGTACCCGATTGGACATGGAAATCGCCGCCGCTTCGGCTGGAAATCAAGCTGTCGCCGCCGTTAACGTCTCGGTAACCATGTTCAGTAACCAGCGGTTAACCCTATTTTAAAAGCTTTTGTTCATATCTGGCGTTGGCTGGAATCAGGAATCCGGTTGGACCAGGACGCCTGGCGAAGCGCGCATTTAAGGAAGGCTTGCCATGACCTCAAATATTGTCCTCACAGCAGCAGTTCGCCAGAACCTGCTCTCCCTGCAGGGAACGGCTGAGTTGCTCTCGACCACCCAGACTCGCTTGGCCACAGGCAAGAAGGTCAACAGCGCGCTCGACAATCCCACCAACTTCTTCACTGCCGCCGGCCTCGACGCCCGCGCCAGCGACATCAGCAACCTGCTCGACAGCATCGGCAACGGCGTGCAGGTCTTGCAGGCCGCCGATACCGGCATCTCCTCGCTGCAAAAGCTGGTCGATACCGCCAAGTCGATCGCCAACCAGGCGTTGCAGCAACCGGTGGGCTACAGCACCAAGGCCAACATCCAGTTCACCGGCACGGGTGTCCCGAGCGGGCCTGGCGTGGCGACCTCTGCCGATATCACCACCAGCAAGCTCAATGGCGGAGTCTTCACGTTCACGAACTCCGCGGGCACTGCCGTCACGATCACGGTCGGTACCTCGCCCTCAGCTTTCAATCCCGTCACAAAGACAGCGCAGGTCCAGTCCGTCGCCCAATTGAACCAGGCGTTGGCAGACGCCGGAGTTAATCTTTCAGCCATCATCACCGGACCTGACAGTCTGACCTTTACGTCGACCAACGACGGCGCCGGCCAGGTGATCACCGGCACCGCTGCGCCGGCAGCTCCCGTCACCCTCGACGCGATCAATATCAGCGCCAACGCCGCCGGTGGCGGTGCCGGCGGCGCAGTCGTTGCGGCGGTCCCCGACCCGTCGTCCCAGACCGCTCGAGCAACGCTGGTCACCCAGTACAACCAGATCATCACGCAGCTCACGACCACGGCGCAGGATGCGTCCTTCAACGGCATCAACCTGCTGGATGGCAACTCGCTGAAGATGATCTTCGATGAAACCGGCAAATCGACCCTGACCATTGCCGGCGTGACCTTCAATCCGGCCGGTCTTGGTCTGGCTTCGCTCGCACCGGGTGTCGATTTCACCGACAACGTCCTGACTCAAAAGGTTCTGACTGCGCTTAACAACGCGAGCCTCACGCTGCGCACGCAGGCGTCTGCTTTCGGCGCCAATCTGTCGATCGTGCAGATCCGCCAGGACTTTTCCAAGAAGATTATCAACGTGCTTCAATCCGGTTCGGCCGCGCTGACGCTCGCCGACAGCAACGAGGAAGCGGCCAACAGCCAGGCGCTGTCGACCCGCCAGTCGATCGCAGTCTCGGCGCTCTCGCTCGCCAACCAGTCGCAGCAGAGCGTGTTGCAGCTGTTGCGCTGATTTCTGCTGCGGTCCAGCAAGACTCGTTACGGCGGCGGGGCTTTGCCTCGCCGCTTCTTTTATTGAGCAATGCCGAATACGCCGATCGTGCCCGCGAGTGACGACAGGCGCGTGGACCAAAAAGAAAACGGCGGGGCCAGAGCCCCGCCGTCGACGTTTGCGAAAATATTTCCGGGATCAGCGCAGGAGCTGCAGAACGCTCTGCTGCGACTGGTTGGCGAGCGACAGCGCCGAAGTCGCGATCGACTGGCGGGTCGACAGCGCCTGGCTGTTGGCCGCTTCCTCATTGGTGTCGGCCAGCGTCAGCGCGGCCGAACCGGTCTGCAGCACGTTGATGATGTTCTTGTTGAAGTCCTGGCGGATCTGCACGATCGACAGGTTGGCGCCGAAGGCTGAAGCCTGCGAACGCAGCGTGATGCTGGCGGTGTTGAGCGCCGTCAGCACGGAGTTGGTCGTATTGTTGTCGATGAAGTCGGTGCCGGAGACGAGCGACTTCAGGCCGAGACCAGCCGGGTTGAACGTCACGCCTGCGATCGTGACGGTCGACTTGCCGGTTTCGTCGAAGATCAGCTTCAGCGAATCGCCATTGAGCAGGTTGATGCCGTTGAAGGAGGCGTCCTGCGCCGTGGTGGTGATCTGCGTGATGATCTGGTTGTACTGGGTGACCAGATTCGCACGGGTCGCCTGCGACACCACATCGGCGACAGCCGCATTGACGGTGCCGACGGTGGCAGCCGTTGTGCCCGAGATATCGACGCCAGCACCCGTAGGCGCGGTGCCGGTTTTGGTGATCGTCTGGCTCGCGGCATCGTTGGTCGAGGTGAACGTCAACGTATCCGCCGTCGTAGAGACCGAGGCAGTCGCGGTGATGTTGTTCGAAGCCAGGACGCTGTTGAGCTGGTCGAGCGTGCTGACCGTCGCGGTGCCGGTACCCGTCGCAAAGGTCGCACCGATCGTCACCGCGAGCGTGCTGGTGCTCGTTTTGAAGGTGATGACCGAACCGGCCAATTTGCCGGTGTTGAGGTTCGCGGCCGTGATGACGGCGCTGGTTCCTGCGCCGGTGCCGGTAACGTCAACATTGGCCTTTGTGGAATAGCCGACAGGCGCCTGCAGCACCTGGTTGGCGATCGACTTGGCGGTATCGACCAGCTTGGAGAGCGAGGTGATGCCGGTGTTGGCGGCCTGCAGGACCTGCACGCCGTTGCCGATGCTGTCGAGCAGGTTGCTGATGTCGCTGGCGCGGGCATCGAGACCGGCGGCAGTGAAGAAGTTGGTCGGGTTGTCGAGCGCGCTGTTGACCTTCTTGCCGGTGGCAAGACGGCCCTGGGTGGTTGCCAGCAGATCAGCAGTGCTCTGCAGCGAGAGCAGGTTCTGACGGACTGAGGCGGAGAGGGTGATGTTGGACAGAGACATTGGTACGACCTTTCTGGCGTTACACAACAATCGGCCTTCTTGGCCGAGCAGGCGACACTATGAAGCCTCCTGTAAACGAGACCTGAATCCACACCGGAGGACGCTCCGGACCCGATCGGCTTCGAAATTAATACTGAAGAATGGGTGAAGCCTGCTCCGCAAGCTTTAGCAATCCGCGTAGCCGCAGGTCACGGCATGGATAGCGCGACGTCAAAACTCATGGCTAATGATCAGTGAAGTTGTTCGGCACGCTGAAGCAATCGGCCACAGCCGCCGATCACGACGCAGATGCCTTGGTCAAGCCGGAAGGAAGTTCGGCGCGTGCGGCTAAACTCGGCCGTTGAGCGGTGCGGCGTTATCCGACCGGCAGGTACTTCACAAGCGAGAGCTGCGAGAGCATCGATGTGGTTTGATACGATGCCTGCAATCTGGTCTGCAGCGCCAAAAGCTCGGTCGCCACCTGATCGCTGTCGATGGATTCGCTCCGATCGACCAGGCTCTGCAGCATGACCTGGGACTGGCTTTGCCGCGCAGAGATATCCTTCATCGCGACCTGCGCGGACGCCAGATCGGTCGCGATGTCGGCAAGGCTCTGCCGTCTTCCCGTCGGCGTCAGGATGGCCGCAACACGCTGGTTGAGAGCGGTGACCACCGTGGTTGCGTTGGCGCTCGTGGGCGATGTCGTCACGCTGGCAAAGACCGCAACGCCCTGCAGCGCGGAACGAATGGCCTGCTCGTTGGCGCGCACGCCATATTGAATCGTCGACGTCTGGTCGACCCGCGCAGTCGATGACGCGCGCGCCGGGCCGGATCCGGCTTCGCCGGTGTACCAGGCCACGGTGTTCGCCGCGCCGCTGACTAGCGTCGTCGCCGTGTTCAGCGGCGTTCCACCGACGCGCAGCGGCGGCTGAATCGCCGTCACGGTGGGGCCGAAGCCAAGTGCGGCGAATGCGGCCGCGTTCGAGCTCGTGACGTTCAGGCTTGCGGCGTCATCGGTGCGCAGCGTGATCACGCCGCCACTGACACTGGACGGAGTCGAGGTGCCGGTGATCGAGTCGATCTTCGTCAACAATGTCTGGACGCTGTCGGTGACATTGAGTTGGTTGGCCTGCGCACCCGAGGCAACGAAAGTAAGGGTCTTGCCATTGACGGTGATGGTGTCGCCGACCGCGAAATTCGTGGCCAGCGAATCCGTACCCGCGGCGCCGGACAGCAGCGTCGCCCCGGTGATGGGGGCCGGGACCGCGGCCTTGTTGTTGACGACGCTTCCGATTGCAATGCTATCCCTGTTGAAGAAATTGTCCGAGGCAGCCATGGCCGAGGCCGCCACCAACGCGGTGTTGGCGAGGGTGCCGAGCGCGGTGTTGAGGGCCGCCTTGAGATTGGCCGCGGTCGCTGTCGAATTGGCGCCGATCGCGAAGCTTCCGCTCGGCGGCGGCGTTGCGCTCGAGGCGGTCAGCTGTATTGCTTCAGTCGTGCCGTCAGGCAGGTTGAAGGTGAAGGTGACCTGCTCGCCGTTGTTGGGATTGGTGGCGCCGAGATCGACCGACACCGCCGCCGGCGAGCCGCCCGGGCCGGCGACGGTCGCGCCCGTCAACGAGGACGTGATCGCATTGAGCTTGAAACCGAACGGCGAGCCGGCGACATCTTCGGCAACCGCAACCGACGTCGGAGAAGGCGAAGAGATCACAAGACGTCCGAGGCCGCTGGCGCCGAGGTCCGCCTGGTTGCGCTCCGCGATCAGCTGCTTCAATCCGGCGAGCGCGCCTTTTCCATTGAGGATTTCGTCCACCGAGGCGACGGACGGCGTGTCGATGGCGCTGCCGGAAAACAGGAAGCGATCGCCGGCCTGCGTATTGAGAATTTCCAGCATCGACTTCAGCTGCAGCAGCGCGGTCTGCTGGCCGACGGTCAGCCCGGAGCCGGTGACGATCGCGCCGCCGCTGGCCGCAGCGGACTTCACCTGCGTCGCGATCTGGCCGAACGACGTCAGCGCCGTGCTGGTCGTGTCGATCGTCGTGTTGATGTTGGTCATGGTCGTCGAGAACGCGGACAGATTTGATAACTGCGAGCGTGCAAATATTGCAAACCCCTCGTTGATGCCCATCCCCGCATAGACCGTCGACTTCCTGCCGGTGGCGAGCTGCGTCTGCAGGGTGTCGAGCTGGTTCTTGAGATCGACGATCGATTGCCCGAGCAGGATATTGGTGTTGCCGACACTGTTGATCATCGTCATCTGGAACGCCTTACCGTTGAGCCTGCATCAAGGTCTGCATCATGGTTTGCGCGACCGCCATCACGTGGGCATTGGCCCCGTAGATGTTCTGCAGCGCGATCAGGTTCGCCATTTCGGCATCGATGTTGACGCCGGAGGTGGCGTTGAACTTCTGTTGCAGCGTGTTGACCACGACATCCTGGCCTTGCGCTACCTGCTGCGCGGAATCTGCCGCATTGGCCTGCAGGTTGAGGAATTGCTGCAGATAGTTCGGCAGCGTTCCTTTCAGCGGCGAGGTTCTTGAGCCGAGTCCGGTCTGCGGCGAATAGGTAAACATCCCCGCGGTCAACTGGGTGTACAGATAGTCCGAGCGCGTGGTGTCGCCGGCAGTCGTCAGCGGCGAGGTGCTGTAGACCACGAATCTCGAGGGGTCGCTGGCCAGCGCCGAATTGACCGCGATGCGCCCGGCAAATCCTGTCAGCTGCGTGCCTCGGCCGGTGATCACCCCGGTATAAAGCGTGTTGCCGTCGGTGAAGACAGGCAGTTGCGGATTGCCACTCGTCAGCCCCGAAACCGTGGTCGTGGTCGAAGCCGCATTGACGCTGACTGCCGCCGAACCGTTGTCGAGAACCCGCAGCGTCGTGCCGGCTGGATTGGAGAACTGGAGGTTGGTGTTGCCGACCGCCGCGGTGATTTGCGCCACGATCGAGGCCATCCCGCCCGTGAAGTTGACGCCGATCACCTTGTCGTTGGGACTGGCGGCCGTGTTGGGCAGCGGCAGCGCGGTCGGATCATCCACGCGCACGATTGTAATCTGGTGCGGGGTATTGGTTGCGGTGTCGGTGTAGGTCAGGTTGACCGTATTTCCCGGCAACACATTCGACAGGTCGAGATCGAATCCCGCCTGGCTGCCCGACGTCACCGCCGTACCGGCCGTCGTCTGGTCGGACAGCGAACTGGCCAGGGTCGCGGCCAGCTGATCGAGCTGCGTTTGCGCCTGCACCAGGACAGTGTCGCGCAATTTCAGATCGGCGCCGAGACGTCCCGAGCCGACCGAGTTGGTTGCGATCAGATCGACATTCGAGCCGTTCCCTAATGTCAGCATGAGCGAGCCGGCCGTGGACAGCGCCGGATTGCTGTTCCATAGCGAACTGGCGTTGAGCGTGCCCTGTGAGTTGAACGTCAGCTGCGATGCCTGGATGCCGACCAGCTGCAGACCGGACGTCGTGTAGACCGTCGCCACGTTAGCGTTGTCAGTGACAACCCGGATGTCCATCAATTCCGAGAGATCCTTGATGGCGGCATCGCGCTGATCCTCCAGCGTTGCCCCGGTGTTGTCGCCCGGCTGAAGGCTCTGCAGCTGCGAATTGAGTTTCGCAATCTGCGTCATGGCGTTGTTGGCCCGAACGACCGAAGCCGCGATGTCCTGCTCCGCGTTCGAGCGCAGCGCCTGAACGCCTTGCGTCGCTGTATTCAAATTCAGCGCCAGCGATTGCGCCGTCGACAGGGCCAGCGATCGCGCGGACTGCGCGCCTGAATTCGCCGACAGCGCCTGCAGCGCCGAAGTAAAATTGTTGTATGCCGCCTCAAGCGTTCCGGCGCCACCAGGGTTGCCGTACACGCTTTGCAGCTGCGCCAGCACATTCGACATCTGGTCGGCGTACGCGCCGGCAGACGTCTCGGTGCGCAACTGGGTTTGCAGGTACAGATCGAGCTGGCGGTTGACGCCCACGGTACGGACGCTTGCGCCGGAGTCCGAATTGCTGCCCGCGACCTCGATCTGGGTGAGGGTTCGGGAAACGTAACCTGGAGTCTGCGCGTTGGCGATGTTCGACGATACGATCGACAACGCCGCCTGGTTGGTATGCAAACCAGCGATCGCGGTGGCGAGTGCTGAACTCAAACTCATGGCAACTGCCCCAGATCAGCCGGATTGAACCCTTGTGGCAAGATCACCGCAGCACGTTCAGGAGATCCTGAACCATGGTTTGCGCCGTCGTGATCACCTTGGTGTTTGCAGAGTAGGCTTGCTGGGTCACGATCAGCTTGGTGAACTCGTCGGCGATATCAGTGTTCGAACCTTCGACCGCCGATCCGCCGATCGTGCCGGTTGCGCCGGCGATCGCGACACCCGATTGATCGGTTGCGGCATAGGCGCCGCCGTCGAGCGGCTTCAGGTAGTTGGGCCCGTTGAAGTGAGACAACGAGACGGCCGCGAGATTGAGATTCTGGCCGTTCGAAAACGTTCCGACCACGAGACCGCTGTTGTTAACGGCAACCGATTGAAGTTGCCCGGCGGAGTAGCCATCCTGCTGGATCTGGTTGATGGTCGTGGTGCCGCCGACGCTGGAGTATTGGGTGAGGCCGCCGGCGCCGAAATTGAAGGTCAGGTTGCCGAGCGACTGGTTGCTAACCGCAACGTTCGAAAGCACGATGGTCGATCCCGAAGGGCTGACCAACGATCCGTTCGGACCGAAGACGAAGTTGGTGCCGGCATTGATCCACGCCGTTTGCGTTCCGGTTGCGTTCGGATTGGACTGATAGAACAGGTTCCAGGTGTCGGTATGCGGAACGCCAAGCGCTGCGCTGTCGACCTTGGCCCATCGCAGCTGAAGATTGACCGGCGTGCCCGTGG
>Ga0081540_1003266_pt1 | contig 12888 bp, 8 predicted proteins | sample TabmetS2T1R1_FD_71024 | JGI IMG/M metagenome (GOLD analysis project Ga0081540, IMG submission 71024) | Tabebuia heterophylla rhizosphere microbial communities from the University of Puerto Rico - S2T1R1 | ecosystem: Host-associated > Plants > Roots > Rhizosphere ... | reverse complement strand
CTCGTTCAGTCCGCCGTCCTGGATATGGTTGGCGAGGTTGATCGAGCCGAGATTGCAGACCGCGGTCTCCTCGTCCGAGGTGTTGAGCGTGATCTCGGTGCAGAGATTCGAGGAGTGGATTACGCCGGCGTGGCGCTGCGGCGAGCGGAGATTGCAGGGATCCTTGAAGGTGATCCAGGGATGTCCGGTCTCGAACAGCATGGTCAGCATCTTGCGCCAGAGATCGACGGCGCGGACCTGCTTGAAGACGCGGATTTCGCCGCGCAATGCCCTGGCTTCATGGAAGGCGTAACGCTCGGCGAACGCCTTGCCGTAGAGATCGTGCAGATCGGGTGTCTCGTCCGGCGAGAACAGCGTCCATTCGCCGTCGGCCTCGACGCGCTGCATGAACAAATCCGGCACCCAGTTCGCCGTGTTCATGTCGTGGGTGCGGCGGCGGTCGTCGCCGGTGTTCTTGCGCAGGTCGAGGAATTCCTCGATGTCGATGTGCCAGGTCTCCAGATAGGCGCACACGGCGCCCTTGCGCTTGCCGCCCTGGTTGACGGCAATCGCGGTGTCGTTGGCGACCTTCAGGAAGGGGACCACGCCCTGGCTGTCGCCGTTGGTGCCCTTGATATGTGCGCCGAGGCCGCGAACGCGGGTCCAATCATTGCCGAGGCCGCCGGAATACTTTGCCAGCAGCGCGTTGTCCTTGATCGACTTGAAGATGCCGTCGAGATCGTCGGCGACAGTGGTCAGGAAGCAGGACGAAAGCTGCGGCCGCAGCGTACCCGAATTGAACAGCGTCGGCGTCGAGGCCATGAAATCGAACGAGGACAGCAGGTCGTAGAATTCGATCGCGCGTCCCTCGCGATCGATCTCGCGCATCGCCAGGCCCATGGCGACGCGCATGAAGAAAGCCTGCGGCAGTTCGATTCGACTGCCGCGCACGTGCAGGAAGTAGCGGTCGTAGAGCGTCTGCAGGCCAAGGAACTGGAACGACAGGTCCCGCTCGGGCTTCAGCGCCGCGGCAAGCCGCTTCAGGTCGAAGCGGGCAAGCTCCGGGTCGAGCAGTTCGGAGGCGATGCCGGTCCTGACATAGGCCGGGAAATATTCGGAGTACCGCACGGCCATGTCGGCCTGCGAGGCGCTGGTCGGTGCGCCCTCTACATGGGACAGCACTTCGGTGCGCAGCTTGTCCAGCAGCAGCCGTGCGCTCACATAGGTGTAGTTCGGCTCCTGCTCGACGAGCGTACGCGCGGCCATCACAGAGGCAAGCGCCAGCTCGTCCTGGCTGATCCCGTCATAAATGTTCCGGTGCGTTTCCGCCACGACCGGCGCCGCATCGACGCCGTCGAGCCCGGCGCAGGCTTCGCCGATGATCAGTGCCAGCCGTGTGCTGTCGAGCCGCGCCTTGGCGCCGTTCGGCAGCGTCACATAGATGACGGGCTCGCTCGCTCGCACCGCCGATTTGGCCGCTTCCTGTTCGCGCTCGCGCGTACGCTCCTCGCGGTACAGCACATAGGCGCGAGCGACCTTGTGGTGCTCGCTGCGCATCAGCGCCAGTTCGACCTGGTCCTGCACGTCCTCGATGTGAAAGGTGCGACCTTCGCTGGCGCGGCGCGACAGGGCGTTGACGACGTCATCAGTCAATTGCTCGACGATCTCGTGCACGCGGCGGGAGGCGGCTGCCGTGTGTCCCTCGACCGCCAGAAACGCCTTGGTCATCGCGACTGAAATCTTGCCGGCATCGAATCGCGAGACCGTGCCGTTGCGCCGGATCACCTGCATCGGTGGTTGCGTTTCCGGTGCGGCCAGGGCGTCGGGACGTAGTTGAATGAGTGGTGCGGGTTTGGCTTCGCGTTCAAGAGAGAGTGACATCTTTTCAGACCCCGTGGATGTTGTTGGGGCCGGATGCCGTTAGCGACGCTGCATGAATTGCCGGCGTGATGCGCCGGCATAGGTCTGCGAGCGACCGCCGGGACACCCCGCCCGTGGACGTGTTTTTCGGTGTCGCGGCAGGTCTCCTGGCTCGCAGGTCGCCGTTGCTCCCTGTCTTCCCAACGCGTTGCCGCGTCAGTGACATGGTCGGGAGCAACTCACTGCTTACAGTTGCGGGGGCAGCGCCGGATTTTCGCGGAACTCGCGCGATGCACCGGCTTCCCTCTTAGCCACCAAATCTGGGACTTGATGGAACCGTGACGCCTATATGTGGTGTTATTCGCGGCGGCCTGTCAATGCCCGAGGCAAAGCCATGTTCAAAATTTCGACCGGGCTGTGCAAAGGCTGTGAAAATCTGCGCAGCCAGGCGACGCGAGAAACTGCAACGCGGATCTGTCTAGTTGCGGGCCTGCTCATGGTGCGGACGCGGCATAGGGTGCAAACCAGGATCGCTTTTCATCAACCACGAGCGGGCGCCCCAGGGCGGGGAAAGCGCGCTGTGGACAATCGGCACGTTCGCACACCTTGCAACCCATGCCAATCGGCGTTGCGAACTCGGGATTGTGAACGTTCAACCCTCTGGAATACACCAGCTCTTCGGCGTGCCTGATGTCGCAGCCCAGCGCCACTGCGAAGGTCTTGCTCAGGGAGTCATAGCCTCCATTGCGGTGAGAGACCGTCCGCGCAATCCAGAGATAGGTCCGCTCGTCGGGCATGCGGGCAAGCTGAGTCAGAATACGCCCTGGGCTCGCGAAGGCCTCATAGACATTCCACAACGGACAAGTCCCGCCAATACGTGAGAAGTGGAAATCTGTCGCTGACTGTCGCTTCGAGATATTTCCGGCGCGATCGACGCGGATGAAGAAGAATGGCACGCCGCGCGCGGAAGGCCGCTGCAACGTGCTCAGGCGATGGCAGATGGTCTCGAAGCCGACGCAGAACGTCTGGCCAAGCAGGTCCATGTCGTAGCGCTGCTTCTTTGCTTCGGCCAGAAACTTCCCATAGGGCATGATGAGTGCGCCGGCGAAATAGTTGGCCAGGCCAATGCGAGCAAGGCCCCGCGTCTCCTTATTAGCGAATCCTGCCGCGCCGACCAGGTCGGACAAAGCCTTGTCGAAGCCCAGCATTGCGATCTGGGTGGCCAACTGAAATGCTTGCTGTCCGGGCTCCAAGCGCTGCGAGAGGTGCAGCGTCTTGTTCGGGGGATCGAACCGGCGATGCGCGCCTGCCGATGCATCGTCCAGGACAATCGTCACTTTATGAGTGGCGCGCAAATACTCGGCGAGAATGGCGGAGGACGGAATTTCGGTCGTCAGCTCTCCGGCCAACCGCTCGGCCGCGTCATCGAGTTCGGCAATGTAGTTGTGACGGGCGTAGAAGAAGTCGCGAACCTCCTCATAGGGCGTGGAGGGCAGAATTGCCGTCGCAGCCTGCCGATCTTCGCCTAGTCTCGCGGCAAGCGCCGCGGTCTGCTCGACGGCCTGGCGATGCCTGCGATTGAGGCTGACCAGCGCCCGCCCTACGGCCGGCATGTTGATGGCGAGCTCGCGCAACTCCGCGGTCGAAATGGTCTCGCCGATCTGGGGATCGGACAGCGCCTCGCGCAGGTCGGCAATAAGGCGCGCCTCGTCGTCATCGGAGAACAGCTGAACATCGACTCCGAACGCTGCGTTGAGCTTCAGCAACACGGGGATCGTCAAGGGGCGCTGGTTGTTTTCGATCTGGTTCAGATAGCTCAAGGAAATGCCGATCGCCGAAGCAACCGCCTGTTGCGTCAGCCGCCGCTCTTCGCGCAACCGCTTCAGTCGCACACCCATGAATGCCTTTTTCATTTTGGCCTCTCTGCGGGACTTCGCAATCTTTGCAAAATCACGACAGGAGCTTCACAAAACTCCGCTATTTCAGGCCTAGTCGTGATTTTGCACTTTGCAGATATTGCGAAGAGCCAACCCGTTTTGCAAGGGAAAGCGTTCAATCGCCGATGCAGATTTCCTATCAGCCGACAGCCGGATCGGCAGAGCCGACCCGCTTTATTGAGATGGTGTTCCCCGAACACGCCAATCACTACGGCACGCTGTTCGGCGGGCATGCGCTCAGCCTGATGGGCAAGGCCGCCTTTGTGGCGGCAACGCGCCGCGCGCGCTGCGCCGTCGTGATGGTGACCTCCGACAAGGTCGAATTCCACGAACCGGTTCGCGTCGGCGAGCTCATCGAACTCACTGCGTGTGTGGAGCGGGCCGGCCGCTCGTCGATGACGGTTGCGGTGAATGTAATCGCCGAAAGGCTTGTCACGGGCCAGCGGCGGATCGCCATGCAGGGTTCGTTCGAAATGGTTGCAGTCGATGGCGCCGGCAGGCCGACGCCGATTCCCACTGAAGTTCAGGAGAAAGTTACGCCGTGAAGTCGCACGCAGTTCGCACTTACAGATCTTCCGAGCATCTGGCTCGGAAAGATCAGCTCGCCTGGAAGATCGCCGAGGTCGCTTCCGATTCCGCAGCCGTCGAGCCTGATGTGATCGAGATGATCGGCAACCGCATCATCGACAATGCCGCCGTGGCCGCGGCCTCGGTGGCGCGCCGTCCGGTGGCGAGCGCACGGGCGCAGGCGCTTGCGCATCCGTTCAAGCCCGGCGCCACCGTGTTCGGTCTGCCGCAGTGGCAGCGCATCTCGCCGGAATGGGCGGCCTGGGCCAATGGCGTGGCGGTGCGCGAACTCGATTTCCACGACACGTTTCTGGCGGCGGATTATTCGCATCCCGGCGACAATATCCCGCCGATCCTCGCGGTCGCGCAGCATTGCGGCGTCGACGGTGCGGCGCTGGTCCGCGGTCTTGCGACCGGCTACGAAATCCAGGTCGACCTTGTGAAGGGCATCTGCCTGCACGAGCACAAGATCGACCACATCGCCCATCTCGGGCCATCGGCCGCAGCCGGCATCGGAACGCTGCTCAATCTTTCGACCGAGACGATCTATCAGGCTGTGCAGCAGGCGCTGCATGTCACGAGCACCACGCGGCAGTCGCGCAAGGGCGAAATTTCCAGCTGGAAGGCCTACGCACCGGCCTTCGCCGGCAAAATGGCCATCGAGGCCGTCGACCGCGTCATGCGGGGCGAGGGCGCGCCGTCGCCGGCCTGGGAAGGCGAGGACGGCTTCATTGCATGGCTGCTGTCGGGTCCAAAGGCCGAGTACAGCGTGCCGCTGCCCGAGAGGGGCGAACCCAAGCGCGCCATTCTCCACACCTACACCAAGGAGCATTCGGCCGAATATCAGAGCCAGGCGCTGATCGATCTCGCGCGCCGGATGGGACCGAAGATCGGCGACCTCACCAAGATCGAGAGCATCGTGATCCACACGAGCCATCACACGCACCATGTGATCGGCACCGGCGCCAACGATCCGCAGAAGATGGACCCGAAAGCGAGCCGCGAAACGCTCGATCATTCCATCATGTACATCTTCGCCGTCGCACTCGAGGATGGAGGTTGGCACCACCAGAAATCCTATGCGCGGGAGCGTGCCGCGCAGCCGGAGACCGTCGCCCTCTGGCACAAGATATCGACGGTCGAGGATGCGGCCTGGACGAGGCGCTATCACAGCCACGACCCCAAGGAAAAAGCCTTCGGCGGCCGCGTCGTGGTGACGTTGAAGGGCGGCTCTGTCATCAGCGATGAACTCGCGGTGGCCGATGCGCATCCTCTGGGCGCGCGCCCATTCGCGCGGCCGCAATACGTCGCCAAATTCCGCAGCCTCAGCGACGGCGTCATCGCGGAGAAGGAGCAGGACCTTTTCCTCGCTTTGGTGGACCGCCTGCCCGAGCTGAAAGCCGAAGAGCTGATCGGTCTCACTTTCACGGCTGGGGTGGCGCAGCTCGGGACGAAGTCATCAACCGGCATTTTCGACTGGACCGGCGCGCAGCTCGGCCGCTTCGTCGCCGCGGAATAGGAGGAAATGATGTCGAACGAAGTTGCAGCGCCGGTAAAGCCGGCGTCGAAAAAATCGGTCACGCTGTCCGGCATCGTCGCCGGCAATACCGCGCTCTGCACTGTCGGCCGTACCGGCAACGACCTGCACTACCGCGGCTACGACATTCTCGATGTTGCCGAGACCTGCGAATTCGAGGAGATCGCTCATCTCCTGGTCCACGGCAGCCTGCCGACGCGCGGGGAACTTGCCGCCTACAAGGAGAAGCTGAAGAGCCTGCGCGGCTTGCCGCACGCGGTGCGCTCAGCGCTCGAAGCGTTGCCGGCAGCGGCTCATCCGATGGATGTGATGCGCAGCGGCGTTTCCACGCTCGGCTGCGTTCTGCCGGAAGCGCACGATCACAATCATCCTGGCGCGCGTGACATCGCCGACCGGCTGATGGCCTCGCTCGGCTCAATGCTGCTGTACTGGCACCATTTCGCCCAGAACGGCCGCCGTATCGAGATCGAGACCGACGATGACACGATCGGCGGGCACTTCCTGCATTTGTTACACGGACGTGCGCCGCCGGAGGCTCACGTCCGCGCTATGCACACCTCGCTCAACCTCTATGCCGAGCACGAATTCAACGCGTCCACCTTCACTTGCCGCTCGATCGCCGGGACAGGCGCCGACATCTACTCGGCCATCACAGGCGGGATCGGTGCTCTGCGCGGCCCGAAGCATGGCGGCGCCAACGAGGTCGCCTTCGAGGTGCAGAAGCGCTACGGCGGCGTTGATGATGCGGAGGCGGATATCCGCCGCCGGGTAGCAGCCAAAGAAGTCGTCATCGGCTTCGGTCACCCGGTCTATACGATCGCCGATCCCCGCAACAAGGTGATCAAGGAGGTCGCGCGGCGGCTGTCCAGCGAAGCCGGCTCCATGAAGATGTTCGAGATCGCCGACCGCATCGAGGCCGTGATGGCCGAGACCAAGAAGATGTTCGCCAATCTCGACTGGTTCAGCGCGGTGTCGTATCACATGATGGGTGTGCCGACGGCGATGTTCACGCCGCTGTTCGTCATCTCCCGCACCTCCGGATGGGCTGCCCACATCGTCGAGCAGCGCACCGACAACAAGATCATCCGGCCCTCGGCCAATTATGTCGGGCCGGAAAACCTGGCTTTCGTGCCGATCGAGCGGCGAGGCAACTCAACCTCATCGGCGCGCGCCGCCTGAGGAAGTCAAATGACTTATCTGGTCGCCTCCGATCTGCCGTCCCAATCCGCCGGCCGGCGCTTTCGCGAATTGTTGAATCGTCCAGGCATCCTGAAACTGCCCGGAGCGCACAACGGGATGGCCGCACTGCAAGCCAGGGCGGCCGGATTTGAAGGATTGTATCTTTCAGGCGCGGCAATGACCGCCTCGATGGGGCTACCCGATCTTGGCATCATCACCATGGATGAAGTGTGCTTCTTCGTTCGCCAGATCGTCCGCGCGTCCGCGCTGCCGCTGCTCGTCGATGCCGACACCGGTTATGGCGAGGCGCTTAACGTCATGCACGCGGTTCGCGTCTTCGAGGAGGCCGGCGCGGGCGCGTTGCACCTTGAAGACCAGCACCTGCCGAAAAAATGCGGTCACCTCAATGACAAGAAACTGGTCGACGCGCACGACATGGCGGCAAAGGTCGCGGCGGCGGCGAAAGCGCGTCGTGATCTCGTGATCATCGCGCGCACCGATGCGGCGGCAAGCGAGGGGCTGGATGGCGCGGTCGCCCGCGCAAAGCTCTATATGGAGGCTGGCGCCGACGCGATCTTTCCAGAGGCGCTGAACACCGAAGAGATGTTCCGCGCGTTCGCTGCGCGCATGCCGGGCGTGCCGCTGCTCGCCAACATGACCGAGTTCGGCAAGACGCCGTTTTTCACGGCGGCCGAATTCGAGGCCATGGGCTATGCGATGGTGATCTGGCCGGTGTCTGCGCTGCGGGTCGCCAACAAGGCGCAGCAGGAACTATATACGGCAATTGCGCGCGATGGCGGCACCCACAAGGCCGTCGACCGCATGCAGACGCGCGCAGAGCTCTATTCGACCATCGGGCTGCATGATTACGAGGCCCTGGATGCGTCCATTATTGAAACAATCATTCCAGAAGGGATGCCGCAAAGGTAATAGCCGGTGCTTGACGGGGTGGTGCGGTTGCAGATAATCCGGCCCTGTCGAGGTTCTCCGGGTCCTGCTTGACCCGGAGCTAAGAGGGAAGCCGGTGCGATGCCGGCGCTGCCCCCGCAACTGTAAGCGGCGAGCCGCTGTCCAACTAAAGTCACTGAAGCCACATGGCTTCGGGAAGGCCGGACAGCAGCAATGACCCGCGAGCCAGGAGACCTGCCCCGACGAAACGTTCGTCCACGGGCGGGGTGTCCCGGTGGTACGCCACGCAGCCGTCGCTCGCGCGACTTCCCCTGCACGCGTCCGCCATGGCCTTTGCCCCCAATCATGGGGTTGAAGCTATGTCTATTCCTTCACTTTCTGTTGCCACGCTGGGCACGCCGCGCATCGGTCCGCGTCGTGAACTGAAACTCGCGCTGGAACGCTTCTGGTCCGGTGCATGCGACGAGCAGTCGCTGATCGAAACCGGCATCGGGCTGCGCGCCGCCAACTGGGCGCGGCAGAAGAAGCTGGGCGTCACGGTGATTCCTTCCAACGACTTCTCTTTCTACGACCAGGTGCTCGACACCGCCGTGATGGTCGGCGCGATTCCGGACGCCTACGGGTGGAAGGGCGGACCAGTACCGCTTGCTACCTATTTCGCGATGGCTCGTGGCGCTGACGGTCACACACACGATGAAGCATGCGGTCATGCCCACCATGGTGACGGCGTGCCGGCACTGGAAATGACCAAATGGTTTGACACCAACTATCACTACATGGTGCCGGAACTGAAGAAAGATCAACGCTTCGCGCTAGCGTCGCGCAAGCCAATCGAGGAATACGAGGAAGCCAGGGCGCTCGGCTATCAGACGCGTCCGGTGCTGGTCGGCCCCGTTACCTTCCTGAAGCTCGCCAAGAACAAGGACACCGACTTTGATGCGCTTTCGCTGCTCGACCGGCTGTTGCCCGTCTATGTCGAAGTGCTGCGCGAACTCGCCAGCCGCGGCGCAGATTGGGTGCAGATCGATGAGCCATGTCTGGTGCTCGATCTCGACGCGGCAGCGCAGAAGGCCTTGCAGAAGGCTTATGCCACCTTCGCCAGGGAAGTGCCGCAGATCAGGGTCATGCTGGCAAGCTACTTCGGTGCTCTTGGCAGCAACCGCGATACGGCCTTTGCGCTTCCGGTCGCGGGCCTGCATCTCGATCTGGTGCGCGCGCCCGAGCAACTCGACGATATCGCGAAGTTCGCCGGAGACCGCGTGATCTCGTTCGGCGTGATCGACGGCCGCAATATCTGGCGCGCCGATCTCAGCCGGCTTCTCGACCGGATCGAGCCGGCCGCGGCAAAGCTCGGCAAAGACCGCGTGCAGATCGCACCGTCCTGCTCGCTGTTGCATGTGCCGATCGATCTCGCCCTGGAGACCAGGCTCAATCCCGAGATAGCGAGCTGGCTTGCCTTCGCCGTGCAGAAGATCGAGGAGTTGGCGACGCTGTCGACCGCACTTGCCGGCGGTAGAGGGGAGGCGGCACGGGCGCTGCAGGCATCCGACGCGATTGCGTCCGCGCGCAAGACATCGTCGCGTATTCATGACCCGATGGTCGCACAGCGGCTTGCCGCCATCGACGAGGCGTTGCGCCGCCGCGCCAGTCCGTTCAGGCAGCGCGCCGCCAGACAGCACCAGCGCTTCAAGCTGCCCGCGTTCCCGACCACGACCATCGGCTCGTTTCCGCAGACGCCGGAAATCCGGAAAGCGCGCGCGGCGCATGCCAAGGGCGAGTTGAGCGATAGCGGCTACAAGACGTTCCTGCAGAACCAGACCAAGCGCGCGGTGCGCTGGCAGGAGGCCGTCGGCCTTGATGTGCTCGTGCATGGCGAGTTCGAACGCAACGACATGGTGCAGTATTTCGGCGAGCAGCTTTCAGGCTTCGTCTTCACGGAGAATGCCTGGGTGCAGTCCTATGGCTCGCGCTATGTGCGTCCGCCGATTTTGTTCGGCGACGTCTCGCGTCCGAAACCGATGACGGTCGAGTGGTGGAAGTTTGCGCAGTCGCTGACGGACAAGCCCATGAAGGCGATGCTGACCGGGCCGGTCACTATCCTCAACTGGTCATTCGTGCGCGACGACATTCCACGCAGCGAGGCTTGCCGGCAGATCGCGCTGGCGATCCGCGACGAGGTTGTCGATCTCGAGGCGGCCGGTGCCGGGATGATCCAGATCGACGAAGCGGCGTTACGCGAAGGGCTGCCCCTCCGGAAGTCGGGATGGAAGACTTATCTCGACTGGGCCGTTGACAGTTTCCGCATCTGCTCCTCGGGTGTACGCGACGAGACGCAGATCCACACTCACATGTGTTACTCGGAGTTCAACGACATCATCGACGCGATCGGCGCCATGGACGCCGACGTAATTTCGATCGAGACCTCGCGCTCGAAGATGGAGTTGCTCGATGCGTTCAGAAACTACCGGTATCCGAACGAGATCGGCCCCGGAGTCTATGACATTCATTCGCCGCGGATACCGGAGGTTGCCGAGATCACCGAACTGCTCAAGCTTGCACGGCAGCGGCTTTCTGATGCGCAGCTCTGGATCAATCCGGACTGTGGTCTCAAGACCCGCCGGTGGGAAGAGGTGAAGCCGGCGCTCGTCAACATGGTCGCGGCCGCCCGCGAATTGAGGGCGCTGGAATAATGTCTGCGTTTGCCCCGTCTTTTTGATCGATACGCAAGGAGGAGCCATGCGCTTCTGGATCGAGTGTACGCGCTTTGAGACGGGGCAGACCGTTCATATCAATATCGCTCTCGTCGGCAGTATGTGGCGCGACAGCGATCGCACCGTGCTCGCCTTCGTCGGGGGCGATGCCCAGACCATCGAGGTGACCGAGACGCCCGAGCAATTGCTCACGCAGCATTTCGGCACTTCGTCAAAGTCAGGATAGTGGAATGGCGGCGAGACCAGCCGACAGGGAGGATGCAACGACGGTGTCGGATCTTCGTCGCGTCGGCGCCCATCCGGACCACTGGTATCCGGTCGCGTGGTCCCATGAATTGAAAGCGGGTAAGGCGTTTGCTACGCAATTCGCCGGGGAGCCGATCGTTCTGGTGCGGCCGGAAAGCGGCGCATTGTTCGCACTGGAGGACCGCTGCGCGCATCGGCAGGTCCCGTTGTCGAAGGGCACCGTGGACGGCTGCACGCTGCGCTGCTGTTACCACGGCTGGCGATACGATGCCTCGGGCCGCTGCGTCGACGTTCCCTATCTCAAGGAAAAGCTGCCCAATGGCGTTCGCCGCTATCCCAGCGTCGAGAGAGATGGCGTGATTTTCGTATGGCCCGGTCGGTCATCGCCAGCGGACCTGCCGCATCATCTCGGCGCTGCGGCGGCGCCGGGCTACAAGACACGGCGGTTCGGTGGATTGGTGCATTGCCACTATAGCTTCATGCACGAGAACCTGATGGATATGAACCATCAATTCCTGCATCGAAAGACCTCTGGAAGGGTGACTCCCCGATATCTCGGCAAGCGCGCCGGTGAACAATGGCTGGAACTCGATTACAGTTTCAGACGACCGGATGAAAAGCCCCCGATCGGCGAGACGCTGATCGTGGGGCGCTGGCGTGGCGAATCGGCAAGTCCGCGCGATCTCATGACGATCCGGACCGAGTATCCTTATCAAACCTTGCGTCTGTGGACTTCAGGCAAATTGCCGGTTCTGCATGTCTGGCTGGGCTATACGCCCGTCAATGTCAGTCAGCACAAGAACAGAACCTTCATCGTCCTGTCCGTTCGCCGGCCGAGGCTGCCGCGCGTTCTGGAAATGTTGTGGCCTGTTCTAACATGGTTCACCAATCGCGTCTTCGATGAGGACCGCGAGATCGTTGAGCTGGAGCAGGCCGCCTATGACGCGCAGGGCGGCGATTTGAACCAGGAGGTATTTCCCGCGATCAACGAACTGCGGGAGTTGCTTGCGAGATGTGGTGTTCCGTTAAGGTCTTGAACGTGCAAGCCTGACCTGCCGCGGGAATGCTCGCGCTTACCTCACGCTCGCTGACAATTGAATGTTGGTTGTGAACGCGCCGAGCGGGCGTTGCGCCTTACGCGGCCGCGGCCACCTTCGGCTTCACCTTGCTGGCGTCGAGCGGGAGCGTGACGCGGACGACGGTACCGCTGCCGAGCTTGGAGCGCAGCTTCATGGTGCCGCCGTGCAAGCCGGTGAGGGAGCGGGCGATCGCAAGCCCGAGGCCCGAGCCCTGATAGCTCTTGGTGAGCTGGCTCTCGACCTGCTCGAACGGTTTTCCGAGCCGGCGCAGCGAGTCAGGCGCAATGCCGATGCCGGTGTCGGCGATCATCAGCACGATGGAATCCTTCAGCATGCGGCCGCGCACCTCGACCTTGCCGTCGTCGGGCGTGAACTTGACCGCATTCGACAGGAGGTTGACGATGATCTGCTTGACCGCGCGGCGGTCGGCGACGACAGAAATCGTGTTCTCGATGTCGGCGTGCAGGGTAAGATGCTTGTCCTCGGCGCGGCCGGAGACGACGCGGAGCGACTCGGCGAGCGTCCGGGAGAGGTCGAGCGGCTCCATGTCGAGCTTCATGCGGCCGGCCTCGATCTTCGACATGTCGAGGATGTCGTTGATGACTTCGAGCAGGTATTTTCCTGACGTGAGGATGTCGTGGCAGTATTCCTGATACTTGTCCGAGCCGAGCGCGCCGAACATGCCGCTGCCCATGATCTCGGAGAAGCCGATGATAGCGTTGAGCGGGGTGCGCAGCTCATGGCTCATATTGGCGAGGAACTTTGACTTGGCCTGGTTGGCTTCCTCGGCGCGGTTCTTCTCTTCGGCGTATTTCTGGGCGAGGTCGGCAAGCTCGATGGTCTGACGCTCCAGCGCCGACTGCGAGCGCTGCAAATCGGCGACG
>Ga0081540_1003265_pt1 | contig 12889 bp, 11 predicted proteins | sample TabmetS2T1R1_FD_71024 | JGI IMG/M metagenome (GOLD analysis project Ga0081540, IMG submission 71024) | Tabebuia heterophylla rhizosphere microbial communities from the University of Puerto Rico - S2T1R1 | ecosystem: Host-associated > Plants > Roots > Rhizosphere ... | reverse complement strand
AATCGGCTTGCCGCGCCAGAACACCTTGATCCCCTGGCCAGCGGCGATCGGCAAAAGATCGACCTCGATCGGCGCGCCCGCCGCAATCGTCGAGGCATCGGGATTCATCTGGGTGATCAGCGGCACGACCACCGCGGCGGCGCCGATGCCGGCGACGGAGGCGGTCGCGATGTAAAGAAAATCGCGACGCGTCGGCTCGGCCGAAGACATCGTCGTCACGTGCGTCGTTCCTTTCTGTCCGTCAGTCCACCCGCAGCCTGCTCGCGCCGGCTGCGTGAGCTGCTCCGCGTGCGGCCGTCGCCACCCAGCACCGACACGGAGACGCCGCCTGGCGGCGGCGGGCGAACCGGCCGCTCGCCTCTCTGCAAGCTGAGGGGCCAAGCGGCTTTCATCCAGCGGCGTTTTATTGGCACCCTTGCCAAGGGAGTTCAAGTGGGCAATGCGGGGCTCTGACGCAACGACCAAACGTCGCACAAGTCATTTATCCGTCATAAGCTTCGCCACCATCACCGTTGTTGCATGTCTGCAATCCTGCCCCTGCGCATCGCGCTTTATGAGCCCGATATCCCCCAGAACACGGGGACGATCCTTCGTCTCGCCGCCTGCCTCGGCGTCGAGGCCCACATCATCGAACCCGCCGGGTTTCCCACCAGCGACCGGGCTTTCCGCCGTGCCGGCATGGATTACCTCGATCAGGTCAGGATCGTCCGTCATGCCGATTGGGCGGGGTTTGAGGCTTGGCGCATCGGCGCGGCGGCGCGGCTCCTTCTCTTCACCACGCGTGCGCGGCGCTCCTATCTTGCGCATGCATTCGAGCGCGGCGACGTCTTGCTGTTCGGCCGGGAAACCTCGGGAGTGCCCGAGACGGTGCACGCGGCGGCCGACGCGCGGCTGCGCATTCCGATGCGAGAGGGGTTGCGCTCGCTCAATGTGGCGGTAGCCGCCGCCATGGCAGTGGGTGAAGCCATCCGCCAAACGGGCGCACACCCGGTCGGCGACAGCTAAGCCGGATCGCAACGATGCCGGGCGCGCGCCAGACCTTCGAAGATAATTCGGAAGAGAAAGGCATCCACAAAAGACGAAGCGGGTGAGGGACATTCTCACGCCCCAAGGCGCTACCCCTCACCCGCATCGCTCACGGCGCTCTGTCGCTAACTCACCGCCTGCCAAAGTCCCCACACAAGGCGGGAGCGGACATCACACCCCCAACATCCCCCACGCCGACAGCGTTTCCCGAAACCATGGCAAAATAAAGCTTCGGCTGGAATTTTCCCCGGCCCAAACAGTGGCAAAAAAAAGCTCGCGCTTGGTCTGCTAGCAAACATTGCGCGCGACGGCGTCGCCGCTCGCGATTGCATCGGCGATGGTGACGGCTGGGCAACCATGTCCTAAAGGGAAGACGGAGGTCCGATGAGCGAGAGCGTGCTCGACGGCCGCAAGGCGCGCGCGCGAACCTGGTTCGAAGCGCTGCGCGACGACATCTGCGCCGCGTTCGAGACGGTGGAAAAAGAGTTGCCGACGCACGCGCCGCTCGCCAACGGCGCGGCCGGTCGCTTCGTTCGCACGCCCTGGACACGCGCCGATCACAGCGGCGCAGCCGGCGGCGGCGGCGTGATGGCGAGCATGAGCGGCCGAGTGTTCGAGAAAGTCGGCGTGCACGTGTCGACCGTGTTCGGCGAGTTTGCGCCCGAATTCCGTCAGGACATTCCCGGGGCCGAAACCGACCCGCGGTTTTGGGCCTCCGGCATTTCGCTCATCGCCCATCCGCAAAACCCGCACGTGCCGGCGGTCCACATGAACACGCGCTTCGTCGTGACCACCAAGGCCTGGTTCGGCGGCGGCGCAGATTTGACGCCGGTGCTCGCCGCGCGCCGCCGGCAGGACGATCCCGACACGATCCGGTTTCATGCGGCGATGAAATCAGCTTGCGACGCGCACGCGCCCGTTGCCCCCTATGCGAAGTACAAGCAATGGTGCGATGAATATTTCTACTTGCGGCATCGCCAAGAGATGCGCGGCATCGGCGGGATTTTTTTCGACTATCTCGACAGCGCCGACTGGGAGGCGGATTTTGCCTTCACCCGCGAGGTGGGCCGCGCCTTCATCGCCATCTATCCCGAACTGGTGCGCAAGAATTTCGCCACTCCCTGGAACGACGCCGAGCGCGAAGAGCAGCTCGTGCGCCGCGGCCGCTACGTGGAGTTCAACCTGCTCTACGACCGCGGCACCGTGTTCGGACTGCGCACCGGCGGCAATGTCGAGGCGATTCTCTCCTCGCTGCCGCCGCTGGTGAAGTGGCCCTGAGCCACGCATCCGCCCGCCTCAGCGCACGAACGCGTTGAGGATCATCGCCGCGCCACCGCCGACCACGACCGCGTCGAGGATTGCGGTGTGGACATGCAGCGGCAAGCGCTCGGTCAGCCGCTTGGCCAAAAAGGCGCCGGGAAACGCCACGCCGCCGATGAGCAGCGCCATCGCGATGACGGTTGCGTTCACCACGCCGGCGAGCCCGAAGGTCGTCAGCTTTGCGAGCCCGATGCCGATCGAGATCACGGCGTCGGTCGCGACCACGGCGGCCCCTTCGAGCCCCGCCGCCATCAAGAGCGAGAGCAGGATGATGCCGGCGCCTACGGTCCCGCCCGCGAGCGGCCCCCAGCCAAAGCTGGCCACCGCCAATCCACGGCTCGAGAGCGTCAGTCCACGCCGGCGCATCAGCCGCCGCAGCGGCACGGTCGCAACCAGCATCGCGCCGATCACCAGCGCGGCGCCTTTGCCGGTGAGCATGGTGTAGCCCCAGGCGCCGAGCACGCAGGTCGGCACCGCGGCGAGGAGCACGATCATCGCGCGGCGTCCATCGACCAGACTCCAAAACGCCGCCGCCCGACCGGTATTGGTCAAGAGCGCCGAGAGCGACAGGATGGGCACCACCGGCTCGGCACCGACGATGGGAACCAGGACCAGCGGCAGCAGCGCGCCGGTCCCATAACCGGCGATCCCGCCGATGACGGAGGCGATCAGCGCCATTCCCGCAATCAAGGCGAGCTGAGGCAGCGAGATTTCGGTAAGCGCCGCAGACAGCGATTGGAGCATCGCGCCGTGCCTCGGCGCGTCAGTCCGCGCTCGGAAGCCGGCGCATGGTGAATTCGATGTGATCGCCGGGGAGTTCGCGCCAGGATTCGATCTCGGTCATGTAGGCCGCCTTGGGAAAGCGGCGGAACATTTCACGCGCCTTTTCGCGCGCTTTCTCGCGCGGCAGCGCGAAGGTCTCGCGCCGGAAGGCATCGCGCGGCCGCGCTTCGAGCGCTTTGGCCGAGCGGCGGGCAATATCAACGGGGCGGCGGGTCGTGTTCATCCGAGGCAAATGTAGTGCGAAATGCCGCACGGAGCGAGTCGCAGCGACGTGCGGCCTCAGCTCGTCTGCGCTGCCGCCGCCGCGTCCGCGAGCGCCGCCACGGCCGGCGTGTCGGCGGGAAATCCCGCCGCGATCCATGCCTCCTCCGCCGCCGCGAGCGCGGCGCCCAGCGCGGGACCCCTGGGCACGCCGCGCGCGATGAAGTCGGCGGCCTTGAGCGGAAATACCGGCGCGCTCCAGCGCGACGGCAACGCCGCGAGCTGGTGCCAAGCCTGATCTCGCTCACCTTGCGACGCGCGCGTCCACGCCAGGAGAACGCGGTCGGTGAAACGCGCGCCTCCCAACCGATAGAGCAGGACGCGCGCTTCTGGTTCGCTCCAGCTCGCTGAAATCTGCCACCAGCCCTCACCCATCGACGCCAGCCGCTCATACTCGGCATTGGTGAGCCGCAAGCGCTCGCGCAGGCGTTCCGCATCCTCGACGACCGAGATGCCGAGCGCGCCGAGGCGGCGCACGGCGTCTGGTGCAAGCGCAAGCGCGGCTTCGAGCTTGATCATGTTGGCGTAGCTCGCAAGCAGCGGCACCCCGCCGAGCACCTGCTCGAGCAAACCCGTCTCCGTCATCAGCGCGAGCGTCGGCACGGCGTGCCTGGCGACGAGGAGCTTGAACACCTCCATGCGCACGCGCTCGCGCGACAATTGCTCGAGGCCGGCGCGCGCCGCAACGCACGCGGCGAGCCCCTCCGGGTCCGCCGCGCCCTCGCCATAGGCGGCGTGGAACCGGAAGAAGCGCAGGATGCGCAGGTAGTCCTCGCCGATGCGCGTTGCCGGGTCGCCGATGAAGCGCACGCGCCGCGCCTCGATGTCGTCGAGCCCGCCTACATAGTCGTGGACGGTCCCGTCGCGGGATAGCGATAGCGCGTTGATGGTGAAGTCGCGCCGCTCGGCGTCGCGTCGCCAGTCGCGACCGAACGCCACTTTGGCGCGGCGGCCGAAAGTCTCGACATCTTCGCGCAAGGTAGTGATCTCGAATGGCTGCCCCGCGGCGACGACGGTGACGGTGCCGTGCTCGACGCCGGTGGGCACAGCCTTGAACCCTGCCGCCTCGACCCGCCGGATCACCTCGTCCGGCTGCGCGGTGGTAGCGATATCGACATCGCCGTGCGGCTCGCCAAGCATGGCGTTGCGCACCGCGCCACCGACGACGCGCGCCTCCTCGCCGGCAGCGTCGAGCACGGTGAGGACATCGCGCAGCGGCGCTTCTCGCAGCCAGGCGACGTCGAGGCGTCGCGTCACTTCGCTTTGCCCGGCACCAATTGGCCGTCCTCCATGTGAGCCGGAACGTAGGTTGAGCCCGGCGGCGAGCCGCCCCACTGCGCCAACACGACGAAACTGCCGATCACGAGCACGAGCGCCGCAATCACGAGCCAAGTCACGCGCGGCAGGCTCCAGGAGTCGGGATGCAGCACGCCCGCACGCGTGGCCCACAAGAAGACGGCGTAGACGAGGAACGGCGCCAGAAACAACGCGATCTCGGTAAGGACGGGGCGGATCATCGCTCTGCTGTTTTGGACGAGGGCCTCAACCACGCTCGGTTCCGCGCTTTGCACAACGCGCTGAGTCGATTTCCTCGCAACTCACCTCAGTTTTCATAAATCCGCTCGTACAAATTCCGCAAAATCCCGGCGGTGACGCCCCAGATGTAACGTTGCCCGAAGGGCATGGCGTAGTACCTACGCGTGACCCCCTTCCAGTCGCGGCTGTGCAGCGCGTGGTTCTGAACGTCCATCAAAAAGGCGAGCGGCACCTCGAAGGCGTCGGCGACTTCCGCCGTGCTGAGCACGAGCTCGTAATCGGGGCGCACGCGCGCGACGGTCGGCAAGATGCGGTAGCCGGAGAATGTGAGATAGAGGTCGAGATAGCCGATCGGCTCGATCAACGCGCGGGCAAGCCCGATCTCCTCTGCCGCCTCCCGCAACGCGGCATCGGCCGGCGTGCGGTCGTGCGGCTCGATTTTGCCCCCGGGAAACGCGATCTGCCCGGGATGGCTGGGAAGCTCGGTGCGCAGCGTGAGCAACACGCAAGGCTCGCTGCGGTCGACGACGGGAACGAGCACCGCGGCGGGCCGCGTCGCCGTCACGCCTGCGCGCTCCCACGCGACGGGGTCGAGATCGAGGTCGCCGCGCTTGGCCTGCGCCGCCGGATCGTTGAGCGCCGTCGGCACCTCGAGCGTGAGCCGCGTGCGCGCGCGATGAAAAAAGTCCTCGCTCATCGCTCCGCTCGGCAGCGCCACGTCCGTCATCGCCACTCCCGCAGGCTCGCGGCCGGCGCCATGGCGAAGAACTCTCCGGCCGAGCCCACGCCGAACATGCGCTGCCCTTCCACCTCGCGCTCCACGCCGAGTTCGACGAGATCGTAGAACAATGCGCGCGTCACCTTGGCCCAAAGATCGCGGCGGACGTGGAGATAGGGTTTCAGTCCTCCGGTCTCCGGTTCGGGCTCGAAGCGCAGCGCGTGCTCGCGCCCGCACGCCACCCAATCGTCAACATTGGTGCGGAAATGCAGCACCTGGCCGTGCTCGGCCTGCTCCGCCCTGAGCTCGACGGCGAGAAACGGCGCGTCTTCGACGACGATTCCGCATTTCTCGACCGGAGTGACGAGGAAGTATTTGTCCCCTTCGCGCTTGAGCACCGAGGCGAACAGCTTCACCAGCGCCGGCCGTCCGATCGGGGTCCTGAGATAGAACCAGGTGCCGTCGGAGGCGATGCGCATGTCGAGGTCGCCGCAAAACGGCGGATTCCACAGATGCACCGGCGGCGGTCCCTTGCGCGTGGCCTCGGACGCCGCGCCCGCAATCGCGTCAAGCCCGCGTCGCCCCTGTTCCGCCCTCTGCGCCATGGGTCCGATCTCTGCCGAGGATGATGGCGGATCAAGTGTAGCATTTCGGCGCGGCCGGCGAGGGAGGGCGTGTATTCGGCGCACTCGGCGCGGGGCCCGCGCCGTCAGGGCGTCATATCTCGATGTGGAAGCCGACTTCCAACACCCTTTCATGGGGAATCTTGAAGAAATCAGGGGCGCGGCTGGCGATCCGGGCGAGGAACGCGTAGATCGCAAACGGCACCGCCGCCATCGCCGACTTTTTTGCGCGGACCACGATCTCATGGGCGATGTAGTAGTGCACCTCGTCGAGATCGACCTTGAAGCCGAGCGCCTTGCAGTTTTTGAGCGTCAGCGGAATGTCCGGCGTCTGCATGAAGCCAAGCCGCTCCTCGATGCGGTAGATGCCGTGGCCGAGGTGCTTGATCGAATGGCGCTCGGCGAGCGGCACCCGCGGCCGCCGGTCGACGACGAAGGTCATGAGGATCAAGGTTTCGTACAAGACGTGGTTCTGCTTGACGTGGTGCAGGAGCACCGGCGAGATGCCGTGCGAGACCTTGGTCAGCCATACGGCGACGCCGGGCGGCCGCACCACCACCATCTTGTCGATATCCGCGACGAAGCGTGCGAGCGGCATCGACATGGCGTGCAGGCGATGGCGAACAAGGGAGGAGCCTCGGCGCCAACAGAGCATCAATCCCACGATGGCGCCGCCCACGGTGAGCGGAAACCAGCCGCCTTCGACGACCTTCAGCGAGTTGGAAGCGAGAAAGCTCGCGTCCACCGTGCCGAAGACGACGATCATGAAGGTCGCGACCGCGGGCGGCCAGCTCCAGCGCCAGATGGCCACGCGATAAAGCAGGATGGTCGTGATCAACATGGTGCCGGACACGGCGATGCCGTAGGCGCCGGCCAGGTGCTCGGATGTCTTGAACAGAATGACGACCAGCAAGGTGCCGATCATCAAGAGCCAATTGACCGTCGGCACGTAGATCTGACCGGCTTCCTCGCTCGATGTCGGCACGATCCGCATGCGCGGACAAAGCCCTAGCTGCATCGCCTGCCGGGTCAGCGAGAAGGCACCGGAGATGAGCGCCTGGGAAGCGATGATGGTCGCCAGCGCCGCCAGCAAAACCAGCGGGATCAGCGCCCATCCCGGCGCGAGCTTGTAAAACGGGCTGTCGATCGCCTTGGGATCGGTGAGGACGAGCGCGCCTTGGCCGAAATAGTTGAGCACCAGCGCCGGCAGCACCAGGGCGAACCAGGCGCGGCGGATGGCGGCAGGGCCGACATGACCCATGTCGGCGTAAAGCGCCTCCGCGCCGGTCAGCGCAAGAAACACTCCGCCCATCACCGCAAAGGCGATGAGCGGATTTGCCAAGACGAACCGCGCCGCCTCGCCCGGATTGAGCGCGTTGAGAATGGCGGGTGCGGCCACGATATTGATGGCGCCAAGCAGGCCGATGACGACAAACCAGCCGACCATCACCGGACCGAACAGGCGGCCGATGGTCGCGGTGCCGCGCCGCTGCACCATGAAGAGCCCGATCAGGATCGCGAGCGTCAGCGGCAAGATGAAATGGTCAAAGGCAGGCGCAACCAGCTTGAGGCCCTCGATGGCGGAGAGCACGGAGATGGCCGGCGTGATGACGCCATCGCCATAAAGCAGCGCTGCTCCTGCGATGCCCAGCAGGACGAACACCGGAATCCCCGGACCTTTCGCGATCCGCTCACCCTCCACGAGCGACAGCAACGCCAGGATTCCGCCTTCGCCGTCGTTGTCGGCGCGCAAGACGAGCACGACGTATTTGAGCGACACCATCGCCATGAGCGCCCAGAAGATCAGAGATACGATGCCCAGCACGTCGGCCGCGGTCGGCAGCGCGTTGCCGGTGGCGGCGAGCGTGACGGCGAGCGTATAGAGCGGGCTTGTGCCGATATCCCCGAAGACTATGCCGACCGCGGTGAGCGCGAGGAAGAACGGGCTGTCCTGGTGCAGCTCGCCGGCGCGCGCCGGAGCGGCCGCCGACCGCCGCGACGTGGCGCGCTTGGCATTCACGGATCCTATCCTTTTGTGCACGGTCGAAGACTCTCCACGCCTAGCACCGGCAACCGCTTGCAAGCCTCACGATGAGTTGAGTGCAACCCGCGCCCGTCGTCTGCCATTGTTTGCCTGGAACTTGTGCAGTGACCGGCTGTTCTCTCCTGCGGTTGTGGTTGCAACGAGCTGATCCCCTGCCCGGCCAAGGCCGATGGCGAAAAGCTCAAGGAGTTCAGACATTCGCGACCGATCGGAGCGGCCGGGGTTCTGGGGCGATCGTGGCAGACTTGCGCCGAGGCGGGATCGCACTTAGTGAAAAATGCCGTAATCTCCCCCAGTTGTGAGGATTCGGGCGGAAAGCGCTGCACCGGCGCTAATGCGCGTGGCCCGAATGTTGCACGTTTCTTGGTCAAATTGGATGGGCTCGGCGAGGCGCCCGACCTTAGCCGACGCAGGTCATGGATAGATGACAAGGAGCTGAAGTCATGGCGGTAGCCGGCGATGGGCTGGAAAAGCTCGAAGATATGATCGTGCGCCAAGCCGAAGCGACGGGCGCGCAGGTCGCCTCCGCCAAGGCCGCGATCGGCAACGTGATCTTCGGGCAGGAGGCGGTGGTCGAGCAGGCGCTCATCACCGTGCTGTGCGGGGGGCACGCGCTGCTGATCGGCCTCCCCGGCCTCGCCAAGACAAAGCTGATCGAGACCATGGGCATCGTGCTCGGGCTCGACGCCCGCCGCATCCAATTCACCCCCGACCTCATGCCGTCCGACATCCTGGGCAGCGAGGTGCTGGATGAGAGTCCCGGCGGCAAGCGCAGCTTCCGGTTCATCCCCGGCCCGATCTTCGGCCAGCTTTTGATGGCCGACGAGATCAACCGCGCGAGCCCGCGCACTCAATCCGCGCTGCTGCAGGCGATGCAGGAGCACCACGTGACTGTCGCCGGCAATCGTCACGACGTCCCGCGCCCCTTCCATGTGCTCGCGACGCAGAACCCGATCGAGCAGGAGGGCACCTATCCGCTGCCGGAGGCGCAGCTCGATCGCTTCCTGATGCAAATCGACGTCGATTATCCCGATCATGACGCCGAACGCAAAATCGTGTTCGACACCACCGGCACGGAAGAGAGCAAGCCCAAGCCGACCATGACCGCCGACGAATTGTTGGCGGCACAGCGTCTGGTGCGCCGCCTGCCCGTCGGCGAATCGGTGGTGGAGGCGATCCTCAATCTCGTGCGCTCGGCCCGTCCCGGCCCCGAGAGCGGCGAGACGGGCAAGTTGATCGCCTGGGGTCCGAGCCCGCGCGCGAGCCAGGCACTGATGCTGGTGGCGCGCGCCCGCGCGCTCATCGACGGGCGGCTTTCGCCGTCGATCGACGACGTCGTCGCCATGGCCGAGCCGATCCTCAAACATCGCATGGCGCTCACCTTCGCCGCGCGCGCCGACGGCGAGAGCATGCAAGGCGTCATCGGCAGGCTCAAGGCGCGCATCGGATAAGTCGCATGGCGGCGGCAAGTCAGCGCGCGGACAAGCACGAGATCAGGGCAACGCAGCGCGCGAGCGGCGAGGCTCGCTCGCTCGCGCAAGCCATGCCGCGCCTGATCCTCGAGGCGCGCCGCATCGCCGCGACCGTCATCCATGGGCTGCACGGCCGCAGGCGCGCCGGTCCGGGAGAAAATTTCTGGCAGTATCGCCGCTTCCTCTCCGGCGAGCCGGCGCGCAGGGTCGACTGGCGGCGCTCCGCCCGCGACGAACATCTTTATGTGCGCGAACAGGAATGGGAGGCGGCCCACACCGTGTGGCTGTGGCCCGATCGCTCGCCTTCCATGCTGTTTCGTTCGCAGCTCGCCGAAGATTCCAAGCTCGAACGCTGCCTCGTCGTCGCCTTTGCGCTCGCCGAGATCCTGGTCCAGGCGGGCGAACGCGTCGGCATACCGGGGCTGGTGCGCCCCACCGGCAGCCGCAACGTCTTGGACAAGATGGCGAACGCGATCGTCCACGATGTGGCGGAGCGGTCGAGCCTGCCGCCGCTGTTTGCGCCCTCCTCGCTCGCCGAAATCGTCGTGGTCTCGGATTTCTGGAGTCCGATGGCGCAGGTGCGCGCCACCTTGGCACAGCTCTCGGCAACGGGCGCGCACGGCCACACCGTGCAGATCGTCGATCCGGCGGAGGAAACGTTCCCCTACTCCGGCCGGGTCGAATTCATCGAGCCGGAAGGCGCCGGCTCCATCACCGCCGGCCGCGCCGAGACCTGGAAGCACGAATATGAAACCCGCGTCGCGCGCCACCGCGCCGAAATCCGCGCCGAGACGGACAAGCTCGGCTGGAGCTTCACGATCCATCGCACCGACCGGCCGGCGACCGAATTGTTGCTCGCGCTGCATGCACGTTTGGGCGCGCCGCCCCCGGGCGCGATGATCGGCAGCCGTTTGAGCGTGGCCGGCCAAGGCGGGAGGCACACATGAGCCTTCCAGCGTTGAAGCGGTGGCTTGTGGCGCCGGCGGTCCTGAACCACGGAGCTGACCGATGATCGCGGGGCTTCCGCTCGGCTTCGCGCAGCCGCTGGTCCTGCTCGCGCTGCTGAGCCTGCCCGTCCTGTGGTGGCTGCTGCGCCTTATTCCGCCGCAGCCGCGCCGGATCGAATTCCCGCCGACGCGACTCCTGTTCGACATCGCGCCGCGCGAGGAGACGCCGCAGCGCACGCCGTGGTGGCTCACGCTGCTGCGCTTGCTGCTCGCGGCGCTGGTGATCATCGCCGCCGCCGGGCCGTTGTGGAATCCACCGGCCGCGACCTCGAGCAGCAAGGCGCCGCTCGCGCTGTTGATCGACGACGGCTTTCCCGCCGCACCCAGTTGGGACGCGCGCATGCGCATGGCGGAGGACCTGATCGCGCGCGCGGAAGCGGATCGTCGCGGCGTCGCGCTGATCGCGCTGTCCGAGCCTTCCCGCGACGTGTCGTTCGAGCTGCCGGCGGCGGCGCGCGTGCGGCTCAAGCAGATCAAGCCCAAGCCCTACGCGGTCGAGCGGTCGGACGCGCTGCCGGCGCTCGGCCGTTTCCTCGCCGCCACGCCCGAGGTCGAGCTCGTTTGGCTGACCGACGGCGTCGATCTCGGCGGCGGCAGCGATTTCGTTTCGGCGCTCGCCCGGCTCGTCGAGCAACGGCCCATCACCGTAATCGAGGGCGGGCTGGCGACCGCGCACGCGCTCGCCGGGGCCGACAACGCCGCGGGCGCGCTGACCGTGAAGGTCTTGCGCGCGGCGAGCGGTGCCGCCGAGACCGGCACCGTGCGCGCGCTCGATCTCAAGGGTCTGCCGCTCGGCGATACCTCGTTCACCTTCACGGAGAGCGCGCGCGAGAGCGAGGCCGAGCTCACGTTGCCGGTCGAGATCCGTAACGACATCGCGCGCCTGGAGATCGCGGGCGAGCGTTCGGCCGGCGCCGTCACCCTGCTCGACAAGCGCTGGCGCCGGCGCGCCATCGGCGTGGTCACCGGCTCGACCGTCGACACGGCGCAGCCGCTGCTCGCCTCGACCTACTATCTCACGCGCGCGCTCGGACCGTTCGCCGACGTGCGTGTCGCCGATCGCGGCTCGCCGGCGCATTCGGTGAGCCAGTTCATCGAGCAGCGGCTGCCGATGCTGATCCTTGCCGACGTCGGCAACGTCGCCGAGGCGCGCGATCAGCTCACGCGCTGGCTCGAAGACGGCGGCGTGCTGGTGCGCTTTGCCGGCCCGCGCCTCGCCGCCGCCGACGACGATCTGGTGCCGGTCAGGCTCAGACGCGGCGGGCGCATTCTCGGCGGCAGCCTGTCGTGGGAACAGCCGCAGCAGCTCAGCGCCTTCCCGCACGAAAGCCCGTTCTTCGGCATTGCCCTGCCGAGCGACGTCACCGTGAGCCGTCAGGTCTTGGCCGAACCCGATGCGACGCTGAACGAGCGCACCTGGGCGGCGCTTACCGACGGCACGCCGCTGGTCACCGCCCAGCGCCGCGGCAAAGGGCTGATCGTCCTCTTTCACGTCACCGCCGATACGCGCTGGTCAGACCTGCCGCTATCGGGCACATTCGTCGAGATGCTCAAACGAATCGTCTCCTTCGCCGGCTCAGCGGCGGCGAGTGATGGCGCCGCCCCGCAGGCGCGCGATACGCGCGAGGTGTTGCCGCCAACGCGCATTCTCGACGGATTCGGCGCGTTCGGGCCGCCGCCGACGAGCGCGCGCGCGGTGCCGGCGACGTTCAGCGGACGCGCGACCTTCGATCATCCGCCCGGCTTCTACGGACCGCCGGAAGGCTTGCTGGCTGTCAATACGCTCACCCCCAACGACCGGCTCGCGCCGCTCGAGACGTCTGCGCTCAGCGCGCGCCGCGAGACCTACCGAACGAGCGAACCCGAGGACCTGCGCGGGCCCATATTGCTGGCTGCGCTCGGCCTGCTCGCGCTCGATGCCCTCATCATATTCCTGCTCGCCGGCGGGATCGGCCAGTTGCTGCGCCGCCGGCGGCCGGCGGCGACCGTGCTTGTGATCGCCATCCTGGCCGCGGCGCTCGTCGCCTCGCCGCACGCGCTGGCGCAGGGCCAGACAACATCCGGGGGCGCGAGCGGCGCCGACGAGCAGGCCCTGCGAT
>Ga0081540_1003264_pt1 | contig 12889 bp, 16 predicted proteins | sample TabmetS2T1R1_FD_71024 | JGI IMG/M metagenome (GOLD analysis project Ga0081540, IMG submission 71024) | Tabebuia heterophylla rhizosphere microbial communities from the University of Puerto Rico - S2T1R1 | ecosystem: Host-associated > Plants > Roots > Rhizosphere ... | reverse complement strand
GTGACCGCCTCCGCGCCGCCCCCCCCCCGCCACGTCAGCGCGGCCGGCACGACCAGCGTCGCCACCAGCGCGAGCAGCGCGATCGCCGTGGCCGCCTCGGTGTCCCGCTCGCGCGCCAGCAAGAGGTTCCAGAGGGCGTGCAGCGCGGCGGCGCCGAGCGCCAGCGCCAGCGCGTCGAGCGGCATGCGGGCGACCGTACCATCGGGGCGTGCACCTGACGGACGCCGTGCTCGCGCCGCTCCGCAAACGCTACGGCGAGCCGCGGCCCTTGCGCTGGGAGGGCGAGGTCAGCGAGCAGGAGTTCGCCCTCGCGGGCTACTCACCGGAGCGACGACACGACGTCACGCTCTTCGTCTTCGACCCACGTGGGCGGCTCGCGCTCATCCAGAAGCCGTCGTACCCACCGGGCGCGTGGCGGCCGCCGGGCGGCGGCATCGAGCCGGGCGAGGAGTTCGAGCGCGGCGTGCAGCGCGAAGCGCGCGAGGAACTCGGAGTCCACGTCGAGCTCGAGCGCTTCCTCGTCAGCACCACGGCCACGTTTCGCAACGGTGAAGCCGTCATGGACTGGCGCACCCACGTCTTCTCCGCGAGCGCCGACGACGAGGAGCTCGACCCGATCGACACGCACGAGATCAGCGCCGCCCGCTGGGGCAGCACCGAGGAGCTGGCAGGCCCGATCCGCGCCGTCCTGCTGGCGACCGGCCGCGCCCTCTGGCGCTACCGCGTCGCCCTCCACGACGCGGCGCTAGACGAGCTCCAGCAGCTCCGGTAGCGCGCGGATCCTCGGCCCGTCCCAGTCGTCGGGAAGCTCCCCACCGGGCGAGTCGACTCCCACCGCAGTCATCCCGACCCGCTCGGCACCGGCCAACTCGTCGTTGGCGCCGTCGCCGACGAACATCGCCTCCTCCGGCTCGACGCCGAGCCGGTCCAGCGCGAGCCGGTAGATCCGCGGGTCCGGCTTGCGCAACCCACACGTCGCCGAGAAGACCTCCGCGTCGAACAGCCCGTGGAACGGCGTCTCCTTCCAGAGCAGCGGCACGTCCTCGCTGCAGACCGTGATCAGCCCGATCTTGAGGCCGCGACCCCGCAGCGCGGTGATCGTCTCGACGACTCCGTCGACCGGAACGAGGCCTAGGCGGGTTACGTCTCGGCGCAGCGACACCACCTCGTCGGCGGCCTCGGGCGTCACGTCGAGCCGCGCCAGCACGTCCGCGAACGGGCGCGTCTCGCGCAACTGGGCGAGCTCGCCGTACCAGCGTGAGTCGAACTCCTCCGGCGTCAGCCCGAGCCGCTGGGCCAGACGATGACGGATCGTCTCCCAGCGCTCGTGGGGCCAGGCGGCGATCGTGTTCCAGAGGTCGAAGACCACGGCGCGGTACGCGCCGTTCGAGGCCGTCACTTCTTCATCAGCTTCCTGAGCTGCGCCCACGTGCGCGTGTTTGCGACCTGGTCGGCCGTGAGCCAGGCGCGCCGCGCCTGCGCGACGCCGAAGTCGACGTAGTCGAGCGCCTTCAGCTGGTGCGCGTCGCTCGAGATCACGATCGGCACCCCCGCCTCGCCGGCCATCCGGGCGTTGACGTCGCGCAGGTCGAGCCGGTCCGGCTGCGAGTTGATCTCGAGGAACGTGCCGGTTTCGAGCGCCTTCTCGATCACGCGCTCGAGGTCGATGTCCATCGGCTCGCGCCGCGTGATCTTGCGGCCGGTGAGATGGCCGATGACGTCGACGTGCGGGTTCTCCATCGTCGCCAGCACCCGCTCGGTCGGCGAGCGGTCGAAGGCCGTGTGAATCGAGGCGACGACCCAGTCGCGCTCGGCCAACTCCTCGTCGGACACGTCGAGGGTGCCGTCCGCCTTGATGTTCGCCTCGACGCCCTTCAGCAGCTTCAGCGGCGCGACTCGCTCGGCCAGCTTGTCGATCTCCTTCGCCTGCTGCTCCATTCGCCCCTCGCGCAGATAGTGCGAGTGGTCGGTGATCGCGTAGTAGGCGTAGCCGCGCGCCTGTGCCGCCGCGACCATCTCCTCGAGCGTGTTCTTGCCGTCGGCCGACCAGTGCGAATGTGTGTGCAGGTCTCCGCGCAGCTGGCCCTGCTCGACGAGCACGGGGAGCTTGCCCTTCCGCGCGGCCTCCAGCTCGCCCGAGTTCTCGCGCAGCTCGGGCGGGATGTACGCGTAGCCAAGCCGCTCGAAGACCTCCTCCTCGCTCTCGGCGGTGAAGACCTCGCCGCTCTCGACCTCGGTGATCCCGTACTCGGACACCGAGAACCCGCGCCGCACCGCGTCCTCGCGCAGCGCGAGGTTGTGCTCCTTCGAGCCGGTGAAGTGCTGCAGCAGGTTCCCGTAGCTCTCCGGCGGGACGACGCGCAGGTCGAAGCGGAAGCCCTCGTGCGAGACGACGGTCGCCTTGGTGGGCCCTTGCGCCACGACCTCCGAGACCCACTTCAGCTTCGTGAAGTAGTCCGTCAGCGCCTTCGGGTCGCTCGCGGTGGCGATGATGTCCAGGTCGCGCACCGTCTCCTTGCGGCGGCGCGCGCTGCCGCCCTCGCAGACCCGGTCGGCCGCGGGATGCTCGCGCAGCACCTCGACGACCGCGAGCAGCGCGGGGAGCGCCTGGCCGAGCAGCGTGCGGGTCGGGCCGGCGACCTTCTTCTTGCGGCCCGCGGCCTTGAGGACGCTCTCCTCGGTCTTCGCGCCGAGGCCCGGGAGCGTCCGCAGCCGCTGCGCACGGGCGGCGTCCTTCAGCTCGGCGAGCGTCGTGACACCGAGCTCCTGCCAGATCTTGCGCACCGTCTTCGGGCCGAGACCCGGGATGTGCAGGAACTCGACCACTTCCGGAGGGATGGTCTTGCGCCGCTTCGAGAGCGCCTCGATCTCGCCGGTGTCGACGATCTGGACGATCTTGTCCTGGATCGTCGCGCCGATCCCCGGGAGCTCCTTCGCGGTGCCGTCGAGCGCGAGCTGCGCGACGGGCGTGCCGGTCTCGCGCACCCGTGAGGCGGCGCGGCGGTAGGCCAGGACGCGGAACGCCGCCTGACCCTCGATCTCGAGCAGGTCGGCCAGGAGCTCGAGCTGCTCGGCCACCTCGGCGTTGCGGGGAAGTGTCTTCGCTTTCGCCACGACAGCGATCATATGGACGTGAAGGCGGTCGTCTGCTTGCCGACCTACAACGAGCGCGAGAACCTCGAGCGGATGCTGCGCGCGCTGGCCGACAAGGGCGTCGAGGTGCTCGTGATCGACGACAACTCGCCCGACGGGACGGGAGAGCTCGCCGACCGGCTGGCCGCGGAGCTCGCCTTCGTCTCGGTGCTGCACCGTGAGCGGAAGGAGGGCCTCGGCCCCGCCTACCTGGCCGGGTTCAGGCGTGCGCTGGCCGACGGCGCCGAGCTCGTGCTCGAGATGGACTGCGACTTCTCGCACGACCCCGCGGACGTGCCGCGCCTGATCGACGCCGCCCGGGACGCCGACCTCGTGCTCGGCTCGCGCTATGTCGACGGCGGCGCGATCGTGAACTGGGGGCCTGTGCGGCGCTTCGTCTCGGCCGGCGGCTCCTTCTACGCGCGGGTGCTGCTCGGCATCCCGGTGCACGACCTCACGGGCGGCTTCAAGTGCATCCGCCGCGAGGTGCTCGAGACGATCGACCTCGACGCGATCACCTCGCGCGGCTACGCGTTCCAAATCGAGACGACCTTCCGCGCGCTGCGCGCGGGCTTCCGCGTGGTGGAGATCCCGATCCGCTTCGTCGACCGCGAGGAAGGCGGCTCGAAGATGAGCCACAGCATCGTTGCCGAGGGAGTCTGGAAGGTCCCCGTACTGCGTCTCCAGGCACTGGCGGGCCGTCTGTAGCATCGTCAGCGGTGATCGAGCTCACAGACGCGAGCTTCGACCAGGAGGTCCTGCAGGCCGAGACACCGGTCGTCGTGGACTTCTGGGCGCCGTGGTGCGGGCCCTGCCGAGCGGTGGAGCCGATCCTTGCGCAGCTGGACGAAGAGCTCGCAGGCCGCGTGAAGTTCGCGAAGCTCGACATCGACCAGAACCTCGTGACGGCCTCGCGCTACGAGGTGCTCTCCATCCCCACGGCGATCCTGTTCGAGGGCGGGGAGCCGCGCGAGACCGTCATCGGCGCCCGGCCGCGCTCGTACTACGAGCAGGCCTGGGCGCAGTGGCTCACGGCGTCGTAGCCGACTCGCTCACGCGCGCCGGCTGCTGCGCGCGGAGCTCGCGGCCGACCGCGCGCGAGACGACGACCGCGTCGCCCCTCGTCCGCAGGCGAACGCGCGGGTCGAGCGCACCGTAGAGCAGGTCGACGACCAGGTTCGCGATCACGACCACGATGCAGACGACGATCACGATCCCCAGGATCATCGGCAGGTCGCTGTTCGCCAGCGAGCGCACCAGCAGCCAGCCCATTCCCGGCAGCGTGAACACCGTCTCGATGAACAGCGCCCCGGCGAACGCGACGCCGACGTCCATGCCGAGCATGGTGATCACCGGCATCAACGAGTTGCGGAAAACGTGCTTCCGCATCACGCGGAAACCGCTCGCGCCCTTCGCGCGCGCAGTGCGGACATAGTCCTCGTCCAGCGCCTCGAGCAGGCTTGCCCGGATCATCCGCGCGTAGAGCGCCGCGAAGAGGAAGGCGAAGGTCAGCCAGGGCAGGATCATGTGGTAGGCCCAGTAGCGCGGCCCGCCGCAGAGGCTCGTGCTTTCGGTCTGGTAGTGGAGGTCGCAATACCCACCGACGGGAAACCAGTGCAGCTTCACGCCGCCCACGTACGAGAAGACGAGCCCGAGCCAGACCGAGTGCGCCGAGGCTCCGATCAGGACGAACAGCATCAGCCCCTTGTCTAAGAGCGAGCGTGGGTAGAGCGCCGACAGGACACCGATCGGGATGGCGATCAGCAGGAAGAAGATCGTGCCGCCGAGAATGAGCGACACCGTCACCGGAAGGGTCTTCCGGATCACGTCTGTGACTGCCTTGTTCTGACGGGTGGAATCGCCGAGGTCCCCGCGCAGGACGTGCGCCATGAACCGCGCGTACTCCTCGCCGAAAGAGCCGCGGATGTTGAACTGCGTCTGCAACCCCGGCGCGAAGCCCTGCTCGTTCCGCTGGGCGTTCCTCGAGTCCGCCGGGAGCACGAAGAACATCACGAAGACGATCAGCGTGACGACGAACATGAGCAGGACAGCCCAGAGCAGCCGCCTGACGATGAAGACCAGCACTTAGCGGCTACCCTCGCCGCTCGCGCCGTTCAGCGCAAGTCGGCCTGGCCCCGCCCGCCGAAATGCTCCCAACCCGACAGCTCTACGGGCTCGCCCCGGAGGCGGATTGCGACGCCCTCGCCCTCCACGCAGCGGCCGATGACCGTGAAGCCGAGGTCGTCCGGGGTTGCTGCGAGCAGCTCGTAGTCCTCGCCGAAGGCGAGATCGCCGATCGTCGCGCCCGGAGCGAGGGGGACTCGCTCGAGGTCGAGCTCGATCCGGCACCCGGACCGGCGCGCGACGTGGCCGGCGTCCACGCCCAGCCCGTCCGAGATGTCGGTCAGCGCATGGGCGGTTGCGGCGAGGAGCCGCCCCTCCCGCAGTCGCAGCGGGGGACGGGCGTGACGCTGCCCGCGGAAGGCCGCACCGGCCGCGCCCAGGGGCCCGGTAACGACGACCAGGTCGCCCGGCCTAGCGCCGCCGCGCCCCGGGACTCGGGTTGAGCGGCCGATCGCAGTCACCGCGAGCGAGAGCTGCGGTGCCTGCGTGGTGTCGCCTCCCGTGACGGGCACGCCGGCCTCGTTGAGCCCGCCGTAGAGCTCGAGCACGTCCTCGAGCAGCGTGTCCTCCGGCGCGGCAAGCGTGACGAGCAACGCCTCCGGCTCGGCCCCGGAAGCGGCGAGGTCGCTCAGGTTCACCGCCGCGGCGCGAAAGCCCAGCTCGCGGTGCGTCGTCCAGTCGAGCCGGAAGTGGACGCCCTCGACGAGCGCGTCCTGCGTGACCACCACGCCCCCGGAGAGCCGGGCCGCGTCGTTCTCGATCCCCTGGGCGAGGCCGCGGCGCTCGAGCTCCTCGAGCAGGGCCAGCTCGCCGAGCTCAGAGAGCCGCATCGATCGCCGCCCGAAGCGCACGGGCGTCGCGGGCCGCGCGAATCACCGCGACTCCCGCGGCCCCGGCGCGGATGCAGTCGGCCGCGTTGGACGCGTCGACGCCGCCGATCGCCACGACCGGGACCGAGACGGCGCGGCAGATCTCCGCGAGACCGTCGAGGCCGATCGCGGGGTCGGCGTCGGGCTTGGACGGCGTTGCCCAGATCGGCCCCGCACCGACGTATGTCGCACCTAGGGTCTCACCTGCCCGCGCCTCCTCGACCGAGGCCGCGGAGGTGCCGAGCAGGAGCCCTGCCGCCACCGCGCGCTCGGCTCCTTCGTCGCTCCGGCCGAGGTGGACCCCGTCGGCGCCCAGCCGCAGCGCCGCCTCCACGTCGTCGTTCACGACGAAGGTCGCCTCGAGGTCGCCGAAGCCGCGCCCGGCCTCGACCAGCTCGTCGCTGCTCGCGCCCTTGCGCCGCAGCTGGACGACCGTCGCGCCGCCTGCGACCGCCGCCCTGGCCGCCGAGAGCTCCTCCACGATCGCGTGCAGCCTCACCGTGCGCGGGAGTCGAGCGTGCCCGCGTCGAGGTGGTAGAGCGCGTCGTAGAGCGCCATGTGGAACGACCCCGGGCCTTCGGACACGCGCGCCGCGTCCTCCCCCGCCACACCGAACGCCACCAGCGCCCCGGTTGCGGCCGCCAGGGGGTCGTCGCCGCGAACGCCGAGGAAGCAACCGGTGATCGCGGTCGCCATGCAGCCCGTGCCGGTGACGGTGCCGAGCAGCTCGTGCCCGTTGGCCACCGAATTCACCGCCTGCCCGTCGGAGACGTGGTCGACCGGCCCGGTGACCGCGACGACCGGCCCGAGCAGGCTCGAGGCCTCGCGTGCGAGCTCCGGCCCGCCTCCACCCCCGACCGCCTCGACGCCCCGGATCTCCGCGTCCTGCCCGGCCAGCGTCGCGATCTCGGCCGCGTTCCCGCGCACGACGGCGATCTCGACCACGTCGAGCAGCCGCCGAGACGTGTCGGTGCGGTACTCCGTCGCCCCCGCGCCGACCGGGTCGAACACGACGGGCACCCCGGCCGCATTCGCAGCACGCCCGGCGGCGATCATCGCCTCGACCCACTCGTCGGAGAGCGTGCCGATGTTGAGCACGAGCGCGGACGCGACCGAGGCCATCTCCTCGACCTCCTGCAGGGCGTGCGCCATCACGGGCAGCGCGCCGATCGCGAGCGTCGCGTTTGCCGTCTCGTTCATGACCACGAAGTTCGTGATCTGGTGGACGAGCGGCTTGCGCTCGCGGATCAGCCCAAGGTCGGTGCCCGCACTCACGCAGCGCCTCCCAGGCCGATCACGTCGACGGGGCCGTCTCCCGCTCCGACCTCTTCGAGCCCCTGCGCGACGGCGCGAGACGCAGCCTGCGCCGCGGCCCGCGCTGCGGGCTCGAGCTCCAGGCCGCGCGCGAGTTGCGCGGCGAGCGTTGCCGAGTGCGTGCAGCCCGCACCGTGGGTCGCCGCCACCTCGTGCCGCTCGACCGGGATCTCGACGTGCCGCCTGCCGTCGAAGAGATGGTCGACGGGCTCGCCGTGTCCGCCGGTCACGATCACCGCGGGGGCTCCCAGCTCGTAGACCCGCTTCGCGAGGTCGCGCTTGGTGCCCTCGCCGACCAGCGCCTCGGCCTCGGCGAGGTTCGGCGTCACCACGGTGGCGAGCGGGAACAACCGGGCGACCAGCGTCTCGACCGCGTCCAGCTCCAGCAGCCGCGCGCCCGAGCTGGCGACCATCACCGGGTCGACCACGAGCGGGACGCGGTGCTCGGAGAGGAAATCCGCCACGGCTTCGATGATCGCCTTCGAGAACAGCATCCCGGTCTTCGCAGCGTCGACCCCGATGTCCCCGAAGACGGCCTCGAGCTGCGCCCTCACGAACTCCGGCGGCACCTCGTGCACGGCGCTCACGCCGACCGTGCTCTGCGCGGTCAGCGCGACGATCGCGCTCATGCCGTAGCAGCCCGCGGCCGCGAAGGCCTTCAGGTCGGCCTGGATACCCGCGCCTCCGCCTGAGTCGGAGCCCGCGATGGTCAGTGCACGTGGGATCAATCTCCTCCCTTCGCCGGTGCGAACCGGATCAGGTTCGACGGGTGTGATCTCAGCCCCGCAGGGGCACCCCGGTCGGGCCAGGCTAGCATCGGTGACATGAGCAACGGTCCGCGCTACGACGGACTCGCGGAGTGGTACGAGGAGTTCCGGCCCGCTCTGGGCGATGGGGAGCTCGCGGCGCTCTCGCGTCTGCTCGGCCCGGGCGACGGCCGCTGTCTCGATCTCGGCTGCGGCACCGGCCTGCCGACCGCCGCCGTCGCGGAGCTGGGCTGGTCTGTCGTGGGCGTCGACGTCTCCAGCGACCTGCTTGGCGTCGCGCGGCGGCGCGGGCTGGAAGTCATCGAGGCGAGCGCAGAGGCGCTGCCCTTCGACGCGGCGAGCTTCGACGCCGCGATCTCGATCTGGACGCACACGGACATCGACGATTTCCCGGCCGCCGTCGCGGAGGTCGCGCGGGTCCTGCGGCCCGGCGCAACGTTCGTCTACATCGGCGCCCACCCGTGCTTCGTCGGCCCGCACTCGCTCTACGTCTCGGCCGAGGGCGTGCCCGAGCTCTCGGAGGGCTACCGCCGGACCGGCCGCTACGACGGCTCCGCGTTCGGGGTCGGGAACCCGGACGGCGTCCGCATCCGCGTCGGCGGGGTCCACCTCACCCTGGCCGACCTCTTCCACGCATTCACGTCCACCGGCCTCGTCGTCGAGCGGTTCGAAGAGCTGGCGCACGAGCGCGACTACCCGCACGTGATCGCGCTGCGTGCGCGTCGGTGAGCGTCGCCGCGATGCGCAGGCCGGCCGGGTAACGTCGCGCCGTGCGTTCGTTCGTGCTCACGGCCACGGGACGGGACCGCCCGGGGATCGTGGCGGCCGTGACGCGCGTGCTGCTCGACCTCGGCGTGAACATCGAGGACGCCGAGATGGCGATCTTGCGCGGCCACTTCGCGATCGTGCTCATCCTGTCGGCGCCGGACGAGCTCGACGAGGCGCAGCTTCGCGAGAAGCTTCAGGCCGTCGGTCGCGAGCTGCCGCTCGAGGCGGTGACGCTGTCGGCCGTCGAGCAGCTTGCGGGCGGGTCGCCGGAGCCCACCCACGCGATCAGCGTCTACGGCGCGGACCGCCCCGGGATCGTGCACGGTGTCGCCGAGGCGCTCGCCCGACATGAGGTGAACGTCGTCGACCTGTCGACGCGCATCGTCGGCGACGACCCGATCTACGTGATGCTGCTCGAGGTGGCGCTGCCGCCGTCGCTTGACGACGCGGCGCTCGACGAGCTGCTCGCGCGTGTCGGACAGGAGCTCGGCGTCGACGTCTCGGCGCGCGTGCTCGACCGTGACGTCCTCTGAGGTGGCGGCGCGCAAGGTCCTGCGGTACCCGCACCCCTCGCTGAAGCAACGCTGCGAGCCGATCCCGCCCGGCGACGAGCTCGACCGAGTCGCGAGCGACCTCCTCGACACCATGCGGTCCTTCCCGGGCTGCGTCGGCCTCGCCGCACCGCAGATCGACGAGCTCGTGCGCGTCGTCGTGGTCGACGTCTCGGAGCACAAGAAGGCGACGGCGAGCCACGGCCTGCTCGTGCTCGCGAACCCGGTGGTCGTCGAGACGTCGGGCGACGAGCTCGGGCGCGAGGGCTGCCTGTCGATCCCGGATCTGACCGCGAACGTCCGCCGTGCGACGTGGATTCGGGTCGAGGCGCTCGTGCCCGACGGCGAGAACGTCGCGATCGAGACCGGCGGATTCGAGGCCCGCGCCCTCCTGCACGAGCTCGACCACCTGGACGGGATCCTCTTTCTCGACCGCATCGCGTCCCGCGCCGACCTGTTCGCGCGCAAGCGCTACGCGTGAGCGCTTCCTGGCACGAGCTCCTGGTAGGCGAAGAGCTCGCGCACGTCGAGCTCGTGCCGGCGCGGGAGGCGCGGTCCGCACCGCTGCCGGAGGAGTTGCACCCGCGCGTGCGCGACGCCCTTGCGGCGCAGGGCATCGAGTCGCTCTACGGACACCAGGCCGAGGCGTGGGAGGCGGCGGCGCGCGGCGAGCACTTCGTCGTCACGACCGGGACGGCCTCGGGGAAGACGCTGGCGTTCAACCTGCCGGTGCTCGACGCGCTGGCGCGGGAGCCGAAGCGGCGAGCGCTCTACCTCTACCCGACGAAGGCTCTCGCTCAGGACCAATTACGAAGCCTACGGCTCCTAGGATCCACGCTGCCAAGGCTCAAGGTTGCTGTCTACGACGGCGACACCCCGGCGGACCGGCGCTGGCAGGTGCGCAAGTGGGCGAACCTGATCCTCTCGAACCCGGACATGCTCCATGTCGGCGTGCTCCCCCACCACGACCGCTGGGGCGACGTGCTCTCGAATCTCGCCTACGTGATCGTCGACGAGGCGCACGTGTACCGCGGGGTCTTCGGCTCGCACGTCGCGAACGTGCTGCGGCGCCTGCGTCGCCTTGCGCGGGTCTACGGCGCCGACCCGCAGTTCCTGCTCGCGTCGGCGACGATCGCGAACCCCGGCGAGCTCGGCACGCGCCTGCTCGGCGTCGAGCTGACGGTGATCGGCGACGACGCGGCGCCGCGCGCCGAGCGGACGGTCGCGCTCTGGAACCCTCCGCTCACCGACGAGGAGCTGGGGCTGCGCGCGAGCGCCCTCGGCGAGGCGTCGAAGCTGATGGCCGACCTCGTCGAGCGCGGCCTGCGCACGCTCTGCTTTGCGAAGAGCCGCCGCGCCGCCGAGCTGATCCACCGCTTCACCGCCGACCGGCTCGGCGACGACTCGCTGCTCTCCCCCTATCGCGCGGGCTACACCCCGGCGCAGCGCCGCGAGATCGAGCGGCGCCTGCTCGGAGGTGAGCTGCTCGGCGTCAGCGCGACGAACGCGCTCGAGCTCGGGATCGACGTCGGGCTGCTCGACTGCGTGATCTCGGTCGGCTTTCCGGGAACGGTCGCGTCGCTGCGCCAGCAGTGGGGCCGCGCGGGGCGCCGGGGCCACGGCCTCGCGGTGCTCGTCGCCAGCGAGGACGCGCTCGACCAGTACTTCATGCGCGAGCCCCGCACGCTGCTCGGCCGCCGCGTCGAGGCCGCGATCCTCGACCACGAGAACCCGCGCGTGCTCGACGGCCACGTCCGGGCGGCGGCGTTCGAGGCGCCGCTCGACGACCGCGACCGCGAGGTGCTCGGCGACGCGGCGCTGGAACGCGCAGCCGCCCTCCCGGAGCTCCGCCATACCGAAGCCGGGTACGTCTGGGCCGGCCGCGACTACCCCGCCGCCCACGTCTCGCTCCGTTCGACCGGCCCCGAGTCGTTCACGGTGGTCGACGCCACGAGCGGCACGGTGCTGGGGATCGTCGAGCAGGAGCGCGCGTTCTCGACGGTGCACGAAGGGGCGATCTACCTGCACCTCGGCGAGAGCTACCGCGTGCGTGCCCTCGACCTCGAGTCGCGACACGCCGTCGTCGAGCCTTTCCGTGGCGACTACTACACGCAGGCCAAGACGGAAACAAGGACCGCAATCGTCGAGGCCGTCAACACAGGGCGCAAGCTTGGTGTGGAACTCTCGTTCGGCTCCGTCGTCGTCACCGACCAGGTCGTCGGCTACCAGAAGAAGTCGATCCAGACGCAGGAGAGCATCGAGCTCGTCGCGCTCGACCTGCCCGAGACCGAATTCGAGACGGAGGCCGTCTGGTTCCTGCCCGAGCCGTGGATGCTCGAGGGGATCGAGCGCGAGCCACGCCTGCTCGGGTCGCTGCACGCCGCCGAGCACTCGCTGATCGCGCTGCTGCCCCTGTGGGCGATGTGCGACCGCTGGGACATCGGCGGCCTCTCGACGAACCTGCACTTCCAGACCGGCCGGCCGACGATCTTCGTCTACGACGGCCACTCGGGCGGCGTCGGGATCACCGAGCGCGGCTTCGAGGTCTTCGAGGGCTGGGCGGACGACACGGCGAAGCTGCTCCGCGGCTGCCCCTGCGACCACGGCTGCCCGTCGTGCGTCCAGAGCCCGAAGTGCGGCAACCTGAACGAGCCGCTGGACAAGTCGGGCGCACTGCGGCTCCTGGAGCGGATGCTGTCGGCGGCGTAAGATCCGTCATGTGGCGCTGTTGCTGATCATCCTCGCGCTGTTCGCCTTCCTGGGGATCGGCTCCGGCTCGACCGGGACGAGCGCCACGCACGCGGAGCCCCAGCGCTCGCAGCCCCTGGTGGGCACGAACTGCGTGGTCGTGACCTGGAAGGCGGGCGGCGAATCGCACCAGCGCCCGTGTCCCAAGGCACCGGCAAAGCCCTAGCTGTCGATTCACCGCCGACTCGTTCGTCGTACCCTCGTAAGCGACCGAAGGAGGAGACCGTGCAGTACGCGCTCTTGATCTATGGCTCCGGCGACGGCTGGGAGAAGCTGAGCACGGAGGAGCAGCAGGCTCAGACGCAGGAGTACATGGCGCTGAGCCAGAGGCCCGAGACGCAGGGCGGCGCCGACCTCGGCGACCTCTCCAGCGCCACGACAGTCCGCGTCGACAACGGCGATGCGGTCACGACCGACGGCCCGTTCGCGGAGACGAAGGAGTACCTGGGCGGCTTCTATCTCGTCGAGTGCGACAACCTCGACGACGCGCTGGCGTTTGCGGCCAAGATCCCGGCGGCGCGCACCGGGGGCGCCGTCGAGGTGAGGCCGGTGGTCGAGCACTGAACGAGCTCGAGAGCGTCTTCCGCGCCGAGTGGGGGCGCGTTCTCGCAAGCCT
>Ga0081540_1003263_pt1 | contig 12889 bp, 11 predicted proteins | sample TabmetS2T1R1_FD_71024 | JGI IMG/M metagenome (GOLD analysis project Ga0081540, IMG submission 71024) | Tabebuia heterophylla rhizosphere microbial communities from the University of Puerto Rico - S2T1R1 | ecosystem: Host-associated > Plants > Roots > Rhizosphere ... | reverse complement strand
GACTGGTTGTCCAGCGGTGACGTCCCGTTGGACGAGAGCGGCGAGGTGAAGGTGTCGCAGACGTCCTACGACTACACCCGGCCGTACTGGGACCAGATCGGGGCGACAGTCGTTGGCCGCCACGTCTTCGACATGACGGACGGCTGGGACGGGAGGCCTCCGGGCGGGATCGACCACGTGGTCGTCGTGACGCACCGGCCGGAGCCCGAGGGCTGGGACCCTGAGGCGCCGTTTCACTTCGTTGACGGCGTCGAGGCAGCCGTGGCCAAGGCGCAGGAGCTTGCGGGTGACCGCACGGTCGAGGTCGCCGCTGGCGACGTCGGAGGCCAGGTGCTTGCCGCGGGCCTGGTCGACGAGGTGCGCATGGACGTCGTACCCGTCGTGTTCGGGTCCGGCAAGCGCTACTTCGGGTCGGTCGTCCACGCGCACCACCTGTTGGAGGATCCTGATGAGGTGATTCAGGGCAACCGGGTGCTTCACCTGCGCTATCGCGTGCGCCGTTGACGGATGTGAGCGGGTACGAGAAGAAGACCGGACCACTCGGAACCCCACAACGCCAGGGTGAGGCATCCAGCGGGCCTCTCCGGTGACGTCGTCATCCGGTGGAGAATTGCGCAGGGATAGGACGTACTCTCGGCGAACAACCCTTGCACATTTCGTCAGCGTCTCTCGAACGGTGCGGGCTTGCGGACCTTGCCGGCGACGAATTCCAGCAGCGCTGGACCCTGCACGACGTCGCTCAGCGGGCACGGGCGTACTGTCCGGCCAACCTTGCAGGCTCGTTCACGTCCCCGATGTCCTCGCCGACGTCGCTGAGACATCAAGGATGGCATGCTCGACACGCTCCCGGATCCAGTCGCGCGCGCGGTCCTCGCCCCATCCAAAGGTGTCGGCGGCGAGTATCAACTGCTCGAACCGGAAGTGGTAATAGATGATCCGAGCGGCGTCCTCGTCGGACAGGTCCTCCCTGAGGTCCCCTGTCGCCCGGATCTGCGCCACGATCTCCAGGAGGGCCTCGTGGTGGCGGGCATTCGCCGTCTCCAGGAACTCAGCAGCATCGGGGGCAGCGGATGCCGCATCGGTGACGATCCGAATGATGTCGCCCGATGCCTTGTAGATCGCGAGGTAGCCATCGGCCAGCACCCGCAGCTTCTCTGCGCCGCTTCCAGCTGCCGAGCACGCCTCGATGATCTCGCGGACGAGCGGACCGGCGGTCCAGGCGTCCATCAGGGTCTTGAGCAGTCCTTGCTTGCCGCCGCACTGCGCGTAGACGGTCGCAGGCGATACGCGCGCCCGTCGCGCGATGTGCTGGACGGTCGTCCTGGAGTACCCCGCCTCGCCGAACAACTCACGAGCCGCGGCGACGACCGCTTGCCAGGTGGCTTCGGCGTACTCGTCCCGACGGCTTCGGAATCGATCATCGTTCGGCATCGGACCTACCGCCCTCGTCGGAGGTGTGGTCACGAGCACGCCCGACGGAGCCGCCCTGGCCACTCGGTTCGACGCAGCTGACCGATCGTCGCACGGACCGTTCAGCATCCGTGTGCGAGGGCTGCGGGACGACGCTTGACATAGATCCTCTCTACTGACTAGAGTCCAACTCTATCAGATGAAGCATATGACTCCAGTGACTGGCGGCCTAGTCTAGTCATGGGGACGGAGGACGCCAGCATCACCCGCGATGAAGGGGCTTTCAATGGCTGGTCCGACCATCGTTCTCGTCCACGGCGCGTTCGCTGACGCCTCGAGCTTTCGCGGTCTGTACGACGCACTTCTCGGCGAAGACGTGACGATCCTCGCCCCTCCGAATCCGTTGCGCGGCCTGAGCGGCGGCGACGGCGACTATCTCAAGAGCGTGATCAGTGAGATCGACGGCCCGGTCCTGCTCGTCGCTCATTCCTACGGTGGTTCGGTCATCACGGCGGCCGGCACGGCTGACAACGTGGTGGGGCTCGTCTACATCTCCGGGTTCGCTCCCGACGAGGGCGAGAACCTGACAGATCTCCAGTCCAAGTTCCCCGCACCAGGGATCGTCCCCTACATCGTGGAGCACCAGCTGCCCGGGGGCGGCAACGAGTTCACGCTCGCGCCGCGGGGCTTTCACGAGTCATTCTGCGCCGACATCCCGGCCGCCGACGCGGCGTTCTACGCGATCAGCCAGCGGCCTCTCGCCGGCGTCGCGCTGACCGAGGCGGCGCCGACCCCGGCATGGCGCAGCCGTCGTGTCTGGGCGGTGCTTCCGACCGCGGACAGGTGTATCGACCCCGGGGTCCACCGCTTCAGCTACGACCGCATGGGCGCCACCGTGACCGAGATCGAAGGCGCTTCGCACGTGGTCATGATCTCCCATCCCAAGGAGGTCGCGGAGGTCGTGATGACCGCAGCCCGCGCCTCGGCCAGGTAGCACTCGGGGCGGCCGCCCCCGTGCGCGGAGGCTGGTCCGGGACACCGGACCAGCCCGTCCTGTTGCCCGATTCCTCTGAGCGCCACGGAGCGGTAATGTGATCGACTGATGAAGCCGCGGATCTTCCTCGGGTCGTCCGCACAGCAGGAGAAGCTGCTCCAAGCGCTCACCCGGGGGCTTCAGGACATCGCCGACGTCGACGCCTGGACGACGGTCTTCAATCCGGGTGTCTCGACCCTGGACCGGCTCGTCGAGCTCACCCGCGAGGTCGACTTCGCCGCGTTCGTCTTCGCCCAGGACGACTGGACGACGAAGGGGGCATCGCCTGCGACAGCCTCGGGAGAGGCCTCACCGCGCGACAACGTCGTCTTCGAAGCCGGCCTGTTCGGAGGTGCGCTCGGTATCGACCGGACGTTCATCCTGCACGCGAACGGTGCCAAGCTCCCCACCGACCTGCTCGGCTTGACCTCGGTCCGGTACGACCCCGACACCACGCCGGCCATCGTGCGCCAGATCAACCAGAAGCTGCGGAAGGCGATCGCTGCGAAAGGCCGGATCAGCCGCCTTGAGGGCGATTGGTGGCAACTGTCCCTGACCGCCAGAACAGAGCTCGAGCCGTCTGCCATCTCGCTGCTGACGATCAGCCGTGATCGTGCCGGCGCGCTCGAGGTCTCGGGGCGGTCATGGCGGGCCGACGGCACGCTGTCCGCACGCTACTCGAGCGAGGCGTCGAAGGAGCGCGTCGATCCGGCCGGCATCCTCTATCTCTGGAAGGGCGAACGTCCCCGCGACCCGAACTCTCCCCAGCTCGAGGGCACCGCTGAGATCACGCTCGAGAGCGTCGATCGCGCCCGCGGCTACTGGACCACGCGCGCACAGGGCGCCGACGGCCTGTATGCGCGGACCTCCGGGGTCTACCTGCGCGCCGACCCGGGTGACGCAGCCGTGCTGGGCGGCAACGATGCCGCCGAGCGGGCGGCGCTCATCGCCCGGCGGCTCGAGGAGTGGAAGTCGTTCGACAACGCCTGACCCCGCCCGGCGCCGTCATGGCGAAGCTCCGTCATTCGCCCGCAGGGAAGTCGGTCGAGGCCGCCAGATCGCTCTGAGCCTCGAAGCCGGCAACGCGCGCGCGCAGCACGTCGAGGGTGCTCTCGAGGGCCTGCGAGCCGAGGACCATCCGCAGCGGCGCGGGCTCGACGTCCACGCTCTCGATCATGCGGGCGGCCATCCGGGCCGGGTCGCCCGCGGCGAGACCGTTGGCCGGGTCGAGCATGGCGAGGAAGGCGTGTGCGGGGTTGCCGTCGTACTCGGGCATGAGCTCGGCGACCTGTGCGCTGCCGTAGCGGAACTCGGTCCGCGCGCCGCCGGGCTCGACGATGGTGATGCCGATGCCGAACGGCGCGACCTCTTGGGCCAGGGCTTCGGCGAAGCCTTCGATCCCCCACTTGGTGGCGTGGTACAGCGAGTTGCCCGGGAAGGCGACCTGGCCGCCGTAGGAGGAGATCTGGATGATGCGGCCACCACCTTGTGCGCGCAGGTGCGGTAGCGCAGCCCGGATGAGCTGGATCGAGCCGGTGAGATTGGTGGCGATGATGTGGTCGACCTGGGCGTCGGTGAGTTCCTCGGCGGCGCCGAACAGGCCGTATCCGGCATTGCTGACGACGACGTCGATCCGACCTAGCTGGCTGAATGCCCGGTCGACGACGACGCGGACGGCGGCTGTGTCGGTGACGTCGAGCACCTCGGCGCGGAATGCCTTGGGCTGGGCGTCGAGGAGATCGGTGACCTTGCTCGGATCGCGGACGGTGCCGACGACGCGGTCGCCGCGCTGGAGGAGCTGTTCGGCGAGGTGGCGGCCGAAGCCGCTGCTGACGCCGGTGACGAGCCAGGTTCTGGGGGCCATGAGCAGTCCTCGGAAGATCGGTCAGGCGGGGTCGACGTCGTCGACGTCGTCGACGGCGCGGACCCGTTGAGTGTCCGGCGACGACCGTAGGCGTGCGACCGCGTCCGGGGTAGTCCCTGGTGGTACAGGTACCGGCGGGGTCTGTCTCCCCGGTCGCGGCCCCGCCTAACGTCCCTAGCGTGGTGACCGTGGACAACCGCAGCGAGGCGCGGACGGCGAACGCCTCCGCGACTCGGCCCCGGCGTCCGATGCCCCGTGCGGTCCGGCCCGGAGTCCAACGCGTTCTCGACGTGGTACAGGCGGGCCGTTGCGAGTGGCGTCGGCCGCATCCGGGCACGAGGCGCAGCTGCGGTCACCCTCCGGCTCCTGCCGGTTCGCGAGTGAAGGGGCCACCGGAGAACCGGCCCTGACGCGCACCACACGACACCAGCGCCGGATGTCGCTGCGCCGGATACGGACGAAGAGCGGGTGGAGAGCACGGAATCGGGCCCTGCGTCACCGTCGTCGTGCGCGCGGCATGCGGCTCGAGCCGGCGGCGAGGACCGCCCACATCCGGAATGCGCTGTTGCGGGCGTCGGTTCCGAGCCGGGTCGCGGGCACGAGCAGATGTGACGTGAGCGAGATACCGCGCTGGCGCCGCCGCAGCCGTCGACGGTGGACCTGCTCGTAGACTCGAAAGGCCGTGTCAAGATCGTCTGGATGAGAGGCGAGGGCCTGCGCGAGCGTCGTCGCACCGATGATGGCCATGCTCGACCCCTCACCGAGCAACGAGACACAGCTCGCGGCGTCACCGACGAGGACGATGCGGCTGCGCGACCACGTGTCCAGGCGCACCCGGCTGACGGCATCGAAGTAGACGTCGTTGCTCGCACGGAAGCGTTCCAGCAGCTCGGGCACCCGCCATCCCAGGTCCGAGTAAACGCCGGTGAGAAGCTGCTTCTGTAGCTGCGGGTCACGTGCCACATCGGCGGGCAGCAGCGGGTGTCGAAAGATGAACGCAGCGCCCTCGCGGCCCGTGGTGGGATGGATGACAACCGCTCGCCCCGGTGCGTTGTGCATGACGACGCTGCGCACGTCGGCAGCGGGGCGCGCGAGGTCCGTCGTCGCGATGTACATGCCGAGGTGGGTGGTGAACTGCTCTTCCGGTCCGAAGGTCAGCCGACGCACGCGTGAGTGCAGTCCATCAGCGCCCACGACCAGGTCGAACCGGCGCGGCTTCGCCCGTTCGAAGCTCACGTCCACGCCCGAACCGTCGTCGTTCAAGGCGGTGATCGTGTCGTCGTAGACGTATTCCACACGGTCGCGGCCTGCGCCGGTCAGGAGTGCTGACAGATCACTGCGCGGGACCTCGAGTCCGTGCGCGGTGGCCTGGGTGGGAATCCATCCGATCTGGCGGCCGCGAGTATCGACGACCACCAGCCTCGTGACACGAGTAGCCGCCTCTCGCAGTGGTTCCTGCAGGTGCATCTGCGTCACGAAGGTCACGGCGAGGCCGCGGACGTCGACCGGGCTTCCGCTGCTGCGCTGGGCCCGTGCCAGCTCGACGACCGTGGTCGCAATCCCCTCGCGTCCGAGCCAATAGGCGAGCGTGGAACCGGCGATGCCCGCTCCGACGACCAGCACACTCCGTACGCCCACGGAACGATTCTCGGCCACGGGCGCCAAGGGGCTGGAGGCGCTCGTCCGAGCTGCACACGATCACCGGCATGCGCGGGTACGTGTGCGCCGACCCCGCGGGGTTCCCGGGCCGGGACGTCCCTGCCGGCCTCGGACCCAGTTCCGCTGGGGCTACCGTCGGTCCCGGCTCTGCGCGCGGCAGGCCTCGATGGGAGGTCGCCGATGGGCTACGACCAGGCGGCTTGGGCCGGTTTCGCCGGGACGCTGGGTGCCGTCGCGGCCGCCCTCGCGGGCCTCCTGTTCGTGGCTGTCTCGATCAAGAGTGATGTGCTGAGCGCTTCGCGGAACCTGAGCTCGCGGGCGGCGCAGTCGTTGTGCCTGTTCATGACCAACGTCGTGCTGGCGCTGATCGTCGCAACGCCGCAATCCAGCCTCGCCCTGGGCGTGGAACTCCTACTGCTGGCCGTTTCATCGGGTGGCCTGATGCTCGTCCTGGACCGCCGGGCGGGGCATGCCCCGGCGATGAGCGTCACTCGGTATGTGGAGCGGTTCTCGCCGAATACGTTGACGCCACTTCTGATCGGTGTCGGAGGCGTGACCTTGCTTCTGAGAGCCGGGGGCGGCCTCTACTGGGTCCTTGCGGCCGCCGTCGCAAGTCTGTTGGCCGGTGTCGTCAGCGCCTGGCTCGTCCTCGTGAAACTCACCGGATAGCGGGTGTTCGTACCCGGACCTGCCAACTGCCGTCAGCCGTGCCCGAGCGGAAGCTCGGCGACGATCTCAGTCCCGGTCCCGGAACGGCTCCGGACGTCGATGGACCCGCCCAGGGCCTCGACGCGGTCGGTGAGGCCGACGAGTCCGGAGCCGCGCTCCGGGTCGGCGCCTCCGATACCGTCGTCCCGAATGGACAGCACCAGGGTCGCGTTCCGCCGCACGAGCGACACCTCGATCAGGGATGCCTGGGCGTGCTTGGTCGCGTTGGCCAACGACTCCGAGGCGACGTAGTAGACGGCGACCTCGATCTGCTCCGGGAAGCGTCCCGGCGTCGCGACGTCCAGCTCGACGGGAACGGGGGAACGACGGGCGAGAGTGTGCAGGGCCGGGCCAAGGCCGCCCTGGCTGAGGATGGAAGGGTGGATCCCTCGGGAGAGCTCCTGGACGTCCGCGATCGCGTCGGTCAGTCCGGTAGCCAGGCGGGACAACTCGGCCCGGATCTCGGGCATCTCCGCGGGGATCCGGGCCTCCACGTCCCGCGCGGTCAAGGCGAACGCCACCAGCCGCTGCTGGGTGCCGTCGTGGAGATCCCTCTCGATCTGGCGTCGGGCCTCATCGGATGCGGCGACGATCCGCCGACGCGACGCGGCGAGAGCCTCGCGGGACTCGGCGTTCACGAGGGCGGTGGCGACGAGCTCCGTGAACTCTTCCAGGCGTTCCTCGGTGTCCACCGGGAGCACCCGCTCCCGAGACGACACCGTCATCGCTCCCCACAAGTGGCCCTCGACGACGATCGGACTCGCCACCGTCGACACGGTGCCCAGTTGGCGCGCGGCGACCGCGACCGGTGAGCTGCTGGAGGCCAACCAGTCCCGAACATCGACACGACCGGAACGCCCGGTCCGATAGACCTGGGCCGTCGCCATCCCGGGTTCGAACGCCCAGCGCGTACCGACGGCGATGCCCAGGTCCTGGGAGACGCCCACGAACACGACCGCCTCGCCGTCGGACTCGAACCTCAGGACCCCGGCCGGTACGCCCAGCAGGCGCCCGACCTCGTCGCTGACCGCCGAGAGGATCTCGGAGGGAGGCACGCCCTGCGCGACCAGGGTGGCCACCCTGCGCAATGCGGCCTGCTCGTCGAGGAGGCGTCCCAGCGTCGCGCGTGACTGGGCGTTCGCGATTGCCGTCGCCACGAGCTCGGTGAAACCGGCGATCCGCGCCTCGGCGTCCGAGGCGAACTCCTGTTCCTGGGTCGACGAGGCGAAGACGAACCCCCAGATGTGTCCTTCGACCACGACCGGGACGCCGACGAACGTGCAGATCCCCAACGCGCGAGCCTCGTCCACGAACGGACCGCCGTCGGGCAGATCCGCCGGTCCCCAGCGCGACTGGAGACCGGCGTTCCGCATCACCCGCAGGCCGTCATCCAACCGGCGGTTGGAGCCGATCGGCAGATCGGCGTCGGCGGCGCTCCAGGCAGCCACCAGCGTGACGGTGTCGTCCGGCTCGAACCGCATCAGAGCCGTCTGATCCGCGGCTATCATCCAGCCGACCTCTTGGATCACGGCCGTGAACAGCTCGCTCTGGGACACTCCCCGGGCGACGAGGGTCGCCACCCGGCGCAACGCCGCCTGCTCCTCGGCGAGAAGGGCCGCCTCCGCACGCAACGGCACGCGGACGGCGTCCTGCTCGCCCGCGGGCTCGGCCATGTAGTAGCTACGGACCGACACGATCCGCCCGTCCCGCACCCTGCAGATCTCGCAGGCGGTGCCCTGCCTGCGCGACGTGCCGGCGGCTGGGTCACCGTTGACGAGGTCGATCTCGACGACGACGGTGTCGCCGATGTCGGCGACGATCCGCTCGGAGGCGATGTGAAGGCCCGGGAACTGCGTCACGCTACCCAGGCCATAGCCGACCGCTGCGTCCGAACCGTGGAACCTTATACCGTCGATGATCAGGTCGACGTCGTCGTCGAAGACCTCGCGCCAGACGGCGAAGTCGCGATCATTGAACGCGCGATGATAGCGCTGCGTGACCGTTCCGAGATCCATGAGCACGAGCCAATCGCCTCATCCGCGCACCCTCCGAACGCGGCCAGAACGCGGATCACTCTACGCTCGGCCGCCGGCGGCCCGATCCGAGCGGTGGAACGGTCGTGCCGGACCGATCAGGAATCGAGAAGCACCGCTTCCGCACACGTAGCTACCGTGACGGCGCTGTCGTTGTCCGACCACGACCGCAGGAGGAACCATGACCGACTCGTCCACGCAGGGCATGGAAACCGTGCTGAATCCCGTGGCCGACCCCCGCTCCCGCGCCGAGCGTCGTCGCGACACCGAGCACCGGCTGGCCCATGACGTGGACGTCTGGGTGGCCACCGCGTCGCCTGACGGTGCACCGTACCTGGTCCCCCTGTCCTTCGACTGGGACGGCGAGGAGTTGCTGGTGGCGACGCCGACGGACAGCCCGACCGGCAGGAACCTGGCCGCCACCCGGGCCGTTCGACTGGGGCTGGGCCAGACCCGCGACGTGACCATGATCGAGGGTCGGGCCGAGGTCCTCGCGATCGACGCGCTGCCGCGGGAGCGGGGTGACCGGTTCGCGGCGCGTGCGGGCTTCGACCCGCGTGCGCTGGCCACGCCGTACCGCTGGTTCCGGATCGTCCCGCGGCGGGTCCAGGCTTGGCGTGAGGCGAACGAGCTGTCCGACCGCGAGCTGATGCGGAACGGCCGCTGGCTGGTCTGAGACCTCGGCCGAGCCGACGTCACTGCTGAAGGGGAAGAAAGACGATGAGCCTCGCCGCGAGGACCAAGGTGCAGTCGTCGGCTCAACACGCGGCCGACAGCCACGACGTGATCCGTGTGTACGGGGCGCGAGAGAACAACCTCAAGGACGTCAGCATCGAGATCCCGAAACGCCGTCTGACGGTGTTCACGGGCATCTCCGGCTCGGGCAAGAGCTCGCTGGTCTTCAGCACGATCGCCGCCGAGTCGCAGCGGCTCATCAACGAGACCTACAGCGCCTTCGTCCAAGGCTTCATGCCCACGCTGGCGCGGCCCGACGTCGACGTCCTCGAAGGCCTGACAACGGCGATCATCGTCGACCAGGAGCGGATGGGTGCCCATCCGCGGTCCACCGTCGGCACCGTGACGGACGCGAACGCGATGTTGCGCATCCTGTTCAGCCGGCTCGGCACGCCGCACATCGGATCGCCCCAAGCGTTCTCGTTCAACGTCGCGTCGATCTCGGGTGCGGGCTCGGTCACCGTCGAGCGCGGCGGCGCCACGACGCAGGAGCGGCGCAGCTTCTCCGTCACCGGCGGCATGTGCCCGCGCTGCGAGGGCATGGGCTCGGTCACCGACGTCGACGTGTCCGCGCTCTACGACGACAACTTGTCGCTCGACGAGGGCGCGCTCACCATCCCCGGCTACAGCATGGACGGCTGGTACGGCCGCATCTTCCGCGGCTGCGGCTTCTTCGACCCGGGCAAGCCGATCCGCAGGTACACGAAGCGGGAACTGCACGACCTGCTCCACAAGGAGCCCACGAAGATCAAGGTGGACGGGATCAATCTGACCTACGAGGGGCTGATCCCGAGGATCCAGAAGTCGATGCTGTCCAAGGACGTCGACTCGCTCCAACCGCACATCCGTGCCTTCGTCGAGCGGGCCGTCACCTTCAGCGTCTGCCCCGACTGCGGCGGCACCCGGCTCGGTGCGGCGGCGCGGTCGTCGAAGATCAAGGGCGTCACCATCGCCGACGCCTGCGCCATGCAGATCAGCGACCTCGCCGGATGGGTGCGGGGGCTCGACGAGCCGACTGTGGCGCCGCTGCTGAGGGCGCTCGGGGAGACCCTCGACTCGTTCGTGGAGATCGGCCTGGGCTACCTCTCGCTGGATCGGTCCTCGGGCACGCTCTCCGGCGGCGAGGCGCAGCGGACCAAGATGATCCGCCACCTGGGGTCCTCGTTGACCGATGTCACCTACGTCTTCGACGAGCCGACGATCGGGCTGCACCCGCACGACATCCAGCGGATGAACGAGCTGCTTCTGCAGCTGCGCGACAAGGGCAACACGGTGCTCGTCGTCGAGCACAAGCCGGAGGCGATCGCCATTGCGGACCACGCCGTCGACCTCGGACCGGGCGCGGGTGCCGGGGGTGGAGAGGTCGTCTTCGAAGGCACCGTCGACGAGCTGCGGGTCAGCGGCACGCTGACAGGACGGCACCTGGACGATCGCGCCCGGCTGAAGCCGTCGCTCCGGACCGCCTCGGGTGTGCTGGAGGTGCGGGGCGCCGCCACCCACAACCTGCGGGACGTCGACGTCGACATCCCGCTCGGCGTGCTCGTCGTCGTCACCGGCGTGGCAGGCTCGGGCAAGAGCTCCTTGATCCACGGCTCGGTCTCCGGTCGGGACGGCGTCGTCGCGGTCGACCAGGGCGCGATCCGGGGCTCCCGGCGGAGCAATCCGGCGACGTACACCGGACTGCTCGACCCGATCCGCAAGGCGTTCGCCAAGGCCAACGGCGTCAAGCCGGCGCTGTTCAGCGCCAACTCCGAGGGCGCCTGCCCGACGTGCAACGGCGCCGGCGTGGTCTACACCGACCTGGGGATGATGGCCGGCGTGGCCACCACCTGCGAGGAGTGCGACGGGAAGCGGTTCCAGGCGTCGGTGCTCGAGTACAAGCTCGGCGGGGCATCCCAGGGCAAGAACATCAGCGAGGTGCTCGCCATGTCCGTGACCGAGGCCGAGGCGTTCTTCGGCGCCGGGGAGGCGCGGACGCCGGCGGCGCACGCCGTCCTCGACCGGCTGGTCGACGTCGGGCTCGGGTACCTCAGCCTGGGACAACCGCTCACCACGCTGTCCGGAGGCGAGCGGCAGCGGCTCAAGCTGGCGGCGCAGATGGCCGAGAAGGGCGCCGTCTACGTCCTCGACGAGCCGACCGCCGGGCTCCACCTCGCGGATGTCGAGCAATTGCTCGGCCTGCTCGACCGGCTCGTGGACGCCGGCACGTCGGTCATCGTCATCGAGCACCACCAGGCGGTCATGGCGCACGCCGACTGGATCATCGACCTCGGCCCCGGCGCTGGCCACGACGGTGGCCGGATCGTCTTCGAGGGGACACCGGCCGCCCTGGTCGCCGCCCGATCGACCCTCACGGGCGAGCACCTGGCCACATACGTTCGCGGCGCTGCAGGAACAGCCTCAGCCAGGCCCACCACCAAGGATGGACGACGAGCCCGGTGACCGCCCCGATGCCCAGCAGCGCCAGGTTGCTCGGGTCGACGACGCCGGCACGTCGAGTGCTCCGCGGCTTCGGGTGGCCGCGCCGAGGGTGGCGCAGCAGGCTGCGGTAGGCTCCCGGACTGGGCAGCGAAAGGATGGCTGCCGCCGCTCGTGCTCGACGCTGGAGGAACGTCGTGAAGAAGCTCTTCGCCCTTGTGCTCCTCGCGGCTGCGGGCTTCGCCGTGTGGCGCAAGATGGAATCCGACCGGGCCGAGCAGGCTCTGTGGGCCGAGGTGACCGATCCGGTGACGTGAGTCCTCGCCGCTGCGGCGAGGAGGGGACAGACCCGGCGGACGAGCCGGGCACCGGGGGCGTGGCGCAACTGGCAGCGCACCTGCTTTGCAAGCAGGGGGTTAGGGGTTCGAGTCCCCTCGCCTCCACCCGGCCCTGAGCCCTTTCAGACCGGACGGCGACCACCCACGAGGTCGACCCGGGCCCTTGACCTGCCGTCGTGGACGTTCTGGATCACGGCGTTCCCGACCGCACGGCGCGTGACGGAGGCAGAACGCAGCGACGGGCGCCTGACCCGTCCGTACGGCAGATCCGCCGTAGCAGGTGCAGCCCACGCGAGCCGCCCTCTAGCCTCCGATCGTCTTCTGACCGGAGGAGCGCCCCATGGCTGCGAAGTTCGAGGTCTACAAGGATGGCAAGGGCGAGTACCGCTGGCGTCTGCGCACGGGTAACGGCCAGGTGATCGCCACCGGGGGCGAGGGGTACGCGAGCAAGGCCAACGCCCTCGGGGGAATCAAGGCGGTGCAGCGGGACGCGCCGGTTGCCGAGGTCGTCGAGGAGTAGCGTCAGCCGGCGCCTGCGTCACAGCGCGAGCGTTCCGGTGAGGAGCACGAGCGCGGCGACGGCCATCGACACGATCGACCACCGATGCCACTCGACGCGCGCATGCTGAGGCTCCCCCCGGCCGGTGTCCGTCGTCGCCGGCGCCCAGACCGTGGCCAGCCGCCAGTTCGC
>Ga0081540_1003262_pt1 | contig 12891 bp, 11 predicted proteins | sample TabmetS2T1R1_FD_71024 | JGI IMG/M metagenome (GOLD analysis project Ga0081540, IMG submission 71024) | Tabebuia heterophylla rhizosphere microbial communities from the University of Puerto Rico - S2T1R1 | ecosystem: Host-associated > Plants > Roots > Rhizosphere ... | reverse complement strand
CCACTCGTTGTAGGCCGTGGGCGCGCCGCGGTTGGCCATCTGGCCGTTGATCGAGGACCCGCCACCCAGCACGCGCGCCTGCTCGTATTTGCGGAGCCGCGGGCGGCTCTCTTCGGGGTTGTTGTGGCTGACGATCTGGGTCGTGACCTTCAGTTCGGTCCAATGGAAGCGCGGATCGAAATACGCCAGGCCGGAATAGCTGTCGCGGATTTCCGGCGGCTCATTGCCTGGCGGCGTGTCCTGGCCCGCTTCGCAGAGCAGAACCTTGTTGGCGCTCTTCGCGGACAGGCGGTGGGCCATGACCGAGCCCGCCGACCCGCCGCCGACGATGATGAAATCGTACACTTTGGCGTTTCCCCTTTATTTTTTGTGCCGCAAGGCTAGCGCAGCTCCGTCGTCAGGTCACGCCGCCTGTCACAGTAGCGACGCTTGACCTTTCGCGGCGTTGCACGGCAAATACCTCCCGTCATGGATGTCGCAGAACTGCAGAAGCTGCACGACTGGCTGGTCGACGGCGGGCGAACCGCGGCCAGTCCGCTGCGGTTCATGGGCGAGTGCTGCGAGCGAATGGTCGCGGCCGGCCTGCCGTTGTGGCGTGTCGGCGTCTTCGTCCGCACGCTGCATCCCGAAATCTATGGGCGCAATTTCATCTGGAAGCCCGGCGCCGAGGTCGAGATGGGCACGGTCGACTACCACATCCTGGAGTCACCGGATTTTCACAACAGCCCGCTGAAAACCGTGTTCCAGCAGGGGATGGAGGTTCGCGCCCGGCTCGACGATCCTGCCAGCAAGCGCTTTCCGATCGTCACCGACCTGCAGGCCGAAGGCGTCACCGATTATATCGCGCTGCCGTTGCCCTTCATCGGCGGCACGGTGAATGCATCGAGCTGGACCACCAGGCAGCCGGGCGGGTTCACCGAGGAACAATTGGCGGCGTTGCGCAGCCTCACGAAGCCGTTGGCGCGGGTGGTCGAGATTCTGAGTTTGAACCGTTTGGCCGTGAGCCTGCTCGACACTTATGTCGGCAACAGCGCCGGCGAGCGGATCATGGGTGGACAGATCCGACGCGGCCACACCGAGACGATGAATGCCGCCATCTGGCTGTCCGATCTGCGCGGCTTCACGGCGCTGTCGGATCGGCTGCCGGCAGAGATGGTCGTCGACATCCTGAACCAGTATTTCGATTGCCAGGTCGTGGCGATCAAGAACCACGGCGGTGAGGTGTTGAAATACATGGGTGACGGGCTGCTCGCGGTGTTTCCGATCGACGAATATGTCGGCGACGAGCGACAGGTCTGTTCGCGCGTGCTGGAGGCCGCCCAGGAATCCCGCGCCAGCGTCGCCAGCCTGAACTATCCGGTCGGCGACGCGGTCGAACATTTCCGCTTCGGCCTCGCGCTGCATGTCGGACGAATTCTCTACGGCAATATCGGCGGCGGCAACCGGCTCGACTTCACCTGCATTGGTCCTGCGGTAAATCTCGCCGCACGGCTGGAGAAGATCGCCAGCCAATTGAAACGCACGATCGTGGCGTCGGAGGGATTTGCCGGCATCTGCCGCGGCGGCTGGAGCGACCTCGGCGAGTTTCCGGTCGCCGGCTTCTCAAAGGCCGCGCGCGTCTACGGCCTGGCGGACGAGACGTCGGCGGGTTGAGATTGCGGCCGGAGGGTCGCGCTCAAGAAAACAAAAAGGCGCCGATCAGCAAACCTGCTGCGAATGCCCAGAGGCCTAATGTGCAGGCTGAGACAACGCGGACGAAGTTACGCAGGTCCTGCGGAATCTCGTGAGATTGATCCGTCATTGCAGCCGCCCCCCTTACGGTGGCCGCACTCGTTACGGGACAATTGCCAGTTCCAACCCGGTGAAGGTGCACCCCATAGGTGCCCAAAAAAAGGCAAAATACCGCGCGGAGGGAACCGGCTCCAACGGGGCTGGCGTCCGCTGGAGCCGTCCCTCATGAACGCGGGGCGGCATGCCGCCCAGGTTTTAAGCTAGGCTCAACCATTACCGCTGTCTGTGCGGCTCCCGACATTGCGCCTCGGGGCGGTTTCCCGGGCGGACCGGCGAGATCTACTCTTCCGGCTCGGTCGTGAACAGCAGCGGATAGCCCTTGGCGCGGCCGGCGTCGGTGGCGCGGGTAGCCTTGGTTTCGGCCACGTCCTTGGTGAACACGGCAACGACACAGACGCCGCGGCGGTGCGCCGTGATCATAACCTTGTGAGCCTGGTCCTCGCTCATGCGGAATTCGGCCTTCAGCACGGTGACGACGAATTCGCGCGGCGTGTAGTCGTCGTTGATGAGGATGACCTTGTGCAGGCGCGGCCGCTCGGTCTTGGTTTTGACTTTTGTCTTTGGCGTGGCGGCAGTATCAGCCATTGCAAGTAACGCCTCCGAAGCGATTTCGAGCGAAAGCCTGCTCCGGACGTGATCGGGCAAACGCACGAACGAGTTCAGACTGCCGCGCTCAGTTCGCGCGACAGTTCGCCAGACGTTGCGTCATGGTCTGATCGCCGCGGCTGACGGCTGTCTCGATCAGTTTACAGGCTCCGGGGCGGTCCTGAAACGGGGCGTTTGCCGAGAGTTTCAGCGCGATCAGGGCGGCCATGGCGCCGGGTTCGTCGAGTTCGGCGGCCTCCGCGGCGTAATACAGCGTGCTGTTGGGATGGCTGTCCCGTGCTTCCGGATACTCGGCGAGCAGGCGTATCACCTGCATGCGGGCGTCGAAATCCCAGGTGGCGGCGCGGTTGATCAGGTTGACCGCCTCCTGGATGTCGCGCGGCACGAGCTTGCCTTCGAGGGTCAGTCGTCCCAGCATGCCCTTGGCCGCCCAGTTATCGGATGACGCCCCCTGCAACAGCGAGAGCGCACGCCTGGGATCGGCCGCGCCGCCTTCGCCGGCGATCAGCATTTCAGCCAGCGGCACGATGGCGCCGCCGGGATCGGGGCGGCGAGCTTCCTCCAGCAGCGTGCGCGCGCGTGCCGGATCCTGCGTGCGGATCGCGATTGCGAGCTGCCGCTTGGCGCCGAAGGCGCCGGCCGTTGCCGCGCGTTCCAGGATGTCGAGGCCGCGGGCGCGTTCCTCCGGTTTGTCCGAGTTCGCCAGCAGGCGGCCGAGCAGCACCTGTAGACCGTTTCTGTTAGCATCTTTTGCCGGATTTTGAACCGCGCGCTCCGCCCAGTACCGGGCGGCGACGGGATCGCGCTTCACGGTGTCGCCGCGGTCGAGCAGGATCGCGAGCATCTGCGTGGCAAAGGGATGGCCGAGTTCGGCGGCCCTGTGCAGGGCGCGGTCGGCCTCGGCGCGCGTCACCAGCGGCACGCGCGCGAGGTCGCCGCGATCCCAGGATTTGTGGTGCTCGTAGAGCTGGTAATAGGCCTCGGCGCTGCCTTGCGCGGCGGCCTCGCGCAGCATGGCGACGGCTTCCGCCTTGCGCTCATAGGGCAGGTTGTGCGCCACCGCGACCTTGAACTCGGCGTTCGCCGGGTTGGCGTCGAACGCCATTTGGCAGCTCGCGGCCCGCAAAGCCCAGCGGCGGCGCTGCGCCGTGTCGTCGATATATTCTTTCGGTTCTTCGAACAGCCGCTGGCACAGCTCGACGGCATTCTCCGGCGTCAGCGTCGGTTCCACTTGCGCCGCATTGGACTCTGCGGCGTCCGTCAACGGCAGCGACAGTATCGCCACGGCGAGCGCTGCGAGCAGGCCGGCAGAGGCCGCGATCATGCGCGCCTTGAGCGGGAAGCGGTCATTTGCAGGAATTTGGGGAGGCGTAATCATGTCCGTGCGGGTAGGGGCCGGTCAGCGGCCGCGCCCCTTTCAGTCGCCGCCAGCGCCGGATTTGTTCAAACGGCCGGGCAGGTTTGGGCCGAACCGTGGTAATTGAAGAAGAACGTCAATTGCTAACCCGATTGTGAAGAACAAATGATATCAGCGCTTTGCGCGACGCAATTTGCATGTCACCATCGCTTCGTTCGACGGGAGGGCAGCAATGCGCTGGTATGTCTCGATCGGGGCTGTGCTTGTCGCGGGCGTGCTCGCCGGTGACGTCACGGGGGTTGCCGCGCCGGGCCGGCCAGCCCAGCAACTGAGCACGCCGCAAGGCGAGCTTGCCGACAAGGACGCGCATCCGACGGTCGACGTCGAGCTCGTTCTTGCCGTCGACGTCTCCTACTCGATGGACATGGATGAACTGGCGCTGCAGCGCGAGGGTTATGCGCAGGCCATCATCTCCAAGGAATTCCTGCAGGCGTTGAAGAGCGGCCCGAACGGCAGGATCGCTGTGACCTATTTCGAGTGGGCGGCTTCCACTGACCAGAAGACCATCATCCCCTGGCGCCTGATCGACGGCCCCGAAACCGCTGACGCCGTCGCCGCCGAAATCATGAAGACGCCGATCCGCCGGGCCTCGCGCACCTCGATCTCGGGCGCGATCAATTTCGCCATGCCGCTGTTCGACGAAAATCCGCACCGCGGCCTGCGGCGCGTGATCGACATTTCCGGCGACGGCCCCAACAACAACGGCATGCCGGTGACCACTGCGCGCGACGCCGCGCTCGAAAAGGGTATTGTCATCAATGGCCTGCCGATCATGGTGAAAGAGCCGTCTTACTCCACCATGGACATCGACAATCTCGATTTCTATTACGAGGATTGCGTCATTGGCGGCCCCGGTTCCTTCGTGGTCACGATCAAGGACCGCGAAAAGTTCAAGGAAGCGATCCGCACCAAGCTGCTGCTCGAAGTCGCGGGCCGCACCCCGGACCGCCCCGTCGTCCCGACCGCCGGCAAGGAGCCGCGCGTCAATTGCCTGATCGGCGAGAAGATCTGGCAGGACCGCTGGGGACGGTAAAACAGCCCGCAATTGCGTAGGTTGGGTGGAGCGAAGCGATACCCAACATCGGCGGTTCCGCGCGCAAACCTGTTGGGTATCGCTTCGCTCCACCCATCCTAGGATTTCTGGACCCTCATGGTGAGGAGGCGCGGAGTGCCGTCTCGAACCATGGGCGCGCTGTCGTTTGTGGAAGATCACGCCTGGCGCAAACGTACAGGCCGGAACCACGACCTCCTTCACTGCGACGAAACAGGGATGAAACCATTTTCTGGCCCTCACGAAGCCATGCTGAAACCGCCTGCCATTACGAAAGGACCGCTGGAAGCGATGGGCAAAGGGGCATAGAGGGCGACGACGATCGCCGTGGGACGAGAGGCGAAGCCATGCCGCAGATTCGCAAAGTTTCTTTAGGCGCTGTCGCGATCGCATTGACGCTCGGTGCCGTGCAGTTCGCTTCGGGTCAGGACCTCGTGAACCGCTGGCAGGCAGTCCCCGAACAGTCAAACCACGTCGCCAGTCGGGGCAAGGCAGATCGTCTTGCCAACCGCAAGCCCTCTGCAGTTCCGACGAAAACGGTTTCCGTCCGCCTGAACGATCTCGCTGATACGTCGGTGTTACTTCGTATCCCGTTTGCGCAGGCCCGCACCACTAAGCCGCCGACGCTGCTACGAAATCAGAGCACTAAGCCAACACTCGCCTGCGAGCCCATGGTCAGCCCGCTCACGGAAATCGCAAAGCTCCTGCAGCCCGGCCGCTGCGTGACCTGATCGGCGCAATCCTCACTCGGCAGGTTCGGTCGAAGGTGATGAAGGTCACCGGTGCGGTCGGGTCGAATATCGGCGGTTCGACCTAGGGGCAAAGCAGCGCGTAGGTTGGGTGGAGCGAAGCGATACCCAACATCGGCGGTTCCGCGCGCAAGCATGATAGGTATCGCTTCGATCCACCCATCCTGCGATGGCGCTCCGCTAGCGCAATCGTCCGCCTGCGGATGTTCCCGGGCTCAGTCGCCCTTGCCGGGGCGTCGTTGCCGCTCGAGGCGCATCCGCTGAGCCCGCATCCGCTTGATGTCCTCATCAAGCGCATCCATTTCCTCACTGCGCCGTTCGTCCTTGGTTTTCTGATCGTTGGAGCGCAGCTTTTCCAGCGCTTTCTCGACGGAGAGTTTCGGTGTTTCAGCCATATCGATTTCTCGATTGCGTGAGCGGATGGAAGCTGCATTCTCACAACCAATTGCGATGCCGGACGGAGCCCCTTGATTTAGGTCAACGTCCCCGAACCGACATCGTCAAACGATAGCGATATGCAGCATTGGTGGGCAGTTGTCCGTGCTTTCTGGCTTCGGTGACCAGATGCATTCGTGTGATCTGGAACCATCGGAACCGTGCTGGTGCGCATCACATCTATTATCGGCACCTGGGTGGGATACATGAAGTTTCCAATCTGGCTGCTCGCCGTCCTGCTGTTGCTTGCGGGTGCGGGCGCAAGTCACGCGAAGGTCAGGATTACCAATGATCGGGGCGGACTTATCGAGTGGTATGTCGACAGATACGAGCAACTGCGCGTTTCGCACCAGTCGGTCGTCATCGACGGCCTTTGCGCTTCGGCCTGCACGATCGTCCTGTCGGCTATACCTCACAGCAGGATCTGCGTGACTTCAAAAGCCAGGCTGGCCTTCCACGCGGCCTGGGATTTCGGTGCCCGCGGACGCGTCGTTCCCAATCCCGAGGCGACGCGATGGCTCTATTCGATGTATCCGTCACAGGTCCGGCACTGGATCGCCGATCGCGGCGGCTTGACGCCGCGCACCATCTTTTTGAGCGGCAAGCAACTGGAGTCGATGTATCGCCCTTGCGGCCTCGGTGCGTAAGCCTCCCTCGGCAGGCCCAGGGAACCGCCTTAGGAGAGGAGGCTGCCAGCGCCTGAACCGTGCGACCAACTCCACATGCAGTGTGGCGGAACTGGTCGAGCGGCAGCATCGGACAGGAGAGGAAGCATGAGCGTTCAGAAAAAGCAGGCCCAAATGCCGAAGCAAGCCCGTGGTCTCGATCGCCGCCGCATCCTGCTCGGTGGTACTGCGCTTGCGGCTGTTTCGGCGCTGAGCGCCGGCGCGCCGATCCGGATGGTGCAGGCTCAGCAACCGGTTCCGGCGCAACCGGCCGGACGCCTCCCCAACGTTTTGGCGATCATGGCCGACGATATCGGCGTGTTCAACGTTGGTGCCTACCACCGTGGCATGATGGGAGGGACCACACCCAACATCGACCGCATTGCCCGCGAGGGTGTATTGCTCACCGACGCCTACGGCCAAGCCAGTTGCACCGCCGGGCGCGCCGCCTTCATCACCGGGCAACTTCCAATGCGCACGGGACTGACTGCCGTCGGCCTTCCCGGTGCGCCGCAAGGGCTGAATTTCGAAGATCCGACCCTTGCCGAACTGCTCAAGCCGCTGGGATACATGACGGCCCAGATCGGGAAGAATCATCTGGGCGACCGCAACGAGTTCTTGCCTACGGTTCACGGCTTCGATGAGTTCTACGGCAATCTCTACCATCTCAACGCCGAGGAAGAGCCGGAACAACCAGACTATCCGAAGGACAACCCGGTGTTTCAGCAGAAGTTCGCACCGCGCGGCGTGCTGGAGGCCAAAGCCACGGAGAAGGACGACCCGACCGCCGACCCGCGCTTCGGCCGTGTCGGAAAACAAACCATCAGGGACAGCGGCCCCTTGACGCGCAAGCGGATGGAAACGGTCGAAAACGACCTGCTGCAGCGCTCACTCGACTTCATGGGGAGGGCGCGAGCCGCCAACAAGCCCTTCTTCCTGTGGCACAACACGACGCGCATGCACGTGTGGACGCATTTGTCGGACCGCTGGAAGGACAAGACCAAGTACGGCCTCTACACCGACGGGATGGCGGAACTCGACTTTGTGGTCGGTGAACTCCTGAAGAAACTCGACGAACTGGGGATCGCTGACAACACCATTGTCATCTTCACCACGGACAACGGCGCGGAGAAGTTCAGCTGGCCGGATGGCGGGACCACGCCGTTCCGCGGCGAGAAAGGGCTTGGCTGGGAAGGCGGATTCCGCGTGCCTTTCGTGATGCGCTGGCCAGGGAGGATTCCCGCGGGCCAGGTGCTCAACGGGATTTTCTCGCTTGAGGATGTGGTGCCGACAATCATGGCCGCCGCAGGCGTCCCTGACGTGAAGGAGAAACTGCTCACGGGGTACCAGGCCGGCGACAAAACCTACAAGGTGCACCTCGACGGTTATAACCAGCTGCCCTATCTCTCCGGTCAAAGCCAGGAATCCGCCCGCCACGAGTTCTTCTACTACGGCGAGGCCAATCTCTACGCCATTCGCGTCAACGACTGGAAAATCCACTTCCAGACCAAGAACGATTGGTTCGGAGGTCAAGCCGTCACGCCGACGGTACCGCGGCCGGTGAATCTGCGGGCGGACCCATTCGAGCAGCACATGGATGCGCCAAACTACCCGCTCTATGCGGGCGAAAAGTTATGGACGGTCGTGCCAGCGTCCGCGTTCGTGCAACAGCATCTGGAGTCGTTCAAGGCCTTCCCACAACGCCAGAACCCGGCCGGATTCAGTGTTGGCGACGCGGTGGGTCAAGCGCTGCGAGCCACTGCTACCGGTGGCCGGTAGCGCATAATCGGCTGCGCCCGTCCTCGCGTCGGCGGGCGCAGCTCAACTTGATCAAAGCCATCGCTTACCGGATATCGGCTCTTGCTCCAGCCGTTCGCTGCTATCTCCTGAACCGCGCCACCAATTCCACATGCGGGGTGTGGCGGAATTGGTCGACCGGCGTGACGCCTTCGATCCGGTAGCCGCCATCGATCAGGGCCTTTGCGTCGCGCGCAAACGTCGTGACGTTACAGGATACCGCAACCACTGTCGGGACCTTGCTGGCTGCAAGCTGCGTGGTTTGCGCCTGCGCGCCTTGCCGTGGCGGATCGAACACGATCGTATCGTAGTCGCGCAATTCCTGCGGCATCAGCGGCCGGCGGAACAGGTCGCGCACCTCGGCCTTGACCGGCTTCAGTCCGGAGGTCGAAGTCGCGGCCTTCTGCAGCGCGCCGACCGCGCCGGCATCGCTGTCGAAGGCGACAATCCGCGATTTCGCTGCAAGCCGCAGCGCAAACGGCCCGACCCCGCAGAAGAGATCGGCGATGTATTTGCCGCGCTTGCAATGTTCAGCGACGAGCGCGGCCAGCGTTTCCTCGCCCGCTATGGTGGCTTGCAGGAACGAGCCGGGCGGCAGCGAAACCTGGGCGGTGCCGATCGAAATCACCGGCGGCGTTCGCATCAGCACCAGCTCGCCATGGCGCGTCAGCCGCGCCAGCCGCTGCTGCTCCGCGATGCGCGATAGGCGCGTGATCGACGCCGTCGACAGCGGGCCGGAGCCGCGCACATCGACATCGAGGCCGCCATTGGTCGCGGTGATCTGGATATCGAGCGGCTTTCCCATTTCGATCAGCGGCTCGGCCACGGCCCACGCCGCCTCGATCGCGCCGTTCAACTGCGGATCGAGGATCGGGCAGCGGTCGATCGGCACGATGTCGTGCGAACCGGCCGCCGCAAAGCCGACCTTGAGCACCTCATGCGTCCCCATCCGCCCGTGCAGCGTGAGGCGGCGGCGGCCCGCGCCATGGGCATCGACCAGCGGCGCCACCTCGCAATCGATTCCGGCCTGCGCCAGCGCCGTCACCACGAGTTCGCGTTTCCAGGCGCGATAGGGCTCGGCATCCCAGTGCTGGATGGCGCAGCCGCCGCAAACGCCGAAATGCAGGCAGAACGGCGCGATGCGTTGCGCGCTGGCGCTCTCGACATTGATCAACCGGCGGCGGTCGGGATGATGGCCGGGAACCGGCGCGACCGCCACCGTTTCGCCACCCAGCGTGTACGGCACATAGACATTTCTGCCGCCGGCAGTGGCGACGCCGTCGCCGTGCTGGCCGACGTGATCGATGACGAGACGCTCGGGTTCAACCACGCCGCGCGCCCATGAAGAATTCGATATTGCCGTCGCCGCCGGTGATCGAGGAGGGAAACACCTCGATGCCGGTGCATCCGAGGGAAGCCGCGAACGCCGAGATATCGTCGCAGATTTCCTGGTGCACCATCGCGTTGCGGATGATGCCGTGCTTGGAGTGCCGCCGGTCGGCCTCGAATTGCGGCTTGATCAGCGCCAGCAGGTGCATCGGCGCCGCCGCCAGTTCCAGCGCCACCGGCAGCACCGCCTTCAGTGAAATGAAGCTGACGTCGATGACGACGACATCGGGCCGCGCGGGCAGGCGCTTGCCTGCGAACTTGCGGATGTCGGTCTCTTGCATCGACACGATTCTGGGGTGGCCGACCAGCGATGGATGCAACTGGCTGTGGCCGACATCGACCGCAAAGACGAGGCTGGCGCCGTTGGCCAGCAGCACCTCGGTGAAGCCGCCGGTGGAGGCGCCGACGTCGAGGCAGACATGGCCGTCGATATCGATCGGGTATTGCTCCAGCGCGCCCGCCAGCTTGACGCCGCCGCGCGAGACCCAGGGGTGTGCGGGCTCCGCCGACAATTCGGCGTCGTTGTCGATCATTTCCGACGACTTCATCACCTGCTTGCCGTTGGCCACGACGCCGCCGGCCTCGATCGCCGCGCGCGCCCGCGCCCGGCTTTCGAACAGTCCGCGCTCGACCAGCAGTACGTCCGCGCGCTTGCGGGAAGAGGATTCGCTGTCGCTTCTGTCAGCCAATGTCAGTCCGATTGATTTGCAGTCAGCTCGATGTGCCGGTGGCACGATCCGCCGCGAGCGCAACGCAGGCTTCGAACGAGGTGAGATCGCGCCAGATGTCCGAAGGCCGCTGCCGCGGCATCACCAGTCTAGCACCATGCAGGTCGAGCGTGTGGATCATCATGAGGTTGTCGGGCAGGCCGAAATCCTCGACCGCCAATCCGTCGTCGTCGATCAGATGGCCGTGGCCGGATTTCGCTACTGCGAACGACCGCGCGACGCGCTCGGCATAGATGAGGGGATCGTTGGAGTAAGCGAAGCAGAGTTTGCCGCGGCCGGCCATGTAGCCGAGTTCATAGACGGTCCCGGCGTCGGCACTGGGGCCGCGGAATGGCGTCAGATTGGCAATGATCGCATCCGCCGCCTCCATCATCGCCTCATTGGCCTTGAAGATCGCAAGCGAGACGTCGGCGGCTGCACGATCGACCGCATTGTCGAGCGGATAGAGCCCGCTCACGCCGTGGCGGGCGCAGATCGCGGCCTTGCGGCGCCCGATCTCCACTGCATCCGGCAGGAACACGTCCGGGCCTGCCAGATAGATCTTCATGGGGTTTCCTGCGCGACTGCCCTCCCTCTCCCGCTTGCGGGGGAGGGCCGGGGTGGGGGTCTATCCGCGAGTCGCGCTGCCTGGGCGGAGAGAACCCACCCCCCGCATATCAACTAGACGAAGCCCAGCCCTCAGGCGAGCTTGACCGTCTCGGTCTTGTAGTCCTTGCCGAGCGCGTCGAACACCTTGGCGACGATGCCCTTGGCGTCGAGGCCGGCATGGGCATACATCGCGTTCGGCGTATCGTGGTCGATGAACTCGTCGGGCAGGACCATCGAGCGCATGCGCAGGCCGCCGTCCAGCATGCCGTTGTCGGACAGGAACTGCATGACATGCGAGCCGAAGCCGCCGACCGAACCTTCCTCGATCGTGATCAGGATCTCGTGGTCGCGGGCGAGCTTGAGGACGAGTTCCTCGTCGAGCGGCTTCATGAAGCGCGCATCGGCGATGGTCGCCGAGAGGCCGTGAGCGGCGAGCTCGTCCGCCGCCTTCTCGCACTCGGCGAGACGGGTGCCGAACGAGAGCAGCGCGACCTTCTTGCCCTCGCGGATGATGCGGCCCTTGCCGATCTCGAGCGGGATGCCGACCTCGGGCATTTCGACGCCGCGGCCTTCGCCGCGCGGATAGCGCAGCGCGCTCGGACGGTCGTTGATCGCGACCTGGGTGGCGACCATGTGCACCATTTCCGCTTCGTCGGAAGCGGCCATGATCACCATGTTCGGCAGGCAGCCGAGATAGGCGTTGTCGAACGAACCCGCGTGGGTGGCGCCGTCGGCGCCGACCAGGCCGGCGCGGTCGATGGCGAAGCGAACGGGCAGGCTCTGGATCGCCACGTCGTGGACCACCTGGTCGTAGCCGCGCTGCAGGAAGGTCGAATAGATGGCGGCGAACGGCTTCATCCCGTCGGCGGCGAGGCCGGCGGCGAAGGTCACTGCGTGCTGCTCAGCGATGCCGACGTCGAAGCTGCGGTCCGGGAACCGCTGGCCGAACAGGTCGAGCCCGGTGCCCGAGGGCATGGCCGCGGTGATGGCGACGATCTTCGGGTCGCGCTCGGCCTGCTTGACCAGCTCCTGGGCGAAGACCTTGGTGTAGCTCGGCGCCTTGGCCTGGGCCTTGGCCTGCTGGCCGGTGACCACGTCGAACTTGACCACGCCGTGGTACTTGTCGGCGGCGTTCTCGGCCGGGGCGTAGCCCTTGCCCTTCTGGGTCACCACGTGGACCAGCACCGGCTTGTCGGTGATGTCGCGGGCGTTCTGCAGCACCGAGACCAGGGCGTCCATGTCGTGGCCGTCGATCGGGCCGACGTAGTAGAAGCCCAGCTCCTCGAAGAAGGTGCCGCCGGTGACCATGCCGCGGGCGTATTCCTCGGCCTTGCGGGCGGCCTCCTGCAGCGGCCGCGGCAGGGCGCGGGCCACCGACTTGCCGACCCGGCGCAGCGACTGGTAGCCGCCGCCGGAGACCAGCCGGGCCATGTAGGCGCTCATCCCGCCCACCGGCGGGGCGATCGACATGTCGTTGTCGTTGAGGATGACGGTCAGCTGCTGGGTGGTCTCGCAGGCGTTGTTCATCGCCTCGTAGGCCATGCCGGCGCTCATCGAGCCGTCGCCGATCACCGCCACCACGCGGTTGTCGCGGCCTTCCTGGTCGCGCGCCGCGCAGAAACCCAGCGCCGCCGAGATCGAGGTCGCCGCGTGCGCCGCGCCGCACGGGTCGTAT
>Ga0081540_1003261_pt1 | contig 12892 bp, 13 predicted proteins | sample TabmetS2T1R1_FD_71024 | JGI IMG/M metagenome (GOLD analysis project Ga0081540, IMG submission 71024) | Tabebuia heterophylla rhizosphere microbial communities from the University of Puerto Rico - S2T1R1 | ecosystem: Host-associated > Plants > Roots > Rhizosphere ... | reverse complement strand
TCTCGCTGGCATGTGAAAGACGGTAAGTGCGACGATGAGCGCGGTGCCGAGCGCGCGCCTCATCGGCGCAGGGCGGACTCCGTGCCGCCCAACGATCCGGGGCCGGCGTAGCTCAGCGGCCCGCGCATCGTGATCACGGTGTCCTCGGGCTCGGCAGCCGCCGGGCGGCCTCGCAGTGCGACGAGCAGCGCGGCGAGAAGGCAGGCCGCGAGCAGGCTGTAGACGACCCAGCTGATCGGCCCGACCACGCCACCGGCGACGAGCAGCAGGCAGAACCACGCGAAGTGCAGCGGCGAGAGCCCCAGCTGGCCGGCGATCGAGACGTCGACGAGCACGAACGGCAGCGCCGACAGCGCGACGAGGCCGACGGCCAGCGCGCGGCGCAGCCTGACCTCCGGGGAGACGACCGCCAGCAGCAGGTGCGCGCCCGGGACCATGAGCGCCGCCGCGTACGGGTTGATGAGCCAGAGCAGGATCGCCAGCCCGCACCAGGCGACGAGGAGCGCGGCGCCGGCCCCGTCGCCTGCGAACCGGGCCTGGACCCCGGCCCGCCGCAGGAGCGCGGGCCGCAGCAGCAGCCAGCCGAGGACCGCCACCAGCGCGATCGCTCCTACACCGACCTTGGCCACCCCGTCGAACGCGATCGTGCCGGCGGCCACCGGCTCGGGCGGCGTCGCCGGCAACAGGCCGGTGAGGCCGAGAAGCCAGGCGAAGAGCATCGCGACGACCAGCGGCGCGGCGAGCGCCACGAGCCACCACAGCCACGGCGTCACCGCCTCGTGGCGGCGGCGCACGCGCGCGAAGCCGTCGACGGTGACCAGCAACGGCGAGAGCAGCAGCGCCGCGACGAGCAGCCGCACCGCCCAAACCGGCAGCACCTTGCGCAGGGTCACCAGGCTGTGGTTGGAGCCCGGGCCCTCGAGGTCCGGGCCGTTGTCGAGCGCGGTCAGGGCGCGCAGCGTCGAGCGGCCGAAGGCCTGCATCTGCGACGCAACCACGGGGTCGTCGGCGCTCGGCGGTCGTTCGCCGCCGGCCGACAGCAGCGTCGCCGGGATGTCGGCGGCCACGAGCGGCCCCTGCTCGGACACCGTGACCGGGAAGGCCAGCCGCGCCCACTGCGAGGTCGCCCGCGAGCCGCCCGGGTTGGTGCCGGCCTCGGCGCGCACCGCCGCCTCGACCGTGCGCCGCAGCTGCAGGTTGCCCACGCCATCGCCCGTCGACCACGCGGGGACGAACGGCCGTCGCACCGTCTTGCCGCCGACGTCGCCCAGCACGATCACCGCGTCCGCCGGGCCGTTCAGCCGGTGGACGAGGTCGCGCGCGCCCGCCAGGCCGCCGCTTCCGCCGCTCGTCGACACGAAGGTGACGGTCCGGTGCAGCTGCGCGCCCTGGACGATCCGCGCGAGCTCGAGCATGACCGCCGTCCCGCTCAGCTCGGCTCGCGAGCCGCGCGCCAGCGCATCGCGGTGGGCGACGATCACGAGGCCCGGCCCCGGCTGGCCGGCCTGGCGCGCGATCACGGTCGTCAGCCGCCGCTTGCCGTCGGCGGTCTCCCCGTCGAAGGAGGGCGTGCTGACCTGGTAGGAGCCCATCGAGCGGAACATCGAGGCCAGCCGCGCGCCGAGCGCCGCATCGCCGCTGTCGCCCGGCCGCCGGGCCGGATAGGCCGCGGCGAGGCTGGCGAGGTCGGCCATGGCGCGCTCGCGCGACTGGTCGGAGAAGGCGTCGGGCTGGAGCGTCGTGCCGATGGGTCGCGGCCGGTCGCTGAGCGAGAACGCGCAGACGATGAGCGCGAGCACGACGGGAAGGAGCGCCGCGCGGTAGATCCGCGGGTCGAGCATGCGAGGTCAGGAGCCTAGCTCGGCGTACCCTGTGAATCGCCACACATGCTCGAGCACACGCCCCGGATCCTGTTGGTGGACGACGAGCAGTCGATCCAGACGCTGCTGTCGTTCCCCCTGCGCAAGGACGGCTACGAGGTCGTGCAGGCCACCGACGGACGCGAGGCGCTCGCGCGCTTCGGCGAGGGCGCGTTCGACCTCGTCGTGCTCGACGTGATGCTCCCCCAGCTCGACGGCCTCGAGGTCTGCCGGCGCATGCGTGCGCGCTCCTCGGTGCCGATCATCATGCTCACCGCCAAGGCCGAGGAGATCGACAAGGTCCTCGGCCTCGAGCTCGGCGCCGACGACTACATCACCAAGCCCTTCTCGATGCGCGAGTTCCGCTCGCGAGTGAAGGCCGCGCTGCGCCGCGCCGGGATGCCGCGCCGGGATCCCAGCGACGACGAGCCGATCGTCGTCCACGAGCTGCGCATCGATCCCGCCAAGCGCGCGGTCGAGGTGCGCGGCGAGTCGGTGCAGACGACGTACGTCGAGTTCGAGATCCTCGTCGCCCTCGCCACCAGCCCCGGTCGCGTGTGGACGCGCGACATGCTGCTGACGCGCATCTGGGGCGATAGCGCCTACCGTGACCCGCGGACGATCGACGTCCACATCCGTCACTTGCGCGAGAAGATCGAGAGCGAAGCGAAGGACCCGGAGTACCTGTTCACCGTGCGCGGCGTCGGTTACCGGTTCCGCGACACGGAACCGAGGGGTGCCGGAGGCGGCCACGTGGCCGCCGCAGGCGGGTCCCCTGAGGATTAGCCGCGCTGCGCTCGCTCACCAACCGCCTGGCGGCGCTGATCTTCGGCATCACCCTCGTGGTGATCGCCGGCGTCTACCTCGGGGTGACGTCGGGCCTGGACGCCGGCGTGCGCGAGCAGCAGCTCGACCGGCTGACGAAGACGGGGCGCGAGTACAGCGCCCCGATCTGGGACGCGCTGAACCGGTCACTGGACCGCAAGGTCCTCGATGCGCGGGTCACCAAGGCGGCCGACGACTCCGGAACGCGCGTGACCCTGCTGGGCGTCAACCACGGCACCCAGGGGCCGCAGACCTACATCGCCTCGGACTCCAACGCCGAGACGAGCATCCCCGATCTCGAGTTCGACGTCGCACTGGACGCCGCGACGACCGGGCGGGTGGCGCGCGGCACCGAGGCCGGCGCGACCGGGCGCGTGGCCGAGGCGGCGCTGCCGCTGCGCTTCAGGTCGGCGGGGTCCGGCGTCTCGTACGTCGTCGTCTTCTCCGCGCCGCTCGAGGACGTCAGCACGGTCTCCTTCGTGCGCAAGCGCGTGCTCGTGGCCGCGGTCGCCGCGGTGATCGTCGCGCTGCTCGCCGGCTACCTCGCGGCGCGCGCGTTCAGCCGCCGCGTGCGGCGGATGGAGGACTCGGCCCGCCGCGTCGCCCAGGGCGATTTCACGGCGCGCTTCGAGTCCGGTTCGCGTGACGAGCTCGGGCAGCTCGCCCGCACGCTCGACGCGATGCAGCGCCAGCTGGCCGAGCTCGAGACGGCGCGAAGGCGGTTCATCGCCACCGCCTCCCACGAGCTGCGCACGCCGATCTTCTCGCTCGGCGGCTTCCTCGAGCTGCTCGAGGACGAGGAGCTCGACGAGGAGACGCGCGCCGCCTTCCTGCGCCAGCTGCGCGTGCAGGTCGACCGGCTGGGCAAGCTCGCCACCGACCTGCTCGACCTCTCGCGCCTGGAGGCGGGTTCGCTTGAGCTGCGCCCCGAGCAGACCGACATCGGCGATCTCGCCAGGTCCGTCGCGGCCGAGTTCACGCCGGCGCTCGCCGCACACGAGTCGCATCTGGAGGTCCGCCTTGCCGGGGGCAGCGTGAAGGCCGTATGCGATCCTGAGCGGGTCGCCCAGATCATGCGCATCCTGCTCGACAACGCGCTCAGCCACACCCCGGCCGGCACCGACGTCATCGTCGCCGCGACCCAGGACAACGGCCGCGCGCGGCTCGCAGTCACCGACTTCGGCCCCGGGATCCGGCGGGCTGACCTCGAACGTGTCTTCGAGCCGTTCTACACCTCGGACAACGCCCAGGGCTCGGGCCTCGGGCTGGCGATCGCGCACGAGCTGGCTGAACGCATGGACGGCGACCTGAACGCGGAGAGCTCCTCGGGGCGCACGACGTTCGCCCTGGAGCTCCCGACGTGAGGCGCGCCGGGATCGCGGTCGCCGCGGTGGTCGCCCTCGCCGTCGCCGGGTGCGGCGGCGCGACGAAGACGCGGACGGTCGAGACGTCGACAACCAAGGTCGAGGTCGTGCGCTCGACCGGCGCGACGGGGTTCGACCCCCAGGCGATCTACGACCGCGACGCGCCCGGCGTGGTCACCGTGATCTCGACGGGGCTGCAGTCGGCGGACGGCAACGAGGAGGGCCTGGGCTCGGGGTTCGTGATCTCCGGAGACGGCGAGATCGCGACCAACGCGCACGTGGTCACCAGCGGCGAGGGCCCGTCGATCCGCAAGGCCTCGAGCGTGTACGTGCGCTTCGGCGATGGCAACCAGGTCGCGGCGCAGGTGCGCGGCTTCGACCCGTTCTCGGACGTCGCTCTGCTCAAGGTCGATCCGGCGGGGCTGACGCTGCGGCCGCTGCCGCTGGGCTCGACGTCGGACCTGCATGTCGGCGCGCCGGTGGCGGCGATCGGCAGCCCGTTCGCCGAGGAGCAGTCACTCTCGGTCGGCGTCATCTCGGGCCTGGACCGCTCGATCGAGTCGCTGACCGGCTTCGCCACCACGGGCGCCATCCAGACCGACGCGGCCATCAACCACGGCAACTCGGGCGGCCCGTTGCTCGACGGCCGCGGGCGGGTGCTCGGCATCAACGCCCAGATCCAGACCACGACGGGCGACGGCACCGGCGTCGGGTTCGCGGTGCCGGCCGACGTCGTGCGCCAGTCGCTGGCGCAGCTGCGTCGCGACGGCCGCGCGCGCTACGCCTACCTCGGCATCTCCCACGTCGAGGTCTACCCCCAGCTGGCCGAGCACTTCCACCTGCCCGTCGACTCGGGCGCGTGGGTGCAGGACGTGACCGCCGACGGTCCGTCGCAGGCCGCGCACCTGCGCGAGGGCGACGAGACGGAGCGCTTCCAGGACAAGGACTACCGGGTCGGCGGCGACGTGATCACGGCGGTGGACGGCACGCGCATCCGCAAGGAGTCGGACCTCGCGAAGGTCCTGCTGGCCCACAAGCCGGGCGACACCGTCACGCTCGCGGTGCGGCGCGGCGGCAAGCAGGTCGAGGTGCGCGTCAAGCTGGGCGAACGCCCCCTTGACTCGCCGCGTCGCGGCTGACGCAGTTGGGTACTGTCCCGCGCTGTGCTCCAGCCGGTCGCCGTCGGCTCGAAGACCCTCGCCGACTACACCCACATCGTCGGACGCGATCTCATCGACGAGATCCGCGCGCTCGCCGAGCCCCTGAAGGGCCGCCGCGTCGTGCACATCTCGGCGACCGCGTTCGGCGGCGGCGTGAGCGAGATCCTCTACACGCTCGTGCCGCTCATGAAGGATGTCGGCCTGGAGTGCGAGTGGCAGGTCATCTACGGGCGCGAGGAGTTCTTCAACGCGACCAAGCTGATGCACAACGCGCTGCAGGGCGCGCCCGAGGACCTCACCGACGAGGAGTGGGACACCTGGCGGCGCTACAACGAGATGAACGCGCGCGAGCTCGTCGGCGGCTGGGACGTGTGCCTGGTCCACGACCCGCAGCCCGCCGCGCTGTACACGCTCGTACCGGAGAAGTCGAAGGGCTGGCTGTGGCGCTGCCACATCGACATGTCCTCGCCCAACCCCGAGACGATGGGCAAGCTGCTGCCCTACATCGCCCACTACCCGCAGTCGGTCTTCCACGTCCGCGACTACGTGCCGGCGGGCATGGACGGGCACGTCAACATCGTCCCGCCGGCGATCGACCCGCTCGCGCCCAAGAACATGGCGCTGTCACCCGAGGACGCGTCGTACGTCACCAGCCAGTTCGGCATCGACGTCGATCGGGCGCTCATGACGCAGGTCTCGCGGTTCGACCCGTGGAAGGATCCGCTGGGCGTGATCGACGCCTACCGTATCGTCAAGGAGCAGATGCCCAAGGTGCAGCTCGCGCTGGTCGGCTCGATGGCCTCCGACGACCCGGAGGGCTGGGACTTCTTCAACGCCACGATCGCCCACGCCGACGGCGATCCCGACGTCCACATCCTCAACAACTTCAACAACGTCGGGTCGATCGAGGTCAACGCCTTCCAGTCCCAGTCCGACGTGCTCATCCAGAAGTCCACGCGCGAGGGCTTCGGCCTGACGGTGACCGAGGCGATCTGGAAGGGCCGGCCGTTCATCGGCGGCAACGTCGGCGGCATCCCGCTGCAGGTCGAGGACGGGGTGAGCGGCTACCTGGTCGACAGCGTCGAGGCGTGCGCCGAGCGGACCCTGGACATCCTGCGCGACCCGGCCCTGGGCAAGGCCCTCGGACGGCGCGGCAAGGAGCATGTGCGCAAGCATTTCCTCACGCCGCGCTATCTGCGCGACTACCTTCGGATCTTCACGGAGCTGCTGGCGGAGGATTAGACGATGGGGGACTCACGCGGACCGCTCGTCCTGGTCTCGAACCGCGGGCCGGTGACCTTCCAGGACGACGGCAGCGTGAAGCGCGGCACCGGCGGCCTGGTGACGGCGCTGACCGGGCTTGCCTCGCATCGCGACGCGGTCTGGATCGCATCGGCGCTGACGGACGCCGACGCACGCAAGGCGCACGAGGCCGACGGGCACCCGTTCGCGGTGCGCTCGCCGGCGGGCGGCGAGTACCAGGTGCGCCTCGTGGCGTCCAATCCCGACGCCTACGACCGCTTCTACAACATCTTCGCCAACCCGATGCTGTGGTTCATCCAGCACTACCTCTGGGACCTCAGCAACGCTCCGGACGTGCGGCGCAACGAGGTGGAGGCCTTCGAGTACGGCTACAACGTCGTCAACGAGGACCTCGCCACAGCGGTCATCGAGGAGATCGAGGGCCAGGACGAGCCGATGGTGATGGTCCACGACTACCACCTGTACACGCTGCCGGCGCTGGTCCGGCGGGCTCGCCCAGACGTCTTCCTGCACCACTTCGTGCACATCCCCTGGACGCAGAGCGACGCATGGCGGGTGCTGCCGCGCAGGATCCGCGAGGAGCTCTACTGCGGGCTGCTGGCCAACGACATCATCGGCTTCCACACCTCGTCGTACCGGCGCAACTTCCTGCAGTGCTGCCGCGACCTCATGGACCTCGACGTCGACTTCGAGGCGGGCGTCGTGCTCTTCGAGGATCGCGAGGTGTGGGTGCGCTCCTATCCGCTGCCGATCGACGCCAACGCGCTCTACGGCGTGGCGTCGTCGGACGGCGTGGCGGCGCAGGAGGGGGAGCTGCTGCAGCGCCGGCGCGATCACCTGATCCTGCGGGTCGACCGGGCGGACCTGTCCAAGAACGTCCTGCGCGGGTTCTCGTCGTTCGACCTCTTCCTCGAGCAGCACCCGGAGTTCCGCGAGCGGGTGACGTTCATCGCGCAGCTCATGCCCTCGCGGACGGACGTGCCCGAGTACGCGGAGTACCTCGAGCGGATCGAGGCGCTCGTGGCGGTCGTCAACCACCGCCACGGCACACCGGACTGGATGCCGATCCAGCTCAAGCTGCGCGACGACCTCGACGAGGCGGTCGCCGCCTACAAGCACTACGACGTCCTGCTCGTCAACGCGATGTTCGACGGGATGAACCTCGTGGCGAAGGAGGGGCCGCTCGTCAACGAGCGAAACGGCGTCTCGATCCTGTCGGAGAACACGGGGGCGCACGAGGAGCTCGGCGAGTTCGCGCTGAGCGTCAACCCGTTCGACCTGCAGGAGCTGGCCGACTCGATCCACGCGGCGCTGACGATGCAGACCGCCGAGCGTGAGCGGCGGCTGCGGGGGCTGAAGGAGATCGTCACCGCCCGCGACCCGGGCGACTGGATCGACGAGCAGCTGGCGGACATCCGCAAGAAGGCGGCCGAGACGGCGCTGGAACGGCGCTTCGACCGCCGTCACGGGCGCTTGGCGTAGCCGAGCGCCTCGACGATCCTTCCGTCCTCGACGTGCATGACGTTCACGCCGCGGACCTCGTCGCCGGGCGTGCGCAGGCGCCAGCGGATGATGGCGCGATCGTCGCGGACGACGACGTCCTCGAGGTCGAAGGAGACGTCGGGGTCCTCGGCCAGCTCGCGCCAGAAGGTCACACAGGCGTCGTAGCCCTCGTAGCGAATGCCGTCGGGCGCCGGGCCGATGCTCTCCATCACGCACTCGGCGCCGACGATGTCGTCGAGGAGCTGCGGCGAGCGGGTCTGGAAGGCGTCGTTGAACTGCTTGATCACGTGCTCGGTGGTGGGCATGCGATCGATGGTGGGCGGCCGGCCGGGCGCTCGCAATACCTTGTGGGGAATGGCGACGATCGCCCCGAACGGGTTTGCTCCGGAGCTGCGACGGTGGCGGCGCGCCCGGCGGTGGAGCCAGCTGGAGCTGGCGTTGCGGGCGGGGACGACCCAGCGGCATCTGAGCTACATGGAGCAGGGGCGATCGGCACCCGGTCGGACGATGGTCGTGCGGCTCGCAGAGACGCTGGGGCTCTCGCTGCGCGAGCGCAACGCGCTGCTGATGGCGGCCGGGTACGCGCCGGTGTTCCCGGAGTCCTCGCTCGACGGCGAGGCGCTGCGCCCGGTGCGAGAGGCCGTGGCGCGCGTCCTCGACGGGCACATGCCGTATCCGGCCGTGGCGGTGCGGCCGTATGGCGAGATCGTTGCGGCGAACGACGCTGTTTCGGTGCTGTTCGAGGGCGCGGCGGAGTGGCTGCTTGCGCCGCCGGTCAACGTGCTGCGGCTGGCGGTGCATCCGGAGGGGATGGCGCCGCGCGTGAGGAACCTCGGCGAGTGGGGGCGGCACATCGTCGATTCGCTGCGCGCGCAGCTGCTGCGCAGCCCGGACCCTGCCCTGGAGTCCTTCGTGGCCGAGCTCGAGGGGTACCTGCCGGCGGTGGAGCCCGGGGAGGGCCATCTCGGGTTCGCCGTGCCGCTGCAGCTGCGCTGCGCCTCGGGTGAGCTCGCGCTCATCACGACGCTCACGTCGTTCGCGACGGCGGTTGACGTGACGCTGGCAGAGGTCCACCTCGAGGCGTTCCTGCCGGCGGACGCAGAGACGGCGCGGATCCTCGCGGCGCGGGCGTCTTCGTGATGGGCGTGACCGTGGACGACGTGCGTGCGGTGGCGGTCGAGCTGCCGCGCGCGTACGAGGTCCTGGTCCACGATCGCGTGAAGTTCCGCGTCGGGGCGATCGTCTTCGTGGCCTTCTCGCGCGACGAGACGACGATGGGCTTCGGCTTCCCCAAGGCCGACCGCGAGATGCTCGTCTCCACCGACCCGGAGAAGTTCATGCTCCCTGGGCTGACGGACATGCGCTTCAACTGGGTCTGCGCGCGGATGCTGGCGCTCGACGTCGTCGAGATGCGCGAGCTCGTGGTGGACGCGTGGCGCATGGTCGTGCCCAAGCGGGTCGCCGCCGCGTACGACGAGGAGCACCTCGACGAGATGCGCCGCGCCGCGGAGACGGCGGAGTAGCGGGTCACGGGATCCCGAACTCGGTTGCGGTGCGGTCCGGAGGCCGCGCGGCCGGGGCGCGCGGTGGCACCCGAGTCGCCCCAGCGCGCCGCTCGCCACTGTGCGCCCCCTTCGCCCCGCCCCGCGCCCTCTTCCCGGCGCGCCGCTCGCCAACCCGCGCCCGCTTCGCCTGGCCCCGCGCGCGCGTCGCCCCGGCGCGCCGCTCGCCGCCCCGCGCGCCCTTCGCCGCGCCACGCGCCCGCTTCACCCCGCCACCCGCCCGCTTCACCGCGCGCGCCACCCGCTGCCCGGGCGTCCCCTTCTCGCGCGTGGTCCGCTTCCCCTCACCGCGATCCGCCCGCGCCCCACCGGCCGCCGGCTCCGCCGCTCCGCCGCCGACCGGCACCGGGTCTGCTGCCGGCAGCCGCGGCGGATCGCCTCCCAGGCGCGGCCACAACACCACCACGGCCACGAGCGCGGCCAGGCCGCCGAGGCGAGCGACATTGCCCCACCGCACCCGTCGCCACACGCCATCGGATCCCATCTGAGGTGCTAGGGCCCGCCGCCCGCCCTTCGCCCCCTGCTATCTTGCGCCGCCGCCGCGCATACCACGGCGTTCGAACCATGGCTGCACCCGCACCCCTCTACGACCTCATGCTGCTGCTCGACACGGGCGCACCCGAAGAGCAGCGCAAGAAGATCCTGTCCGACGTCGAGTCGACGGTCTCGGGCGCCGGAGAGATCGTCGGCAACCACGACTGGGGCACGCGGACGCTCGCGTACGAGATCCGCCACCGCCCCGACGCCGAGTACCACCTGATGCAGTTCCACGGCCCCGCCGAGCTGCTTGCCAACCTGCAGCGCACGCTGCGCATCACCGACGGCGTCGTTCGCTTCCGGATCATCAAGCTCGCGCCGGGCACACCCGGCCCGCCGGAGCCGCGCCCCGAGCGCCCCGAGGCGCCGCCGGTCGAAGCGCCCTCCGCGGCCTAGCGCCCGCTTGCACCCTGCGCGCGGCCGCCTTGCACGCCGCGTTGCGCCGCTCCGCGCCGCCTTCGCAGCGCATCCGCAACAAATCAGCGCAGAACGCGGGGTCTTCGCGCGGGTCGCTCCGAACCCGTGTCTACACTCGCTCGACGAGTACCGCGAAGACGTTCGCCCCCGAAGGGAGCAACCCCGATGGCAACCAGCAACATCAACAGGGTGATCATCACCGGCAACCTGACCAGCGATCCCGATCTGCGCTCGCTCCCGAGCGGCACGTCGGTCTGCAAGCTGCGCGTCGCCGTGAACACCCGCCGCAAGGACAACTCGACCGGTGAGTGGGTCGACAAGCCCAACTACTTCGACGTCACCGTCTGGGGCGCTCAGGGCGAGAACTGCGCGCGCTACCTCTCCAAGGGCCGCCCGGTCGCGATCGACGGACGCCTCGAGTGGCGCGAGTGGGAGAACCAGGACGGCCAGAAGCGCCAGTCGATCGACATCATCGCCGACACGGTGCAGTTCCTCTCCAGCCCGCGCGACGACGCCGGCGGCAACGGCGGTGGCTTCACGCCGCGCTCGGACATCCCCGTCGACACCGACGACTTCGCGGCCGCCCCGACCGGCGGTGGCGGTGGCGGTACGCCCGCCCCGGCCGACGACGACATCCCGTTCTAGACGGGCGTCATAGGCGAGCGAACGCTCCCCGCGAGCGGCGCCGCGCGCCACGCGGGCCGCGCCGAATCTTCTCCGGGCCTCCGCTCAGCGGGGGCCCGTCCTGTTCTGGTCGTTGGTCGGCGCCTCTGCGCCTGCCTGTGCGACGTTCACCTCCGTCCGCGCTCGGGGAGCGGCGAATCTGCTGCCCGCAGACGCGCCGAGGCGCGGATCGGCGGCGCAAACGTGGCACAATGTCCGCTGGCGCGCGCCCGGGGGCGCGCGTTCGACTGTCAGAGAAGCTTCACGAAGGGCTCCGAGAAGTGGCCAAGCAGCGCAGAGCAAAGCCGGCGCGCCGGCGCGACAAGAAGGGCGGTCCCGGCGGGGGTCGCCGCAAGTCCTGCCCGTACTGCAAGGACAAGGTCGAGCAGGTCGACTACAAGGACATCGCCACGCTGCGCCGGTTCGTCTCCGAGCGCGGCAAGATCCGCTCGCGCCGGATCAGCGGCGCCTGCCGGCGTCACCAGAACCAGCTCGCCCGCGCGGTCAAGCGCGCCCGCGAGCTCGCGCTGCTGCCGTACGTCAGCGACGCCCGCGAGGAGCGCCCGGAGCGCGGCTCCCGCCCGCCGCGCGACCGCGAGGACCGCTAGGCCATGCCCGAGGCGATCCTGCTCAAGGACGTCGACACGCTGGGCGAGAAGGGCGCCGTGGTCGACGTCTCCAAGGGCTACCTGCGCAACTACCTGATCCCTCGCAAGCTCGCACAGCCGGCCACGAAGGGCGCCATCCAGGCCGCCCAGCGCCGCGCCGCCGCCGAGCAGCGCGCAGCCGAGGCCGCCGTCGGCCGTGCGCAGGAGGACGCCGAGCTGCTCAACAAGACCGTCCTCACCATCAGCCAGCAGGCAGGCGACGACGGCCGCCTCTTCGGCTCGGTCACCACGCAGGACATCGCCGACGCCATCCAGGAGGCCCGCGGGATCGCCGTCGATCGCCGCAAGATCCACCTCGACGAGCCCATCAAGCACGTCGGGACCTACATGGTCGTCGTGGAGGTCGCGGACGGCGTGACCGCGAACGTCAAGACCATGGTCAGCGAGCTGTAGCGGCCGCCCGCCACCACGCCGGACCGATCCGAAGGCCTCCATGTGGAGGCCTTCGCCGTGTTTGCGACGACTTCGCAACGAACCCGCTCCGTCCAAGAAAAGCCTCTCCCGCCCATCACCGAATCCGCCTCGGGCTCCGCTAGCTTCGAGAGCTTGCGATGAGCACCCCCCAGGCCACCAACGGACGCTCGACCGAGCCGCGCCAGCCACCGCCGCCAGGCACCGCCCCGCCGCACTCGATCGAGGCCGAGCAGTCCGTGCTCGGGGCGATGCTCCTCTCGGACCGCACGCACTACGCGTTCGTCATCGAGGAGGGCCTCAAGCCCGCGGACTTCTATCGCGAGCGCCACCGCGAGGTGTTCGAGTCGATGCTCGAGCTCTTCACCTCCGGCGAGCCGATCGACGTCCTGACCGTCACCGAGCACCTGCGCGCCCGTGGCCGCATCGAGGCAGCCGGCGGCCAGGCCGAGATCGACGCGCTCACGGCGTCGGTCCCCGCCGTCGGCAACCTGCGCCAGTACGCGCAGATCGTCCGCGAGCGGGCGCTGCTGCGCCGCCTGCTCAACGCCTCCTATGAGATCCAGGCAAGCGTCCACGGCCACGACGCCCCACCACGCGAGCTCGTCGAGCGTGCCGAGCGCGCCGTCCTCGAGGTCGCCCACGACGACCGCCAGAAGG
>Ga0081540_1003260_pt1 | contig 12894 bp, 11 predicted proteins | sample TabmetS2T1R1_FD_71024 | JGI IMG/M metagenome (GOLD analysis project Ga0081540, IMG submission 71024) | Tabebuia heterophylla rhizosphere microbial communities from the University of Puerto Rico - S2T1R1 | ecosystem: Host-associated > Plants > Roots > Rhizosphere ... | reverse complement strand
GTTCGGCACATAGCCGAGCTCGCGCATCACCTTCTCGATCCGGCTGCGGGTTTCCGGCGCGACCCGGTCGGGGGTCCGCAGCACCCGGCTGACGGTGATCGAGGAGACGCCGGCGCGCTTGGCTACCGCCGATAGCGTCGGTGCCATCTCCTCCGGGCGGGTGTCGGTATCGGTCATCTCGGAACTCACGGGGCAAGTTTGCACGATTCCGGCTTGCCAAGCCAGAATGTAAGCGCTAGCATCGTTAATGTTAGCGCTAACATTCGATATGGAAGCGCTAACATGCTGGGGAGAGCAAGAGAAGCAAGGAAGAAGCAAGGGATAGGAAAAGACAGCATGATTTCCGACGAGATGGTCCAGGCCTACCGGCGCGACGGGGTGATCGTGGTCCCCGAAGTGCTCGACAAGGACACCCTGGCGAAGGTCCGCAGCGTGCTCACTGAGCTGGTTGCCGGCGCTGCCAGCGTGACCGAGCACACCGATGTCTACGACCTCGAGCCCGGGCACACCCCGGAAACTCCGCGCGTCCGCCGCATCAAGGCGCCGCAAAAGGTGCACCCGATCTTCGATGAGATCGTCCGCAGCGAACCGGTCATCTCGATCCTGACCAGGCTGATCGGACCCGGCCTGCGCCTGCACGGCTCAAAACTCAACATGAAGTCCGCGCAATATGGTTCGCCCGTCGAGTGGCATCAGGACTGGGCGTTCTATCCGCACACCAATGACGACATCCTGGCGATCGGCGTGCTGCTCGACGATTGCGATCTGGAAAACGGTCCGATGCTGGTGGCGCCGGGCTCGCACACCGGGCCCACGATGTGGAATCACCACGGCGAGGACGGCTGCTTCGCCGGTCTGATCGATCCGGATCTGATCCAGGACGAAATCAAGCGCGCCGTGCCCTGCATCGGCAAGGCCGGCAGCATGTCGTTCCATCACGTGCGCGCGCTGCACGGCTCGGCGCTCAACACTTCCAATCGTCCGCGCAACCTCTTGCTCTATGAGGTCGCCGCCAGCGACGCCTGGCCGCTGATGGGCGTGAAGGATTTTGCCGAGTTCGACAGCCGCTTGCTGGCGGGGCCTTCGGTGATCGCGCCGCGCATGACCAGCGTGCCCGTGCGCATGCCGCTGCCGCCTGCAACGCGCCAGGGCTCGATCTACGAAACACAGTCCGCGTCGAAGAAAACCTACTTCACGCGCGCCGCCTAAGCGCTTGGATGCCCGCGGGATTTCATCTCGCGGGCATCGCACTTTTGAGTTCAAGAAAACAAGGCAATAGGGACGGGAAACCATGACCGACATCAAAGCCGGCAGCGCCGGCCAATCGCGCTTACGTGTGATCCTTGCCGCCAGCGTCGGCTCTGCGCTCGAATGGTATGATTTCTTCCTCTACGGCACCGCCGCGGCGCTGGTATTCGGCGAGCTGTTCTTTCCGAAGAGCGACCCGGTGGTCGGCACGCTGCTGTCGTTCCTCACCTTCGGCGTCGGCTTCGCGGTCCGCCCGATCGGCGGCATCCTGTTCGGCATCATGGGCGATCGCTATGGCCGCAAGCCCGTGCTGGTCGCAACGCTCCTGATGATCGGCATCGGCACCACCTTGATCGGCCTGCTGCCTACCTACAACCAGATCGGCATCTGGGCGCCGTTGCTGCTGGTAGCCATGCGCGTGGTCCAGGGCCTTGGCGCCGGCGCCGAATATGGCGGCGCGGTGATCTATCTCGTGGAAAATGCGCCGGCAAAACATCGCGGCTTCTGGGGCGGTTTTGCGCCGCTCGGCGTCTCCGTCGGCAATCTGCTTGCCGCCGGCGCCTTTGCGCTGGTGACCACGCTGCCGCGCGAGGAATTGATGAGCTGGGGCTGGCGCCTGCCGTTCCTGGCGAGCTTCCTTCTCATCCTCGTCGGCATCTATGTCCGCCTGCGCGTGGCAGAGACGCCCGTCTATACCGAGGCCGTCGTCGAGCGAGGCAAGGTCGAGAAAAACCCGGCGATGGAGGCGCTGCGCCATCATCCGCGCAACTTCCTGGTCGTGCTCGGCGCCCGCATGGCCGAGAACGGGCTCGGCTACTTCTTCCCGGTGTTCGGTCTGAGCTACGTCGTATCAACGGTGGGCGTGCCGAGATCGGAGGCGCTGAGCGCATTGATGCTCGCCTTTGCCATCGAATTGTTCGCGATCCTCGGCTGGGCGGCGCTGTCCGACCGGATCGGCCGGCGGCCGGTCTACATGTTCGGTGCGCTCGCTGGAGTGGCGCTTTCCTTCCCGTTCTTCTGGATGGTCGGCACCAAGGAGTGGATCTGGATCGCGCTCGCCTTCATCCTGGCCCGCGCCGTGGTGACGGCTGCGATGTTCGGACCGCAGGCGGCGTATTTCGCAGAACTATTTCCGCCGCAGCGGCGCTTTGCCGGCTTTGCGTTTGCGCGCGAGCTCGGCTCGCTCCTTGCCGGTGGACCTGCGCCATTCGTCGCCGCCGCGCTGGTTGCGACTTACGGCAGCTGGTGGCCGGTTGCCTGCTACGCGATGTTCCTGTCGCTGTGCACGGTGGTCGCGATCTGGATCGGCCCGGAAACCTATCGCGAGGACATCGCCGCGGAAACCGTCGGGCAGGACGAGTTATCTGTCGCGGTGCCGAAGCCGGCCTGACGCGTGGCGCAGCAACTTCGCGTCCTGCAGTCGCTCTGGGCGATGGAGCGGCGGCTGGCCGACGAGCCGGAATGGCCGCTGCAAACCCAGCTCGCGATGATCCGCGATGCCGGGTTTGACGGCGCCGGCGTCCGCTTCATCGACCCGGCCTTCGCCACGGACGTCACAGGCTTCCTGTGCGAGCTTGGCCCGCCGCCCTATGCCATCACCGGCCCCGACGGCCGCGAGCTCTCCGACCGCTGGCAGGAGGCGCTTGTGATGAAGGACATGATCCGCGCGCTGTGGGACAGGGTCGCGGCGGAGGCTTGAGCTAGATGTGGAGCCTCAACAGGTTGTTCCTGGTCAGGCCGAGTCTGCTGATCGGCGGTTTTGAGTCGATACTGCCATGAGGACGATGCCAGTTGTAGCGGTGAAGCCACCCTGGAAGCTCGGCGGCGCGTTCTTTTGAGGTGTTGTAGGCGCGAGCGTAAGCCCACTCGCGCATGCTGGTTTGAATGAAGCGCTCGGCCTTGCCGTTGGTCTTGGGGGTATAGGGTTTGGTACGGATGTGCTTGAGGTGAAGGCGCTGGCAGGCCTTCTGGAAGGCAAGCGATTTGTAGCAGGAGCCATTGTCGGTCATGACACGCTCGACTGTTACTCCCAGGCTCGCATAGTAGGCGACGGCCGCCTTGAGGAAGGCGACAGCACATGTCTTTTTCTCGTTCTTCATGACCTGACTGAAGGCGATCCGGGAGGCGTCGTCGATGCAGACATGCACGTACTCCCAGCCCGGCCCTTTGCCACGTGCGCGCAGGCTACTCTGGCCGGTTCGATCGCCGGTGATGCGATGGCCGATCCGGTTGAACTTGCCGAGCTTTTTGATGTCAATGTGGATCAGCTCGCCCGGATTCTCGCGCTGATAGCGCCGGATCGGCTCGGCCGGCTCCAGCGCTGAGAGCCTGTTGAGGCCCAACCGCCGCAGGATCCGGCTGACGGTCGCCGCCGACACCCCAACCTGGGCGGCAATATGCTTGCCGGTGTGGCGCTGCCGGCGCAACGTCTCGATCGCAGTGCATGTGGCAGGCGGGGTTTGGCTTGGCAATGAATGAGGCCGTGAGGAGCGATCGCGCAAACCGTCCACACCTTCTGTGCGGAAGCGCTCTACCCATTTGGCAACCGTCTTCGCCGTGGTGTTGAACTGACGCGCTGCGCTAGCCTTGCTTTGCCCGGCCTCGATCACAAAACGCACCATCGCCTCTCGACCTTTCGGCGTCAGAGGCGCATTCTCATGGGTGTCCATTCGGTTCTCCCTTCGAATCTGAAGCTTCAGCAACCTCAGCTTCCTCGGTCAGGGCCGAATGGACAACCTCCTGAAAGCTCACAGCTAGAGCATGATCCGGAAAAGTGTGAAGCGGTTTTCCGAAAGGATCATGCTCCAACAAAGAGCTAGAGTGAGATGACGATTCGAAGAAAAGTCATCTCGCTCTAGTCACAGTCTCAACGCACTTCCGACAAAACATTGCGAGTGCCCGGTGTTCATTACCGGGCATTGTTTTTTGCCGTGCCCGTAAAGTCGCGTGCGGCATTGCTTCATCATTTTCGTTGACCGGATGTTTACCAGTTTCAGCGAGCCCGCATTTACCAGCTTTTCGATGCTGCTGCGAAAAATGCCGCAATCGCTTGCCTGTATCATCAGCGCCACGTCGGTTAACTCCCCGGCAACCTAAATTCGCTACCAACAATTTTGGTCGAATTGCACGGATGTACTGCGCTCGACTGCGTACTTAGTAAGCGTTGCGTGAGCGTACCATGTTTGGGTTGCGTACCCGGCCGAAGGACGTGCGTAATTTTGCGTCCTTCGTGCTCGGTCTTTGCATCTTCGCGCTGATGCCGACGGAAGCCGGCTATCAGGACATCGGCTCACTGCTGGCCCGCCAGTCGGGCGCTGCCGAGCGCTGGCAGAAGCGCGTTTCCTCCGCCGCCGCCAATGTTCAGCTCGCCACCTACAGCTTCGGCCGTCCGATCGGCACCTCGCACCCGCAATTGCCGAGCTATCAGCTGGCGAGCCTCGACGCGCGCGATATCACCGGCTCGATCACGCGCAGCAACCCGCTTGTCGTACCGCCGCCGCGTTATCAGGCCTCCGATTTCCCCAAGGTCGACCGCACGCTGAAGGGTGACCGTCTCGTCGTCCGCGCGCCGGCACCTGCGAACACAGCACCACCGGCCGGGGCAAAACCCGAAGATCCCGCGACCTCCAATTCCTCCGTGATGGGCGCGAAGACCGCAAGCCTGCCGCCGAAGGCCGAGCAGACGCCGCTCGATCCCGAACTGCAGGAGGCGCTCAATGCGCCGCCACTGAAGCAATACGATCTGCCGGAGAGGAATCCGGTCGACACGCCGAAGCGCCTGGGCGAAGCGCCGGTCGCGCTCGACGCCGCGCCGCGCGACAGTTTTTCGGTGAAGACATCGACGTTGTTCTTCGGCTCGTCACTCGGCTCTCCCGGCAGCATAGAGCGCTGGCAGCCGGGCGAGGAGCCGACCATCGTGATGCCGGGCGCGCTGCCGGATCCCGACATGAAGATCATGGGCTCGCTCCCGGTCGATGCCGACGCCCCGGTCAGGATCGGCGAGGGCATCAGCTTCGCGCCGAAGGGCGAAGTCAACGCCGACAACCAGCGCGGCAAGACGCCGGCCGAGCGGCTCGGCCTGTTCGACGAGAAATCGCGCGCCAAGTCGGAGAAGTGTCTGGCGGAGGCCGTCTACTTCGAAGCGCGGGGCGAGGCCGTGCGCGGCCAGATCGCGGTGGCGCAGGTGATCCTGAACCGCGCCTTCTCCGGCAAGTATCCGGATACGGTGTGCGGCGTGGTCTACCAGAACAAGCATCGCCATCTCGCCTGCCAGTTCACCTTTGCCTGCGACGGCCATCCCGACGTGATCCGCGAGCCCGACATGTGGGAGCGTGCGCAGAAGATCGCCAAGGCGATGCTTGACGGTCGGCTGTGGCTGCCGGAAGTCGACCGCTCGACGCACTACCACGCCTATTGGGTGCGGCCGTCCTGGGTCAACGAGATGAAGCGAAACTGGAAGTACGGCGTGCATACCTTTTACCGGCCGCGCAAATGGGGCGACGGCAGCGATGCGCCGAGCTGGGGCAACCCGACGGAAACCGCGGCGATCTCGGCCAAGCTCGCCGAGGAGGCCAAGAGCGAAGCCGAGCTGGTCGCCGCCCGGCGCTGATTCTTCCTGTTACGTCTCGATATCCAGCGCGACGTCGAAATTCGGCGCCGAATGGGTCAGCGCGCCCGACGAGATGTAATCGACGCCAGTTCCGGCGATTGCCGCGATCGAATTCAGCGTGACGCCGCCGGAGGCTTCCAGCACGACGCGGCCATTTGCGATCTTCACCGCCTCCGTCAGCGTCGCGATATCCATGTTGTCGAGCATCACCACATCGGCAAGCCCGGTATCGAGCACGTCGCGGAGCTGGTCGAGCGTGTCCACCTCGATCTCGATCTTGACGAGATGCCCGGCATGGCTGCGTGCGCGCTGCAGCACCGCGCGCACGCCGCCGGCAACGGCAATGTGGTTGTCCTTGATCAGGATGGCGTCATCGAGCCCAAAGCGGTGATTGAAGCCGCCGCCGCAGCGCACGGCGTATTTCTCCAGCGCCCGCAAGCCCGGCGTGGTTTTCCTTGTGCAGCAGATGCGCGTCTTGGTGCCTTCTGTGCGCTTCACAAAATCAGCGGTGAGGGTGGCAACGCCCGAGAGGCGGCCGACAAAGTTCAGCGCCGTGCGCTCGGCTGACAGCACGGCGCGCGCAGGCCCCGAGATGTTGAGAAGTTTTTGTCCGGCGGCAACCGTGGCGCTGTCGCGCGCATGCGCCTCGATGCGGATGCCGGGCGCGAGCTTCTGCAATGTCGCCACCGCCAGAGGCAGGCCGGCAATCCGGCCTGCCTGGCGCGCGACCATGACGGCATGTGCGGTGGTTGCTTCCGGGATGGTTGCAATCGAGGTGACGTCGCCGCCACGGCCAAGATCCTCGTCGAGCGCGCGCATAACGGCCTCGTCGATCGCAAGCGGCGACAGGAAGGCGTCTGGGTGGAGCAGGGAGGAGGACGTGATCATCATCTTCACTCAAGCAGTTTCCGGTTCACCGACGCGCAGCGGCCCATGATCGGCAAGTGAATTTGCGATCTCGCGCACGTCGGTCAGCGTCGTCATGGTGCGGCGGGCGAGGGCAGGGTCTTCCGCGGGATGATCGGAGCGGCAGTGCGCGCCGCGGCTCTCGCGCCGCGACCAGGCGGAGGCGGCGACCAATAGCGCCGTCGTCGCCATGTTGCGCAGCGCGATACTGCCCGTGTTGCGCTCGATATCGGCGAACAGACGGATCGCTTTCGCCAGATGCGCGCCATCTCTGACCACACCGACATGCGACGTCATCATGTTGCGCAGGCTGGATTCGACGAGCCGCGGCAGCGGTGCGTTCTGTCCTGCGATCACAATGGCCGGCCGTCGCGACGGCGCTGCGATGGCATGGCCGTTGATGTCTTCCGCAATCCGCGCCGCATAGACCACGGCTTCCAGCAGCGAGTTCGAGGCAAGGCGGTTGGCGCCATGCGCGCCGGTTGACGACACTTCGCCACCGGCCCACAGACCCCTGAGCGAGGTGCGGCCGCTCGTATCCACGGCGATGCCGCCCATGTGATAGTGCGCGGCCGGCGCAACGGGGATCGGCTGCGCCGCGGGATCGATCCCCGCGCTGATGCAGCTCGCATACACCGTCGGAAATTTTTCCGCAAAACGCGCACCTAACGCCTTGCTGGCATCGAGGAAGGCGCCACGGCCCGCCGCGATCTCGGCAAACACGCCGCGGGCGACGATGTCGCGCGGCGCAAGTTCCGCCAGCGGATGGAGCTCTGCCATGAAGCGTTCACCGGCCTCGTTCACCAGGATCGCGCCTTCGCCGCGCAGCGCCTCGGTGGCGAGCGGAGCGGGATCGCGTCCCGCCATGATCGCGGTCGGATGAAATTGCACGAACTCGGGATCGGCGATGACGGCGCCGGCGCGCGCGGCGATGGCAAGGCCGAGACCGCTCGCTTCCGTCGGATTGGTCGTCACCGCATAGAGATGGCCGATGCCGCCGGTTGCGAGCATAATCGCCCGTGAGGCAATGACGACAGGGGAGGCGAGCGGGTCGGTCGCATCGCGAATCTGCAATCCCGTCACCGCGCCGTTCTCAGTCAGCAGGTTTTCCGCGACAAAACCCTCGATCACGCGGATCGACGGCGTCTTCCGCACGGCCGCGGTCAATGCGGCGATGATCGCCGCGCCCGCCATGTCACCGCGCACATGCACGATGCGGCGCGCGGAGTGCGCTGCCTCGCGGCCGACAGCGAGCCTGCCTTCGAGGTCGCGATCGAACGGCACGCCGTAGCGAAGAAGATCGTCGATGCGCGCGGAAGCTTCTCGTGCCAGTCCGAGCGCGACGCGCTCGTCGACCAGCCCAGCGCCGACCGCGATCGTGTCGGCCGCATGCGCTTCGGGGCTGTCGCCTTCGGCGACGGCCGCCGCTATGCCGCCCTGCGCCCAGGCGGTCGATGCGCCCTGGCCGAGCGGAGCCGCCGAAATCACGGTGACCGGCCGCGGCGCGAGTTTCAGCGCGCAGAACAATCCGGCGAGTCCGCCGCCGACAATGACGACTTCACTGTTGAGGAGATCGGTATTTTCCATGTTCGCTCTCAATTCTTCAGATTGATCATCCGCTCGACCGAGCGTCGCGCCCGTGTCGCAATCGCGGGATCGACAGTCACCTCCTCGCGCAAGTACACGAGGCTCTCCAGAATCTTCGGCAGCGTGATCCGTTTCATGTGCGGGCAGAGATTGCAGGGCTGAACCATCTCGACATCGGGCAGCTCGGCGCGAAGATTGTCCGCCATCGAGCATTCCGTGATCATCACCAGCCGCTTCGGCCGCCGATCGCGCACCCAATTGATCATGTGCGCGGTCGAGCCGGTGAAATCGGCTTCTGCCAGCACATCCGGCGGGCATTCCGGATGCGCGATGATCTGCACCGAGGGATCGGCTTCGCGATAGGCGCGCAGCTCGTCGCCGGTGAAGCGCTCATGCACTTCGCAAGCGCCTTTCCAGGCGATGATCTTCACGCTGGTTTTGGAGGCGACATAGCGCGCCAGATATTGATCCGGCAGGAAGATTACGCGCGGCGCGCCGAGGCTCTCCACCACCTCGACTGCGTTGGACGAGGTGCAGCAGATATCGACCTCCGCCTTCACATCGGCCGACGTGTTGACATAGGCAACCACAGGCACGCCCGGGAAACGCTGGCGCAACAGTCGCACATCGCCTCCGGTGATGCTGGAAGCGAGCGAGCAGCCGGCGCGCGAATCCGGAATCAGCACTGTCTTTTCGGGATTGAGGATCTTCGAGGTCTCCGCCATGAAATGCACACCGCATTGCACGATGGTGCCGGCCTTCACTTTGGTGGCCTCGATCGCGAGTTGCAGCGAGTCGCCGACGATATCGGCGACGCAGTGGAAGATTTCCGGCGTCTGATAGTTATGCGCGAGGATGACCGCGTCACGCTCGCGTTTCAGCTCGTTGATCGCCTTGATATGCGGTGCCATCAACGGCCACTCGACCGGCGAGATCACGTGCTTCACCCGCGCATAGAGATGCGCGGTGGCGCGCTCGACCTCATCGGTCCATTCCAGCGGCGGCATTGGCAGCGCTCGCGCCCGCTCGGCAGGACTGATCGCAGGCCGCACCGGCGTCGCGTGTTGGTGAGCGGCGTTTCCGAGCTCTTCGGGACCATAGAGTCCGGTGATCGGCATGGAGACCTCCTTGAATTTCTTATATATACTCTAGTTGAGCATATATAACGTTCGAGAAACCCGGCCACGAGTGGGCCGGTGCGTCACTTATACTCAGTTAGAGTAAATCAAATGTATCACGCCTCGAGGCTCGACGCCAGTGGTCGGCCTCAACAAATCGGCGTGTCCGGCTGCGCTTTTTGCATCGCTGCAATGCACGCCGCTTTTCGGATGCCGCGCCTCTGGGATTTTCATGCGGATGCATTAACTCCCTGCAACGTGTCCGATCGCCTCGCGCGCGGGCGGAGCACGAGCAAGAAAAAGGGGAATGCCGATGTCCACGACCGCAGGCGATCTTCGTGCCGCCACCACCGTGAACTGGCGGACGCCGTTGGTCATCATCATTTGCGGCTGCGTCATCGGCCTTCTGAGTTTTGGTCCGCGCTCCAGCCTCGGCTTCTTCGTGCAGCCGATGAGCCGCGAATTCGCCTGGGGCCGCGACGTCTTCGGGCTCGCGCTGGCGCTGCAGAACCTGCTGTGGGGCCTCGGCCAGCCGATTGCCGGCGCCATCGCCGACCGCTTCGGCGTGTTCCGCGTGATGGCCGTCGGTGCGCTGCTCTATGCCGGCGGCCTCCTGTTGATGCGCTATTCGTCGACGCCGCTGTCGCTCGATATCGGCGCCGGCGTGCTGATCGGTTTTGGCCTTTCCGGCTCCTCCTTCAATCTCGTGCTGTCCGCTTTCAGCAAGCTGCTACCGCCGGAGCAGCGCGGCGTCGCGCTCGGCGCCGGCACCGCCGCAGGGTCATTCGGCCAGTTCCTGTTTGCGCCGTTCGGCGTGGCAATGATCGATAATTTCGGCTGGCAAACTGCCCTGACCGTGTTTGCCGGGCTCATGCTGCTGATCGTGCCGTTGGCGCTCGCGCTCTCCACGCCGCCCACAACCACGAGCAATGTACCGTCCGCAGACGATCAGTCCTTCAAGACCGCGCTCGCCGAAGCCTTCGGCCACCGGTCCTATGTGCTGCTGGTGCTCGGCTTCTTCACCTGCGGCTTCCAGCTCGCCTTCATCACCGTGCATCTGCCGGCCTACCTGGTCGATCGCGGCATTCCCACGCACACCGGCGGCTGGGTGTTGGCTTCCATCGGCCTCTTCAACATCATCGGTTCGCTCAGCGTCGGCTACGTGCAGAACTACATCCCCAAGCGCTACATCCTCTCCGCGATCTATTTAACGCGCGCGCTATCGATCCTCGTCTTCATCTCGTTCCCGATCACGACCTTCTCGGCGGTCGCGTTCGGCGCGATCAGTGGCCTCACCTGGCTCTCCACCGTGCCGCCGACCTCGGCGCTGGTCGCGCTGATGTTCGGCACGCGCTGGTTTGCCACTCTCTATGGCTTTGCCTTCGTCAGCCATCAGGTCGGCGGCTTCCTCGGCGTCTGGCTCGGCGGCATCGTGTTCGAGAAGTTCGGCTCCTATACGCCGATCTGGTGGCTCTCGATCCTGTTCGGCGTGCTCTCGGCGCTGATCAACCTGCCGATCGTCGAAAAGCCGGTCGCCCGCCCGGTTGCGCAACCCGCCTGATCGGCTAAACATCCCCGGCAAAAATCTGTCGGGGAGAGTTACCGTGGGAACGTTCAAGGCGATCCGGATCGACAAGGCGGAAAAGGGTACCACCGCTACGCTTGCGCAGTTCGACGAAGCCGAGTTGATGGAAGGCGACGTCACCGTCCGCGTTGAGTGGTCGACGCTCAATTACAAGGATGGCCTTGCACTCACCGGCAAGGCGCCGGTGGTGCGGCGCTTTCCGATGATCGCGGGCATCGATTTCGCCGGCACGGTCGAGCAATCCTCTCATCCGCAATGGAAGGCCGGCGACAAGGTCGTCTGCAACGGCTGGGGCATGGGCGAGACCCATCTCGGAGCCTATGCCGAGAAGGCGCGCGTCAAGGGCGATTGGCTGGTGCGCTTGCCCGACGGCATGTCGGCGCGCGACGCCATGGCGATCGGCACTGCCGGCTACACCGCGATGCTCTCGGTGCTCGCGCTGGAGAAGCAAGGGCTTTCGCCCAAGAGCGGCCCCGTCGTGGTGACGGGCGCGGCTGGCGGCGTCGGCTCGGTTGCGATCGCGGTGCTGTCAAAGCTCGGCTATCACGTCATCGCCTCCACCGGCCGCGCATCGGAAGCGGATTATTTGAAAAGCCTCGGCGCGGCCGAGGTGATCGACCGCAATGAGCTCTCGGGCCCCGCCAAGCCGCTGGCAAAAGAGCGCTGGGCCGGCGGCGTCGACAGCGTCGGCTCGACCACGCTCGCCAATCTGTTGTCGATGACGAAGTACGGCGGCGCCATCGCGGCTTGCGGCCTTGCCGCCGGCATGGACCTGCCGTCCTCGGTCGCCCCTTTCATTTTGCGCGGGGTGTGCCTTCTCGGCATCGACTCCGTGATGTGCCCAGTTGAGCAACGCAAGGTCGCCTGGGCCCGCTTGGCCAGGGATCTGGATCGGGCAAAACTTGCTGAAATCACTCATGAAATTGGCCTCGCCGACGTTGTCGGCCAAGGCGCGAAAATCCTCGCCGGCCAGATCCGCGGCAGAATCGTGGTAAAAATTGTCTAAGGATATTCAGACTTTACCAACCAACCTGCTGCAATGTCCCTTGAGTGGCCAAAATTAGGGTTAACAATTCCATCGACCCAAGGAGACGATGGTGCGGTTACTCAATGTCGCCACGGTTGGTATGGTAAGCAGCGGGTTAAAGAGACTTCCACCCCGCCGCTATGGTGAAGTTGGAGTTTGTAAAATGCTTGCGCGTATTGCGTTGGGAGCTGTCACGGCCGCTGCAATGGTTGCACCTGCACTCGCCGGGATGATGACGGCAGACGAAGCGCGCAGGTTCGTTGCCGGCAAGGTCTTCGCCTTCACCTGTTTCGATGGCACCCGCGGCGCTGGCCGCATCCTCGACGATATGGGCGCCGCCGGCGCGATCCAGTTCTCTGGCGCGGGCCCCGTTCGCCACATCCGTTTGCCTGGCAATACGCTGCAGATCCGCGGCCAAGCCGTGTGTGCATCGATCAAGGGCATTCCGTTCGAGCCCTGCTTCAATCTCGACAAGCGCGACGAACGCAGTTTTCGCGGCTCGGTCTCCGGCATGGGCTTCGCTTATTGCGATTTCCGCCATCAGGGCGGCGGCCAGCAAATGCTGATGGCCCGCTCGGTGGCGCGGCCGCGCTCGCTGAACGCCGCCGAAGCCCGCCCGGCCGATGCGCGTGCGGAAGTCTCCACTCGCGTTACGACGCCGGTGGTGGATAGCGCGAAGCTTGAGCCGGTGAAGCCGGAAGCGCCGCCGGCCAAGACCGAGACTGTGCCCGAGCTGCGCAGCTCGACGAACTGACTGCAGTTCCGGAATCGGAACATATCCGGTCGTAGTTGTACGGACTGCAATCTTCAGGCG
>Ga0081540_1003259_pt1 | contig 12895 bp, 13 predicted proteins | sample TabmetS2T1R1_FD_71024 | JGI IMG/M metagenome (GOLD analysis project Ga0081540, IMG submission 71024) | Tabebuia heterophylla rhizosphere microbial communities from the University of Puerto Rico - S2T1R1 | ecosystem: Host-associated > Plants > Roots > Rhizosphere ... | reverse complement strand
AACCCAACTGCAACCCGGACCGTAGATCAACATCGTGAACTTGGGAGATTGCCCAGGTCAGAACGGGTGCGCCGCCAGGGACTCGAACCCCGAACCCGCGGATTAAGAGTCCGCTGCTCTGCCAGTTGAGCTAGCGGCGCTTGAGACTCAGTGATGGTAACAGCCTCGGCGCGGACGGCGCGAACCGGCGCACGCCCACCCGGCGGGCGTAAGGAAAGCCGCGACCACATCGGCAACGAGTGCCTCAGGCCGTCCGAGCGCCGCGTCCGGCCGTCGGCCTGGCCAGCCATCCAGGAACCTGGAACTACCCAGGAACGGTCAGCCGCCCAGGAACCGGCCGAACACTTGTGCGGCGCGGGACTGCCGGCCGGTGCGCGCCTCCCGCCGGTCGGCCCAGCTCATCGTGTGCAGGCCGGCGTTCACTCCCAGCCAGCGCAGCGGCTCGGCCTCCCATCGCGGCGAGTGGTGGTTCACCCAGGGCAGCCTGGTAAGGTCGCTGCCGGTGCCCAGGATCAGGTCGGCCACGGTCCGGCCGGCGAGGTTGGTGGTGGCGACGCCGTCGCCGACGTAGCCGCCCGCCCAGCCGAGCCCCGTGGCCGGGTCCAGCCCGGCGGACGCACACCAGTCGCGCGGGATGCCGAGCGGGCCGCCCCAGCTGTGCGTCACCTTCACGTCGGCGAGGACCGGGAACAGGTCGGTCAGCGTGTGCCGCAGCGCGTCGAAGACCCGTGGCACCCGGTCGAACTCCGGCCGGATCGCCGACCCCAGGTGATAAGGCGCCCCGCGGCCGCCGAACGCGAACCGCCCGTCGGCGGTGCGCTGGCCGTAGATGATCATGTGCCGGTGGTCGCTGAACGTCGGCCGCGCCGTCAGCCCGATCTGCGCCCACACCGCCTCCGGCAGCGGCTCGGTCGCGATCATCAGCGAGTACACCGGCGCGATGGCGCGCCCGAGGCCGGGCAGCAGCGGCGTGTAGCCCTCGGTGGCGCGGATCACGTACCGCGCCCGGACGGTGCCGACCGCCGTGCGCAGGCTCCCGGGCGCGATCTCGGTGACCGGGGTGGCCTCGTAGACGGCCACTCCTCGCTTGCGCACGGCCTCGGCGAGGCCGCGTACCAGGCGGGCGGGGTGGATCGCCGCGCAGTGCGGCGTGTAGGTCGCGCCGAGCACGTCGGTCGCCTCGGCGTGCTCGCGCGCCTCGGCGGCGGTCAGCAGGCGCAGGTCGTCCTCGCCGAAGCCGAACTCCCGCGCCTCGGCGATCTCGGCCCTGGCCCGCTCAAGCTGGGCGGCAGAACGGGCGAAGGCCACGGTGCCCCCCTTGGCCCAGTGGCAGTCGATGCCCTCTGCCGCCGCGACCCGGCCGACCTCGTCCACGCACTGCTGCATCGCCCGGTGCATGGCGATCGCCGCGTCCCGTCCCGCCATCCTGGTGAGCTTGGCCAGCGAGGCCGGGAACAGCGCCGAGCACCAGCCGCCGTTGCGCCCGGACGCGCCGAACCCGGCGATGTGCGCCTCGCAGACCGCGATCCGCAGGCCCGGCTGCGCGCTGGCCAGGTAGTAGGCCGTCCACAGGCCGGTGAATCCCGCGCCGGCGATGGCCACGTCCACGTCGAGGTCGCCCGGCAGGGGATCGCCGGGGGCCAGCGAGCCCGGCACCGAGTCCAGCCAGTACGACAGTCGCCGGTACGTCTCGTCTGAAGGCATGCCGACCATCGTGACACGATTTCGCCGGCGGGCTGCGCCCGGACGCGTACATCGGGTGGCATCACCGCCGGCACCGGCGGGCGTCGGGCATCCTGGTGACATGCCCGACGACACACCCGCCGTGGAGGCGCTGCCCGGCCACCGGCAATCGTTTGGCCCTTATCGGGTTTGCATGGTCTGCCTGGGGAACATCTGCCGCTCGCCCATGGCGGAGGTGGTGCTGCGCGAGGAGCTGGCGCGGGCGGGCCTGGCGGATGCGGTGGCCGTCGAGAGCGCGGGCACGGGGGACTGGCACGTGGGGGAGCGGATGTACGGGCCGGCAAGGGCGGAGCTTCGCCGGCACGGCTACGACGGATCCGACCACCGCGCCCGCCAGATCGAGCCGCCCTGGCTCGCCGCCTGCGACCTGGTGGTCGCGATGGACCGGAGCAATCTCGCCGCCCTGCGTGCGATGGCGCCGGATGCCGAGACGGCCGGGAGGATCCGGCTGCTGCGCTCGTTCGACCCGGCGCTTACCGCGCGCGACCCGTACCACGGTGAGGTGCCCGATCCCTACGGAGGCACCGCCGAGGAGGTCGCGCTTGCGTTCGGCCTGGTCCACGCCGCCGCGAAGGGCCTGGCCGACCAGCTCGCCCGGTTCCTGGGCGCACAGCCCGCGGGCAGGTGAGCGGGCCCGGCGACGAGGAGATCGCCCATCGGCTGGAGCGGCTGACCGGTGCCGACGTTGCTGAGCTGCGGCTCATCGGCTCCCAGCACCAGTCCCGTCACTACCGCGCCGCGCTCGCCGACGGCCGGAACGCGTTCGTCAAGGCGGCGGGCGCCGGCCTGGCCGGCGCGCTGCGGGCTGAAGCCGAGAGCCTGCGCTGGCTCGGTGAGGCCGCCGCGGTGCCGGTACCCGATGTGATCGGCTGGGACGAGTCCACGCTGGTCGTCTCCTGGGTGTCGGCCGGGGCGGCAGACGCCCACGCGGCCGGGCGGTTCGGGCGCGACCTGGCCCTGATGCACGCCGCCGGTGCGGACAGGTTCGGGGCGCCGTGGCCGGGGTTCATCGCGAGCCTCTCGCTGCCTAACGACGGGCCCGCGGCCGGCCGGGATGACCGCCCGGGCCCGGAGGGAGCCCTCATGGCCTGCGGGGCGGGTGCCGGTGCGTGGCCGGACTGGTACGCGAGCCGGCGGCTGCTGCCCTTCCTGCGCATCGCGGTCGACGCGGGCGCGCTGCGCCCGGCGCAGGCGCGGGACGTGGAGGCCGTCGTGGCCCGGATCGGTGAGCTCGCCGGACCGGCCGAGCCGCCGAGCCGTATCCACGGGGACTGCTGGTCAGGGAACGTCCTGTGGTCGGACGGCCGAGGCTGGCTGATCGACCCGGCCGCGCACGGCGGGCACCGGGAGACCGACCTGGCGATGCTGGCCCTGTTCGGCGCGCCGTTCCTGGACCGGATCCTGGCCGGCTACGCCGAGGTCGCCCCGCTGGCACCCGGCTGGCGCCGGCGGGTGCCGCTGCACCAGCTGCATCCGCTGCTGGTCCACGCATGCCTCTTCGGTGCCGGCTACGCGGAGCCGGTCGCCGAGGCCGCCCGGGCGGCCCTGGCCACGTGAGAAGGCCGTTTCCTTGGTCCCGACGTCCCATGCCACGGACGCCCCGGACGCCCCGGCGTAGCCCTTGTGGTCAGGCCGCTATGGTCAGGCGGCCTCGGCGGCGAGCGGGAGCGTGATCCAGAACGTGGCGCCGCGGCCCAGGTCCGTGTTCACGCCGGTGGTCCCGCCGTGGGCGCTCACCAGCGCGGTGACGATCGCCAGGCCCAGCCCGGCGCCGCCGGTCTTGCGCCCCCGTGCCTGGTCGCCGCGGTAGAACCGCTCGAAGACCCGTTCGGCCTGCTCCTTGCTCAGGCCGGCGCCGTGATCGGCGACCTCGAGGGTCACGCTGGGCACCGTCAGGTGGCCGTCCGGGCCCTGGGCGAGAATCCGGACGTCGATCGGCGTCCCGTCGGGAGTGTGGGTGAGGGCGTTGCTCATCAGGTTGCCGATGACCTGCCGCAGCCGGGCCTCGTCGCCGAGGACGAGGAAGGCTGCGCCGGTGCCGACCGTCAGCTCGATCTTCCGCTGGGGGGCGATCATCCGGGCGTCCTGCACGGCGTCGGCGGTGAGGGTGAGCAGGTCAACCGGCCGGTGCTCGATCGGCCGCTGCTGGTCGAGCCGCGCCAGCAGCAGCATGTCCTCGACCAGCACTCCCATCCGGGCGGACTCCTGCTCCACCCGCTGCATGATCCGGTCCAGGTCCGGCTCGGTGAGCCGTCCGCCGTCGGGCGGGCCGGCCTCGGCGGCCGATGGGGGGGCCTGCCGCGCGCCGTTGCCTATCCCGCCGCGCTGGCGGTAGTACTCGGCGTAGCCGCGGATCGCGGTCAGCGGCGTCCGCAGCTCGTGGCTCGCGTCGGCGACGAACTGACGCATCCGTTCTTCGGACCGCCGCGCGGCGGTCTCGGACTTCGCCCGGGCATGAAACGCGGCCTCGACCTGGGCCAGCATGGCGTTGAGCGAGCGGCCGAGCCGCCCGACCTCGGTCCGGGGGTCGCGGTCGGGCACCCGCTGGGACAGATCACCTGCGGCTATCGCCTCCGCGGTGAGCTCGATGTCGGTCAGCGGGCGCAGGCTGCTGCGGACGATCGCGATACCGACCATGGCCAGCGCCACCAGCACCACTCCGCTCACGATCAGGTCGATGAGGGCCAGCCCGTTCAGTGTCCGGTAGACGCTGGACACATCGATGCCCACGATGATGCTGCCGGTGATCGTATGCCCGGTCACACTGTCAGTGAACTGAGTGGGGAATGCGGTCACCCGCCAGTGGCCACCACCCGACTCTGCCGGCACAGTGGCTGTCTTGCCCGCGAGGCCAGCCGCCCAGCCGGGGTCGGCCGGGATATCCGGCCCCGGCACGATGTTCGACTTGGAAGGCATGATGGCGAACTGCGGCCGTACCGGCACCACCACCTCCTGCAGTCGGCCCTGCGCTGATAGCCAGTCGGCCATCGCGCCATCGCTCGCGGTCGCCGGGCACGAGGGCGGGTCGAACAGGCATCTCTCCGCGTCGTGCTGCGCCTCTTGTTGGGTTTGGCCGGAGAGCAGGCCAGCGTCGTACGGTGCGAGCAGGTAATTACGGAGTAGCGTGATTCCCGCGAAGCTGATCGCGGCTAGGGCGACAACGACCAGCGCGAGCACGACACTGATCAGCTTGATCCGCAGCGGGACCCGGCCAGATATCCGCCGGGCCTGCTGCCAGCGGTGGCTCACTTCGGACCGAAACAACATCGCCAGGCGCTGTTAGGTGGAAGGCAGCCTGAGCACGTATCCGACGCCGCGCAGGGTGTGGATCAGCCGCGGCCCGCTGTTGTCCACCTTGCGGCGCAGCACGGACACGTAGGACTCGACGATTCCGGTGTCACCGCGGAAGTCGTAGTCCCACACATGGTCGAGGATCTGCATCTTGGAGAGCACCCGGTTGGCGTTGCCCATGAAGTAGCGGAGCAGCTTGAATTCCGTGGGGGACAGCTGGACCGCCTGCCCGGCCCGCCACACCTCGTGGCTGTCCTCGTCGAGTTCGAGGTCGGCGAACTTCAGCCTGGGCGTGGGCTCGGCGGCATCGCCCCTGGTGCGGCGCAGGACGGCCCGGATGCGGGCGATGACCTCCTCGAGGCTGAACGGCTTGGTCACGTAGTCGTCGCCGCCCAGGGTCAGGCCCCGGACCTTGTCCTCCATCGCGTCCCGCGCGGTCAGGAACACGACGGGGATGCGGGTCCCGCCGCCCCGCAGCCGCCGGACCACGTCGAACCCGTCCATGTCGGGCAGCATGACGTCGAGCACGATGAGATCGGGCCGGTGGCGGCCGGCCGCCTGCACCGCCTCCGTGCCACCGGCCGCGGTGACCACCTCGAACCCGGCATAACGCAGGCTGGCGGCCAGCAGCTCGAGGATGTTCGGCTCATCCTCCACAACGAGCAGCCTGGCGTCGCGCCGTTGCCGCCCGTCGCTCGACGGGTTGGTCATGAGACGATCCTGGAAGGTCTACCTGAGTGTTTCCTGAACGCAGGCTGGGTCTGGTCTGACGATCGTATGCCAAGGTCAGGAGCGCGGGCCACGTCCGGGGGGCAGCCGCCCGCCGCGGAGACCGGCCGCGCGGTCACTCGGGGCCGCTGGCGGCGTCATTCCAGCAGGCGATGGCCGCTGCCCGGGAATCGGCCCCGAGTTTGGCGTAGATCCTGTTCACGTGGTTTTTCACGGTCTTTTCCGCCAGCACGAGCTGGGCGGCGATCTCCCCGTTCGAGTGGCCCTCAGCGATCAGGGACATGATCTCCGCTTCACGCGACGAAAGTCCCAGCGGGCGCCCGTCGCGAGACACGCTGGCGGTCGTCATCTGGCCTCCGCCCACCCATTACCAGCCAACAAACGTTTGCGAGGGCATGCTACCGAAACCTGCCCCGGCCCGCGCAAGAGCCGGGTTATTGGGCGGACTGGTGGGAGCCGGACAGCAGGTCTTTGGGCACCGTACGGTCGTGGTTGAGGTCGTGGAACAGCTGGTTCGCCTTGGCGCGGTCCCACAGCACCGCGTCACCGGCGGAGCTCGCGTAGTTCGCGGTGGCGATGGGGACGGTGGTGGTCTGCGGGTTGCGCAGGGCGAGCGCCACCTGGAGCAGCTGGTACAGGTGCGTGCCGCTGTCGACCGTGAGCGCGTTGGTGGCCCCGAAGGCGGCGGGCACGGACGCGAACGGGTTGAGCAGCGTGCCCGGGCTGGTCAGCTTGCCCAGCAGGGCACGCAGGAAGATCCGCTGGTTCTGGACGCGCTGGAGGTCCTGATTCGAGAAGTCGTGCCGGGTGCGCACGTACCCGAGGGCCTCCGCGCCGTCCAGGTTCTGGCAGCCCGCCTTCAGGTTCAGGCCGGACGCGGGGTCCTTGATCGGGCCCCGCAGGCATATCCGGACCCCGCCCACCGCGTTCACGACGTTGACCAGGCCGCCGAAGCCGATTTCCATATAGTGCTCGATCCGCAGGCCGGTGGCGTTCTGCACCGTTTTGGCGAGCAACCTTGGGCCGCCGAACGCGAAGGCGGCGTTGATCTTGTTGCCTCCGTACCCGGGAATCTGCACATAGGAGTCGCGGGGCAGGCTGATCAGCGTGGCCGGGCCTCCGTTCGACGGGATATGCAGGACCAGGATGGTGTCCGAGCGGTGCCCGCTGATGCCGAGGCCGGTGTGCAGCTGGCGCTTCTGCGCCTTGGTCAGGCCGCGGCGGCTGTCCGAGCCCGTGATGAGCCAGTTCTGCCCGGCGCCCACGGCCGGGCGGCCCGGGTAGTCCACCAGCACGTTGCGCCTGTTGAGCTGCGAGTCGAGGTAGAAGTACAGCGCGCCGATCACGATGAGCAGGACCAGTATCACGATGCCGACGATGAGCAGGACCCGCCGCGTACGGGACCGGCCCCGCTTCCGGCCACCCCGGCCGGGCTGCGGCCGCGGCGCCGGCGGGCGTGGCGTGCCTGGCGGGGCGGGCTGGCCGGTGCGCGGCGTGGCGTACAGCGGCGGCTGATCCGGCCAGACGCCGGGCCGGCCGCGCTGCCCGGACGTGCTCGCGTAGGCGCCACCGGCCGACGGCGCCCCGGCGGCCCCCGCGGCCCCGACGGGCAGCTGTGCGGTGGGCTCACTCGCAACGCCCGGCGGCGCTTCCCCGGCCGGCTTGGCGGGGAGGTCGCCGCCCGCACCGGCCGGCGCGGGCTTCTCGTCACGGAACCAGCCCTCCGGCCACTCGTTCACGCGATCCCCTCCCACCAGATCGTGACCACATCCCTCCCGGACGATCCCAGGTCCCTGGGCTGCCCGGGACCGATCCCCAACTCCACCAGCGCGGCCTCCACCTCACCGGCCCGTCCGGGCGGCAGGCACAGCCTGCGCCTGGTCACTTCCACCAGCTCCGCCATCGACCGGTAGTCGGCTTCGGCCGGGCGGCTCCATTCAGTGTGCCTCGGGTTGTGGCCCATCGCGGCCAGTATGGCCAGCGTGTCGTCCGCGGTCGGCCGCTCCGGGCGTTCCAGGCCGTGGAACCGCAGCCACAGCGGATTGAGCGAGGTCAGCGGGTGGACGGCGGCGGTCTCGACGACGACGCGCCTGCGGGCGTGAGTGGTCAGCGCCTCCAGGAACGGTCCCAGGTCGGGCACGTTGAAGACGACGTGATGGCAGGTCACGACGTCGGCGGGCGGGATCTGCGCCGCGGCGTCGGGCCAGCGGCCGTGGACCGTCCGCGCCGCGAGGCCGGCCTCACGCGCCCGCCCTGCGAGCAGCCCGAGCATCTCACGGTCGGCGTCGACCGCGGTCAGCGTGGTCGTGCGGGGAGCCAGTGGCAGGCACGCCGCCCCGGCACCCGCGCCGACGTCCACCACGCTGCCCGCCGGGTCGAGTGCCTCCCACGCCCGTTCGAATGACGGGCCGCCGGGGTCCCGGCGCAGCCGGTCCGCACGGCGCGCGAACACCTGCCGGGGCAGGACCCACGGCGACTCGGCGGCGCCGGCCGTGATGTGGTCGGGGATCGCCCAGGCGGAAAGATCCTCGCGCCACCGGTTGAGCAGCTCAGGCAGGGGGCCCACGGTGGATGCTCCGGCAGGGTTCCTGGGGCCGCGGGGGTGGCCCTCGTCGGTCGCGCCGGGCGGTCGGGCCCGCGCGATGACACCTGGGTTGAGAGGTTACCCGGGCCACCCGGGTGGACGGGCCCGTCGCGCGGGGCGGTCGCGCCCGCTCACCGGCGGTCCGCGTCCTACATCGGCGCCATGCCGGAGGCGTGCAGGCCGGGCAGCAGCCACGGGAACCAGATCGCCAGGACGCCGATCGCCACCAGCAGCACGCCGACGGCCCGGCCGAACGGCTTCCCGTACCGCCAGAGCTTCTCAACGAAGATGACCACGGCGAGCGCCGCCATGGCCGCCACGTTCATCACGCCGACCGCGACCAGCAGGATCATGAGGCCCCAGCAGCACCCGGTACACGTCGCTCCGTGGTGCAGGCCGACGCGGGCGTCGCGGCCGCGGCCCCTGAAGCCGGCGTAGTACATGAGCGCGCCGACCGGCGACCGGCACCGCCGCAGGCACGAGTCCTTCCAGGGGGTGACCTGGTAGATGCCGGCGGTGATGAAGATCGCCACGCCGAGCCACTTCGCCGCCACCGGGGACGCGGTGAGCAGCCGGTCGGCCCCGGTGAGGGCCGCGAACGCGACCGCTCCGAACGCGGCCCAGGCCAGCAGGTAAGCGGCGAGGAACATACTCATCCGCGCGACGCGCCCGAACCCGGCCGGGGCGCCGCCGATCAAGCCGGTCCAGAGCACGGCGACCGGCGCGACGGAGGGCAGCATCATCGCGGACATCATCACGACCCACAGCCCCAGGAACGGCAGCAGTGCCAGGCCCATCGTCCCGGGCCCGTTGCCCATGCTCCGGGCCAGCAGGATGGTGACCACCCACGCCACCCCCGCGAGCGCCGCGACCGCGACCCACGGCACGGCGAGCTGACGCGGCGGCAGGGCCTGCACCGGCCGGGTGGCGGCGGTCGGGACAGCGCGGCCAGCCATGGCGCCGCCCGGTCAGCCTTCGTACCGGAAGTCGGTGACGATGCTGTTCGTCCCGGAGAATTCGGCGCTCCAGGTGCACACCTCGACGCAGTCGCCTGCAACAGAAAAGCTCACGTGCCCTCTCCCGTTGTTCGCTGGTTCCGGCCCGCCGGGCGGACAGCCGCACACCTTCGCCTTCTAGCACCCACGCCTGATGATAGGCAAGCCCCTTCTGGTCGTGGCCGGCCCGCCCGGCCGGTCCAGACGGGCGGTTTACTCGGCTGCGGGAGGGCCGGCGTGGGGCCTGGCCTGCGCGGTGGCGGCCCGTTCGCGCCCGATCGCCATCCAGCGCCCGATGAGTGCCTGGTCGGCCCCGGCGGCGATGCACAGCTCGGCGATCTGCCGGTAGCGGGCGGCGTCCTGCCCGCCCTCGCCGAAGCCGAGCGCGGTGCCCGCGCACTCGGCCAGCAGGTCGCCGCGCCCGGCCGCGGCCTGTCTCAGCTCGGCGACCGCGGCGGCTTCTTGTTCGGCGGTGAGCCAGGCCTGGGCGTGGCGGGCGGCGGCCCCCGCGATCTGAGCGTACCGGAGGCGGTCAGGATCCGGGCTCGTCATCCAGGCAGGATAGAATTTGAGTTCGAGACTGGGCAAGGGGGCTGGTCGCTGCCGAGCCCGCGGATCAGCGTGGCGAGCGCGCTGCGCCAGGCCTCCTCCTCCGCGCCCTCGGGCAGCACGCTCAGGGCCCGGCCGCGCAGTTCGGCGTTGGCCAGGCCCTCGAGCATGGCGTTGAACTCCAGCCGCCTCCGCCGCCGGCCGGTGATCGAGGAGTCCCGCCTCCTTGAGCCGTTCGATCCTGGCCGTGAGCCGCGCCCGCGCCCGAGCCGTTCCTCATCCTCGCCGAGGCGCTGGCGCGGCACATCAGGCCCGAGCTCGCGCCGTTCGTGCGGCAGGTGTTCTCACTCCACGACCCGCGCCAGCTGCAAGAGCTGCTGGCCCAGGCCGGCTTCGCTCGCGCGACCGCCGAGCGGCCAGCACGACGCTGGCCCTGCCGCCGCCGGCGGAGTTCCTCTGGCAGTACGTGCACAGCACACCCCTGGCGGCCACCGCCGCCGAGGCGGGGGAGGCGGCACGAGCCGCGCTCGAGCACGACATCGTCACCCGGTGGGAACCGTTGACCCTCGATGATCGGCTGACGCTGGAGCTCCGGGTTGTCACCGCCTCGGCCGCCGCGGCATGAGTCGGCGTCGCTGCCCGGCAATGGCCGGCCCGAAATGGCGGACCTGGCCGCAGGTGCCTGGTCAGTGGGCGGCGGACCACCCGCGGGCGAGCTGCTGAAGCTTCGCGGCAGTCTCCGCTAGCGGTTCCCCGCGGCCGACCGCGACGCCCAGGGCGTACGCGGTCAGCGGCGCGGCCGGCCGGTCCACCGTGTGGGCTGCGACCCTGGCCAGGTCGAGCACCGTCTTCTGGTTGACGTCCTGGGGGTCGAGACCGAGTTCGGCGCATAGCGCGTCGGTCCAGTCGTCCAGCGTGCTCATCGTCCTCCGTTCGGCGCCAGGGGGCCCGGCGGCTCGCGCATGGTCCGGCGATCGTCGGGCAGCCGCCGGGTGATTCCCTCCCGGTCTAGCCACTCGAGCAGCGGGATCGCAACCCGCCGCGTCGTGCGGAGGGCCTGCCTCGCCTCGGCCGCCGTGAACGGCTGCGGCAGGCCGGCCAGGATCTCCGCCGCCTGCTCGCCCGCGCCGGCGGCCAGGACCACGTTGCCGGGCAGGCGGAGCAGCAGGCCGGCGCGCTCGGCCGCCGCGGTGGCCCGTGCGTCGAGGCCCAGCTCACGCAGCCGGCCGGCGTCAGGCGCGCTGAACGGCTCGTCCGCCAGGCCGGTGAGTACCGTCTGCACCGCGTCGGCGACCAGGTCCGGCAGGCCCGGGTGGCGGATCGGTGCGGCACCGCCGCCTGCGGGCGGGTGCTGACCCGGCGCAGGTGCGCGCCCGGCGTCTTCCGGCTGCCGGCCGTCGCTGCTGACACGGCGCAGGTATCCGCCGCTCGCGACGATGGCCGGGCCGGCGCGACCGCCCGCGCGCGAGGCAGCGAGGGCCTCGACCAGACCGCGGTCGGGCAGGCCCAACTCGGCCCGGGCCGCATCGACCGCAAGGCCGGGAGCCAGCGGATCGCGCGCCGCGTGCTCGGCGACCGCCGCGGCCAGGCGCTGACGGAGCCGCTGCCAGTGCACCGGGTCGGCCAGCCATTCCCCGCTGACCGGTGGCGGCAGGTCGCGCAGGCCCATGGCCGCCGCGGCGCTTGCTCGCAGCAGCCGGTGCCGGCGCAGCAGGTCCGGTGTCGCGGGCGGCTCGGGCCACGATGCCAGCTCTCGCTCCGCCGCCGCGGCGGCGCCGGTGCCGCGCAGCCGCGGCGGCGACACGTCGAGCACCGTCGCGCCGAAAATCGGCCGGCCGCTGGCCTGGTCCGGGGCCGCGCCGGGATCGCGGAGCAGCACCCGGTCGCCGACGTGCAGCGGCAGCGGGCGCTCCAGGCTCAGCCTGGCGAGACCGCTGCCCAGCATCCGCACGCGGGCCACGATGCGCGCCGCGCCGATGTGCAGCGTGAGCCGGGCCGGCAGCCGCATGGTGCCGGGCGGCCGTCCGGGCGCGGGCGGGCGGGGCGTCAGGCGGACGTCGATCACGCTGGTTACCGTCCACCCGCCGGCCTGGACGAGGGCCATGCCGCGGTGCAGCTCCCGGGTACTGACGCCCCGCAGGTTCAGCGCCACCCGGGCGACGCCGCTGACCTTGGCGGCCGGCGAGCCGAGTGACTGCACGCCCCTGATCCGCAGCGTGCGCATGGAGGGTGTCAGCGCCAGCTCGTCCCCCGCGCGCACGGTCCCCGCCTGCAGGGTCCCGGTGACCACGGTCCCGCTGCCCCTGATGGCGAACACCCGGTCCAGCCACAGCCGGACGCCGCTGCGTGGGTCGGGCCGGGGGAGGCGCGCCGCGAGCCTGTCGAGCGCGGCGGCCAGGTCGGGGAGGCCCTGGCCGGTGAGCGCGCTGACCGCGACGGCTTCCATCCCGGTCTGGCCGAGTCTGGTATCGGCGATCTTGAGCGTGGCCTGCCGCAGCGCCGGCGCCGGGTCCGTCAGGTCGGCCCGCGTGACCACCAGGATCCCGTGGCGGACACCGAGGGCGTCGATCGCCGCGAGGTGCTCGCCGGACTGGGGCTTCCAGCCCTCATCGGCCGCCACCACGAACATCACGGCGGGCGCCGGGCCCGCACCGGCGAGCATGTTGGACACGAACCGCTCGTGCCCCGGCACATCGACGAACGCGATCTCGTCGCCGGACGGCAGCGTGGTCCACGCGAAGCCCAGGTCGATCGTCATGCCCCGGCGGCGCTCCGCCTCCCAGCGATCGGGCTCCATCCCGGTGAGCGCGCGCACCAGCATCGACTTCCCGTGATCCACATGGCCCGCGGTGGCGACGACGTGCACCGTTACTCCGGGCCCGCGACGGTTCCGGCGTCGGCGGACGCCGGGACGGCGGGCGAGGCCGCGCCGCCTTGGGCCTCGCCGCCTCGGGCCGCGGCGGCAAGCACGGCCGCCGCCAGCCGCTCGTCGTCGGCCGGCGCG
>Ga0081540_1003258_pt1 | contig 12897 bp, 8 predicted proteins | sample TabmetS2T1R1_FD_71024 | JGI IMG/M metagenome (GOLD analysis project Ga0081540, IMG submission 71024) | Tabebuia heterophylla rhizosphere microbial communities from the University of Puerto Rico - S2T1R1 | ecosystem: Host-associated > Plants > Roots > Rhizosphere ... | reverse complement strand
TAAGAAGTTTCTGCAGATGTATCCCGAGGCCGGACCCATCCATTCAAATCTTGGCGCAGCTCTAGCCGGGCTAGGGCGATTTGAAGAGGCTGTCTCCGAATACAAAATTGCTCTTAAGCAGTCCCCGAACCTTCCACAGGCAAGGCTGAATCTTGCGCTTTGCTATTACAAGATGGGAAGGATCGACGATGCCGTAACAGAACTTAAGAAAGTACATGCAGAAGATCCCTCAAATCGCCAGGCTGTGCTCCTTTTAGGCGACTGCTACATGCGGCTAGGACAGGAAAATGACGTCATCCGGGTTTTGGAGCCCGAAGAAAAGAAGTACCCGGATGATCTGGCCATCGCCTATCTGCTGGGAACAGCACTGATCCGGGAGAAGCGCGTCGAAGAGGGACAAGTTCTGGTAGACCGCATTCTGCGAAATGGCGATTCAGCGGAAGCTCACCTGATGCTCGGCACTGCGAAAATGGGCGTGCAGGATTTTGCCGGTGCTCGTGATGAATTCGCCAAAGCAGTAGCACTCAATCCAAATCTGGCTGAAGTCCACGTACTTTACGCAAGGGCGCTGATGCTGACTGGAGACTCTGACTTATCCCAGAAAGAGTTCCAGGCTGAGTTGAGCGTTGATCCCTATAACTTCGACGCGAACCTGCAATTGGGCGCAAGTGCGAAACAAGAACAGAACTATGAGCTGGCGAAGAAATACTTCACGCGGGCAGAAGAAACGCGGCCAGGAGATCCGGGTGTTCGCTATCAATTAGCGTTGCTTGCTTTCGATCAGGGTGAGCCAGAAAAGGCGCGACAGATGTTGGAGGGGCTGGTCAAGGAATCACCGCAATTCCTTGAGGCGCATGTCACATTGTCGTTGGTCTATTCTCGGCTCAAGCGACCGGAAGACAGCAAGCGAGAACGTGAAATCGTCCAGAAGCTGACCGCCGAACTCCAGGCCAAGCAGCCCGGCGTCAAACAATCTGATGGCAAGTTACAGTAATTCTCAAACCTCAGCTACGGATGAGACGAAGAGGAACTTCTACTCGTCCATGATGATGGCCAGGTTGAGAGTTCTCCTGCTATTTGTTATTCCTATGATGGCGTTGGCGCAAACTGACAAGGAGCAACCCAACCGTTGCGCCCAGTGTCACTCTGAGGCGCTATCACAACCCGCCACTACCATGGGGCGTGCGCTCGAAACGGTCGAGCGGAGCAACGTTCTAATCGACCATCCGCTGCTCACCGCGACGTTCGGCAAATATTCCTACCGTATTGAGCGAAAAGGAACTCAGAGCACCTATTCCGTAACAGACGGCACTACTAGTGTGATGATGCCAATCCGCTGGGCGCTTGGTGCGAGTTCAGCCATGGGCCAGACTTACATATTGGAAAAGGATGGTGAATTGTACGAGAGCCGTATGAGTTGGTTTCGAGAGCTGAATGGCCTCGGACCTACGTTGGGTGGCACTGGTTCTCTTCCTGCTGATATACACGAGGCTGCCGGACGACTGATGAGTCACGACGATAAGGTGGCCTGCTTTGGCTGCCATGCAACGAATGCGGCCCATGGGACACAGCTCACGTTAGATGAGATGACTCCCGGAGTGCAGTGCAGCCACTGCCACGAAGCAACTGAGACTCACCTCGCCGCGATGTTGCATAAGAGCAGCGAGCCCATGATTCCGCCGGCGTTGTCCAAACTCTCAGCAGAGCAGGTATCCAACTTCTGCGGTCGTTGTCATCGGACCTGGGCGGAAGTTGCGAAGCAGGGAAATCCAAGCATCGCGAACATTCGCTTTCAACCATATCGCCTCACAGGAAGCAAGTGTTACGACCCGGACGATGCACGCATCAGTTGCCTCGCGTGCCACAACCCACACCAGGAGGTCGTGTCTCAGCCGATCGATTACGACCCGAAATGTCAGGCATGCCACGGAGGAGGAAAGGTCGGAGCCAAGGCGTGTCCGGTTTCCAAAAGCAAGTGCGTGACTTGTCATATGCCGAAGATCGAATTGCCTGGAAGTCACTATAAGTTTTCTGATCATCGCATCCGGATTGCAAAACTCAACGAATCCTACCCAGGATAGGCTGCAAACCTTGCTGCAATTTTTCCGTCATTCAAACACTGAAGCACCGCTGATGTCTTATCGTGGGTCGATGATAGGATGTTGCGAATGAAGTTTTCCAGGCGCGGATTTCTGCGCCTCGGCATAGGTGCTGGGGCTGCGAAAGTTCTGCAAATTCACGCACAAGTGCAGAGCTCAAACAAAGAGCCGTTGTTTAGCGAAATTCCGCCCTCAGTATCTGGCATCCACTGGATCCATGAAAACGCGATGTCCGAAAGCCGCTTTCTGCCTGAAGCACTCGGCCCGGGCTGCGCTTTCCTGGATTACGACAACGATGGGTGGATGGATATATTCCTGGTAAACAGCGGCCCTAGCGATTTCTGGAAGCCGCCGCAGCCTGTTCGCAACGCTCTCTATAAAAACAACCGCGATGGAACTTTTACTGACGTCACCGAGAAGGCCGGCGTCTCAGGAGCGTATTTCGGAATGGGCGTCGCCGTTGGAGATTATGACAACGACGGCTGGCCGGACATCTTCGTGACTGCGTACGGCAAATGCATTCTCTACAAGAACAATCACGATGGAACCTTTACCGATGTGACAGACCGCGCTGGAGTAGCCACTCCGGGCTGGACAACCAGCGCAGTCTGGTTCGATTACGACAACGATGGCAGACTGGACCTTTTCGTCTGCAGCTTTGTGGACTACGGAGGTGTGCGAAAGCTCGAATGCGGTAACAATCAGCTTGGCAGAAATTATTACTGCGTCCCTCGTGTCTTCAAGCCCACCGCCAGCTTTCTATATCACAACAATGGCGATGGCACCTTCACTGAGGCAAGCAAGGGAACGGCCATCGCCGATGCCTTAGGAAAAGGCCTTGGCGTAGTGGCTACCGACATAAACAACGACGGCCGAATGGACCTCTTCGTCGCCAACGATACGGTGCAGAATTTCTTGTTCATGAACCGCGGGCCCGGTACCAAGGGCGCCTGGAATTGGGATGAGATCGCGTTGCAGTCTGGCGTAGGCTTCAGTGAGAGTGGCCGCACACGCTCAGGGATGGGAGTGGATGCAGCGGATCTTGACGGAGATGGATGGCAGGACCTCTTCGTCGCCAATGTGGATCATGAATTCTACTCCGTTTATATCAATGACAAGGACGAGACCTTTCATGATGCGTCACAGAAAGAGGGCGTGGCGAGTGATACGAGGCTAATGAGCGGTTGGGGATCGAAATACTTCGATTATGACAATGATGGAGCTATCGATCTTCTACTTGCCAATGGTCATCCTGATGACATGATCGATGCCTACTCAATGCAGGTGAAGTACAAAGAACCAATGCTGTTGTACCACCAGGATCAGGATGGCAAGTTGCACAATGTGAGCCGAATCGCAGGCCCTGTGTTTCAGAAACAGTTCGCAGCACGGGGACTGGCGGTGGGTGATTACGATAACGACGGAGCTCTGGATGTAATCGTCGGGGTCAATGGCTCAGCTCCCATACTCCTTAAAAACAACGCGGCTAAGGGCAACAACTGGCTGGGATTAAGACTGGAAGGTGTCACGTGCAATCGTGACGCAATAGGTGCGCGCATCACTTGGAAAGCAGGCGGCAAAGTAAGATCTCGATTGAAAAACAATGGAGGCAGTTATCTTTCTTCACATGACCTTCGCGAAATCCTTGGTATCGGGAATGCAACACAGATCGATGAGTTGGTGATTCACTGGCCAGCCCCTAGCAAGCAGGTTGAAAAGTTCAGCAAACTTCCTCCAAATCGCTATCTTCATATCGTTGAAGGCAAAGGCATCGTCTAATCACGCGCGGCTCGATGGGAGATCGCAATGGGCCGTCGCACTGTATGGTTACTCCAATTGTCCGTTTGCGAGAGCACAAAAATTGACGATGGGTTGTTGGAGTCCATATTCTCAGCTCTGCCCCCGATTTTCGGCACTCCGTGTCACCAGAGGAACGATGGTCGAACCTGACGCACCTACTGTCCACACCGAGAAGAAACTGGCAAGCTCTGACGCAACGACTGCCGGGGGAATGCAAACTGCGAACCTCGTAGTGGGGCCGCCGTTGCCGGCCAACATTGGTCGCTATCGCGTTGTTCGCCTATTGGGGGAAGGCGGAATGGGGACGGTCTATGAGGCTGAGCAGGACCAGCCCCGAAGGCGAATCGCACTTAAGGTCATACGCGCAGCCTGGGTGAGCCCTGACTTGCTACGCCGCTTCGAGCAGGAATCACAAGTGTTAGCGCGACTGCATCACCCCGGAATCGCTCATATCTACGAGGCAGGCAGCGCAGATACAGGCTTCGGCGTGCAACCTTTCTTTGCAATGGAACTCATCTGCGGCAAACCCCTTGTGGAATATGCCGACGGGCACAACTTGAATACCCAAGATCGGCTGAAACTGATGATTCAGGTCTGCGATGCGGTGCAGCACGCTCATCAGCGAGGGATCATTCATCGCGATCTCAAGCCTGGCAACATTCTCGTCGACGAGAGAGGTCATCCGAAGGTACTAGATTTTGGTCTGGCTCGAGCGATTGACTCGGATACACAGGTCACGCGCCAAACAGACGTTGGGCAATTGTTGGGTACGCTGGCATACATGAGTCCGGAGCAGGTGCTCGCCGATCCTCTAGCACTCGATACTCGTAGCGATGTCTATGCTTTGGGAGTGATTCTTTACGAATTGCTTGCGGGCAAGATGCCATACACCCTCTCTCGTCAACTCCATGAGGCGGTAAGGACCATTCAACAGGTCGATCCAGCACCGTTGAGGACCATAGATCGCCTCTATAGAGGCGATATCGAGACCATTGTTGGGAAAGCACTTGAAAAAGACAAAGAACACAGGTACTCATCGGCGGCAGATCTAGGCGGAGACGTTCGGCGGTATCTCGAGGACAAGCCGATCACGGCTAAGCCAGCTAGCGCTAGCTATCAGTTGCGGAAGTTCGCGCGTCGTCACAAGACAATTGTTACCGGTGTTGCTGCCGTGTTTGCCGCCCTAGTCTTCGGCATTGTGGCCACTACGTGGCAGGCGATACTTGCACGGCGAGCGGAGAAAAAAGCACAGCAGCAATCGGAGATCGCACAAGCTGTGAACGATTTTCTGCAGACCGATCTGCTTGCTCAGGCGAGCGCATACAACCAGTCGCAACCCGACCCCAACTTGAAGGTGCGAACAGCATTGGATCGCGCAGCGCAGAACATTCAAGGCAAATTCTATAAGCAACCCGAGGTTGAGGCTGCGATTCGCGAAACAATCGGCAAAACCTACGGTGATCTGGGTCTTTACCCAGAGGAATTGAAACAGCTAGAGATCGCTGTGCGACTGAACCGAACCGCATTGGGAGCAGATAATCCGAAAACCCTGGCCACGATGGTGTCTCTGGGCAAGGCTCTTGAAGACCTTGGCAGATTTGCCGAGGCAGAGAAACAATTTGCTGAAGCAGTCGCAGGGGACCTCCGTGTACTTGGTCAAGAAAACCCACAGACTTTGCGCGCGACGCGCCTGTTGGCTGAAGACATTGCTTTTGAAGGCAAATACGCTCAGGCCGAGGATCTGCTCAATCAAGCGTTACAGATCCAAAGCCGAGTGTTCGGTACAGAGCATTCTGAAACCCTTGTAACTGCGGGTATCTTGGCTCTTGTTCGCATCAAGAGTGGTAAATATTTGCAGGCTGAAGAACTCTTAACTCGAACATTGCAGATCCAGCGCCGCGCACTAGGTCCAGATCATCCCACGACATTGGGCCTCATGAACAATTTGGCATTTGATTACATGTATCAGGGCAAATACGCTCAGGCCGAAGATATGCTCAACCAGACCTTGCTGATCCAGCGTCGCGTGCTAGGGTCGGATCATCCTGAAACATTACGCACCATGAAAAACCTGTCCGATGCCTACAGTGATCAAGGTGAATACGCGAAAGCAGAGGAAATGCTTCGACGGGCAGTCAAGGCAAACCCCGATAAACCTTTGATCCTTTATGAGCTCGCATGGTTTCTCCTGGCGGTGGAAGAGCATGACCGGCGTCGCCCGGTGGAAGCGTTGGAACTCTGTCGTCAGGCTGTTAAGGTTGCCCCGGAAGCTGCAGCGGACTACAGCACATTAGGCCTGGCGGAGGTTCGGAATGGTTTGTGGGATAAGGCGATCGTCACGCTCAATAAGTCCGTCGAAGTGAACAATGAGACGGATCCCGAGGACTTTTTCTTTCTTGCAATGGCTCACCAGGGTCGTGGAGACAACAATGAAGCGGCGCGATTCTTTCAGCGCGGTGTTGACCTGGCAAGAGAAGATGCCGCAGACCGACCTGAATGGAGAATGATCTGGGCTGAGGCTGCCGAGGCTCTTAGCAAGCCCGGTCCAGTGCCGACGCTACGCGAAGTGCAGGCCGAACCGGATCACTCAATGGATCGCTTGAAGCGAGCTGCCATGGCAGGTTACCTGAAAACTGAAACACTCGAAACAAGCACCGATCTAGTTCCACTGCGCCACCGGGCCGATTTTCAAGAACTGGCCCAGAATTTACGCTCTGCCCCACAGACTGCAGCGAATTCGACTCCACAATAAGCCTACGGGTTGTCGAGGACAGCCCGTAGCATTCCTGGGCCTGCGGGGCCACTCCGAATTCATCAAACATTGCAGCCGTAGCTCGACGCGTCCAGATTTACCCGCCTTCGCGAAAGCGTGAAACACTCCCCCCTACATAGTTGAGATTGTCAGAAGCGACAGCTTCAACCTGTCATGTATGCCAGTTCCCTCTTTGCCAAAACGCTCATATCTTTACTTCGGACCGGAGGTAGAAATATGCGAACAAGACAAGTCGTGACTTTTTTTTCACCAGCGCTCGCCCTTGCCCTGCTGATACTGACGGTAGGTAGCGTTGCTGCGCAGGATGTCAGATACAACTTCATGCCGGGAACGGACTTTTCGAAGTTTCACACCTATAAGTGGGTGGTAGTCCCGAACGCAACTTACCCGAACCAGATTGTGGATACGCAGATCAAGGATGCCATCAATTCTCAATTGTCGGCCAAGGGCCTGACCTTGACGGACAGCGACAAGGCCGATCTCTATGTTGCCTATCAAACATCAATGGCTCAGCAACAGCAGTGGAACGCGTACGGCATGGGCGGCGGATGGCGATTTGGTGGCGGGATGGCGAGTGCGACAAGTTCGACCATCGACGTTGGGACTCTCGTTGTAGATATGTACGATCCGTCCACCAAACAGCTCGTTTGGACCGGACGTGCGACCAAAACAATGAATCCCAGCTCCAACCAAGAGAAGAACCAGAAGAATCTCAACAATGCAATGGCGAAGTTAATGAAGAATTATCCGCCTAAACAGTAGTAGGTACGAAGCCCGACATAAATCAGAGATAAGCTCACAAGAACTTTCTTGTAGTGTTTGTATCGTCAGTCGGCTTTTACCTTCCTAACTGGCACTTGTGACAGTTGCTGGGGTGCGGGTAAGGATGTACGTTTGGGCTCCTAAGGAATCGCGGGATCACTAAATCGGAGATCTGGGGAGTGTGAAAAATATGTACATACAAAGAAGATTTTCGAAGTACATCGCAATGACCACAGCGTTGCTGGCCTTCATGCTTGCTGGTAGCAGGCCGGCATTTTCGAGAGACAAGTATGAAACGATCGACGCCCAGGCGTTTGGCACGGGCACGCAAATGGGCGCAAATATCGGCGTGACGCTGAATATTTATGAATTCTCAACGCCCGCAGACAGAAACATTCTCGTGCAAGCGTACACGAAGGGACAGAACCAGGGACTGGCAAATGCGCTGCAGAAAATGAGAGCCGTAGGCCACGTCGAGATCACAGGCACATTGGGCAACGATTGTGCCTATATCCAGATGGTTCCTACGCCGACGGGGCGGAAGATCATCTTCATCACCAATCGACAGATCAGGTTTGCCGAGGCGTGGGCGGATAGCCAGTCGATGTCTTTCGACTTAACCGCCGGCATACTGGAGCTTAACGATCAGGATAAGAGCAAGAGTACAGGGGTTCTCTACCCATTGGCGCAACTGATTCTGAACAAAGAAGGTCAGCTGCAGTGGGACCTCAATCAGAATCCATGGAGGCTGGTTGACCTTATCGATTGGAAAGGCACGGCGGGGGTCAACTAACACCACGCCTGCCTATGGCTAGTTTTTAGTGCGGACCTTAGGAAGGTTCAACAGCTTTCAATAGCTGTGTAGTTTTGACGATCTACGCGAGGTAAGTTATGAGGATCTGTTGCCACATTGCCATCACACGCGCTTTGCTCGCTATACCACTTGTCCTGTTAGCTCAAATAACCCAGGCGCAGGACAAGAAAAGTAAGTACGCCTGCTCGGAATCGAATGCGGCGTCGCTTTGCACCGCCGGCAATACGTGCGGTTCGGCTTCGGAACCTTGCTCGGTTGATGTCAAGCGCACTGCGAATGCCGCTTCCGCGACTCCCAGCATCAACGGCGCGAAGGGAAACTCCACCTTCTGCGTGAAGGCAGGGACAACGGTGATATGGAAGAGCGAGACGAAGCATCAGGGCTTTATCGTTGACATGGGGCCGAGCACACCCTTCTCGTCCGACGACATCATTGGCGGCTCGGAAAAGTCCGTGAGTGTAGTAGCCAAGACGCCGGGCTGTTACAAGTATTCCGTCGGGGCCTGCCTTTCGGGAGCGATTTACGGGATGTGCGCCAACAGCACGGCAGAACTTGTCGTGGTGCAGTAGTGTGTCGGCACTCTTGTAGAGGGGACCCTCCCCCCTAGGTATGTTTTTGGTAAATTCGTCTATCTATTGGTGGTTACGGATCAAATTGGTGCGAGCTGCGCGGTCTTCTTAAATTTAGTTCGTTCCCTGCATTCGTGGCACGTCGGGCCGCCCCCGGGGTATGTTTCTTGTAAATTCGTGTGAGGACGTTGGTTAGATGCATTTTGCTGATGCAATCCAGCGCACATCGTTCCGATTCTCTCCTTCCGGGTGCTCAGGACGGGCTCGCCCGCTGGTTTGCCAGAATGACAGCATGCGATGAGTTGTGCGTTCCTTAAATGGCTCTGGGCAGATTGATCATTCTCCCCAAAACACAAAAGCCCACCGATTTCGGAGGGCTTTCTCTTTATCCAGTTTAGCAGTTCAGGGGGAAATAGCATGGCAAATTGGCCTCGGTTTTTTCTCTCTGGAATGTGTGGGTTAGAGGATTTTTTCGATGGAGAGACTTGACAGCCGGCGTCATTGTGAATCCGGCAACCTGTCTCTTATTTCATAAGAGGGATGGGGTACTCATGCGGGTTGGCGTCGGGCGCCTCCTCTTGATTAACAGAAGAGTTAACAATGACGAGCAGGAAATTACTACCAGCCTGCACCACGAAGGCGCTACAATCCTGTTGCCTTTCATTTGACAGTTCTTTAGCTGCGCGGCAGTTCTGTAGAGCATTCAGGCAAATTCCAGACTGGTCCGGGCCCCACAACAAGAGCATACAAAAGCTGGCTAAACGCCCGGTCTGGAGCGGATATCGAGGAACCCCTAGTAGACGGAAAGAGGGGTATGGGGAGCATTCGAAGCACAGTGCAGCGCAATTCCTCACGTCGGGTTGGCGCTTGGGATCGGTCTACGCCTCTGTGGCTGGCGATTCTTGGCATTCTGTTGTGTGTTTTCACTGGTCCCGATGCTGCGGCACAGCCAGATGCGAAGAACGTATTGGTGGTGTTTAGCGCCCTTAATGACCGCGAACAAAGATTCCTGGAATTGATGGAATCGGCGGTGCGGGCTCGCGTTCCGGAACCGGTCAACTTCTCTGTCGTGTATCTGGACTATCAGCGATTGGAAGATAGCTCCGACTCTTACCGGGAGAGCATAGCTGAGACTCTTCGCCATGAGTATCGTGGCGTAAAGCTGGACGTTGTTATTGCATCTGCAATTGATGCGATTCAATTCGTGGTGCAATACCGCGACAAGATCTTCCCCGATACGCCGATTGTTTTCACAGGCGTCCATCCCCGCGAGCTGGAAGGTCAGAAGCTGTTGCCTGAGATTACAGGTCTGACATCCCCTACGGGACTTCGGGAAACGATCGATCTCGCACTTCGCCTTCACCCGGATGCAAATGCGATCGCCGTCGTCGATGCTGCGCGTAATTTCTGGTGGACCGTCGCGCACTCCGAACTACTTCATGATCGGGACAAGGTAAGAGAGATTGACATACTCGGGTTACCAAGCCGTGAGATGCTTGAGCGAATTGCCGCTCTCCCTCCTCACACAGTAGTTCTCTTCCAACTTGCTCCGGCAAGTTCAACTGAGCCAGCCATCGGCGCCTACGACGTTCTAACTGCGGCCGCACAGCATCTGCCAACCTATTCAGCATGGGACAGGCTCTGTTTAAATTACGGCTGCATTGGCGGAGTCTACCCTGACTGGCGGAGAATAGCCCAGTCGACCGGGGCGATAGCAGCACGCGTGCTCAACGGTGAACGGGCGGAGAATATTCCGATTGCGCACGACACCGATTTTCAGGTCCAGGTGGACTGGCGTGCGTTGCAGCGGTGGCACATTGCAGAGTCGACACTGCCGGCGGGCAGTGTAATCCTGTATCGGCCACCATCGTTTTGGGAACAGAATCGCCAATACCTGATGGTCGCTATTGCCCTGCTGGTTGCGCTGACGCTTCTGATCGTTGGGTTGTTGTGGCAACGGGCACGAAGACGGAAGGCGGAAGCTGTTCTGCGCGAGAGCGAAGACCGTTTCCGCGTGATGGCCGACAGTACGCCTTCGCTGATCTGGATGTGCGACCCGCATGGCAAGATTACCTATCTGAATGAGCGGCGCATAACCTTTACCGGTCCTAATCCGAAAGCGGGGTATGGCGATAGCTGGATCGCATACATCCATCCGGACGATGTGCAGAATGTGCTGGATGGTTTTCTTAAAGCTATAAGAGAACGCCAGCCGTTTTCGAAAGAGTACCGTCTACGCCGGAGCGATGGAGTCTATCGGCGCATGTTCGATGTTGCGTCTCCCAGGTTGAATGGAGATGGATCCTTCGCCGGGTTCATCGGTTCGGCAATTGATGTAACCGATCAGAAGCTGGCCCAAGAGGCGCTGGAAAAAGTGAGCGGCCAGCTAATCGAGGCGCAGGAGAAGGAGCGCAGCCGCATCGCGCGCGATCTGCATGACGACATCTGCCAGAGGCTTGCGCTGCTGTCGATGGAGATCGAACAGGCGAATCGTGGAGCGAACAGGTCCATTGCGACTGAGAAAGGGAATCTGGAGGAGATACGAAAACACTGCTCTGAAATCGCAGGCGATGTTCAATCGCTTTCGCACCAACTGCACTCCTCAAAACTCGACTACCTGGGTGCGGTAGCTGCGATCCGAGGGTTCTGCAGCGAGTTCTCGAAACAACATGAGGTGAGCATCGAGTTCACGGACAGTAATGTGCCTGGGAATTTGCCCAAAGACATCTCACTGTGTCTCTTCCGAATTGCCCAGGAGGCCTTGCATAATGCGGCGAAATACAGCGGCACGAGCCGATTCGCGGTGGAGATGACCGGCACCCAAGACGAGGTGCGGCTTGAGGTGAGAGATGCAGGCGCTGGTTTCGACGTGGCAGAGGCGAAGAAAAGCCAGGGATTGGGACTTGTGAGCATGCAGGAGCGCGTGCATCTGGTGCATGGCACATTCTCTGTTGAATCGCAGCCAAGGAGGGGAACGAGTGTTCGGGCTGTTGTTCCGCTTTCGGTCGCGGGCCCAGCGTTTTTGGCAGATGCAGGGTTCGATCAGATTGCAAGCTTGACCGGCGTGTCGTAGGAAGCGCATAGCAGCATTGATCGTATGAGAGACCGGATGAGCATTCGCAAGGGGTGTCAAGTGCGTCCGCATGAGTGGGCGCTTTGCTCTTGCGCGTGGATTACTGTTCTTGGCATTCTGTCAGGCGTTTTGGGCAGCTCCATTGCTATGGCGCAGACAAATGCGAAAAACGTATTGGTCGTGTTTAGCTCTCGTCAGTCCGACCTTAGAAGAGATTTGGATTTGCTGGAATCCTCGGTGCGGGCTCGAGTTCCGGGGCAGGTCAACTTCGCTGCTGCATACCTGGATTACCGTCTATCGGAAGAGAAGCCATATTGGGACAGCCTGGCGGAGACATTTCGTCGTGAATACGTGGATGTGAAGCCGGACGTACTGATTGCAGCCTCCATTCAATCCCTTCGCTTCGCGATGCAATACCGTGACAAATTGTTTCCCGGTGTGCCCATTGTCTTCTTCGGGGTTAGCACCAGCGAATTAGAAGGAACGCATTTGTTGCCTGGAATAACGGGCGTGACTGCTTCTCTCGGTCTCAGGGAGACGATCGATCTGGCGCTTCGCCTTCATCCAGATACAAAAGCGGTCGCCATCATCGCGGACACACCGGGCAGTACGGAAAAGCATTGGGTTGCACTTACTCACTCGGAACTTCTTCGTCATCAGGATAAGGTGAAGGAGATCGATGTTATCGGACCTCCAAGCCGTGAGATGCTGGAAAGGATTGCCGCACTGCCCCGCCACACAGTAGCCCTCTTCGAACTTGCTCCAGCAAGTTCAGCTGAGCCAGCGGTCGGAGCCTTCGATGTCCTCGACGCGACCGCACAATACCTACCGACCTATTCGCCCTACCACACGATTTGTTTGAACCACGGATGCGTCGGGGGAGCATACTATGACTCGGAAAAAAACACAGTGCTGGCCGGGAACATGGCGGCCCGGATCTTATTAGGTGAGCAGCCGGAAGATATCCCGGTCGTGGACAAATCGATTTTTAAGGTCCAGGTCGACTG
>Ga0081540_1003257_pt1 | contig 12898 bp, 12 predicted proteins | sample TabmetS2T1R1_FD_71024 | JGI IMG/M metagenome (GOLD analysis project Ga0081540, IMG submission 71024) | Tabebuia heterophylla rhizosphere microbial communities from the University of Puerto Rico - S2T1R1 | ecosystem: Host-associated > Plants > Roots > Rhizosphere ... | reverse complement strand
AGCGACGCAGTTGATGTTGCAGGCCGGTGAGATCGTAGATCTTCTGTGAAATGATTTGCGGAACCTTCATGCTCGATTATTTGGTAATGAGGCCATGTCGCCGGACCGTTTCCGGGAAACATGGTTTATTCTCGGCAACAGGATAAAGCTTGCGGTGCCGAATAGGATAAAACTGATGAACTGGCCGAACCAGAGCAGCCACCCAAGGGCCTGGCCGAAGGGCAAGGCGGGAACACCGTAGTAGGAAACAGTTTCCTGGACAAGCAGGGCATAGGCGCCGATGCCGCCGGGCGAAACGATCATGCCGATGCTGCCCATAGCCAGGACACTAAGAGCATCCTGAATACCGAGATGGCGCGTCTCTTCGATGGCGAAAAAGCCGAACCACGTGCTAAGCAGGTAAAGACACCAGATCCCAACGGTATATACAAAGAACAGGGGCTTGTTCTTTACATCCTTTACCGTGGTCAGTCCATGCCAGATGTTGCGGATGACGTTACGGACCTTGCGAACGGGTGTGAGATGGCTGAACTTGTTGAAGAACCAACGGGCAAGAAGGAAAAGCACGGCCAGGACAATCACCGCCAGGATGATCTTCACCCAGGACGTCTGACCTTGCGCATTGCGAAAGAGTACATCCGTTTTGCCGGCCATCATCGTATGAATGACGTCATATTGCAGGACAAGAGTGAGACCGAACACCGTCAGAAGGCATACCACGTCGAATGCGCGCTCGGCTACGATCGTGCCTACCAGTTTGTCGGCGGGAACTTTTTCATAACGGGCCAGAATGGTACATTTGATCACTTCGCCAAGCCGAAGCGGACCCAGGTTGACGAAGTAGCCGATCATTACGCCGAGAAAACAGTTGATTCGGGACGGTGTATAGCCCATCGGCTCAATCAGCTGTCGCCAGCGAAGTGCGCGTAGCCAGTGGCTTGCCAATAGAAATAAAAGGACGGGAATAAGCAGCCAATAATTTGCCCGGTCGAGGGCGAGCTTTAACTGCGCCCACTTCTGACTGTCCATGCCTTTTAAACTCAGCCATATGAAGAATACGGCTATCGACGAGAAAAAAATATATTGCAGGGCGGTCAGAAGCTTTTTTTTCATAGCCGCGACAATTTACAGCTTATTTCCTTCTTTTGGAAATACGATGCGAGGCTTGAATTGTTTAGCTTCTTCGAAATCCATGTGCGCATACGAAATGATGATAACGATATCGCCTACTGCACCCTGTCTTGCAGCGGGACCGTTGAGACAACAGGTGCCGGAGCCTCGCTTGCCTGTGATAAGATAGGTTTCGATGCGCGAACCGTTGTTGACATTTACCACCTGCACTTTCTCGTTCTCGATCATATTGGCTGCATCCATAAGGTCTTCGTCCAGGGTTAAGCTGCCTACATAGTTGAGGTTTGCTTCCGTAATGACCGCGCGGTGAACTTTCGACTTGAGTATTTCGATATCCATACGTTTCTGGCCAACGAGCCTCCTGCTCATTTGGGGGCACAAAATTAGGCAATTTTACAGAACCATGTTGTCGATGAGCCGGACATCCCCCTGGAAGGCAGCGATAAGCGCAACGGCTCCTTTTGGCGAGGCGCCGGGGATCGGTTCAAGAGTGAAGGCATCGGCAACGGAGACGTAGTCTATCCGGAAGCCGGCGGCCTCGAGAATATGTGCGGCGTTGTCAATCAGGGAAGGAACGGGTTGGCCTGTATAACCTGTCTTGATCGTCATTAAGGCGCGATAAATGGCAGAGGCATTGGCGCGTTGGGATGGAGAAAGACGCAGGTTGCGGCTGCTCATGGCCAGGCCGTCGCTTTCACGGATGATGGGACAGCGATGCAGGACAATAGGAAGTTCAATGATGTCCAACAGCCGTTGCACTACAATACACTGCTGATAATCCTTACTTCCCATGAAAAGGTCGTCGGGACGGACTTTATCCAGGAGGCGATGCATCACCTGGCAAACCCCCTGAAAATGACCGGGCCGGTACTTGCCTTCGAGAAGAGTCTCGAGGGAGCCGAGATCGTATTTTTCCAGATCCTTGATCCCATCGGGGTACATTTCGGCGAAATCGGGCAGGAAGAGGAAATCAACACCGGCCTTTTCGAGCATGGCAATATCCTTTTCGAGGGTGACAGGATATTTTTGAAAATCGGCAGGATCGTTGAATTGTGTGGGGTTGACAAAAATGCTGCAAACCGTTGCCCCAATCGTTCTTTTTGAGATGCCAAGAAGGGAAATATGTCCTTCGTGCAGGGCGCCCATCGTAGGTACAAAGCCGATCTTTTGATTTGCGGAACGCCTCTTTTCCAACGAGATCGCCAGATCGGCCGCTCTTTTATATATTATCATTTTTTTAGTTTTTCTTCCGCAAAACGGCTACAGTGCCGATTTTACAATAAAAATTGTACCTTTGCAAACTATTTGGTTTAAGTCTTAATAATGGTACAAAAAAAGCGAATTTTATTTATTGCCAACGAAATGTCGCCTTATTTAGAGCTGACGGAGTTTGCAGAGATTGTTAATAAGCTGGCAATTAAATCAAATGACAATGGGTTTGAGGTGCGTTGTATCATGCCGAGGTTTGGAGTAGTGAATGAGCGGAGGCATCGCCTCCATGAGGTGGTTCGGCTTTCGGGGATCAATGTCTCAGTTGACAACGACGATTTTCCCTTACAGATCAAAGTAGCGTCGCTCCCCAATGCCCGTCTTCAGGTGTATTTTCTGGATAATGAGGACCTTTTCAAACGCAAGTTCATCTTTCATGACGAACACGACAAATGGTTTGATGACAATGGCCTGCGTACGGTTTTCTATTGCAAGGGCGCCCTTGAGACCGTTAAGAAGTTCGGCTGGCCGCCGGACGTAATTCATTGCAGCGGCTGGATGACAGGCCTGATCCCCCTCTATCTGAAAACGGTGTATAAAAAAGAGCCCGTTTTCGCCCATAGCAAATGCGTATTTACGATCGGCCAACCCACCTTTAAAGAAAAACTGGGGGCCGATTTCCTGAAGATCGCTAACATTCATCCCAACATTAAGGACAAAGACCTTGAGCCGTACAAGGAAGCTAATAACACGGCGCTCTTCCGTGGAGGGGCGACTTACGCCGACGCGATCACGTTTGGAGCGGAGAAGGTGGACAAGAAGCTGGTCGAGGAATTCGGAAAGATCCGGGGGCGCAAGGTCCTCTCCTTTAACGCAGAATCTGATTTAACAGATTATTTACAGTTGTACATGGACCTGAGTAAATAATTACCGCAATCCTGCTATCTTTGCCGCGTTCTTCAAGAACTCATTACTATTCATCAAACCTTTTAAAAAAAATGCCTTATTTATTCACTTCTGAGAGCGTTTCCGAGGGACACCCGGATAAAGTGGCCGACCAGATATCCGATGCATTGATCGATCATTTCCTGGCCTTTGATCCTCAGTCCAAGGTCGCCTGCGAAACGCTGGTCACGACAGGTCAGGTAGTGCTGGCCGGTGAAGTAAAATCAAAGGCTTACCTCGACGTACAGGACATCGCCCGCGAAGTGATCCGCCGGATTGGCTACACCAAAAGCGAATACATGTTCGAAGCCAACTCCTGCGGTATTTTCTCTGCCATCCATGAGCAATCTTCCGATATCAACCAGGGGGTCGACCGAAAGAAGAAAGAAGAGCAAGGCGCCGGCGACCAGGGGATGATGTTTGGATATGCCAGCAACGAGACCGAAGATTATATGCCGCTGGCGCTCGACCTGGCACATAAGATCCTCCTCGAACTGGCAGCCCTCCGCCGGGAAAATAAACAGATCAAGTATCTGCGCCCCGACGCCAAGAGCCAGGTAACGCTCGAGTACGACGACCACAACAAACCCGTTCGGATCGACGCAATTGTCGTTTCAACCCAGCACGATGATTTTGACACGGAATCCAAGATGCAAGCCCGGATAAAAAAGGATATCATCGAGATCCTCATTCCCCGTGTAAAGGCAAAATATAAGAAATACGCACGTCTGTTCAACGATCAGATCAAATATCATATCAACCCTACCGGCAAGTTCGTTATAGGTGGCCCCCATGGTGACACCGGGCTCACAGGCCGGAAGATCATCGTAGACACCTACGGCGGCAAGGGCGCCCACGGCGGCGGCGCTTTTAGCGGAAAAGATCCCTCCAAAGTCGACCGTTCGGCAGCTTACGCTACCCGGCACATCGCCAAGAACCTGGTCGCTGCCGGCGTTGCCGAAGAGATCCTGGTCCAGGTGTCCTACGCTATCGGCGTGGCGCAACCCACCAGCATCAACGTCAATACCTACGGTACGGCCAAGGTGAAACTCACGGATGGCCAGATCGCCAGGAAGGTGATGGACCTGTTCGATATGCGGCCTTATTTCATTGAATCCCGGCTGAAGCTGCGGAATCCGATCTATAGCGAGACGGCGGCGTATGGCCATATGGGCCGTCAGCCACAGGTAGTGGAGAAAACTTTCATCTCACCCGAAGGGAAAGAAGTAAAGCGCAAGGTGGAGCTGTTCACCTGGGAAAAACTGGATTATGTTCCCAAAGTGAAAAAGGCCTTTGGATTGAAATAAGCACATTTACAATAAAATCGAAACCTCCCCACCCGGGAGGTTTCGTATTTTTACACCATGAAGAATCCCTGGACTGTTTTAGGCGAAAGGTCGGTCTACGACAATAACTGGATCAATGTGACGGAGTACGACGTGTTGAACCCCAATGGCGGTAAAGGTATATACGGCAAGGTACATTTTAAGGGCCTTGCCATCGGCGTGATCCCCCTGGATGATGAAGGATACACGTGGCTCGTGGGGCAATTTAGGTTCCCGCTGAATGCCTACAGTTGGGAGATTCCCGAGGGTGGAGGCGATCTCACTGTGCCACCTATCGAATCCGCCCGCCGCGAGCTAAAGGAAGAGACAGGCCTTGTCGCGAAGGAATGGACTCTGATCCAGGAGATTCACCTTTCCAATTCTGTAAGCGACGAACGCGGTTTTATCTTTCTTGCGCGCGACTTGCAGCAGGAAGACGCAATGCCGGAAGAGACGGAGCAATTGCTGGTTCGGCGGGTGTCCTTTGATGAGGCCTTCGAGATGGTCGAAAGGGGTGAGATTACTGATTCCATGTCCGTAGCTGCAATGCTTAAGATAAAACTTTTGCTGACGACCGGCGCTCTTAACCTGAGAGGCTGAAAGCCTCTCGTCCGAAGGACAGACATTAGCGCATTGCGGGAAATGCGCTAAATTCAACGAAACGTATTTCCCGCATATAAGAAATGAACCAGAATAAACTCATTATCGGCAGACAGCCGCTTATCGAATCCATCCGGTCGGGCCGGGCTGTCGATAAGATACTGCTCCAGCGGAACACGGCCGGGGAATCGATCGCGGAGATCCGGCAATTGGCGCGGGAGAATAATATTCCCGTACAGATCGTACCAGTGGAAAAACTGGGTTCGCTGACAAAGGCCAATCACCAGGGCGTCATTGCGTTTGCAGGGCTGGTCCAATACATGGACCTTCAAACGGTGATCGATCATGTGGTAGGGTCGGGCGGTGTACCGCTTTTCGTAATGCTGGATGGGGTGACGGATGTTCGGAATATCGGGGCCATTGCCCGAAGCGCACTTTGCTGCGGAGCACAGGCGCTGATCATTCCGGACAAGGGTGTAGGAGCCCTGAATGAGGAGGCCATGAAATCCTCCGCCGGGGCGCTCGGGCGTATCCAGGTATGCCGCGTACAAAGTCTTTTAAAGGCGGTGGATACCCTCCATCTCAATGGGATAAAGGTATTTACCAGCGAAATGAAGGCGGAAGCGATGGTTTTCGAACTCCCATTGGCCGAACCCTGTTGTATTGTCATGGGCAGCGAGGATAAGGGCGTGCAGCCGTATATCCATAAGGCGGCGGATAGGTATTTTACGATCCCGATGGCCGGGGATTTCGACTCCTTTAATGTGTCGGTGGCGGCGGGGATCATTTTGTATGAAGCAATGAAACATCGTTTATGAGCGAGACAATAACGCTTGTCGAATGTCCGAGGGATGCTATGCAAGGCTGGCCGCATATTATCCCAACTGCGAAAAAGATAGAATATCTGAACGCTCTTTTGCAGGTAGGCTTCGATGTTCTTGATTTCGGCAGCTTCGTGTCACCGAAAGCGATCCCGCAGATGGCGGATACCGCCGAGGTGCTGAACGGATTGGAGCTTCGCGACACGAAGACAAAACTGTTGGCTATCATCGCAAATTTTCGCGGTGCTGAGGCCGCCGCGGAGCATGAAGCAATTGAATATCTTGGATTCCCTTTCTCCGTCTCGGAGACTTTCCAACTTCGCAATACGAACAAAACTATCGAAGGCAGCTTTGCCACGGTGGAAGAGATACAGGACTTGTGCGCGAAAATGCAAAAGCGGCTGGTGGTGTACCTGTCGATGGGTTTTGGCAACCCTTATGGCGACCCCTGGAACGAGGAAGTGGTATATGAGTGGGCGGCGGCACTTGCGAAGATCGGCGTAAGGATCCTTTCGGTCGCCGATACGGTAGGTCTCGCGACACCGGAGCAGGTATTTGACGTATCGGCCTATCTGATCCGGGAATTGCCGGAATGCACCATCGGGGTGCATCTTCATTCCACGCATCACAACCGGAAGGCAAAGATCGATGCGGCGTTGGAAGCCGGATGCCGCCGGTTCGACGGAGCGCTGAAAGGGATCGGTGGCTGCCCGATGGCCGGCGATGAACTGGTCGGCAATATGGACACAGAATGGATGATCCGGCATTTCCGGGAAAAAGGCTTGACGGCGCCCTTGAATGAGACTGCCCTGAAGGCCAGTTCACGGTTGGCCGGGGAGATCTTTATATAATGGAGTTTCAATTACCCATATCAATTCCACCCTTACCTGTGCCCATTCGATATGGGGAGAAGATACTATTGACGGGTTCCTGCTTTACCGAGCATATAGGCAACGCGCTAAGTGATTGGAAGTTCGACGTTCTCCAGAATCCCAACGGTATCCTTTTTGATCCGGCAAGTGTGACGTCAAGCCTGGTCTCTTATATCCGTCCGGATGAGTACGGCCCGGCCGATGTCTTCAATGCCAATGAACTCTGGCAAAGCTGGCAGCATCATAGCACGTTCTCAAATATGGATCAGGCTGCCTGTCTGGCCGGTATAAACGCCTCACAGCAGCAGGCGCATCGATTTCTGAAGGAAGCGGATTGGCTGATGATCACCCTTGGCAGTGCTTTCTCTTACCGGTTGGTAGAGAGCGGTTCTGCGGTAGCCAATTGTCACCGCGCGCCGGCACAGATCTTTAGAAAGCATCTGATGACGATCGATGAGATCGAAACCGCGCTGGACGGATGTTTGCACCAGCTGTTCTATTTCAATCCTAACCTGAAAGTACTGTTCACGATAAGCCCGGTGCGGCATATTCGTGACGGGGTCGTCGACAACAACCGCAGTAAGGCACGGCTCATCGAAGCCGTTCATCACCTTGTGAATAAGTTCTCCCGCATCTGGTACTTTCCGGCTTACGAATTGGTAGTCGACGTGCTGCGGGACTACCGTTTTTATGACGTGGATATGGTCCATCCGAATTATCCGGCGACGCAATTCGTATTGGAGAAATTCGTACAACAATGCCTGGACGCAGAGGCACAGATGCTACTGGAGGAGGTGAAAAAGATCGTTATTGCCCGGCGGCATAAGGCTTTTCAGCCTGCTACACAGGCACACCGGCGTTTTCTGCAAGAGCAATATCACAAGGCGATCGCGCTGGGGGAGCGTTATCCTTTTCTCGACCTGAGCGAGGAAATAAACTATTTTTCCCCGGGAAAAGAATGAAAATGGCCAGGACTTTTGCAACGCAGGCGGATGCTATTTTGCATTTCTATCGCAACTTGCGACCGGATTTTTCCATGTCGGACGGCATCTCCATTATGAACCCCTATGAGAACCCAGCCACCTGGGCAGTAGCCAGCCGGTTCTACCGGAAGTTTTACGGGGATAGCAAGCCTCGCGTATTCATTTTTGGTATCAACCCGGGCCGGCATGGCGCCGGGCTTACGGGGGTACCTTTTACCGATCCGTTACGACTGGAGGAGCAATGCGGTATCCCAAACGATTGGAAGAAAAAAGCCGAGCTGTCTTCAGAGTTCGTATATGCCATGATCGACGCGTATGGCGGTGTGAAGGCATTCTACGATCAGTTCTACATCACCGCGCTTTCACCGCTGGGATTTATGCGCGATGGGAAAAATCTCAACTATTACGACGACAAACAATTGATAAAAGACTTCGAGCCCTTTATGCTGCAATGTATCCGCTTGCAGTTGGAGACAATGCCGGCCCCGGAGCTCTGCTTTTGCATGGGTGAGGGAGAGAATTACAAGTATTTCAGCAAAGTGAATGAACGATATAGATTCTTCAAAGAGATCATCCCCCTGCCGCATCCCAGGTGGGTGATGCAATACAGACGCAAACGGATCGACGAATTTGTGGACCTCTATTTGAAGCGGCTTAATGGATCCGGTCGCCGCGAACTTCCTGCGAAGCCATAACCTGCATTTCGTAATCGAGCCACTCTTTCCAGCGAGTGCGGACGACCACTTTGTCAAGGTAGGATTCAGCCAGTTCTATAAACAGGTGATAATGGCCGGCCTCACTTTCCATGAACCGGCGGTAGAATTGACGGAGATAGTCGTCCTCCAACCCTTCGCTGAGACGTTTGAAGCGTTCGCAACTACGGGCTTCGATAAGGGCAAAGATGAGGAGGCGATCGAGAAACCGTTCTTCTGCCGTACCGCCTTTTTTTTCAAATACCATCAATTGATTGACGTATTGATCTTTCCGCTGACGCCCAAGGCGGAGGCCGCGCTTTTGCAGTTCGGCAAGGACGAGCCGGAAGTGCCCCCATTCTTCGGTGACGATGGGGGAAAGCGCCTCGACGAGGCGTTGTTTGTCACTATACCGCTGGACAAGTGAAATGCAACTGGTAGCTGCTTTCTGTTCGCACCATGCATGATCGGTGAGGATATCCTCGAGAGAGATGCTGGCGAGGTCGACCCAGCGCGGGTCTGTAGGTAGCTGAAGGCCGAGGATGTTCTTTTGGCCGGCGGTGGTTTCCATGGGGCGAAATTACGTAGGTTTGCCGGAAATTTTGCCATGCGGAACGAGTCCTTTTTGGAGCGGAAATTGGCGGAAAGACGTGAGAATGCCGCTTTCCGGCAGCTTCGGCTGCCCAATGGAAGGGTGGATCTTTGTTCGAATGATTACCTGGGAATAGCAACGACTGGATTGATTGAAAAGGAATGGACGGGAATGTCTGCGCTGGCCCACGGTAGCGGGGGGTCGCGTCTGTTGGCGGGCAATTATCCGTTGATTGAGGATGTCGAGCGGCAGCTGGCGAAATTTCATGGAGCCACGGCGGCCCTGATATACAACTCCGGGTATGACGCGAACCTGGGTCTGTTGAGCTGCGTTCCGCAGCGCGGCGATACAGTCCTGTATGACGCACTTAGTCACGCTTCGATCAGGGATGGAATCCGCCTTTCCTTCGCGCAGAGCCGGTCGTTTGCGCACAATGATTGCCGCGATCTCGAGCGCCGGCTGGCGGCACGGAGCGGTGAGGGCGCCTGTTTCGTGGTCACGGAATCTGTTTTCTCGATGGACGGAGACCTTGCACCCTTGCAGGAGATGGCGGTGCTTTGCCGGCAAAATGGAGCTCAGCTCATCGTCGACGAGGCGCATGCGACAGGTGTCATCGGGGACGCGGGAGAAGGACTCGTACAGGTAATGGGATTGGAGGGCGAGTGTTTTGCGCGTATCCACACTTTCGGCAAAGCCCTGGGCTGTCATGGTGCAGTAGTCCTGGGCAGTCCGCTTCTCCGGGATTACCTGATCAATTTTTCCCGAAGCCTTATCTATACCACGGCATTACCGCCTGCCAGCGTCCAGGCCATCGCTATCGCCTATGCGTTATTACCGACGCTCGGGCCGCAGCGAGCGCAATTGCGGCGGCTGATCGACCAATGGCGTGCCGGGGAATCGGGGTACGAGCGCCTTGACAGCAATACACCCATTCAGGTGGTGATCGTTCCGGGAAACGACGCGGTGAGGGCCCTGGCGGCGCGACTCCAGTCGGCAGGGCTGGATGTTCGTCCGATACTGTACCCCACGGTACCAAAGGGCAGCGAGCGGCTGAGGATCGTACTGCATGCCTTCAATACTGCGGAGGATATTCGTACGCTTGCCGGACTACTAAAGAAATAAGCCGGCTCATTGCTGAGCACGGCCTATTCATCTACCTGAACCACCTGAACTAACTTAAAGAGTACTTCGTTTTGCCAATACAAAATTGAGGCGAAGAACGGAAGAAGACAATACCATTTTGTGGTAGTTTTGAAGTATTTTTAGCGGGTAAAATCACGAATAATCACCACTTCTCATGAGAATAATCCCTTTCCTGATCTCCCTTATCCTAACCCTGGGTCTGATCGTATGCCTGAACCGTCAGTGGGGCGGGCTCCAGAAGACGCCGCCTTTCGGCAAGTTCTTCAGTCCGCAGCATGGGTTCTGGCAGAACGCTGAAGCCACCGGCGAGAGTTTTGACGGCCGCGTTTCATTGCCCGGCTTGAAAGAGAAAGGAGAGGTGTATTTCGATGAGGATCTGGTCCCCCATGTTTTTGCGGGTAACCACGTAGATGCCTGTTATATCCAGGGATACCTGCATGCCAAATTCAGGCTCTGGCAAATGGAATTCCAAACCTTCGCAGCGGCCGGCCGGGTGAGCGAGGTCCTCGGACCCGGTCCTGGCAATGCCTATATCAAATACGATCGCAGCATGCGGCGGCTTGGAGTGTTGACGGCTGCAAAGGCCGCATTGGCGGAGATGGAAAAAGACAGCGTCGTCAAGGCCGATTGCGACGCGTACACCGCGGGTGTCAATGCCTACATCCGCCAGCTCAAGGCCAGCGAGCTTCCCTTCGAATACAAACTGCTGAACTATTCTCCCGAGCCCTGGTCGAATCTGAAGATCATGCTATTTGTCAAATACATGGCCTATGATCTTGCCGGACATGACAACGATTTCGAGATGACCAATGCCAAAAGCTTTTTCAGCAAAGAGGATTTTGCAAAGCTCTATCCGGAGATCCAGGACAGCGTCGATCCGATCATCCCGAAAGGTACCCACTTCCCTCCGGCAGGTGTAATTCCGAAAGCCCCGGCTACGGTGGACAGCCTGTATTTGAATTATCCCCGGACGGTCACGGCGGCCGAATCGAAGCCCGACCCAAACAACGGGAGCAACAATTGGGCGATCAGCGGGAAAAAGACGATGAGCGGCCGGCCGATCCTGTGCAATGACCCGCATCTCAGTACGAATCTTCCGGCTATCTGGTACCAAATGCAGATCCGTACTCCGGAATACAATGTCTATGGAGTATCGTTTCCCGGTGCGCCCTATGTGATCATCGGGTTCAATGATAACTGTGCCTGGGGGATCACCAACGCCGAACGGGACGTAAGGGATTACTATGCTATTAAGTTCAGGGACGAGAGCCGAAAGGAGTACTGGTATAACGGGAAATGGGTAGCCGCGACCCAGCGGGTAGACACGATCCTCGCAAAAGGGAGCGAGCCATTCTACGATACCGTAGCTTCTACCGTCTTCGGCCCGGTGATGTACGACCCCGGTTTCGCCGGTTTTTCCGACGAACCGACCACTCGCAGCTATGCCGTGCGTTGGAAGCCGGCCGATCCCTCCAACGAGATCAGGACTTTCAGTAAATTCCAGTCCATGCGGAATTATTCGGACTATAAGGAAGCCATTCTCACCTTCAAGAGTCCGGGGCAGAACTTTGTCTTTGCGGACAAGACCGGGGTGGTGGCCATCTGGCAACAAGGTGAATTTCCCGCCAAATGGAAGGAACAGGGACGGTTTGTAATGCCGGGTGAGGACAGCAGCTATCTGTGGCAGGATGTTATCCGTCAGCAAGAGAACCCGATGATGTTACTGGATACGATCGACAACGGCCGCGGCTTTGTAAGCAGCGCCAATCAGTTGCCGGTGGACACGAGTTACCCCTATTACCTGGGCATCGATTTCCCGCCATATCGGGGACTAACTATCAACCGCAAGCTGAACGGCATGAATTCCATTACGACCGCGGATATGATCCGGCTTCAGACCAGTAACTATGATGTGTTCGCAGAGATGGCCAAGCCACTGCTGCTGCAGTATATCAATGAGGCTCGGGTTGGAGCGGACGGAAAAGAATACCTAAAAGTCTTCCGCAGCTGGAATTGCAACAACGATCCCAATGAAGAGGGGCCCGTGATCTTCCAGTATTGGTGGGCTCATCTCACAAAGGATATCTATGACGACGAGTTTTCAAAATCCAGCCTCAACATGATGCGACCTTTTGAAAGCACCTTATTGGAGTCCCTGTTGAAGGATTCCGCTTATTCCTTTATCGACAATGTCAATACTCCGGAAAAGGAGACCCTGCAGCAGGTGGTGACGGCGGCCTTTTTGCAATCAATTCCCGACCTGGCGGCGGCTGCCAGGGACGACCGGCTCGCCTGGGCAAGGAACAAAGACACCTGGGTCCGGCACTTGTTGCGTTTGCCGGAGCTAAGCCGGACCAACCTGCCGATTGGCGGGGGCGTACATTGTATCAACGCCGCGAAGAAAACCCACGGCCCCAGCTGGCGGATGATCGTCGAACTAACGGATAATACCCAGGCTTACGGCGTTTATCCGGGCGGACAAAGCGGTAATCCGGGCAGCCCCTGGTACGATAACTTTGTCGACAAGTGGGCCGCGGGTAAGTACAATACCCTTTGGGTGATGCGGCCGGCGGATACGAAGGACA
>Ga0081540_1003256_pt1 | contig 12900 bp, 12 predicted proteins | sample TabmetS2T1R1_FD_71024 | JGI IMG/M metagenome (GOLD analysis project Ga0081540, IMG submission 71024) | Tabebuia heterophylla rhizosphere microbial communities from the University of Puerto Rico - S2T1R1 | ecosystem: Host-associated > Plants > Roots > Rhizosphere ... | reverse complement strand
GCAAGCCTGGATCCTGACCGGCGTCCGCGGCGTCGGCAAGACCACCACGGCGCGAATCCTTGCCCGCGCACTCAACTACGAGAAGCCGGACGGCTCGGTGAAGGGGCCGACCATCCACATGCCGGACCTCGGCGTGCACTGCCGGGCGATCATGGAAAGCCGGCACATGGACGTGCTGGAAATGGACGCCGCGTCCCATACCGGCGTCGACGACGTCCGCCAGATCAATGACAGCGTGCGTTATGCGCCGGCCAGCGCCCGCTACAAGGTCTACATCATCGACGAAGTCCACATGCTGTCGACGGCGGCCTTCAACGCCTTCCTGAAGACGCTGGAGGAGCCGCCCGAGCACGCCAAATTCGTCTTCGCCACCACCGAAATCCGAAAAGTGCCGGTCACGGTGCTGTCGCGCTGCCAGCGCTTCGACCTGCGACGGGTCGAGGCCGATGTGCTGATGGGGCATCTTTCCAACATCGCGAAAAAGGAAGGCGTCGAGGTCGAGCCCGAGGCGCTCGGCATCATCGCCCGCGCCGCGGAAGGCTCGGTGCGCGATTCGCTGTCGCTGTTCGACCAGGCGATTGCGCACGCGGCGGGCCTGGTGCGGGCCGATGCGGTGCGGCAGATGCTGGGCCTGGCCGACCGCACCCGCGTGATCGACCTGTTCGAGCATTTGGCGCGCGGCGACATCGCCAGCGCCTTCGGCGAATTCCGTGCGCAATATGACGTCGGCGCCGACCCGGTCGTGGTGCTGTCGGATCTCGCCGAATTCGTCAATTTCGTCACCCGCGTGAAGGTCGTGCCGGCGACCGCGGACAATGTCGCGTTCGGCGAAACCGAGCGCGTGCGCGCCCGCGAATTTGCCTTAAAATTGTCGATGCGGGTGCTGTCGCGGATGTGGCAGATGCTGCTCAAGGGCATCACCGAGGTGCAGACCGCGACGCGGCCGGCGGCGGCAGCCGAAATGGTGCTGGTGCGCATCGCCTATGTCGCCGACCTGCCGACGCCGGATGAGGCGATCCGGATGCTCGACCAGAACGGCGGCGGAGCGCAAATCGCCTCCGGCGGCGCGTCGGCTTCGCGATCCGCGCCGGCCTCGACCGTGTCTTCGCTGCCGGGAACGTCTTCGCTGCCGGGAACGTCGTCCGTAGCTGCGTCGCTGATGCGCGCGCCGGCCTCGCCCCGGTCCGGCGCGGAAGCCGCCGCGCGCCCGCAAATGGCCGCGCCCATGGCGCAAGCCGACACGGCGCCCGTGTTGCGGATCACCAGTTTCAGGCAGCTGGTCGCGCTCGCTGGCGAGAAGCGCGATATCCTGACCAAGACGGCGCTGGAATCCGACATGCGCCTGGTCCGCATCGAGGATGGGCAGCTCGAAGTGGCGCTGGAGCGCAGCGCCGTGCGGGGGCTGGTCAATGACCTTTCCCGCAAGCTGGAATTATGGACCGGGCGGCGCTGGACCGTGATCGTCTCCAACGAGGCCGGCCAGCCGACGCTGCGCTCGCAAAATGAGCAGGCGCGGAACGAGCACGCGCGCGCCGCGGAGGCCGACCCGCGCGTTCAGGAGGTGCTGGCGCGATTTCCGGGCGCCAAGGTGGTCGAAGTGCGCCGCCTTGCCGCCGAGCCGCCGGATTCCGATATTATCGCTGAGGACACCAACGAGGGGCCCGACGGCGACGACTGATCGGGCTCTCAAGAGGACGGACGAATGGCTGATTTTCTCGGCATGATGAAGCAGGCGGCGCAGCTGCAATCCAAGATGCAGGCGATGCAGGAAGAACTCGGCAATGTCGAGGTCGAGGGCATTTCCGGCGGCGGGCTGGTGGCCGTGCGCATGACTGCGAAGATGGAAGTGAAGGGCGTCAGGATCGACCCCTCGCTGATGAAGGCCGAAGAACGCGAAGTGCTGGAGGATCTGCTGGTGACCGCGCATGGCGACGCGCGGCGCAAGGCGGAAGCCGCGGCCATGGAAAAGATGCAGGCGTTGACCGGCGGGCTCGGCCTGCCGCCCGGACTTGGTCTCACCTGAAATGGCTGCAAGCGTTGCCGGCCCTGAAATCGAACGCCTGATCCAGCTCCTGGCGCGGCTGCCGGGCCTCGGGCCGCGGTCGGCGCGGCGCGCGGCGCTGCACCTGATCAAAAAGCGCGAGGCGCTGATGACGCCGCTCGCCGGCGCGCTGCAGGTGGCGATCGACCGGATTCAGGTCTGCAAGACCTGCGGCAACATCGATACGCAAAATCCCTGCACCGTGTGCACCGATCCGCGCCGCGATCCCTCGACCATCGTGGTCGTCGCCGATGTCGCCGATCTCTGGGCGCTGGAGCGGGCCAATGCGAGCAACGGCCGTTACCACGTGCTCGGCGCGACATTGTCCCCGCTCGACGGTGTCGGTCCGCAGGATCTCACCATCGATGCGCTGGTGGCGCGCGCGCATGATCCGCAAGTCAGCGAAATCGTGCTGGCGCTGAATGCCACGGTGGACGGCCAGACCACCGCGCACTACATCACCGATCTCCTGCAGGACGCCAAAGTCAAGGTGACCCGGCTCGCGCACGGCGTGCCGGTCGGCGGCGAACTCGATTATCTCGACGAAGGCACATTATCCGCCGCCATGCGGCAGCGAACGCTGTTCTAACCCACAAACGGAACTGACCGAAATGACGAAACGACGATTCGCCAGACGCTCCTGTTTTGCGTTTATCATGGCAGCGGGCTTGGCAGCGGCACCGGCCGCGCCTTCCGCATGGGCGCAGCAGGGCGAGCCGGCGTCGAAGCCGGGCAAGCCGATCAATGCCGGCGACGTTCTTTCGGGCGAACTCAACGCCATGAAGGGCAAGAAGGGCAAGCGCGCCGCGACCTACCAGATCACCAGCGAGCCGCGCCGGCTGCCACCGCCGAACGGGCTGTGCAATTTAGAAACCGGTCCCGAGACGTTCCAACTCGTCACCAGCAGCGACGCCCAGGCCGCGCAGCTGAAGAGTTTCGTCGGCAAGGCGATCTCCGTGAAGGTCGACGAAGTCGCCTGCGCGCAGGATGCGGGGCAGATCAGCGAGGCCGTGGTCACGAAGTGGAGCGTGGTGACGAAGCACTAAGCTCCGCCAAGGTTGCGTTTGGGGGAACGCGCCCGTACAAGGGGCGGGCGTTTCCGGGAGGTCGATGGCGGCAATGAGAGTTCTTCTGGCCTTGATCCTGACTCTCATGCTTGCCGCTGTCGCGGATGCGCAAAATCCGCCGGGTGCGAAGTCGGTTCGAGAGTACCCCACTGCCGCGGCGGCGCTCGAGGCCTTGCGCAGCAAGAGTGGTGTCAAAATCTCCACGCAGAACGGCTGGACCGTTATCGAAGACAAATCGACATTGAGCCTGTGGTTGTTCACGCCGTCAGGCTACCCGGCGCATCCGGCTGCTATTCACCGCCAGGTAATTCAGGAAGGCGGCAACATCTCCATCCAGATGGATGTGTTGTGCGAGGCGCCCAAGCCCGCCTGCGACGCCATGGTGGCCGATTTTCAGAAGCTGGACGCAAGGGTCCGCGACGATCTCAAGCGGTGAAACTCCGGGTGATCAGACCCGTCGCCCGGATGGAGCGGAAGCGAAATCCGGGACCAGTGTCGCAAGCGGGCGCAGTTTCCCCGGACTGCGCATCGCCCAAGCGACTACACCCGCGCCGGTCCCAGCGTCTCGAAATGCCCGCGGCGCTGCAGCCAGGCCAGCAGCATCAGGCTCGGGATCGCGACCAGCATGCAGATGACAAAAAACATCGGCCAGCCCACATCCTTTGCGACAAAGCCTGCGCCCGATGAAAGATAGGTGCGCCCGACGGCGGCCAGCGCCGTCAGCAGCGCGTATTGGGTGGCGGTGTGCAGCGGATTGCGGCACAGCGCCGAGAGATAGGCGACGAAGATCACGGTGCCGATGGCGCTGGTGAAGTTCTCAGCGGTGATTGCGAACGCCAGTGCCCATTGATTGACGCCGACCAGCGCCAGCCAGGAGAACGACAGGTTGGCGACCGCCTGCAGCACCCCGCCGATCCAAAGGCTTGCGACCAGCGAATAGCGCCTTGCCACAAACCCGCCGGCGAAACCTCCGATCAGCGTCGCGGCCAGCCCGACGCCTTTGACGATCGCGGCATAGTCGTTGCGCGTGAAGCCGAGGTCGATCACGAACGGCGCGGTCATGGTACCGGAAAACGCGTCGGTGAACTTGAACAGCACGACGAAGGCGAGCGCCGCGAACGCGTCGCGGCGCGTGAGAAATTCGGAGAATGCGCCGATCGCGGCATGCAGCACGCGGGTGGCGGCGCTTTCGGTGCGCGTTGCGGCCTCAGCCTGCGCGGATTGCTCGGGCTCGGTGGCGACAAGCGCCGTGATGGTGCCGATCAGCACCAGCGCCGCCATCACCACATAGCCCCACATCCATGCCGCAGCGCGTGTGACGCCCGGTCCTTCGAATCCGGAGACGATGAACAGTGCGCCCGCGGTCGAGACCAGCATGCCGATGCGATAGGCAGCGACATAGGACGCCATGCCGGCGGCCTGTTCGCTCTCGGGCAGGCTCTCGACGCGGAACGCGTCGACCACGATGTCCTGCGTCGAGGACATGGTCGCAACCAAGAGCGCACCGAGCGCGACGAACAGCGGCGAGCGCGCCGGGTCGGTCAGCGCCAGCAGCAGGATCGATCCGATCAAGAGCAGTTGCGAGAACACCAGCCAGCCGCGCCTGCGGCCGAACGCGCGGGTGAAGAACGGCACATGCAGCGCATCGACCAGCGGCGCCCACAGGAACTTCAGCGTGTACGGCGTGCCCACCAGCGCGAACAGCCCGATGGTGCCGAGATCGACGCCGGACTCGCGCATCCAGATCAGCAGCGTCGATCCCGAGAGGGCCAGCGGCAAGCCTGAGGAAAAGCCGAGCATCAGCACGATCAGCACGCGCGGCTGCATGTAGACGGCAAGGCTCTCGCGCCAGGAGGTGCGCGTGGTTTCGCTCTTGTCGGTCGCTTTGGCGGCGGCTTCGGGTGCGGTCATGAGGAGGTGTTAGCAGAGATTTGGGCCAAACAAAGACTGTCATAGCCCGGCTTGACCGGGTGACCCCGCCCTGGGTCGCCCGGGCAAGCCGGGCGATGACAGTTCAATATGCTGCGCTGGCTGACCACTACTCCCCAGCCTGCAGCTTGCGCGGGGCGGGGAACAGTTCCGGGGTGCTGTTCTTGACGAAGCGCGGCACTTCCACCGGCGCGTCGGCCTTGCTGAAATCGAGTTCCTCGATCCTCCCGGCGCGCTTCTCGATCTTGTCGGCGGAGATCAAAATCTGCCGCACATCCTCGTTGACGTCGTTGAAATGCTTCTGCAGCTTCAGCACGCGATCGCGCAGGCGGCCGAGGTCGTCGCCGAGGTTGAGCACTTCGGTGCGGATCTGGTCGGCTGCGTCGCGCATCCGCGCGTCTTTCAAGATCTGCTGCATCACCTGGATCGCCAGCATCAGCAGCGAGGGCGACACCAGCACGACGCGGGCGCGATAGGCCTTCTGGATCACGTCGTCGAAACCGTCGTGGATTTCGGCGTAGACCGATTCCGACGGCACGAACATCAGCGCGGTGTCCTGGGTCTCGCCGGTGATCAGGTACTTATCGGCGATGTCGTTGACGTGCTTCATCACGTCGTTGCGCAGGCGCTGGGTGGCGAATTTGCGTTCCTCGTCGCTGCGCGCATCGTGCAGCGCTGTCATTGCCTCCAGCGGGAATTTGGCGTCGATGCACAGCGGGCGCTGATCAGGGAGGAACACCACGCAATCCGGCCGCTTGCCTGACGACAGCGTGTACTGGAACTCGTAGGAGCCCTGCGGCATGCCGTCCTGCACGATCGCTTCCATTCGCGCCTGGCCGAAGGCGCCGCGCGACTGCTTGTTGGCGAGCACGTCGCGCAGCGTCGTCACCTGCGACGTCAGGTCGGTGAGGTTCTTGTGCGCGTTGTCGATGATGCCGAGCCGCTCGTGCAGCACGCGCAAGGAGTCCATGGTGTGGCGTGTTGTCGCTTCCATCGACTGGCCGACCCGGTGGGTGACCGAATCCAGCCGCTCGTTGACCGCGCGCGCCATCTCGGCCTGGCGGCCGGCCAGCGATTGCGCCATGGCGTCGACCCGGCCGGTTGATTCGCTCTGCGCCCGCAGCACCTCGCTCAGGCGCTCTTCCAGCTCGTCGGCGCGGATGGCCTGCGCCATGGCGAGTTCCGCACCTCGGCGGCCGGAGCGGGCGATGACGATGGCAATGACCAGCAGCAATACCAGCGCAAGCGCGCCCAGGCCGGTCAGCGCCTCGCCAATGTGAATCGGCAGGTCGCCGACCGTGAAAAGAATTTCGTTCATGCCAAGCTTGTAGCCCGATTCGGCGGCTTTCGCGAACGAAGAGGGAACATATATGGTAAATGCCGGGTAAATTTTTTTGGTTAGCGCCGCCTTAAAAATCATGGTTAAGGCCGCCTTAACGGGTTCCCCGGCGCATTGACCGCGGCAGGTCAGGGGCTTAAATCGCGCGCCAGAGAGAAATTCATGGCCATCAGAGAAATCATCATCCTGCCGGACAAACAGTTGCGGCTTATCTCGAAGCCTGTCGAGAAGGTGACGAGCGAGATCCGCAAGCTCGCCGACGACATGTTCGAGACCATGTACGACGCGCCCGGCATCGGGCTGGCGGCGATCCAGGTCGCGCAGCCGCTGCGGCTGATCACCATGGACCTCGCCAAGCGCGACGAGAATGGCGAGACCACGCCGAAGCCGCGGGTGTTCATCAATCCGGAAATCCTCTCCTCGTCGGACGAAATGTCGGTCTACGAGGAGGGCTGCCTGTCGATCCCCGAATATTACGAGGAGGTCGAGCGCCCGGCGCAGGTCCGCATCCGCTTCACCGATCTCGACGGCAAGGTGCACGAGGAGGACGCCGACGGGCTGTTCGCCACCTGCATCCAGCACGAGATCGATCATCTCAACGGGGTGCTGTTCGTCGACTATCTGTCGAAACTGAAGCGCGACCGTGTGCTGAAGAAATTTACCAAAGCCGCCAAGCGCGCGGCGGAGTAATTCGCAATTCTCTCAGCCGTCATGGCCGGGCTTGTCCCGGCCATCACGTCTTTGGCGCCTGGAACAAAGACGTGGATGCCCGGGACAAGCCCGGGCATGACGGATATACCTGGATCACACCGAGTTCATCCACCCATGCCTCTCCGCCTGATCTTCATGGGCACGCCCGACTTCGCGGTGCCGACGCTGCTGGAACTCGTGGCCCACGGCCATGAGGTCGTGGCCGTCTACACCCGCGCGCCGAAGCCGGCCGGGCGCGGCATGAAGCTGCAGCCGACGCCGGTCGAGCAGGAAGCGCGTCGGCTCAACATCCCCGTGCTGACGCCTGCGACGCTGAAGACGCCCGAAGCGCTCGACGAATTCCGCGCGCACGATGCCGACGCTGCCGTCGTCGTCGCCTACGGCATGATCCTGCCGCAGACGATCCTCGACGCGCCGAAGCTTGGATGCTTCAACCTGCATGCCTCGCTGCTGCCGCGCTGGCGTGGCGCGGCGCCGATCAATCGCGCCATCATGGCCGGCGACGCCGAGAGCGGCGTGATGGTGATGAAGATGGATGTCGGTCTCGACACCGGCGACGTCGCGATGGCCGAACGTCTGGCGATAACGGACAGCATGACCGCCGCCGACCTGCACGACGCGCTGGCGCCGCTCGGCGCCGATCTGATGGTGCGGGCGATGGGGGGACTGGAGCGAGGCGGCCTGCAGCTTGCAAAGCAGAGCGAGGACGGCGTGACCTATGCCGCCAAGATCGAGAAGGCCGAGGCGAAGATCGACTGGCAGCGGCCGGCGCGCGACGTGCTGCGGCATATTCACGGCCTGTCGCCGTTCCCCGGCGCCTGGTGCGAACTGCCGGCGGAAACCGAGCCGGTGCGCCTCAAGATCCTGCGCTGCGAACTGGCAAACGGTTCGGGTACGCCCGGCGACGTGCTCGACGATAATCTCGCCGTCGCCTGCGGTGACCGCGCCATACGCATCATCGAGCTGCAGCGCGCCGGCAAGGCGCCGATGAAGGCGGCGGAATTCCTGCGCGGCACGGCGCTGAAGGCGGGTGGACGTTTTGCGTGAGCTCAGCCCCATGCTCAAATCGTCATACGCGGGCTTGACCCGCGTATCCATCCATCTTCGCAAGGGTCTTCCGAAGAGGATGGATGGCCGGGTCAAGCCCGGCCACGACGAGCTATCGATCGCTGTGCCCTGATGCCCCGCTACAAGCTCCTCATCGAATATGACGGCACGCCGTTCTCCGGCTGGCAGATCCAGGACAACGCGCCGACCGTGCAGGGCGCGCTGGAAACCGCTGTCAAGGCGATCTGCGGCGAGGACGTGCGCGTGCACGGCTCGGGTCGCACCGATGCCGGCGTGCACGCGCTGGGGCAAGTGGCGCATTGCGACATCGCAAAGCCGTTTCCGCCGGGCCGCCTGCGTGATGGGCTGAACGCGCATCTGCGGCCGCATCCGATCGGCGTGCTGTCGGCGGACATCGTGGCCGATGATTTCGAGGCGCGCTTCTCGGCGAAGAAGCGGCATTACCGCTACCGCATCACCAACAGCAGGGCCAACCTCGCGCTCGATATCGGGCGAAGCTGGCGGGTGCCGCGCCATCTCGACACGAACGCGATGGACGCCGCAGCCAAGCGGCTGCTCGGCAAGCATGACTTCACGACGTTCCGCGACACCGAATGCCAGGCCAAATCGCCGGAGAAGACGCTCGACCAGCTCGACGTCATCAGGGAAGGCGACGCGGTAACGATCCTCACGTCTGCGCGCTCCTTCCTGCATAGCCAGGTGCGCTCGATGGTGGGCTCGCTGGTCTGGGTCGGCGAAGGCCGCTGGAACGCCGACGATCTCGCCGCCGCTTTGGCCGCCCGCAACCGCGCCGCCTGCGGCCCCGTCGCCCCGCCGGAGGGATTATATCTGGTGCGGGTGGAGTATTAGGCGATTAGCGTTCGCGGATGGGTGGAGCGCAGCGATACCCATCGTGCTTGCGGCGAGATGATGGGTATCGCTGCGCTCCACCCATCCTACGATTCGATTTCCTTGAAATACCGCTCCAGCACGCCGCGATAGATCTTCGTCAGCTTCTCCAGATCGCTTACCGGCGTGCGTTCGTCGACCTGGTGCATGGTCTGGCCGACCAGGCCGAATTCGATCACCGGGCAATAGCTCGAGATGAAGCGCGCGTCCGAGGTGCCGCCGGAGGTCGAGAGCTTCGGCTTGCGCCCGGTGACTTCCTCGATCGCGCTCACCGCAAGGTCGGTGAAAACGCCCGGCTTGGTGACGAACACGTTGGAGTTCGACGGCTCCCACACGATGCGAGCGCGGATGCGGTTGCCGCAGGCTTTCGCCAGCCGTTCGTCGACCAAGGCGCGCAGCGTCTCCTGGGTGTGGTTATCGTTGAAGCGGATGTTGAACTTTGCCCGCGCCTGGCCCGGGATCACATTGCTTGCGGTGTTGCCGACATCGACGGAAGTGAATTCGAGGTTGGAGGCCTGGAACTGGGCGCTGCCGTGATCGAGCGGCTCGTCGGAGAGCGCCACGATCAGCCGCGAGATATCCGGCACCGGGTTGGCCGCGCGGTGCGGATAGGCGACATGGCCCTGCACGCCGTCGACGTAAAGCGTGCCGGATTGCGAGCCGCGGCGGCCGACCTTGATGCAATCGCCGAGCACCTCGACATTGGAGGGCTCGCCGAGCACGCAATGGTCGAATTTCTCGCCGCGCTCGGCGCACCATTTCAGCAGCTTGATGGTGCCGTTGACGGAGATATCCTCCTCGTCGCCGGTGATCAAAAACGAGATCGAACCTTTCGGCTTGCCGTCGTTGTCGGCGAGATATTGCAGCACGGCGGCGACGCTGCAGGCGATGCCGCCCTTCATGTCGACCGCGCCGCGGCCGTAGAGGAAACCGTCCTTGACGTCGCCGGAGAACGCGCCATGCGTCCACGCGGTCTCGTCGCCGGCCGGCACCACGTCGGTGTGCCCGGCAAAGGTGATATGCGGCGCTTCGCTGCCGACGCGCGCATAGAGATTGTCGATGTCGGCAGTCCCGGGCTCGCCGAAGGTGACACGATGCACGTCGAAGCCGGCGTCTTTCAAGAGTCGCTCGAGCACGCCGAGCGCGCCGGCATCGGCAGGGGTGACAGACGGGCAGCGGACGAGGTCGCGGGTAATGGAGATGGCGTCGTTCATACCCCGGGCTTAACACGCATGCCGCCGGGCGGGCTAGCGTTGCGCGGGACAAATTCGAGCTCGCTCTGCTGGTCCCAGCTTTTTTGCGAGGGCAGCGCGGACGCCGAGTTGTCCTCGACTTCAGCCAGCGGATCGGGGCCGAACCGGTTGCTGCCGAGGCTGCCGCGCAGGCCGAACATTTCGACGAGCCCCCACAGCCAGAGAATTTCCACGACCAGGTCGAACGCACGGGCCCAGTAGGAATCGGGCAGCAGGTCCGAGAACTGGTTGAACAGGCCGGCCGCGACGAAGAACGGAACGATCCACCAGCCGCTCCTGTCGCGATCATGCAGCCGTTTGATCGCAGTCGCGAGGTAGATCCACAGGAACAACGAAATGCCGAACGCCTTGAGAACAAGGGTCGAGCGGTCGGCGGACGGCAGCAGACGATAGGCCCGGGGATCGACCACCTTGAAGAGGTCGTCGAGAGCAAAGTCGAGGGAGAAGGTGAGCGTGGAGGTGAAAGATCTCTGGCCGTTGAGGACGCGGATCGCCTCGCCGGTCAGTCCGAGCAGGCTGGCCAGCAGCGCCACGATCAGCAGCGCCTGCCAGAACAGGGCGCGGTTGATGCGGCCGTCGAAGCGGAAGAGATACCAGGTCCAGTTCATGCGCGAGAAGCCCCGGAGGGCGGCGGAATGCCGCCCATCCGGTACATTGGTCGCGCGGGACGCCCGTGGGTTCGACCTGGAGCGTTTTCCAGCGAAGTGGAAACCGGTTCGAGTGAAGAAAACGCGTCAAAACTGGAGCCCCGTTCCGATTCAATCGGAACGGAAAAGGCTCTAGTCGCGCAGCAGCTCGTTGATGCTGGTCTTGGCGCGGGTGCGCTCGTCGACGCGCTTGACGATCACGGCGCAGGCGGTCGACGGGCCTACCTGGCCGTTCTTCATGGGCTTGCCGGGCAGGGCGCCGGGGACCACGACCGAATATTCCGGCACCTCGCCGATGAAGGTTTCGCCGGTCTCGCGATCGACGATCTTGGTGGAGGCGCCGAGGAACACACCCATCGCCAACACCGCGCCCTTGCGCACGATCACGCCCTCGGCGACCTCGCTGCGCGCGCCGATGAAGCAATCGTCCTCGACGATGACGGGCTCGGCCTGCAGCGGCTCCAGCACGCCGCCGATGCCGACGCCGCCGGAAATATGCACGCGCTTGCCGATCTGCGCGCAGGAGCCGACGGTCGACCAGGTGTCGATCATGGTCGCTTCATCGACATAGGCGCCGAGATTGACGAAAGAGGGCATCAGCACGACGTTGCGGGCGATGAAGGCCGAGCGGCGCACGATGGCGCCTGGCACGGCGCGAAAACCTGCGTCGCGAAAACGGTTCTCGCCCCAGCCCTCGAACTTCGACGGTACCTTGTCCCACCACGCGGCCTTGCCGGGGCCGCCGGGAATGGCGCTCATGTCGTTGAGGCGGAACGACAGCAGCACCGCCTTCTTCAGCCACTGATTGACCTTCCACTTGCCGTCAGCCCCGCGCTCGGCCACCCGCGCCTCGCCCTTGTCGAGCAGTTCGAGCGCGTGATCGACAGCCTCGCGAACCTCGCCCTTGGTCGCGGTCGAAATGCCGTCGCGGGCATCGAACGCGGTATTGACGGTGGATTCAAGCGCGGACAGGGACATCGGGATTTCCTTAAGCGAAGCGGTATTTTCGGGCGAAGTTGATGGGCTTTTTCGGGATTTGGAGAGGGAGAGTCAAGGCGTGATGTCGTCCCTGCGAACGCAGGGACCCATAACCACAGGGCGTTATGAGTTAAGCACGACGCCAACCACTGCCTCAATCGGCATTGGCCGCGGCGTATGGGTCCCTGCGTTCGCAGGGACGACGGAGAGGGCGGATCTTACTTCCTGCCCAACTTCTGCAAAAACCCGGTCAAATCATCGGTGACATGATCGACATGGGCCGCATCCCGGCCTTCCAGCTCCCAATCCTCGCGCACCACCTCCTCGGCGCCGTCGGGCACCACCAACACCGTGGTCATGCCGAGCTGATGCGGCACCACGAGGTTGCGGGCGAGGTCCTCGAACATCGCCGATCGCGCCGGATCGACGCCGTGGACGGTGAGGAATTTCTGGTAGGTCTGCGGTGCCGGTTTCGGCTCAAGTTCGGCGGCGATGATGTCGAACACCGCCTCGAAATGGTGGGATATGCCAAGCCGCTCGAGCACCGCGCCGGCATGGTCGGTCGAGCCGTTGGTCAGGATCAGCTTGCGTCCGGGAAGCTTTGCGATCGCCGCCCCCATCGCCGGGTTCGGCTCCAGCGGCGAATGGTCGATCTTGTGCACATAGGCCAGATAGTCGTCGGCGCGCACGCCGTGCTCGGTCATCATGCCGCGCATGCTGGTGCCGTAGCGGCGGTAATAGTCCTTCTGGATCACGCGGGCTTCTTCCGCCGGTATTTTCAGGAACGCGCTGATGAACTCGCCGATGCGGGCATCGACCTGCTGCCACAGATTGACGTGGTGGGGGTACAGCGTGTTGTCGAGATCGAACACCCAGGTGTCGATATGCGTGAAGGGGCGGGGAGAATTGGTCTTCATGGCACTCTCATCTCGTCGTCCCTGCGAACGCAGGGCCCCATACGCCGCGGCGGTTATTGGTG
>Ga0081540_1003255_pt1 | contig 12900 bp, 12 predicted proteins | sample TabmetS2T1R1_FD_71024 | JGI IMG/M metagenome (GOLD analysis project Ga0081540, IMG submission 71024) | Tabebuia heterophylla rhizosphere microbial communities from the University of Puerto Rico - S2T1R1 | ecosystem: Host-associated > Plants > Roots > Rhizosphere ... | reverse complement strand
CTCCTCCGCCACATCAATGCTCTCCGAAAGCTTGAACTGCAATGTGATGACAGAAGCCCCATTCGAGCTTCGTGATTGCATCTCGGTGAGCCCTGGAACCTCGCCTAATTGGCGCTCCAGATGAGCCGTTACCGCGGACTCCATCACATCCGACCCGGCGCCTGGATAGTATGTGAGACCTGGATGCTCGGGTAGTCGACTTCGGGAAGCGCCGACACAGGCAACTGATGATATGCCATCAAACCTGTAATCAGAATCGCAGCCATCAAGAGCGACGTGGCGATGGGACGCAAGATGAAAGGACGAGAAACGTTCATTGCGAATCCTCGCTCCGAGACGCACCGTCGTCCTGATTAATGTTGACCCGGATTGCATCCTGCATTTTGTCAAAGCCCTTGGTCACGACAATGTCGCCAGGCAGCAACCCAGAGAGAATCTCGATCTTGTCTTGATCGCTTGAACCCGTCTTCACAGTGCGGACATGCACTGTCTGATCGCGGCTCAGAAGATAGACATAAGCCTCGTCGCCGCTGCGTTGGACAGCTGTTTCAGGCACAAGCAGAGCATCCGGACGTACCTCTGTCAGGACGCGAATGTTGACGAATTCATTGGGAAACAGATCGCTCTGTCTGTTCTCGAAAGTCGCCTTTACCTTCAATGTTCCGCTTGTAGGGTCGATGGAATTGTCGAGACTGAGAATGCGGCCTGATGCAATGTGTATCTGGTTCGCTCGATCCCACGCTTCCACCGAGACATTGGGGTTGGCGTGCATCGCCTTCTGCAGCGCGGCAAGATCATCTTCTGCCAGATTGAAGACCACGGTAATCGGCTGTACCTGCGTGATCGTCAAGATTCCGGTGCTATCGCCAGCATGAACGATGTTGCCGGGATCGACGAGACGAAGGCCAATCCTGCCGGAAATCGGAGCAATGATACGGCTGTAGGTTAGTTGCAGATTTGCATTGTCAACCTGTCCGGAATCCGCTTCAACAGCACCTCGATATTGCTGTACGACTGCTGACTGTTGATCCTTTTGCTGCTGCGGGATTGCTTGATGCTGGGCGAGAGGTTCGTAACGACGGAGATCCAGTTCAGCTTGATCGAGCGAGGCCTGATCGCGGACTAGTTGACCGTGCGCCTGGGTTAGCGAGACCTGTCCTGGCCGAGGATCAATCTGCGCGAGTATTGCCCCTTCTTGAACATACTCACCCTCGTGAAAGAACACCTTCATGAGTTGGCCGTCGATTCGGCTCCGCACAAGAACCGAGTTGATCGGGGTTACGGTGCCCAGCGCATTGAGATAATGTCTGGAGGCTCCACGCGTCACCGTGGCGACGTCAACCATCGGTACAGCAGACGACAGCGCTTCCTGTGACGCCTTCACTCTCGCGTTCTGTTTTCTGTGGTGAATGATTAGTAACGCAGACAGGATAAGAAGGACGCCTGTAACAATCCGCAGTGTCAGGTGTTTCCTACGTGGCGTCACACATTCGGGGAGTGTTGTGGTCGGGGTAGTCAACGGTAATTCATCGTCCTTCCATGAGTTCAGGTCTTGGTACGATCAGAACTCATGTTTTGTGACAATTACCGGACAGACGTCTCAGCGCGGGAAACCTCTTGATGAGCGCGTCTCTCTGACGTTGATCGCGCGAGGGCTACGGTTCGGAGTCGATCTCAAAGGCCGGGTAAACGGGAGCGCAGGTCCTTCGCTCGACGTTCACTGACAAGCAGTTCCGTTTCATGGGGATCGGTCATGACCAATACGAACGTGCTTGAGTCATACGGTTTGACAGACTTCACCTGCGAGAGATTGACAAGGACTTCTCGGCGTGCCCGAAAGAAAAGTTCTGGATCGAGTCCGGCTTCGAGTTGATTGAGTTGATAGTTCGCCCAATAGTTCTCAGAGGCGGTTTGTGCGCGCACGATTCCGCCGTCGATGTAAAACCAGAGTATTTCTGCCGGATCAAGTAAAACCAATCGGTTGTGCTTTCGACAGACGATGCGGTTAAGTCGTTTGCCAGAGACCACCATCGCTTGGACGCGCTCTTCGTCTTCGGCGCGCTCTTTGTCCGATCCCAGGAGCCGTCGCGTCCTGTCGAGAGCGCTCGTAAGCCGCTCTACCTCGATTGGCTTCAGCAGGTAGGCAATTGCATTTGCGTCGAACGCCTCCAAAGCATGCTCATCATAGCTCGTTGCGAAAATCACGAGCGGCATCTTCAACGTCGACGGTATGGCGCGGATCACTCCGAAGCCATCCAACTCGGGCATTCGAATGTCCAGAAATACCAGATCCGGGGCCGTGGATTCGATCAGAGCCAGGGCCTCCAGTCCGTCCTGAGCCTCCCCTACAATCTCAACGTCTGAATAGGCGGCAAGAAGACGGGTAAGACGGCGGCGCGCGGAGGTTTCGTCGTCTACAAGTAAGACTCTCATGCAATATCCTCTTTTTCTCTATTGATCACAACGATCGCGTCGGTGCCCCCTCCCGCGCGTGGGCTCAGAGTAAACCTGGCGCGCCCTTCATAAGCGGTCTGGAGGCGGTTTTGGATGTTTCGAAGCCCAACATGAGTGCCGGGCTCCCGCGACTCCTGCCGCCCGGCCTGCAGGCCTATTCCGTCATCCGAGACGACAAGTTCGAAGCCTGAAACAGTGCGCCTTGCCATCACGCTCAATGTGCCTCCCTCCCGCTTCGGGCCCAGTCCATGCTTGAGAGCGTTTTCGATCAAGGGCTGCAAAAGCAGGGTGGGAACTTGTTCTTGTAGCACAGAGGGTTCGATTTCGAATCGGACTCTTAGCCGGTGCTCGAACCTGGCCTCCTCGATATCCAGATAGCTCCTGGCAAAGTTGATCTCCTCCTCCACCGATGTAAAATGGCGATCCGTATTCGCCAGAACGTAACGGAAAACAGCGGCGAGACGAAGGGTCATTTCTTCTGCCTTCTCCGGCGCAACAACCGACAAATCCGCAATTGTATTGAGGGAGTTGAAGAGAAAGTGAGGGTTGATCTGGGCGCGGAGAGCACGAAGCTCAGCGTCCGCAATCTCTTCGCGGAAGGCGCTTTCCCTCTTCAATCGTTCTAGTCTTCTTTGTTCTCCGAGTACAGTGCTGATGCGGACCTGAATCGCGCTGGCAATGCGTGAGACGAAGCTCAACTCCACTGCGGTCAAGGGAGGTCGAATGATGCCGTAGCTGAGTACAATCCAACAGTCTGCGGCCCCTTCGTGAAATAAGGGTAGCAGCACATCTGCGGGCGGAGAGATGATGGAGCGGACCGGACTTCCCGTACGAATGAAATACGGATTTGGCCCGATGGATAGTATTGCTTTGCCATTCGATTGAAGCTCTGACAGCGGCATGATTCGCACGACAGCAAGCGACAGCGTATTCCGAACCATCACCTCACCTGCTCGATAGATCTCTTCCCTGCTCCCTAGTTCCAACAGTTCTTTCCAGAATTGTTCAGACGCTGCATTGAAGTCCGGCACCTGAAACACCCACACATCGATCCAGTCATCGATCTTGCGAATGAGCATCGGCGTGAGCACGAGCGTCATGCCAATGATGACGATGGAGAGAAGAGCCATGCCTGTCTTTTGAGTTATCTCGTCTGTACCAAAGGAACCGAAAGACTTCACTATTCCCCACAGCAACAGTGAGGCCGCTGACCAGACATAGAGGCCTGTAACTCGCTTGACGATGATATCTGCCAATCTCAAGCTGGCGAACGCGAACATCATGCCGAGCACGATCAGCGTATAGCACAGTTCGACCCACGCTGCGTCGGTCGTCGCGTCGATAATTCTTGAAGTCCCGTTCAAGTATCCATAGATCAGAGTCGCCGCGATTCCCAAAAGCCCCAAGGTTGTCAGGCCGGCGAACAGCAGCAATCCGCGCTGTCTTAGTTGATGAGTTCTAAACAGAGATACTCGAATACTTAGGAGTCCCGCCGATATCGTACACACCCCGCAAGGAATCAACGCAATCAAGGGCCTTGATGGTAGCGCTATCACAATCGCAAAAGCGACGATGCCACAGATGGCATTTCCGATCATCGCCCATTGAAGCCATTTTGCTCGAGATGGCGTCGGCTGTTCCGATGCCTCAACAGGAAAATAACGGGCAGAAAGGACCACGGGAATGTAGATAACCGTGATGAACAATAGTGTGAAAGTGACTGCGTCAAGCCAAAACAGAGGCGGCCTTGAAACCCATCCAAGCGACAGGCGTCCGATGCGCGCAAGGCTGGCAAGCAACATCATGATTGCAATCGAAACGAACTCTCGCGGACTTTCTCCGTTGCGCCGAAGAAGGTAGAGGGCACGAATCAGGATGATTGCCACCGCAAGTTCGAGCCAAGCACCGATCGTATGCATCAGTAAAACGCTTGGGTCCGCCATACCCTCATCAAAAAGCATTGGAGAAGGCAAATCAAGCATCTGTGCTCCCGAATAGCTACATAAATTGTAGGCAGCTATCGTGAAGAATCGTGCTCGGTCAGCAGCTGTTACCCGCGCTCGGGCGAATCGTCCTGCGTCCGGAAACGTTGCTGATCCGGTGGTCTACTTTCGGAGCAATCTGGCTTCATCCGTATCTACGGAAATGATTGACCAGGAGCGACACAACCATGAAAACAACCTTAGCTGTAGCCCTGCTGGCTGCATGTGCTTCCAGCGTTTACGCACAGACCGGGGAGCCGAAAGCTCCTCTCGTCCAACTCATCGATGATGTGAACGCAGCTATCCCTCGCGCTCACCTGAGCGACACCCAAAGAAGTCAGTTGAATGCTGACGAAACAACCCTCGAAGCAGCTCGTCAGGCCCGGCTCCAAGGCCAAAGCGTAAATCGTTTGAAGGTGGGAGGAGCACTGAAAGATATCAAAAATGTCGTCGACAGCGGCGCATTCGACTCCGCGGATCAGCAAAAGATCGATGCTGACGTTCAAGCCGTGCTTGGCGCCTAGTCTTTGACGGCAAGGCGAAAGGTTCGAAGCCGCACTCTTACATTCCTCACCGTAACATTCTTCGACAGGGTTCTCTGTTCACGAATGCGATGAGGTCGCCTATGGGAGCTCGAAACATAAACGGTCCGAAGATTCTGGATTGCATCGGCTTCGGATATCCGAAAGGTTGACCATGACACCCGAACTCCAACAAACACACACGCCAGTCGTTACCGGCGGAATAGACAAGTTCATTCACGAGTTGCACGACACGTCTCAGTCGGTCGCTGCCTCCACGATCAAATTGGTACGCGCCGGTATCGCAGTAGCTCTCATCTGCTGCATCGTTCCGCTCAGATCCGCGGACCTTTATGCCCAACAGGCTCCCCCCGCTGGTCCTCAATATATGCAGCTTTCTTATGAACAACTGAATCAGTTAGTCGCGCCAATCGCGCTTTATCCAGATGCCTTGGTGGCTCAGATCCTCGCTGCGTCAACTTACCCAACCGAAATTGCCGACGCGGATCGCTTCGCACAACAGAATGTCAACATGCCTCATCAGGAACTCGCGCGTGTCGTAGACACGCAAGCTTGGGACCCAAGCGTCAAGGCGTTGACGGCTTTTCCGTCGGTATTGTCAAACCTCGGCCGCAACCTCGACTGGACCAGCAAGCTTGGCAATGCTTACTACAATCAGCCACAGGATGTCATGGCCGCTGTTCAGACGATGCGTCAGCGGGCGTATGCCGCAGGCACTCTTCGATCCACACCACAGGAGAGCGTTGTCTACCAGCAGGGATACGTCGTCATTCAGCCTGTGAACCCCGCGGTCGTTTATGTGCCGGTGTATAACCCCGTGATCGTGTATGGAGCACCAGTCCCAATTTACCCGACATACTCCTATGCTCCGGCACCTCCAGCAGCCGGCAGCATTGCGGTCGCTGCTGTTGTCGGATTCGCAGCAGGCGTTGTTGTTGGTGCATACAGCTCCTATCACTGGAGCTACTCCTGCTGGTCGCCAAACTGGTACTCTCACTCGGTGGTTTACAACAACACAGCATACGTCTCTCGCAGCGTAACGGTCGTGAACCACGGATATTACGGTTACTACGATCACTCGCCTACAGCCCGTACTTACAACCAACAGATGGTCTATGGTCCGAACGGGTACGCATCGCGGACTGCTACCACTGTGGGCAATCAGACCAATGTACGGATTACGGGACCGAACGGCTCTGCCAGCCGCTCCACCTCCTACAATGGGAATGGCAACTACTCCAGTACGATCACAGGACCAAACGGTCAGTCGGTTAACCGCACGGTTACAGGGCGCGGTACCGGCAATGTAAATGCGACCACCTCCGGACCGAATGGCTCAGTCAACCGTTCCACTTCGTTCAATGGGAATGGAAGCTCAACCAGAGTAACCACCCCGAACGAAAGCGCGAGCCGTGGCACAGGAAGGCCCCCGGTGGCGCGATCGCGCATTGAGACGAAGCTCCGCTAAGTATCACCTCAACTCAAGAGTGCGACAGTCGTGGATAGACACGGCTGTCGCGTCTTAACTTGTTTGGCAATTCCTCTTCGGGCGGCTCGCTGACATCACTATCCCTACAACAGTTGATTTGCCCGCAGCGATAGATCTGGCTATCCCGCTCACATTTACTGATCCGCATTTGATCGCCTAGTTACGCACTTGCCGGTTACTAGCGAATGGAGTGCTATCCGACAAGACATGATCAAAATGCCAGATTCACAAGCAAATTGAGAGAGTAAGAGATGACGGCAAAGAATATTGGACTGGCAATCGTCTGTCTGACCCGGTCGATCCGACATCAAGGAACACAGATTCAAAGCAAAGCCCCAATCAGCCTGGAAGGTGACGGTCTGCACCCAACAATGTCAAGAGGGAGAACGCAGCGCGGTCTCCGCACTGCTGTTGTACCTAGGCCTCTTCTCGTTGCCGATCTTTGCTAAAGCCCAGGCTGGGACCTCAGATGGGCTCAAATCGACGGTCGGAGTATCGCCATACGGTGCTATTGCCCGCGCCGTTGTCGATCTCAAGCAACATGACGCCACCACTGTAGGGGTATGCGGCAAACGTGTAGTTACCGACGCCGGCTGTGAGGTTTGCAAAATTTCCGTTATAGATGCCATTCAGCGTTAACACCGTACGGGTGCCGCTGGAGCTGAAGCCGCCATGCACACTCGGCGCTTCTGCAACAAAGCCCTCGTCATTCACGTCTTCGAGACCGCCTGTAATCTGACTCGAACCGTCGGAGGTGAGGAGGCCTCCCGCCGCAAATGGTCCCTGAATTGTGTCCTCACCTGCCAGAGTGAAAACCAGTGGTCCGGATGGGAACGAAGTGTGGTCGGTTGATACAAACGCGTCTCCCGCAAGATAGGCTGTCGAGTCGGTTTCGATGAACTTCAGGTGTGTGGGATCAATGACGAAGACGTCGAAGTGCAGCGTCCCGAGTCCAGTTGCATTCGTTGTCAGTTGGGCCGATCCAGGGGATCCTGCAAGCACCGATCCGTGAACCAGGAGAGCCTTAAGGCCACGTGAATCGCCGTTGTCGGCAAAATCCTGCAAACCGGAAATCACATTGCCATTGCCATCAAGCGAGAAGGAACCTACCGTAGCGAGCGAATTCAAAACGGTAGAGTCGGTGCCTTGCAATCCGAACGCATAGGAACCCTGAAGTGCACTTTGAGTCACATTGGACGCCTGCAAGTCGATTGTGCCGCTGCCGCTGCCGTTTGCATCGAAGCGGCTGATCAGTCCATGCGAGTTGGACGTCAAGACGAAGTCGACGCCGAACTGAACCTGAGTGCCGTTAATGGTAACCGAGATTGTGCCGGTCCCTCTGCCATCTGCGGTAATGTTGTAGTTTCCTGATGTAGGTAGTCGGTTAAAGGCGTAACCAGTGTTCAGTGCTGCGCCCAAGGCGGGGTCATCAATATCAATCGTGCCGCCCGTGAAGCTCCCGCTTCCATTAGCGGTCAGAGTACCTAGTATCGCAAAATAGCTCTCGAAGCCGTTACTACTATCTTGCCCCGAAACGGAAAAGATGTAAGTGCCATTGAGACTGTTATTGCTGAAAGCTCCGCTCGGAGTTGCGCCAGCCTGGTTACTTGAGCTTCCGCACCCTGCTATGCCTATAAGCCCAAGAGCAACGAGCATCAGAGCGATCTTACTTCTCAAAAACATACTTTGAAACCTCCGGATAGCGAAACGCGGCTCCAGTTCATAACTCACGTTCAGGATTGTTATATGAAGGCGCACGGCAGCTAATACCTGGCCAAGCAGCCTATTTCTTTGGTTGCAGACGTAGGCTTAGTGGAATCCGCTAACTACCATTCAGGGGCTGGTTGGCATCGTGCAAGAGCTCAACGCTGCCTGCGCACGAGCCCGGATTGTTCGGACTCCGCGATACAGATGAGTCTTGACTGCGCTCATCGTCATCCCTGTGGTCTGTGCAATTTCAGACAACTTCATCTCTCCGACAAAGCGCAACTGGAAAACTTCTTTCTGCTTTTGAGGTAGCGAATCAACAATGTTCCAAATCCGCTCGAGTTTTTCGTTTGCCAATAGTTTCGTTTCTATCGATTGATGATGGCCCGCCACACGGTCTTGAATGTCACTCAATTCGACAGCCACTGCGTCTGCTTGTTTCCAAAAACGAAATCGTTTTGAGCGCGTATAGTCTCGAATGAGATTTTTCGCAATAGTGAAGAGCCAGGTGCGAACGCTACATTCTCCTCGAAACTCATTACGTGATCTAACTGCTCGCAAAAGGCAGTCCTGAGTAACGGTCTCCGCAAGATCTCTATCTCGCAGTAGCGACAAAGCGTAGTGCAATACACTCGACCTGTGATTCCTCACGAGCACGCTGATGTCATTGAGATCGGAAGCGGTGACACTGTGAGAATTGTTTCCGTATGATTCTTGACCATTCGCCCGCATCTGGAGATCCTTTGTTTTGATTGCGCTCCCTGACGACAAAGGAGCAGGAACGTTCCGCCTACAGCTCTGTCTCGCTCGCTGTGCCCTTGAAATGGCGTACGCCTGGTGTTGGTGGGAATCGACTTGAGCTGCCAATTGAGATTGAAATCTGTTGTCCATACAAGAGTCCGCCCTTTCGAATAATCTGAGTTCAAGAATCAGGAAGCCTTCTCGACAGCTGTCATAGGCTCCATCCAAAGTTTTCCCCCGGCGACCAGAACGAGAAGCAGCCTCAGCTAACGGCCTGCAGAGGGAGAAATATCGCTCGTCGGAGACTGCGCCTCTTGTCGTTCGAGCCTCACTCAGTCGAGCGGACACGGACAGTGAGTCGTCATCTCCTATCGAACTGGTCTTGAGAAACTGGAACTCAACGTAGTGATGGACAGCTTCTTTGCAGGCGCGTCAATCGTGGTGATGCTCGGGTAGGTGGTCCCATCTGCCAAAACGGAGAACTGGACGGTTGCGGTGAACGCGTCCGCAGGAGAGGCGAAGTATGATCTGACCGTAATTTGACGCAACTGAAGCGTCGCTGTATCGACGTCAAGGATCAAGCGGTCTCCTGATTTGGCATAGTCGTTAATGACGAGAGCGTTGCCACCAGTAGGCTTGTGCTCAAGATCAATGCGGCGGGTTTGGAATGCCTGCTTGAGGGTGCCAGGATTAAGCGGCAGATACAGGGCGGTCAGCTCACGAGTGGCAACCATTTCCTGCTCGGCTTCCTCGATTTTCTTCTCCATGATGTGCCGCCGGAGAGGACCACCGCTGAGAGGAGGTGGTCCCCCCTGTGCTCCAATGGGTGTCTTCATGAGCGTTCCATAGGGGTTGTACCGGCAGATCGATTGCTTCGGAGGCCGGGGAGTGCCGTTCATAGTCACAGTAGCCGTTTCGATCCACTGGTATTGATGCAGTCTCTGTTCATTCTGAGCGGCCGCTTGTTGCATCCCCTGAATCTTTTGTTGGAGAGCGTCAGACACTGGCGAACTCTGTGAAGATCCGACATAGGGAAGGACGAGCGTCGCTACGATGGGCAACAACCTCATAACCGAATTCAACTGTTTCATCTGTTCCTCATGGACAAAAAATCGCGGGCACATTCGAAGCAGCAGTAGAACTCTGCTTGGCTCTTACCTTGGTATGGACGATCCAGACTCTTAACCATCAACTGGAGAGATGGGAAGGGCTGCCGTCGTCGTTCACTCCGAATGTGTCTCGTGTATCTTTCCAGAACATTGACGAGTTGAAACTTCATTGCGGCCAGTGCGGAATTGGCGGTGTAAACGCGGGAAACTGAGGGCTCGGTGCGCACACCGGTGGCCTGGAATGAAAAATATTGGAAGAATAACGGCCGCCACTTCCACCGCTTGGAATTGAGAGATGTATCCCAAACACTCGATGTGGCATTGGGCCATCGAGCGCTCGACCAATGCCCGTCATCCGCGCTTGCGCGATCAGACCCGCACTAGGAATCACTTGAACCGAATGGACAACATTCACGTGGCAATCTGTATTCACGGATTAGCAATTTCGCCCCGCGAATCATCCTGTTTTGCATGTGCCAGCAAGAGATCGAAACCCTTGACAACCATGACCAGGCAATTGACAAAAAACATCCTACGAGAATGAGGAAAAAAGTTGAGCGCAATGAAGGAATCGTTGGAGAGTCCGAGCGTATCTTTCCGCAAAGAAGAGGGGACACGAGAAGGGATCGAATACCTATGGGATCTTTACTTGACCTGGAGAGGGAGAGATGTCCAGCCCAACCATCGAATCCTCGTATCTGAGAGGCCAGGCTCTCGATTCGTCCTGCTTGGTGAGATCGAAGCGACAGCTCGAGTCGTGCTCAGGACACGTTTGCCTGAACAAATTCCATTTGAGTTTGTTATGGCGTTAATGAAGTCCGCGGCAGACACCACAAATCGATTCATGCTTGCGAATCCTACCCAGACCGAACGCTATCGTAAGCTCGCACTCGAAATGTTCTGGAATAGTCTGACTGCTTTAGGGATTGCAAGTGAAAGAAAGCGTAGGATTGCCAAACGGGAATTAGTCAGTACTTCTTCATAGACTTCCTTTCGCAGCCGAATCGCTCAAGTCAGCTCACGCATTCGCGTTCAAAAATCGGCGCTCAGAACCGAACTCCTTCGCTTGAATGAAAGAAGAGTTGTCTCCCGACATGAGCTGCTGAGATAGATGTCGAGTGATCAGATTGTCGGAGGGATGCGCATGATGCGAAGAACCTGTTTCGTCCTTTGTTTCGTTGCGGTCGCCGCTCAAGCGGGAACAGGCCAGAGCAGCGCTGGAAACATTGTTACAGGCGAGGCTAAGGTGGAAATTATCAGCAGCTACAGCGGTTCTACGACCCTTGCTAAACCAGAAAAGGTAGTTATTCAGGACTTCACGCCGGTGGGGGACATAACAACGGATGAATCCGCAGCTGCTCGTCTACATAGACGTCTATCACTGCTACATGGATCAGACGAAGATTCAACGCCCGAAGTTCTCACACAACAGGTTCAGGCCGGCTTCTCCAAGACCCTCATAGAGGAACTCGCTAAGGTAAACATCCAGTCAGAAAGAGCAGTCGATGGTGGAGATGCCCCGATGGCGACCGTTCTGATTGTTGAAGGCGAGTTTATTGCTATAGACGAAGGCAACAAAACCAAGCGGGTTATGATCGGATTCGGTCGCGGTGCCAGTGATATCAAGACTCACGTTATTGTCTCTTCATTTACGGGAGGAAAGAAAACTCCTCTTTTGGAATTCAATCTGAACTCAGCGAGTGGTAGGAAGCCAGGCGCTGTTGCAACCATGGGTGCAGGCTCCGTCGCAGTATCAGCCGCAGTCGGAGACGTTGGAGACAATAAGGGGACAGTGCAGGCGGACGCTACTCGCATGGCAAAGGCAGTGGCGAAACAGATCGAAGAATTCATGATCACCAAAAAATGGATATCACCTCCTTCGCATTCGTGAACAGTCCATCGCAGTTCATTCAACTGACTGAACGTAGTAATTTGGGTACAACAGCGGCACAGGCACCGGATTTTCCTCTTTGCAGCAAATAGACGTGCGGCTGCCGGGAGTGGGCGCATTTCGGTCGAAGCCTGCTTTACATTTGTACCCAAACGCGCTTCTGATGAACGATGTAGTTGGCGACGCCAACCCACCCTCCGACTGGTAAGGTGGCGGCAACGATTTGAATAAGTTTTTTAGCACCTGTTCAGCACCCCAATTTTGTGCCCTAGTTTGGCTGGTCGATTTCCTCGTCTGAAATTTGTTAAATCTCGAGGTTGATTCAACAAGCAACTAGGGGTCAGAACAATTCCAACGTTCAAAGCATTGGGCGTTCCTAACAGCGCAAGGATCCCTGAAAACACAGGCGTTCGGCCCGGGAAAAAAATCCTAAGGCGAAATAAAATTAACAATTAAAGGCTACCAAAAGGCATCTGGCTTCAGAGGCCCCACATCTTGTCTTTGACACAAGACATCGTCTATCCAAGCTGTAAACTTCACATAAGTGTCCGCGCAGAATGTGAGTTGCAGGCTGCCGATCGGCCACTTTGCGAGCGGCTGCGCCGATCTAGCCGCCACTGGAATCCAAACTTCGATCATCCGTGAAAACCTCGGTGTGTCCCGGAACCGTTTGCCAAATTCAAACTCCGAGAAATCGTTCCCAAGACTTCCTTTGGTACGGACTGAATAAAAAAATGATCTCCGGGGAACAGCTTGGTCTCGAAGCGGGAATTGGTGTGTGCGCTCCATCCCTCCAAGTCCTCTATCCGCAGGTCGCTATCCTCCACTCCTCCAAGAGAGGTTATGGGGCAATCGAGAGGAAGACCCGGTTCATAGACATACGTTTCAATCATTTGCACATCCGCGCGAAGCATGGGCAACAACAATTCCATTAACTCCGGGTTGGCCAGCACTTCGCGCGGGAGTCCGTTGTATCGGCGGGCGA
>Ga0081540_1003254_pt1 | contig 12901 bp, 12 predicted proteins | sample TabmetS2T1R1_FD_71024 | JGI IMG/M metagenome (GOLD analysis project Ga0081540, IMG submission 71024) | Tabebuia heterophylla rhizosphere microbial communities from the University of Puerto Rico - S2T1R1 | ecosystem: Host-associated > Plants > Roots > Rhizosphere ... | reverse complement strand
AGCGGCGCGTGTCACGATACGGCGCAGGATTGCTTCCAGCCGGTCGTGGCTGGAGTGATGCAGATGATCGGCCTTGGTGGCGGCAAACAGGATGCGGTCGATACGCGGTCGGAACAGGCTTGAGAAAAAGGTCGAGCGGCCGATGCGGAAGCAGTCGAGAATGCCGGCGAGCGCAGCTTCCAGATCATGCAGCGCCTCGGGTCCGGAATTGAACGCAGCGAGCGCATCGACCAGCACGATCTGCCGGTCGAGCCGCGCAAAATGATCCCGGAAGAACGGCCGCACCACGGCATCTTTGTAGGCCTCGTAACGCCGCACCATCATCGCCCATAACGATCCGTCCGGCGCGCTGCTGCCCGCCGGCACGTCGAGCGGCGCAAAAGTCAGTGCCGGTGAATTGGCGAGACTACCGGGCATCAGGAAGCGGCCGGGCGGCAGCAGGCTCATGGCGAAGCGCTCGTCGCGGCAGGCGCGAAGATAGTCTGTGAACAGCCGCGCCGAGGTTAGTGCCGCCTGCTCGTCGGCGCGCGCCTCGGCCGACAGTGTCGCGAGATAATCATGCCACGGCGCAGCCAGATTCTTTCGCGGCCCTTCGCGCGACAGCGCAAGGCTCTCCACCGACCATTGCTCAAAGCTTTTGCTCAGCAGCGGCAGGTCGAGCAGCCACTCGCCGGGATAATCGACGATGTCGAGGGTAAGGCTGCGGTCCGCGCCGTTCTGTCGCTGATAGTCGATGACGAGGCGGAGCTCGCTGATATCGGTGGTCGAGCTCGGCCAGTGCCGGTCCGATACCAGCGTGCGGACATGGTTCTCGTAGTCGAAGCGCGGCACGGCGTCGTCAGGCTGCGGCTCGAGACGGGCGCGCGCAATCCGTCCGCTGGCATAGGCTTCGAACACCGGAAAGCGGCCGCCGCGCGTCAGCCCGTGGATCAGCGCGGTGATGAACACGGTCTTGCCGGCGCGCGACAGGCCGGTGACGCCGAGCCGCACCGTGGGGTTGAACAGGCCGTCGCCATAATCCCACAGTGCCCGCGCCGACAGGCGCGCCTCCTCTAAGATGTCCTGGAAACTGGGAGGCATGCGGCGGCAGTCTGGACCCGGCGTAGGAGGGCAATTTCGCAAAAGTACCACCCCCAAAGGTGGCGATCGGCAGGCCAAAATCAAGCGTCACGTTTTTGACGCGTTTGGTACGCGGTTGATGCGTATTATGCCGGGTCGTGAACCCTTCGTTGACCGGTGGTGCCTCATGATCTATCGATCCCGAAAGCTATCCAGGCCCGGGCCGACATGACTGTGTTCCGACTGAAGCAACTGGCATCCACGTCGCTGCATGCGGCGGCCGGCGCCGTGCACTGGAATTTCGACCGCGCCGAGCTGATCGCGGATGGTGTCGTGCACCTCATCGGCATCTGCTTTGGCCTGGTCGCCGCCACCGTGCTGATCGTGCTGGCCTCGATCTATGCCACGCCGCTCGATATTGCGGTGTCCGTGATCTATGTCGTCGGCCTGCTGGCGATGCTGGGCCTTTCTGCGACCTACAATCTCTGGCCGGTCTCGCGCGCCAAATGGCTGCTGCGCCGCCTCGACCATTCGGCGATCTACGTGCTGATCGCAGCGACCTATACGCCCTTCATCATGGAGGTGAGGGAAAGCGTGCTCGCGATCGTGCTGCTGGTCGGCGTGTGGTGCGCAGCGATTGGCGGCATCGTGCTGAAGCTGAAATATCCCGGCCGGTTCGACTGGCTCTCGGTCGGCCTCTACCTCGGCATGGGATGGAGCGGTTTGATGCTCTATGATGCCGTGGTGAAGGCGTTGCCGGCGCTCGCGCTGGGTTTCGTCCTCGCGGGCGGCATATTCTATACGCTCGGCGTGGTGTTCCATGCCTGGCAGCGGCTGCGCTTCCAGAACGCGATCTGGCACGGCTTTGTGCTGGGTGGGGCGGCCTGCCACTACACGGCGGTGCTCGACATCGTGCTCAAGTAAGCGCTACAACTAAGCGCTGCAAAATAACGACAAGAACAGAGCGGGGAGGGTGCCATGCAGGTCACCGGCAAGGTCGTGGTCGTCACGGGCGGCGGTAACGGCATCGGGCGCGCGATGTGCGAGGCGTTCCATCGCGCCGGCGCCGCCAAGGTGGTGGTCGCCGACATCGATCCCAATACCGCGCGTGGCGTGGCAGGCGCCATCAACGGCGCGGCCTTCAAGTGCGACGTCGGTAAGGAAAAGGACGTCTGCCACGTCATCGAGGAGACCGAGCACCAGTTCGGCCCGATCGCGCTGTTCTGCTCCAATGCCGGCATCGGCGGCGGCTTCGATCCGCTGTCGGTCAATGCGGGCGGCAATTCCGACGAGCCCTGGCAGCGCAGCTGGGCCATCCATGTCATGGCGCATGTCTATGCCGCGCGGCATCTCGTGCCGCGCTACAAGGCGCGCGGCGGCGGCTATTTTCTCAACACGATTTCCGCGGCGGGACTTTTGTCGCAGGTCGGCAGTCCCGCTTACTCCACCACCAAGCATGCCGCCGTCGGCTTTGCGGAGAATCTTGCGATCTCGCACAAGGCCGACAACATCAGGGTTTCCATCCTCTGCCCGCAGGGCGTCGACACCAACATGCTGCGCGCGATCCCCAAGGGCCCGCAATCCGGCGACGGCGACCTTTCGCCCGAGCAGGTGGCACAGGACGTCCTTGCCGGTTTGGAGCAGGAGTCCTTTGTGATCCTGCCGCATCCGCAGGTGCTCGGCTACATGCGCAAGAAGACCGACAATTACGACCGCTGGATCTCGGGTATGGCCAAGATCCAGGCGAAGATGAGAGAGACGTACGGCAAGTGAGCGCGTGCGCGGAGGCATTCATGAAGTTCGTCGTGTTGTTTGAGGACAACCCCGCCGCGGGGACGGATGTTCGCCGTCAGCACATGGCCGCCCATCTCGCATTCCTGGAAAAGCACGCCGCGAGGGTGACGGCCGCCGGCCCCCTCCAGACGGCCGAAGGGCAGGGCGCCGGCGGGGTTTGGCTGGTGGATGCGGCCGATGCCGCGGAGGTCGACGCGCTGGTCAAGGAGGATCCGTTCTGGCCAACAGGTCTGCGCAAGTCGGTGCGCATCCTCGCGTGGAAGCAGGTCTTCGCCGACGGTCGTCGCCTGATCCCGGGCTGAAGCTATCTCGCCGCGATCGCGGCGATGAACAGCACAGATGCAAGCGTGGACGTGACGGTACGGACGTGATTCCACCAGGTCCAGTCCACGAGATACCGCGCCCATAGCGCGCCGGCCTCGCTGCTTGCCGGCTGCACGGCCGCCAGCGCATTGTTCAGCGGCACGTTGAAGAGGGCGGTGACGGCGAACATGCCGGCGACATAGAGCACGCCGCCGGCAAGCCACATCGCCGCGCCCGGCTCGTCCCAGCGAAACGGCGCCAGCGCCGCCAGCGCGAGGCTCGTCAGGGTCGAGCCGAGGAAGACCGGCAGGAACAGCGAGCGCACGATCACGTCGTTGATCGCGTTCATCGCGGCAATCCCCGCCGCCTGATCGATGCGGCCGAACGCCGTCATGATGAAGGTCGAGAAGGCGAAATAGAGCCCGGCCATGAGGCCGCAGCCGACCGCGGAAAACCACAGCAGGGACGTGACAAGGATACGCATGAGTTGCTCCAAATACGAGGAAATATCGCATTTGCAAAAAGCGATAAACTCTCGTATTTGAACCGTCAAGGGCTTTTCAGCGGACGGGCAGGGATGGCGGGGAAGCGGAAGGCGGACGGCACGGCGGCCGGCATTGCGCGGCTCGTTCCCGTGCAGAAGCGCAGCCGGGAGCGCTATGAGCACATTCTCGGCAGCGCCGCCGAACTCTTGGCTGAAAAGGGCTCCGAAGCCTTCCGCATGAGCGAACTGGTCGAGCGCACCGGCGTCGCCTTCGGCTCGCTTTACCAGTACTTTCCGGACAAGACCGCCATCATCGGCACCTTGGCCGAGCGCTACAACCAGACCGGCCGCGATTGCGTCGCGCGGGATCTGGCTGATGTCAACATCATGAGCGACCTGCACCCGGCGCTGTGCCGGATCGTCGACAGCTACTATCGGATGTTCACCGACGTGCCCGTGATGCGCGACATCTGGCAGGCCACCCAGGCCGACCGTGCGCTGCAGAAACTGGACGAGGAGGACGTCGATTTCCTCGCCGGCCTGCTCGCCGACACCACGCGCCGCATCGCCGGGGATGTCCCCAAGCCCGCGCTGCAGGCCTGGGCCCGGCTGGTCATGACCCTGATCGCTGCCGCAGTGCGTCATGCCATCACGCTGCCACCCAAGGAGGCCCGTCTGCTGCTTGCCACCTTCAAGCGAATGCTGCCTAATGACCTCTCGATGCTCTAAGCCAACAGCAAATTGGGTAGCCCATGAACTGGTGGCCCTTCGGAAAGGAAACGGCGACGGCGACCGCGACGCTGGACGTCCCTCATGCGCTGCTCGCTGACATCGAGAAGCGCGGCAAGCAATATCTCGACGACATCGACAGCGGGAAGTTCATCACGCCCGCCTGCAAGCGCCGCGCGTCGGACGCGGGCTGCGATGAGGCGGCCATTGCCGACCACACCAGGCTCGAGGCCTTCCGCTATTTGTTGGCGGTGCCGCGCAATGAATATCGCATCATCGCCGATCCGGAGCAGCAGGCCGCGCTATTGGACAGTTATCTGCGCCAGTTGCCGCATGAGGATACGGTGATCGAGTTCACCGGGGCCACCAACGCGGATATCGCCATCGCCGTCATCGCCGGGTTCAACTGGCTGGTTCATTGTGCGGTGCTCGCCGGCGCCAATCCAAATCAGTTCTACGGCACGCTGCGCAATTTCCGCCGCGCTGCCTCCGCGGCGCATAAATGGTGGGACGCTGACGGCGCGATGCAGCGCTATGCGGAGATGCTGCAGGCCCAGCAGGAGCCGCCGCTGCTGCTCAATCTGGTCTGGACGGATTACAGCCGGATGGCCACCGAGATTGCGACCGCGCACGCGGCGCGGCGTGCTGCCGACAACTCCGCCCGGACGGCTTCGACGTAGCTTCAACGCCCTGCTTATCGAGCAGGTTCATCGTCACGGCTGAACAGCGCCCCGAGGATCGGCCGAGCGATTTGAGGCGACGTAGTCGATTTCGCCGCGGCCGATGCCGAGGTCGTGGAGCTCCCGGTCAGTCATGTCGGACAGGCTGGCCCGTATCGCTTCCCGCTCGTACCACGCAATAATCGCGGCGCAGCAATTGTTGAACAGGCTGGCGCCCAGCCGAACCGGTGTGGTCGTCTGTTTCGAGCCCAATGCGGTGTAGGTGATAGCCATGGCATATCTCCTGTGTCTGCTTCCGACCGATTGAGGATGCCCTGACGGCGAAGCGCGCGCTTGATCTGCTGCTTACATTTTCCTTACCGGCAGCTTATTCTTGGGCTCCACGCGGTGAGTGCACCTCGGGCCATCTTGGCAACCCAGGGAGCGGTACCGTGCGCTATTTCTTCGAGGACTACGCGTTTGACCCCGAACGGCGCGAGCTCCATCGCGGCTCCGACGTGGTCTCCACGGCCCCGCAGGTTTTTGATCTGCTCGAGTACCTGATCCGCAACAGGGAGCGCGTCGTCAGCAAGGACGATCTCGTGAATGCGATCTGGAAAGGACGCATCGTTTCGGACGCGGCGCTGACCACACGTCTGAACGCTGCCCGGCTTGCCATCGGCGATTCCGGCGAGGAACAGCGGCTTATCAGGACGCTGCCGCGAAAAGGCTTCCGCTTCGTTGGCGCAGTGCACGAAGGAGACACGTCTTCCGACGCCGCGACCGTCCCGGACAGCCATCTGGAATCGTCGAAGTCCGAACTCGCGCTCCCGGACAAGCCTTCGATCGCCGTCTTGCCATTCGAGAATCTGAGCGGCGATCCCGAGCAGGAGTATTTCGCGGACGGAATGGTCGAAGAGATCATCACGGCGCTTTCGCGGTTCAAATGGCTGTTCGTGATCGCGCGCAATTCGAGTTTTACGTTCAAAGGCCGGGCGGTCGATATCAAGGAGGTCGGGCGCAGGCTTGGCGTGCGCTATGTCCTCGAAGGGTCTGTGCGCAAGGCGTCGGGAAAGGTCCGCATCGCAGGGCAGTTGATCGATGCGACGATGGGCGTACACATCTGGGCCGACAGGTTTGAGCGCGACCTCACGGACGTTTTCGCGCTTCAGGACGAAGTAACCGCCGCTGTTGTTGCCGCCATCGAGCCAAAATTACTGCAAGCAGAAATCGCAATGGCGGTGCGGCGGCGATCGGAAAACCTCACCGCATATGATTATTACCTTCGAGCTTTGCCGCCGCTTCACATGGCGACTCGCGAAGGGATTGCCGAAGCAATAAAACTGACCCATCGCGCTTTGGAGCTCGACCCCGGGGTTCGGCCGCGTTGCTGTCATGGCAAGTGTCTGTCACTCGCTCAACGTAACCATGGGATATGCCGTCGATCCCCAATTCGACCGCAGGGAGGCGATTCGGCTTTTTCGTCTGGCATTGAGCATCGATGACACCGATCCGGGAACATTAGCGACCGCTGCTGCCGTTTCGGCGTTCATGGTCGGCGATTGTGACACTGAGATCGAGATGGCCGATCGGGCAGTCGCGCTCAACCCGAATTCATTTGAAGTTTGGCACTGCAGAGGTTGGGTCTATCGAATTGCCGGGCAACAGGAAGAGGCCATCCGAAGCTTTGAACGTGCCATCCGCATGAGCCCGGTGGATTCGTTACTGCACCGGTTGTTTATTGGAATGGCGATGGCGCTAATTGAGCTCGGCCGCTTTGACGAGGCCGTCCTCGCCGCAAAGAAGGCCCTTCGGCAAAATCCCCTTCATTCAGCAGGTTACCGATGTATCGCATCAGCTTTCGCACACCTTGGACGCGACGCCGAGGCGCGAGAGGCGGCGGCGGGTGTTGTTGATCACGATCCCGCATTTACGATTTCTAGCTATATCGCGCGCGGAGGGCAGGCAAAGGCGAAGTTGTTCATCGAGGGGCTTCGGAAGGCAGGGCTGCCCGAATGAGCCCGCTCCAGCCCGTCTGCGCGTATTGCAGCGGCACGGCGGAGGCGACGACGGTGACACTCATGCACTGCAGCAACATTGCGTACCTCATGTGCGGCGGCCCCGCTGGGGCAAACACGCGATGCCCGAACGGTCGCTTACTTTGATTTTTTCGGCACCCGTTTTTTTGGTCCAGGTTTGCCTGACGGTTCGGCATCGTCACCCTGGCAGGGCCAGGCATCTCTAAAAGCTTCAAAAGCAAGGGTAATGCCAGGCTGCTCGTTCAATCGATCCGGATTTTGGTCGAGGTATCGCAACAGAACCCTGGCGCTTTCCAAAATGCTGCCTTGCACCGGAGGGCATGCTCGCACGTCAGGTGGCAGGTTTCGCGCAAAGAACATGGCAGTCTCGATCATCCCTTCGCATGCGCCGGCGGACCGTGCCTCGCCATTATTATGGAACGAGCCTTCAACGAGCAGCTCGCAAAATTTCTGCGCATCCCCTCCTGTATCGACAACTGTGCCGTTGGCCTTTCCGATGACCAAAACTGCCAGGCTCAAAGCAATGATATAGACCCGCATTATCGCTTTCACGAATAGATTGTCGGTATCAGCCAAGGCAGCATCGGCTTCCTCCCCGCATCCGGCAAGAGCTTCCATGCGACGATCCGGGGTTCGTTGATTTCGATCAATGGTCGGGGCCGCAATCCGTGGGTCAATTTCGCCCTTACAAATTGGATATCGGCATGAAAGACTTCATGCTTGGGAGGCTGTTCCAGGGAAGATGGCGTCTTTGGCGGCCGTTACTGTCGCTTTCTCGCAGGAGGTTAACGACCATGGCACGACACCTTTTCCTCGCGATCACTCTCATAGGCGCCGCAGGGCTGCTCAACTCACCGGCACAAGCATTGTATCCTCTCCGATGTGATGATCTGTCTGCAAGTTGCACCCTATGTGCCAATCCCTATGGTGGGGCGTTTCCATCGAACAAATGCGTGACGTCCTGCGACCGGAGGGTGACCGCATGTATACTGCGCGCGCGTGAGGCCCGGCGATGGTGGCGGTGATTGGCGCGGCATCCACAAGCTGCAACCCCCAGCCTCTCGCGATCCTTGCAGGTCAGGCCATTTCTGTCCTGCTGCTGCAGGCGGACAATGCCAGATCTATCAGCACAAGACCCTAGCTCTTCTGCGCGTAGAGCAGCGGCACGGCGGAATCGACCATCACCTCGACGAGGCTCGTGCCGCCATGCGAGAGTGCGTGCTTCAGCGCGGATGCGAGCTCTGATGATTTGGTCACCCGCACGGCATGGCAGCCATGGCCTTGCGCGAGCTTGACGAAATCGAGGCCGGGCAGTTCGAGTCCGGGGACATTGCGCACCTGCATCACCTGGCTGAACGAGCGCATCGCGCCGTAGCCTGAATTGTTGATGACGACGACGGTGAGCGGCAGCTTGCGCTGCGCCGCGGTCCACAGCGCCTGGATCGAATACATCGCCGAGCCGTCGCCGACGAGGCAGACGGTGCGGACGTTGCCGCGGCCGAGCGCCATGCCGACCGCGGCGGGCAGGCTCCAGCCGAGCCCACCGCTCGCCATGGTGTAGAAACTGTCCTGCCCGCGCATCGGCATGAACTTCTGCATCGCGGGACGATGTGACGGTGCTTCCTCGACAAGCACGGCATTGTCAGGCATCGCATTCGCGAGCGTGTGCAGCAGATACTCGACCGGCACGGGATCGCCGGCCTTCGGCGCCGGCGGCAGCGTGCGGCCGGCCGGCGCGGCGCGCCTGGTTTCCGGCAATAGCTCGAGCAGCATCGATAGCGCCGGCTTCATGGTGGCAACGATGCTGCTGCCGCGCGGCGTCACCGCGGCGGCGGTCGGATCGTCGGTGATCTGGAAAATCGCCGTAGCCCCATCGAAGATTGAGGCATGGCCTTCGACATGGAAGGTGAAGACGGGCGCGCCGGCCACCACGACGAGGTCGTGCTCGCGCAGCGCGTCGGACAGCTGGCCGGGCGAAGCGTGCAGGAAGCCGGCGAATTGCGGATGCCGCTCCGGAAAGGAGCAGCGCGCCGAGAACGGGCTGACCCAGACGGAGGCCTTTGCCTTCTCGGCTACTTTCACCACGAGATCGACGGCTTGCGCGCGATCGACGCCGGGGCCGACGACCAGTGCAGGCTTCTTGCTCTCGGCGATCGCCGCCGCGAGCGCCTTCATCGCCGACGGATCGGGGCCGAGCTCGCGGCTGACCTGCCGCGCCTCGACCGGCGCGGTCGCACGCATCCAGTCGTCGATCGGCACGGAAACGAAGGTCGGCCCGCACGGCGGCTGCATCGCCGTGTAATAGGCGCGCGCGATCGCGGCGGGCACGTCCTCGGGCCGTGCCGGCTCGACGCTGTATTTCACATAAGGCCGCGGGAATTCCGAGGCGCGCTCCGCCTGCAGGAACGCCTGCAGCGGCAGGATCGAGCGCGCCTGTTGCCCTGCGGTGATCACCAGCGGCGTCTGGTTGCGGTGCGCGGTGTAGATATTGCCGAGCGCATTGCCGACGCCGGCCGCCGAATGCAAATTGACGAAGCCGGCATTGCGCGTCGCCTGCGCGTAACCGTCGGCCATGCCGATGCAGGAGGCTTCCTGCAGGCCCAGCACATAGTCGATGTCGCCGGGCCAGTCGGCCAGGAACGGCAATTCGGTCGAGCCGGGATTGCCGAACACCTTCTTTATGCCGAAGGCGCGCAGCAGGTTGAAAGTGGCGTCCTTGACGGTGATGGATTTGCTGGCGGGCTTGGCTGGCTTGCGAGAGGACATGGCTACGGTCTCCCACCTCGCCCCGCTTGCGGGGAGAGGTCGGATCGCATCGTCAGATGCGATCCGGGTGAGGGGGACTCTCCGCGGGTCCGAATGCGCGGGTGGAGCCCCTCACCCCAACCCTCTCCCCGCGAAGAGCAGGGAGAGGGAGCGCACCGGCGTTCGGAAATCACCACGTCGCCACGCCCTTCATGGTCGGCTGGCCTTCCGCATTCGCGGTCCACAGCTCCATGCCGCCGGAGCCGTTGTCATTGGCATTGATCGAGAACTCGCTGCCCTCGAACAGGGGCTGCACGCCGCGATAGACGAACTTCTTCGGCGGCTTGCCGCCGTGCAGTTTTGCGGCGAACTCGATGATGAACGATGCCTGCAGCGGGCCGTGGAACACCAGTCCCGGATAGCCCTCGACCTTGGTGACATAGTCGCGGTCGTAATGGATGCGGTGGCCGTTGAAGGTCAGCGCCGAATAGCGGAACAGCAGCACGGGATCCGAGACGTGGCTCTCGCGATGCTTTGCTGATGGCGGCGGAGGCGGGGCCTTCGGCGCCGCTTGCGGTCCGCTGGTGGCCTCGCGATAGACGATGTCGTGGCGCTCCTTGATGGCGATACCACGCGGCGTCGTGATGTCATGATGAACAGCCACAAAGCACAGCGTGCCGGTGGAGCCGGTCTTCAGCGTCACATCCGAGATGCGCGAGGAGCGCTTTACCTCGTCGCCGACACGCAGCGGCTCGATAAATTCCAGCTCGCCGCCGGCCCACATGCGGCGCGGCAGCGGCACCGGCGGCAGGAAACCGCCGCGGGTCGGATGGCCATCCTGGCTGAGCTGCGACATCGCAAACACGGGCTGCCCCAGACACCAATGCGTGGTGAAAGGCGCGGCGTCGCCCGGCTTCGGTTGGCCGATCTCCTGGAACAGCGTTGCGCGCAGGGCTTTCACAAGCTGCGCAGTGACAATGTCGGTGGCTTCCTCGGTGCGGCCGATCCATTGCCGCAAATGATCGATATCGGGCTTTTCGCCTGCGACGGCCGCTTCACTCATGACGACTTCCTGACCGGTTGGGCTTTCGGCAGTTCGTGATGATCGCCAATCCCGGGCACTGCGCCGTACTCGCGCGGCTGGCCGACGAAGATCGCGGCGGGGGCGGCGTAGCTCACCTTGCCGTTCGGCGTGTCGACCTCGATGCGGCGCAGATGCGGATGGGTGGAAAGGTCGGCCATCGTATTCACTTCGGCAAAGGCGATGTCGGCGTCCTCCAGCTTCTTCAGGAGTTCGTCGCGGGTCAGCTTGCCAAAGCTGTCACCGACCGTCTTGTCTGTGAGCGAACGGTTCTTGACGCGCTCGACCATGTTGGCAAAGCGCGGATCATTGGGCAGATCGGGCTGACCCAGCACGTCGGCGCACAGTTTCTTCCACTCGCGCTCGCTCTGGATCGAGATCAGGATTCCCTTGCCGTCCTTCGAATAGAACACGCCATAGGGCGCGATCGAGGGATGGGCCAGCGCCATCCGCTTCGGCGGATTGCCGGCTTCCGAATTGAGCAGCGGCACCGCCATCCAGTCGGCCATCACGTCGAACATGGAGATGCGGATGTCGGCGCCCTTGCCGGTGCGGCCGCGCCCGATCAGCGCCTCGAGGATCGAGGCGTGCGCGGTGGCGCCGGTCGCGATATCGACCACGGAAATACCGACCCGCGACGGCCCCTCGGGGCCGCCGGTGATCGAGGCAAGGCCGCTTTCGGCCTGGATCAGGAGATCATAGGCCTTGCGATGCGCATAGGGACCTTCGTCGCCGTAACCGGTGATGGTGCAGGTGATCAGCGAGGGATAATCCCGGTGCAGCCGCTCCAGCGAGAAGCCGAGCTTGTCCATCGAGCCGGGCTTGAGATTCTGCAGCAGCACGTCGGCGCCGGCGATCAATTCTTCCAGCGACTGGCGGCCCTCTTTGGTGGCGAGATCGACGATAACGGAATCCTTGCCGCGGTTGAGCCAGACAAAATAACTGCTCTGTCCCTTGGCGGCGGCATCATAGCCGCGGGCGAAATCACCCTCGGGCCGCTCCACCTTGATGACATGCGCGCCGGCGTCCGCCAGGCGCGACGAGCAGAACGGCGCAGCCACCGCCTGCTCCACCGCAATGACGACTAACCCTTCCAGTGGCAGCATTGATTGCCTCTCAGTAGGAGCGGGGCATGCCGAGCACATGCTCGGCGATGAACGACAGCACCAGATTGGTTGAGATCGGCGCCACCTGGTAGAGCCGCGTCTCGCGGAACTTGCGCTCGACGTCGTATTCCTCGGCAAAGCCAAAGCCGCCATGGGTCTGGATCGCGGCATTGGCCGCTTCCCAGGATGCGTCTGCCGCCAGCATCTTGGCCATGTTGGCCTCGGCGCCGCAATCGAGCCCGGCCTCATATTTGCGGGTGGCTTCCTTCACCATCAATTCCGCCGCGCGCATCGACGCATAAGCTTTCGCAATCGGGAACTGAATGCCCTGGTTCTGGCCAATCGGCCGGCCGAACACCGCGCGGTCCTTGGCGTAGTTCGAAGCCTTCTCGATGAACCATTTGGCGTCGCCAATGCATTCCGACGCGATCAGGATGCGCTCGGCGTTCATGCCGGACAGGATGTAGCGAAAGCCCTTGCCTTCATCGCCGATCAGGTTTTCCGCCGGCACCTTCATGTCGGTGAAGAACACTTCCGTCGTGGAGTGGTTCATCATGGTGCGGATCGGGCGGATGGTGAGGCCAGCCTTGCGCGCCTCGCGCATGTCGACGAGGAACACCGAGAGGCCCTCGGTGCGCTTCCTGGCCTGCTCCTTCGGCGTGGTGCGCGCCAGCAGCACCATCAGGTCGGAATATTCGGCGCGGCTGGTCCAGATCTTCTGGCCGTTGACGATGTAGCTGTCATTGCCTTCCTTGCGCGCCACCGTCTTCAGCGAGGACGTATCCGTGCCGCTGGTCGGCTCGGTGACGCCGAAGGCCTGCAGGCGGAGCTTGCCGCTGGCGATCTGCGGCAGCCATTTTTCCTTCTGCTCCTTGCTGCCGTGCCGCAGCACGGTGCCCATG
>Ga0081540_1003253_pt1 | contig 12913 bp, 13 predicted proteins | sample TabmetS2T1R1_FD_71024 | JGI IMG/M metagenome (GOLD analysis project Ga0081540, IMG submission 71024) | Tabebuia heterophylla rhizosphere microbial communities from the University of Puerto Rico - S2T1R1 | ecosystem: Host-associated > Plants > Roots > Rhizosphere ... | reverse complement strand
ACGTCGGGCATCGGCGGGCCCTCGCCGGCCCGCTGCTCGATCGGCTTCTCGTCGCGCGCCCGGTCGGCGAACTTCGGATAGTGCTCCAGGAAGACCAGGCGGACGGTGCCGACCGGGCCGTTGCGGTGCTTGGCGAGGATCAGCTCGGCTCCTCCGGGATCCTCCGAGTCCTCCTGGTTGTAGTACTCGTCGCGATAGAGGAAGCCGACGAGGTCGGCGTCCTGCTCGATCGCACCGGACTCGCGCAGGTCGGACAGGATGGGCCGCTTGTCGGGTCGCTGCTCCGGCGCGCGGGAGAGCTGCGAGATGCCGATGACCGGGACGTTGAGCTCGCGGGCGAGGATCTTGAGGCCACGGCTGAACTGGGCGACCTGCTCGACGCGGTTCGCGCGCGCGTCATCGCTTCGCATCAGCTGGAGGTAGTCGACGATGATCAGACCGAGACCGTCGTGGCCGCGGCCGCGCTCCTGCGCGTGCAGCCGCCGCGCCTTGGCGCGCAGCTCGAGCAGTCCCAGGTCGGAGGAGTCATCGATCCAGAGCGGCGCCGACTCGAGCTGGTTGCAGGCCTTGACCACCTTCGGCCAGTCCTTGCTGGCGACCTTGCCCTTGCGAAGCCGGTCGCTGGAGATCCTCGATTGCGAGCCGATGAAGCGGTGGGCGAGCTCCATCTCCGACATCTCGAGGGAGAAGAGCGCGACGGGCTTCTGGTGCTTCATCGCGACGTTCTGGGCGAAGTCGCAGACGAGGGTCGATTTCCCCATCGCCGGCCTTGCCGCGATGACCACCAGGTTGCCGGGCTGGAAGCCGCCCGTCTTGTCGTCGAGGTCGCGGAAGCCGGAGGGCGTGCCGGTGATCTCGGAGCTGCCGTTGGCGAGCGCCTCCAGCTTGTCGATCTCGTCGTGGAGGATGTCGCCGATCTCGCGGAAGTCGTCCGCCTGCTCCTGGTTCGCCACCTGGAAGAGCAGGCGCTCGGCGTTCTCGACCAGGGCCCGGGGCTCGCCGTCTCGCTCGATGATCGACTGCTGAATCTGCTTCGCCGTGAGGTCCAGGCGCCGCAGGAGCGAGTTCTGTTTGACGATCTGCGCGTAGTGCTTGGCGCTCCCGGGAGCCGGGACCTTGGCGGCCAGGCCGGCGACGACGTCGCGGCCGCCGATCTCCTCGAGCCGGCCGCGCTGCGCCAGCGCCTCGGATACGGTCAGGACGTCCACCGGGTCCGCGTTCTCGTGCAGGCCGATGATCGCCTCGTAGATCGTGCGGTGGCGGTCCCGGTAGAAGTCGTCGACTCGCAGGTGGACGTCGAGCAGGACCGGCTCGATCGTCGCCTCGGAGACCATCATCGCGCCCAGCACCGATTCCTCGGCCTCCAGGTTCTGTGGCGGGACGATGTTGGTCTTGCCGTTGGTTGCCATGACGTGTCGACGTACGAGATCCCTCCGGCCGCCCGGGCCGGACGCTGCCCCTCCTAAGGGCCTTACGGAGTGTGATCTCCCCTGAGGCGGAAGCCCTCCGCAGGGCGGGAACTGGAATGAATCACACCTGAGCTGACCCCGGGTACGGGGTTTGCCGCAGCTTCCCCGCCGAAGCTCTGATTTGCGAGCTTTTCGTCCGGCCCGGGCTCGACGGCCCTAGGCCTCGGGCGCCACGATCGTCTTCACCGACGCGGTGGCGCTGCCGCCGACCTCGACGTCCACCATGTAGGTGCCCGTCTCGCGGATCGGCTCATCGAGGCGGATCTTCTTGCGGTCGATTCTGATCCCCCGCGCGGCCTGGATCGCGTCCGCGATCTCGCTCGAGGTCACCGAGCCGAAGAGCTTGCCGTCCTCGCCGGCGCGGTGGTTGATCGTGAGCACGGTCTTGGAGAGCAGGGCCGAGGTCTCTCCCGCGCGCTCGGCGGCCTGCTTCTCGGCCTCCTCGGCGCGCTCGCGCTTGCGCTGTGCCTCCTCCAGCGCCCCCTTGGTGGCGGGCTGCGCCAGCTTGCGCGGCACGAGGTAGTTGCGCAGATAGCCGGGCGAGACGTCGACCGCCGTCCCGGCCTCGCCGAGCCCCTCCACGTCCTTGAGCAGAACCGCCTGGGCCATCGGCTCAGCGCTCGCCGACGTACGGCAGCAGGGCCAGCTCACGGGCGCGCTTCACCGCCAGGGCGAGCTGCTGCTGGTGCTTCCTGGAGAGGCCCGTGACGCGCCGGGAACGGGTCTTGCCGCGATCGGAGATGAACCGCCGAAGGAGGTTCAGGTCCTTGTAGTCGATCGCCTCGGCGTTGATCCGCGTGTACTTCCGCGGCCGCCCGCGATCGCTGAGACCGCGGCGCCTGCGTCCGCCGCCCGTCTGCGTCTGTCGCTGCTGTCGTGCCATGAGCGGCGCGAATGGTAGCGGTGGTCGGCTTAAATGCGCCCGATGCTCAACTTCGAGCTCTCCACCGAGACCGAGGGCACCAGCGCGCTGGTCACGATTCGAGGCGACCTCGACATCCAGGTCGTGGACCAGGTGACCGAGGCGCTGACGGAAATCGAGTCCGGCCGGCCCGAGTTGCTCGTCATCGACCTCAGCCGCCTGAGCTTCATGGACTCGAGCGGGATGGGAGCGGTGGCCGCGGCTCACGTCCGGGCTCTGGAGGCCGGCCGGAGGTTCGCTCTCGTGCGCCCGCCGGGGGGTGTGCGTCAGGCGTTCGACCGCACCCGGCTCGACGAGGTCATCACGATCACGGATGACCTCGCGAGTATTTACCCGTAGGACGGCTTCGCCATCAGATCGCTGCCACGAGCGGCCGCCCCACACAACCGCTCGGAGCTGCGCTCCTCGCTCGAAGTGGAGCGGCCTGGTGGCCGCTAGAACGGGATGTCGTCGTCCGAGCCGCCGCCGGAAGCGACGCCGGCGCCCTCGAAGTCCGAGGTGTCGGCCGGCACGTCCGACTGCGGCTGGAAGCCGTTGCCGCCACCTCCGCCCGGGTTGTCCGAGCGCGAGCCCAGGAACTGGACGCTGTTGGCGATGATCTCGACCGCCTGACGCTTGCTGCCGTCCTGAGCCTCCCATTCGCGCCAGTCGAGCCGGCCCTCGACCGCCACCGGGCGGCCCTTGGAGAGGTAGTTGGCGCAGTTCTCGCCCTGCGCGCCCCAGACGGTGACGTCGAAGTAGTTGGGCTTGTCCACCCACTCGCCGCTCTGACCGTCCTTGCGGCGGCTGTTGACGGCCACGCGAAGCTTGCAGACGGAGGTCCCGCCGGGGGTCGAGCGCAGCTCGGGGTCCCGGGTCAAATTCCCTGTGATCACGACCGTGTTGATGTTCGAAGCCGCCAAGTTGAAGCTCCCTTCCTTTCGATGCCGAACGTCGATACTAAGCAGCCGCTCGGCCGCACTCTCCCCCGGCCGGGGGGATAAAGCCGGAAAGTGGCCGGATTACTCGTCGCGATCGTCCCGGCGACCGCGACGTCCCTCGCGGTCGGGCCGGCCGTCGCCGACCTGCGCCGGGCGGTCGGAGGCGGGCGGGGGATTGCTCGGCGCATCGGGATCGACCTTGAAGATCCGGAAGCGGAGCACCCCGTCGGTGATCTTGAGGTTATGGTCGAGCCGTTCGAGCAGCTCCGGCTCGCCCTGGAAGCGGTAGTAGCGGTAGTCGGCCTCGTTCCGCTGCTTGATCTCGTAGGCCATCTTGCGCATCCCCCAGACGTCAGCGCGAGTGAGCGTGCCCGCGCCCTCGATCGCCTGGCGGACGTCGCCCGCGACCTTCTCGCGCGCGTCGTCGGCGGCCTCGGGATCGAGCATCAGTACGAGTTCGTAGCTCCGGTTCACAGCGACGGGACTATAGGGGGTCCCGGGTGCGGGGCGCCCGTGGGAGCAGGCGCCGGATTCGTGCTGGGGGAGAGGAGGCGTCGCCGCCGGCTCATCGGGGGGTGGCCCGAGTGCAGATCAGATGGCGCAGCGTCGCGCGCGCGGCCGCAATCGCCGCTGCCGCGTTTGCCGGGATCTTCTCCCTGCCGGCTCTTCTGGGCGGCGAGAGGCCGCCGCCCGTGCCGGCGGACGTCGGGCTGGCGCCACCTCGTGCGGAGCCCGTGCCCGCGGAGTCGACGCATCCAATCCCGGCACCGAAGGCGGGCTCCCGCGAACGCGGGAGGTTCCTCCGGCAGATCCGGAGGAACCTCCCGAGGCGCCGCTCGAGGGAGCGTCCGAGGGATGGCGGCCCGGCGCCGGCGCACCGGCGATCGGGCGCAATCCCGCGAGAGAGGCCCCCAGCCGCTCCGCCTCCTTCATCGCCGGCGCCCGCTCCGCCGGTCTATTCCTACGTCCCACCGCCCACACCCGGCGAGTTCCAGATCGAGCGCTAGCCCCTCTCACCCTCCAGATCGGGAGGTCTGAGCCGCCACCCGGTCTTCGGTTCGGCGCCCAGGTGCCGGTAGAAGTCGTCGGCGGCTGTGATGACGTCCATGCGCATTCCGCCCGCCTGCTGGAGCCCGTCGTGGAGCAGGCGCCGGGCGATGCCGCGCCCGCGCCACTCCTCGCCGACCAGCAGTGCCGAGAGGTGGGCCTGGATCTCGCCGTCGGACTGCAGCTGCACCAGGCCCGCGACGCGACCATCCTCGAGCGCCACGAGCGCGGTGGAGCCCGGCGCGGCGAGCGCCCGGTAGGTGCGCTCGGGGTCCTCGCTGTAGGTCTCCCACCCGGCAGCGTCGACCAGGGCGACGACGCCCTCGAGGTGCTCGCGCTCGAATACCTCGACGCGGGTTATCTGCCGACCTCGGCCGGCGAGCGCTTCGCCCGGATGTCGTCGAGCTGCTCGTCGACCCAGTCGCCCGGGTCACGCTCGGTGATGATCTCGACGAGCCGCTTGGCGCGCAGGGCCCGCTCCTCCGGCTCCATGGTCAGGGCGCGATAGATCGTGTCGGCCTGCTCCTGGATGTCGAAGGGGTTCACCGAGAGCGTGCAGTCCCCCAGCTCCTCGTGGGCCCCCGTGTTCTCCGAGAGCATCACGACACCGTCCCGCGTATTGACCGTCGGCGCCTCCTTGGCGACCAGGTTCATCCCGTCGAAGAGAGAGTTGACCATCAGCAGATCGAACTGCTTGTACCGCGCCACTGCCTCGTGGAAGTTCTCGTAGATGCGCAGGTCGATCGGCATCCAGTCCGTGGTCCCGTGCCGGTGGTTGACCACGGCCACCAGGGCCTCGATCCGCTCCAGGTACTCGGCGTACTCCGGCACGTCCTGACGCGACGGCTGCAGGTGGGCGATGAAGGTCACCTTCTCGCGGAATTCCGGGTGCTGCTCGAGGAAGACGTCGAAGGCCGTGAACCCCCGGAGCACGTTCTTGGAGAGGTCCGCGCGGTCGACCCGCAGGATCAGGTGGTCGCGGCGGCGGCGGAGCACCTCCTTCTCATAGAACTCCACGTCCGAGGACTGCGCCACGCGGTGGAGCCGTTGCGTGTCGATCGACAGGGGATAGGCCCGCACCCAGGTCTCGCGGCCCTCGTAGATCACCGCGTTTCGCTCGAAGTCGACCTCGAGCTCCATCAGCTCCCGGCAGCACTGGAGGAAGTTCCGGCAGTAGGCGGTGGTGTGGAAGCCGATGATGTCGTTGGCCAGCATGCTCTGGAAGATCTCCTCCCGCCAGCGGTTGGGCAGGATCCGCCAGGAGTCCGGCTGTGACCAGGGGATGTGGACGAAGTAGTGGAGGAAGGCGTCGGGCCGCGCCTCCCGGACCAGGCCTGGGCAGGTGTAGAGGTGGTAGTCGTGGAGCATCACCACCGGCTCCTCCTGGCCCTCGATCGAGCGGACGACGCAGTCGGCCATGTCGTCGTTGACGATCTTGTAGCCCTCCTCCCATGCGTCCACCTCGGCCTGACGGATGTCCGGTGCGTTGGAGAGGTCCCAGAGGTAGTGCTGGATGAACCACAGGATCGGGTTGGCGATCACGTTGTAGAAGCGGTCGTAGGCGGAAGGGTTCGACGCCACCAGCTGGACGTCGTACGAGATGCCGTCGACCTCGATCTCGGTCGGCCCGTCGCTCTCGTTCGCGACGACGACGTCCTCGTCCGTCATCGCCGAGGCGATCCAGAGAGCCTTGCGGTGGGAGACCAGGCCGGACAGTGCGGTTACGAGCCCGCCGCCGCCGCGGTTGACGACCCGCCGACCCGACTCGTCGCGGCCGAACTCGGCGGGGCCCCGGTTGGAGACGATCGTCAGAGGTTGCTCGCCCACGCACCGTTTGTACCAGGCTGAGCCGAGTACGCCCGGCGCTCAGGCGATCCGGTCGCCTGGAGCGACGTCATCGTCCGGACGCAGCAGGACGACCCCCTTGGCGTCGTCGAGCGCTCCCAGGACGAGCACCTCGGAGAGAAACGGGCCGATCCGCTTCGGTGGGAAGTTGACGACGCCGACCACCAGACGGCCTTCGAGTTGCTCCCGCGCGTAGTGGGCGATCTGGGCCGAGGAGCGCTTGCGCCCGATCTCAGGCCCGAAGTCGATCTCGAGCTTCAACGCGGGGACCCGCGCCTCGGGGAAGTCCTCGACGCCGACCACGCGGCCGACCCGCATGTCGACGGCCTCGAACTGCTCCCAGGTGATCTCTGCCACGGCGCCCGCCCGCCCCGTCAGTCGAGCGAGGCGAAGATGCGCATCCAGTCGAGCAGCAGCCTGGGAGAGAGGAACCGCTCCCGGGTGCGCTCCTTGCCGGCCCGCCCGAGGCGCCGGCCGAGCTCGGGGTCCTGGAAGATCTCGATGCAGCGCTCGGCGGCCTGGTCGGGTGACTCCACCAGGTAGCCGTCCTCGCCGTCGATGATCTGCAGGGGGATGCCGCCGACGTTGCCGGCAATCGTCGGCCGGCCCTTCCAGAGCGCCTCGGAGACCGTCAGCCCGAAGCCCTCGCGGATCGACTTCTGGACGACGATGTCGGCCTGGGACTGAAACGCGTTCACCTCGATCGCCCCGACGTTGTTCAGGTTGTTGAGGATCTTGATGTCGGGGTCCGAGCCCGCGTACTCGAACGTCCGGTGGAAGAACTCCCAGCCCTCCGGGTCGTCCGTGGCCATCGAACCGACCAGTGCCAGCTGCACCTCGGGCAGCGCCTTGGTCACCTCGCGGTAGGCGTCGATCACACCGATCGGGTCCTTCCACGGGTCGAAGCGGGAGACCTGGCACATCATCGGCCGATCGACGTCGATTCCGAACTGGTTGCAGACGAAGGCGGCGTCGTCGGGCGAGAGCGCCATGTTCTTCGGCGAGAGGGGATCGATCGCCGGCGGCACGATCCGGACCCCTCCGTGTCCGTCGAGCCCTTTCGGCACGTACTGCTCGAGGTGCCAGACCGTGATGTCGTACTCGGAGATCAGCGGGAGGAGCCGGGCGATCGGCTCGGGGTTCGGGTCCGAGAGGTCGATGTGGCAGCGCCAGATCCAGTCCTTGGCGTGATCGGTGGCGTTGTGGCGCATTCCGACCGGCTGCGGGTCGTGCACGATGATCACGTCCCACTCGCCCTCGAGGCTCTCGGCGTTCATCTTGTTGTAGTGGTCGAACAGCTCCCACTGGCTGGGAGTGAGCGTGTTCGGGTCGCCCTGCAGCGAGTTGTGGAGGAGCTTGGTGGCGTTGAAGAACTCCTCCCTGCCCATGATCACCTGCCAGGAGGCCTCGAGCCCGACGTCCCGCATCAGCGGCACGATCGTGTAGAGGATCTCGGAGACCCCGCCGCCGAAGGCGGTCGCGCTGACGTGGAGGACGCGCTTGCCCTTCAGGCCCTCGGCCAGGTCCCTGATCTCGTCGACGAGGCCGCGGCCGGCCAGGTGCGTGTAGTCGGCCAGCGACTTGTTGCCGAGCGCTACCTCTTGCAGCACGGCCCCCCCATGGGAAGTTGAGTTCGCAAGGGCGGAAACGTACCCCTCACGCCGAGACGCTGCGACGCAGCCGCTCGATGCCGGCGTCGATCTCCGCGCAGATCGCGGAGTGAAGCTCCCGGTTGGCGGCGGCGACGCACGACATCTGGAACTCGTGGTCGGAGCCCAGCAGGGGCCGTGAGGCGAGGGACTCGCCGTAGGCGTCCGTCACCACCGCCCCGCACTCCTCGAGGCAGATCGTCGCGGCGGCAAGGTCATAGGGCGAGTTGTTGAGCACCGCGCCGTCGCCGACCCGCTCGAACTCGGCGCGGACCTCGGGTACGTCGTCGATCATCCGGGGACCCGGCTCGACGTACGCGTCGAGCTGCCCGGTCGCGATGCGCGTCATGTCATAGGTGGCGGAGCCGAGGTCGAAGGTCCCCCCGCCGACCGAGGAGCCGTCGATCAGGTCGGAGATCACCTCGATCAGCGCCCGCGCCGGGCGGCCCCTGAAGCCGTAGGTCCAGAACATGCGCTCGAGCGAGCGATTGGCGGAGAGGTTCGCCTCCGGCTCGAGGCCCTGCCCGCGCTGGGCGACGAACCTGTGCCCGCTCTTCACCTCGAGCACGCAGCCGACCTGCACGTCCCCCATCGTCGGCTCCCCCTCGAGCGGCGCCGCGGCGACGGAGACACAGCACGACTCGAGCCCGGCCAACGCGGGCCGGGTGCCGTCGATCGGGTCCACGACTAGGACCCACTCGGCGCGGTCGCCCGCGGGCGAGACCATGCCGCGATCCTCGGAGAAGAACGAGACCTCCGGCGCGCGCTCGGACAGGAACGATTCCATCCGCGCCTCGGCGTGCTCGTCGATCTGGAAGGTGACGTCGCCGCCCTCCGCCTCGCCGGAGTGGGCGCGGGCGGCGTGCGCGCCGAGGTGGGGCAGGACCTCCTCTCGCAGGGTCGCCGCCAGGTCGACCACCAGATCTCGGATGGACTGCTTCGCCATATGGCGGGCACGCTACCTGCAGACTTCGCGGGTCAGGTCGAAGAAGGTCGGGTGCCTTACTGATTCACATCAGCAGGACGCGAGCCCAGCGTGACCTCGACGTCCTGCTTGTCGCCGTCACGCAGGATCTCGAGCGTCACCTTGTCGCCCGGCTTGTGGCGCGCCACCAGCTTCGAGAGGTCGTTGTTCTCGAGCACGGGCTGCCCGTCCACCGCGAGCACCACGTCACCGCCGGTCTTCACCTGCTGGAGCTGGAACGTGTCCTCGCCGGTCGAGCCCTTCAGGCCCGCATCGGCGGCGGGGCTGCCGTCGACGACGTCGGTGATCATGGCCCCGGAGTCGGTGTCGAGGCCGAGGTGGTCCGCGAGCTGCGGATACAGAGACTCGCTGGTGACGCCGAGATACGCGTACTGCACCTCGCCGTCGGCCTTGAGCTGGTCAAGCGAGTAGCGGACGGAAGTCACGGGGATCGCGAAGCCGACGCCGGAGTTGCTCCCCGAGCTGGACGCGATCTGCTCGTTGATCCCGATCACCTCGCCCTTTGCGTCGAGCAGAGGGCCACCCGAGTTTCCGGGGTTGATCGATGCGTCGGTCTGGATCGCGTTGTCGATGCCGAAGTTCGTCAGTCCCTCGACCGTCCGGTTGGTCGCCGAGATGACCCCGATCGAGAGCGACTGGTCCTCGCCGAAGGGGCTGCCGATCGCGGCGACCGGTTCGCCCACCGTGAAGTTCGAGCGGTCAGAGAGGTCGACCGGCTGCAGGTCGAGGTCGTCAGGGTCCACCTTGATCAGCGCCACGTCGGCGTCGGCGTCGAAGCCCTTGATCTCGGCCGGGACGCGGTTGCGGTCCCCGAACTCCACGAAGACCTGCTTGGCCTCGTGCGGCGTCCCGCCGCCGTTCAGGTGGCCGCCGCTGGTGACCACGTGGGCGTTGGTGACGATGTCGCCCTCCTTGTCCACCACGAAGCCGGAGCCCTGGCCGGCCGAGCCGCCACCTCCGAGGACGTCGCTGGTGCTGCCCTCGAAGACGGAGTCGATGGTCACCACGCCGGGCGAGACGTCCTTGTAGATCTGCGCCGGGTTGAAGCTGCCGTCGCTTGCCTGCACTACGACCTGCGTCTCGGTCTGAGGAGTCGAGGCGGCCGACGTGCTCGAGTCGTCCCCGCCGCCACCCCCGCACCCGGCGATCAGGGCGGCCGCCAATGCGATCGAGACCCAGCCGGAGAGGGCGCGCAGGCGCGTTGACCGGGGCCTCACGCGGCAACCCCGGCCGGCTCACGCTGTCGCCGCCGCCCGCCGGCGAGGGGAAGGCTGAGGGTGAAGGCGGTGTGCCCGCGGCGTGAGACCACGGCGATCTGCCCGCCCATGCGGTGGGCGAGCTCCTCGGCGATCGCCAGGCCCAGCCCGGACCCGGAGGCGGTGTCGCCGGTGTAGAAGCGATCGAAGACCTTCGGGATCGCGCGAGGGTCGATCCCCTTCTTCGCGTCGTCCCCGACGATCAATTCCGCCGCCGTCGTCCCGCGCACGGCGGTCACAGTTACGTTCGTCCCCTGCGGGGTGTGCGTAAGCGCATTGTCGACCAGGATACGAATGATTTGTGAGACTCGATTTAGGTCGGCGAGGGCGACCACGTGGCCACGGCCTCGAACCTGGAGCGAGGATTCGTGGCGGCGGGCCTTGGGCCGGAACTCGTCGGCGACGAGGCGCGCGGCATCCTTGAGGTCGACCTGCTCGCGCTTGATCTCCATGACGTCGGCATCCAGGCGGGAGAGGTCGAGCAGATCGATGGTCAGCTTCTGGAGCCGCTCGACCTGGGCCCTGATCTCCGAGACGAAGGCCTTGCGCTCGTTGGGAGTGAGGCTCTCCGTCTCGAGCAGCTCGAGGAACCCACCGAGGGAGAAGATCGGGGTGCGCAGCTCGTGTGACGCGTTGGCGATGAAATCCTTGCGGGAGCTGTCGAGCCGGGCGAGGCGACGCTGCATCTCGTTGAAGCTGCGCGCGAGCTGGCCGAGCTCATCCGAGGAGTCGACCGGGATCGGCTGGTCGAAGTGGCCCTCGGCGACGGCCTCGGCGGCGCGCCGCAGCCTCCGCAGCCGGCGGGAGACCGCCCCCGATGCCCAGAGGGCGATCAGCGAGGCGGCGACCAGCGCGATCAGCCCCGCGATCAGGATCTGGCGCCGGACCAGCGCGACGTCGTCGTTTACCTCCGCGAGCTGGGTCGAGAAGACCTCCACCCACCGGGTCTGATCGCCGAACCGGATCGGCACCGCGGAGGTCCCGACCCGCGTCCCCGCGACCCGCTCCACTCCGGTCGCGATCTGCCCGCCGGCAATCGCGGCCTCCGCGGTGAGGTAGCGGCCCTGGAGCGCAGTCGCCTCCGACTGCGAGTCGGCGATGACGAAGGTGGGCACCGGCCCGCCCGGCGCGTCGCGGACGGCGAGCAGGGTGACGCGGCTCTCGGTCGCCTGCGCCGTCGAGCGCACGAGCTCGGAGATCTGTGCCTGCGGCGCGCTCGTCTCGAGCGCGCGGGCGAGCCTGGGGGATTGCTCGCTGCCGACGCGCTCGAGCCGTCGCAGCTTCTCGGCCGTCAGGCTCGACTCGAGCTGCGGGACGACGTAGAGGTAGACGAACGCGATCGCCCCCGCCGTGATCAGGGTGATCAGGACGACGAGCCGGTTGCGGAGGGTGTTGAGGCGGAGCCAAGCCGGTCTCATCGTCCGCTCCGATGAGCGCTTGTCAGTCGCGGTCCGCTTCGCGGAAGCGGTAGCCGACGCCGCGCACCGTGAACAGGTACTCGGGGTTCTTCGCGTCGGTCTCCAGCTTCTCGCGCAGGTGCCTGATGTGGACGTCGACCGTTCGTGGGTCGCGATAGGTGGAGTCCCCCCAGATGTGCTCGAGCAGCATCTCGCGCGTGAAGACGCGCCCGGGGGCGGCCGCCATGGCCGCGAGGATCTCGAACTCGACGTAGGTCAGCTGCACCGGCTCGCCACCGAGTCGCACCGAGCGGCGCTCGAAGTCGATCTCGAGCTCGCCCGAGTGGATCGGCTCGTTGCCCGCGAGTGCCGGGCCCGCCATGTTGCCGCGCCGGAGTGCGGCCTTGACCCGGCTGCGGAACTCCCGGACCGAGAAGGGCTTGGTGATGTAGTCGTCCGCGCCCATCTCGAGTCCGGCGACCTTGTCGATCTCGTCCCCCTTTGCCGTCAGCATGATGATCGGCACCTGGCTGCGGGTACGAAGCCGCCTGCACACCTCTATCCCGTCGAGCTTCGGGAGCATGATGTCGAGGACCACCAGATCGAACCGCTCCTCACCGAAGCGATCGAGGGCCTCCTGCCCATCCATTGCTCCCACCACCTCATAACCTTCCTTGCGGAGCGGGTAGGTGAGAAGCGTCTGCACGGCCTGTTCATCGTCCACGAGCAGGATCCGCGCCTGTCCTCGCGCCATGCCTGAAGGTTAGAAGGCTCCCTGTGCCCGGCTGATGATCGACTTGCGCCTCTACAGATATGCGCTGCTCGCCGTACCCCTCGTTCTGGTGATCGCGGGGTTCTCGCTGCAGGATGTCCCGCGCAGCCTCTCCGCGGGCATCCCGCCGGACGCCTTTGACCCGGCGAGCGCCCTGCCGCTGGCGAAGGAGCTGGGCACCGATGCTCCCTATCCGGCCCCGGGCTCCGCGGCGGACGAGAAGCTCGCCGAGCAGGTCAGGAGCCATTTCACTGGGATCGAGGACGCCACGGTCTCCGAGCAGACCTTCGACGGCTCCTTCAAGGGTCATGACGTTCACCTCCGCAACCTGATCGCGACGCTGCCCGGCGAGTCCAACAGGCAGGTTGCCCTGATCGCGCCACGCGACGTCGCCGAGGGGAGCGGCGCGACCACCACGGCCGCCGCAACGGCCGCGCTCCTGCAGATCGCCGAGGCGTTCTCCGGCACCGCGCACCGCAAGACGCTGGTCTTCGTCTCCGTAGATGGATCGAGCATCGGCGCACTCGGAACCAGGCACTTCATCGACGGCTACAGCGACTCGTCCCTGCTGGACGCGGCGATCGTGATCAGCCAGCCCGCGCTGCCGGATCCCACAGCGCCGTTGGTCATCCCGTGGTCCACGGGGCCGCA
>Ga0081540_1003252_pt1 | contig 12918 bp, 14 predicted proteins | sample TabmetS2T1R1_FD_71024 | JGI IMG/M metagenome (GOLD analysis project Ga0081540, IMG submission 71024) | Tabebuia heterophylla rhizosphere microbial communities from the University of Puerto Rico - S2T1R1 | ecosystem: Host-associated > Plants > Roots > Rhizosphere ... | reverse complement strand
GGCCAGCCGCCTTCTATTAGGGATGCCCCCCGCCACTCGAACCTGGAGCTGGGACCTTGATTTCCGTACCCAGGTACGGGTTTACAGTCCGGAGTATGAGAGCGGGAGAGGTGGCGCGACGCGCGGGCGTCAGCGTCGAGACGCTGCGGTACTACGAGCGCCGCCGGCTGCTGCCCGAGCCGCCACGGTCGGTGGGTGGGCACCGCCGTTATGACGAAGATGCGGTGCGCTTTCTGCGGGCGATCAAGGACGCGCAAGCGATCGGCTTCACGCTGGCGGAGATCGAGGAATACCTCCGCGCGGTGAAGCGGGGGCGCGTGCCCGCTCCGGAAGCCATGCGGGTGCGGATGGCCGCGAAGATCGACGCGATCGACGCGCGCATCGCGGGGCTGAGGCGGATGCGCGATGAGCTCGCCCGGATCGTCGGGTGCGCGTGCGAGTCGCTCGACCACTGCACCTGCGGCGCCGCTTACCTCGCCCGGCGGGGGCGCGAGGCATCGGCGCATCCTTCGCCACTGCATGTGACCAACGGCGAGAGCGCCGGCAACACGCTACGGCAGACCTCGCTCGGCGGCGCGGTCCTGCCATGGCAGGACGTCTTGCACGAAGGACCAGTGCCAGCCGGACCCCGGCGGGAACTGCTGCGTGCCCGGGCCGCGTTCCTGTCCGCCTGCGGGTGGGGCAGCAAGCAGGCGATCTTGTCTTCGCTGCAGCGACGTGACAGGCAGCTCCTGCGGGCGCTGCAGGGGCGGCAACAGGTAGTCCTGTGGTTCGAGCACGACCTTTACGACCAACTCCAGCTCCTGGATGTGCTCGCGCTGGCGGGCACCACCACGGGCGCGCCCGAGCTGATCGTCGTCGGCGCGTTTCCCGGGAAGCCGTCGTTTCGCGGGCTCGGTGAACTGACCGCGGAGCAGCTTGAGACGCTGTGGCCCGCGCGCGTCGCCGCGACACCCGACACGATCGCCGCGGCAACCTCGGCCTGGGATGCGCTGCGCCGCCCCGAGCCGTCCGCGCTCGTGGCGCACACGACGGAAGGCGCTCCGCAACTCCCGTTCCTGGGCCCCGCACTGCGCCGGCTGCTCGAGGAACTCCCCGCGCCGCAGGATGGCCTGTCGGGGACCGAACGACGGGCGCTGCGGGCCGTCGCGGCGGGCGCGACGAGCCCGCTGGCGGTGTTTCTCGCCGCACAGGACCTTGAGGCCGCGCCGTTCCTCGGCGACGCCTGGCTGTACCGCACCCTCGCGACCCTCGGCGAGGGCGAAGCTCGCCTCGTCGAGACGCAGGCCGGCGAGCCCATCCCGCCCTCCCCGCCGCTGGGCGACGCTCACGCGTTCGCGGCCCTGTCACTCAGGCTGACGCGCACCGGCGAGCGGGTGCTGAAGCAGGATGCGGACCGCGTGAAGCTGCTGAACGTCGACCGCTGGGTCGGCGGAACGCACATCACCGCGGGCACTGTGTGGCGATGGGACCCAGCGGCACGGCAGCTCATCGGGCCCTCGTGAGACGGACGCCGGCGCTCAGCGGGCCGCGCTGGCCGTGCCATATGCGATAGGACTATGGCATGGAGACGTGGGACGCCATCCGGGCGCGCCGCAACGTGCGCCAATACACCGACCAGCCGATAGCCCGGGACGATCTCGAGCGCATCTGTGAGGCGGGCCGGCGGGCACCGTCGGCGGGAAACTGGCAGCCGTGGAACTTCGTGGTGGTCACCGGCCGCGGGCAACTGGCCGAGCTGGCGAAGGCCTGGGATCGCGGCGGCAGGCACATCGCCGGCTCGGCGGCGACGATCGCGCTGGTGGCCAGCGAGCCAGAAGATGAGCGACGGCGCGGCCTTCTGATGTACGACCTCGGCCAGGCGACCGCGATCATGATGGTGGCCGCGGCCGACCTGGGCATCGGCTCCGGTCATTCGTCAGTGGGCGACCAGGAGCAGGCGCGGCGGGTGCTGGGATTCCCGGACGGCTATCTCGCCTTCTACCTGATCGGCCTCGGTTACCCGGCCGACCGGCCGCTGCGCCCGCTCACCAGGCCCAACCGCCGGCCCTTCGACGAGGTCGTGCACTGGAACCGCTGGTAGCGGTTGCGAACAGGCGCCGGGCCGGCCGGTTGCCGACAGCCGCCGCGCGCTAGACGAGGTCCGCCTGCAGCGCCAGGCGGGTCAGGTCGGCGCGGCGCCGGCTTCCGGTCTTGGCGCGGACCCGGTCGAGGCGGGAGCGGACGGTGCGGGCGCTGACGGAGAGCTGGTCGGCGATCTGGGCGTTGGTGCGGCCCTGCGCGACCAGCGTGACCAGTTCCCGTTCCCCGGTGGTGAGGCGCGGCAGGTCCGGCGCGATGGCCGACTCGTCAGGCTTTTCGGTGACGAGCAGCACGACGTACTCGGTGGCGGCTGCCGCCGTCATCGCGGCGCCGCGCTCTTCCGCCGCCCGGGCAGCGGTCGGCCCGAGCGCCTCCCGGGCCTTGTGCAAAGGCTCCCGGAACTCTTCCTCGCCTGCCCGGTCATCGACGTGGCTCTCGCCTTGTATCCAGGTGGCCCGCCTGACGGCGGCGTAGGCCGCCCACGTCGTGATGGTTTCTCGCCAGCGCCGCGTCGCGGCGCACAGCTCGATGCACAGTTCGAGGCAGTTGATCAGGAGCAGGCTGGCGCCGGTCTGTCCGAACAGCTCGATGATTTCCCGCACATGCGCGGCGGCCTCGGGCGGCCGGCCCGCGTAGAGGTCCAGTAGCGCCATCGTGAGCAGGCATTCACCCTCGTCGTAGAGGGCCCCCGCCTGGCGGGCGAGGGCCAGGGCGTCCGCACAGTACCGCTGGGCTTCGGCGGCCTCACCGGTCTCGCCCAGGAATCTCGCCAGGGCGATGGTGCAGTGCCGGGCGATCCACCCGGGCATGGCCGCCTGGTCGATCCGCTGTGCCTGGCGCATCCACGCTTCGGCGTCCCGAAGGTCGCCCACGTATCCGGCCGCGGTCGCGAGCCAGTACAGCGCGTACGCCTCGCCTGCCGGGTCGCCCAGTTCGCGGGCCAGCGCCAGAGCCTGCCGGCCTTCCTCGGCCGCCTCGGGAACGCGGCCCAGGTTCGCGAGGGCTCCGGCGCGCCATGCCAGCGCGCGGGCCAGCAGCGGCGCGGGCGCGCGTTCCGCGAAAGCGTCGCGGACCAGGGTGAGGTGGCCGAAGCTGGTGGTCACATTGGCGGCTGCGGTCAGCAGGCCCAGCCAGAACTGCGCGGTGCACCACTCCGGGCAGTCTTCGCCGGCGTGCCCGGCGGCCTCGGCGAGCAACTGGTAACCGGTGGCCCAGCGGCCGCGCAGGAGCCACCATGTCGCCAGCGCGATCGCCAGCCTCAGCGCCGCGTCCGGGTCGTGCTCCTGCGCCCAGCCCAGCGCCTGGTGCACGGTGGCGTCCTCGGCGTCCAGCCATCGGGCGGCGGCCAGTTCCCCGTCCCTGGTTTGCAGGCCGGCCGCGGCCTGCTCGGCCACGTCCAGTGCATGCTGGGTGAGCGCGGCGGCCGCGTCGGGCCGCTCTCCCGCTTCGGCGAGCCGGCTGGTCCCGTAGGCGCGCAAGGTCTCAAGCATCAGGTACCGGGGCCGCCCGTCCGGGCCGGCGCGGGGCGGCACAATCAGTGAACAGTCGACCAGGTGCAGCACCGCCGACCCGGCGCCGGCCCCGGCGACCACCTCGGCGGCCTCGAGCGTGAACGGGCCCGGGAAGACCGAAACCCGGCGGAACACCCGCCGCTCCTCCTCGCTGAGCAGCTGATAACTCCACTCCACCGTCGCCGCCAGCGACCGGTGCCTGGCCGGTGCCTGCCGGTTCGCGCCGGCCAGCAGGTTGAACTGGTCGTCCAGCCGGTCCAGCAACGGGCCTACGCCCAGCGCTTCCACCCGCGCCGCGGCCAGCTCGATCGCCAGCGGCATCCCGTCGAGGCGCGATACCAGCCGGGCAACCGCCGAGCCGATTTCGCCGTTCATGGTGAAATCCGGGTCCGCCTGGCGGGCCCGGTCGGCGAACAAGGCAACCGCCGCCGACCCGTTGGCTCCCGCGTGCTGCCCCGGTTCCGGCAGGCGCAGCGATGGCAGCCGGTAGCGGGCCTCTCCGGTCACCCCTGCCGGTTCGCGGCTGGTCGCCAATATCCGGACATCATCGGCGGCGGGCAGCAGCGTTGCGCACAATCGCGCCACCGCGTCGATCAGGTGCTCGCAGTTGTCGAGCACCAGCAGCGCCTGGCGGGCGGCCAGTACCTCGGCAAGCGTCTCGATCACCGGCCCGCTGCCGTTGTACTGGAGTCCGAGCGCCGTTGCCACCGCGGCCGGCACCAGGTCCGGATCTGCCACCCCGGCCAGCTCGGTCAGCCACACCCCGTCGGCGAACCGGCCGGCCACGCGCCGGGCCACCTCGCCGGCCAGCCGGGTCTTTCCCATACCGCCCGGCCCGGTCACCGTCACCATCCGGTATCGGGCCAGCAGATCCGCGACCTTGCCCAGCTCAACGGACCGGCCCACGAAGCTGGTCAGCGGGGCCGGGAAGCCGTGCACGCCACTGGTCACGCCCACCGTGGCGACCGGCGGGCCCAGGCTCTTGAGCGGCGGGAACTGCTCCTGCAGGCCGGCGGCAACCAGCTGGTAGACGCGCTCCGGCGCCCGGATGTCCTTCAGCCGGTGAAAGCCCAGGTCACGGATTGACACGCCGGCCGGAAGCCGCGATGCCACCAGCAGCCGCGTCGCGTTCGACAGCACCACCTGGCCACCGTGGGCCGTCGCCGCGATCCGCGCCGCGCGGTGCACATCCAGCCCGACGTACCCGTCCTCGTGGGGGGCCGGCTCCCCCGAATGCAGCCCCATTCGCACCCGTACCGCGACCCCGCCCGGCCACTCGTGCGCGGCGAGCGCGCGCTGCGCCGCCACGGAGCAACCGACCGCGTCCAGCGCCGAGCCGAACACGACGAAAAAGCTGTCCCCCTCGGTTCCCATCTCCTGGCCGCCGAACGAGGAAAACGCGGCGCGCAGCAGCGCGCGCTGTGCCGACAGCGCCTCGCCGTACCGGTCGCCAAGATCATTCAGCAGCGCCGTCGAGCCCTCGATGTCGCTGAACAACATCGTGATGGTCCCCGTCGGCAACTCCCCCACCCCCCGATTATCGGCCCAGCATGACCCGCGCGTGTCCGGTCAGCCGATCCGCCGGATGGCGTCGAGCATCAGGTCCCAGAAGCCGTCGAAGTCGAGCCTTGTCGCCACGAGCGCGTTGGGCTCGCGGCCGAACCGGTTCTCGAAGTCGACGGAGGTCATGCCGCTTGTGGTGGCCCCGTGCGTCTCGACGGTGACGTGGGTGGCGACGCACTCGACCAGCGAGGGGTCGATGATGCGGGCGACGGCGCACGGGTCGTGGATGGGCGGGGAGTCGAAGCCGGACATCGCCTTGTAGGTGCCCGCGAAGAAGCGCATGAGCTCGACCGTGGTGGCGGCGAGCGGCGTCCCCAGCGCGCCGATCCGCTCGATGATCTCCGGCGTGGCCAGCGCCTGATGGGTCAGATCAAGACCGATCATCGTGATCGGCCAGCCCGCGCCGAAAACGATCGCCGCTGCCTCGGGGTCCACGAAGATGTTGAACTCGGCGGCGGGCGTCGCGTTGCCTCGCGTGTGGGCACCGCCCATGAGCACGACCTCTCGGACGGCCGTGGCGAGCCGCGGCTGCTTGCGCAGGGCGATCGCGATGTTCGTCAGCGGGCCGATAGGTACCAGCGTGATCTCGCCCGGTGACCCCATCACGAGGTCGATGATCAGGTCGACCGCGTGGGCGTCGGCGAGGGGCGTCGCAGGATCCGCGAAACGCGGGCCGTCGAGTCCCGACTCGCCGTGGGTCTCGGGGGCTGTGACCAGCGGCCGCAGCAGCGGTCGGTCGCAGCCGGCCGCCACGGGCACCCCGGTGACGTTGGCGACGCTGCACACGCGGCGGGCGTTCAGGGTCGTCTTCTCGAGCGTCTGGTTTCCCGCGACCGTCGTGATCGCGCAGAGCTCGATTTCGGGGTTCCCGTGAGCCAGCAGGATCGCCATCGCGTCGTCGTGACCGGGGTCGCAGTCAATGATGATCTTGCGTGGCATCCGCGGCTCCTCGCTGCGTCGAATACGGGGCCGAACGGGCCAGGTCTTGGCGCTACTGGCCGAGGCGCCCGTCGATGCGCTCGCGGAGCAGGTCGGCGTGCCCGTTGTGGCGGGCGTACTCCTCGATCATGTGCACGAGCAGCTCGCGCAGCGAGATCGGCTCGCCCTCGGAGTCGTAGCCGGGGAAGCCGAGGTCGTGGTCGTGGGTGAACTGCTCGGCGAAGGCGATCTCCTCGCGCCAGGCCGCCCACGCCTCCTCGGCCACGGCCGGGTCGGCGACCGCCCCGTTGAAGTCACCGTCGGGATCGGCCTCGGTCTGGTAGCGCTTCGGCGCGTCAAGCCCGGCGAACCGGCGGCGGAACCAGGCGCGTTCCACCTCGGCCATGTGCCTGACCAGGCCGAGCAGTGACATCGTGGACGGTTCCACGGCGCGGCGGGCCAGTTGCTCTGCGTCGAGCCCGTCGCACTTCAGCCCCAGCGTCAGCCGCTGGCCGCGCAGGAACTCGTTCAGCGTCGTCCGCTCGTCGCCCAGCCGCGGGCCGCCTTCGCGCGGGTCGGAGCCGGGATCGAGGAACAGGTCAGCCCGATGTTGTGGGGTAGTCACGCCGACCGAGACTACTCCTGGAGAGCCCGCCCGCTGGCGCAGGGCTTGGCCAGGCGGACCACGTGCGGGTGGACGACCAAGAAGATGGGCTGAGAGTTCGGCTCGGTCATCGCAGGACCTCCGGATCGGCGTACGGAGGGGCGGCTTTAATTGGCGATATCGACCTTCGCGACGATCCGCGTCGGGGTAACCCGCACGACGAGCTCGGGCGGCACCCCGTTGCGGCGGCCGTACTCCTCCGCGCGATCGGCGCCCATGTACCGCCCCCCGATGCGGGTCGCCCACCGCACCAGCTCACCGGCGTCGGCAGACGTTGCGGCGATCCCGGCAATGGTCACGAAGCTGAACGGCGGGCGCTCGTCATCCCAGCACAGCGACACCCTCGGATCACGCAGGATGGCCTTGCCCTTGATGGTGTCCGCCGATGTCGTGAAGACGATCTGGTCGCCGTCGAGATCAGCCCACACCGGAGCCACATGGGGCGAGCCGTCCGCGCGCACTACCGCCAGCTTGGCCGTACGGGCCGGCGACGCCAAGATGAATTCTCGCCACCACCCGGGGGGCCCATCGGTGTAGCCCACGAGCACACCAGTCTACAGAGCCCCGGCACCCCGGTGGCGTGAGGCCGCCGCCACCGGAAACCGGGACATGGCGCCCAAGGCGGATTATTCTGGCAGCCGACCTGGCGGTGGGGCCGTGAGGGCGCCGGGCCGACCGACGTGGGGGGAGCATGGGTTTTGCAACGGTGATCACGTGGTTCGCCACCGTCCTCATGGGGCTCTTCATGCTGGCGGTGTGGCTCATCGAGAACGATGTCACCAGCCGGGGTGTCGCGCCCAGCAGGCTGCCCGTCCCGGTCATCTTCACCCATCTGGGCCTGGCGGCGACGGGACTGTCGGTGTGGGTGGCCTTCCTGATCTTCAACCGCGGCATGCTCGCCTGGACGGCGGTCGGCATACTGGTGGCCATCGCGTCGCTCGGCGCCACGATGTTCATGCGGTGGATTCCCGTGTACCGGGGCTCTACCCCGTCGGCCGGGACGCCGCAGCCCTCCGGCGGTACCATCGTCGCCGTCCCCGCGGAGGGCAACTTCCCGGTTGCGGTTGTCACCCTCCACGGGCTGCTCGCCGTCACGACCCTGGTCCTGGCCCTCCTCACCGCCCTGCGTACGGGCGCACCCTGACCAGGGCGCGCGCCGCGCGGCGGCTGTGCCTGGCACGGCTCGCGCGGCGCCGTGTTTCTTCCTCGTCGGCCAGCTCGTCCTCGTCGGTCTCCAGGAATATCTTCACGAACGTCGGGTGCATGGTCTCCTCCTCGGGCCGACCGGATCGAGCGGTCCTACTATGTGGAGCTCGCCACGGAGGCGGAAATACGCGCTCAAGGCTGAGACCATGGACCGGCCCGGTATTCATCGGACAGGTCCAGGTGATGGGCCTGAACGTAGCTGCCGGTCACTGGGTCACACCTCGGCGGCGGAGGCCCCCGGCGACTCGGTCGTGTTCGTGAACGAGTGGTGCTCATGGGTGACGGTCCACCGGCCGCCGTCCTTGCGCAGGCCGATGGTGAGCCGCAGCCGCTGCTCCGGCTCGCGCTCGAGCTGCCCGGGCGTGCCGCACCGCAGCAGCGCGAACGCGAACCCGACGTCCGTGCCCGCCGTGACGTCCAGCGACTCGATCTCGAACACCGCGCCGGACGCCTGCCATTCGAAGAATCCCGGCCACGTCTTCCGGTAGGCGTCGATGCCGCGGACGCCCTGCTCGGGCGGCGGGACGTCGAACATGACGATGTCGGGAGCGTGGTCGGCGAGCACGGTGGGCAGGTCTCCGCCGTGGACGGCCGTGGCCCAGCGCTCGATCAGGTCGCGGATCTGCTGTTCTCCGGTCATGCCGGTTTCCTCCTCGCGGATCGGGTTCTCACTGCTGGAACCCGCGCCGGCGCATGAACTCATCGCGACCCTGCAAGATGGACGCGTGACCGCGCCCGCCGGACTGCTCGACGCCGCCCGCTCCGGCGACGCCGGCGCCTTCGACGAGCTGGTGGCGCCGTACCGCGCCGAGCTGCGGGCGTACTGCTACCGGATGCTCGGCTCGCTGCACGACGCCGAGGACGCGGTGCAGGAGTCGCTCGTGCGCGCGTGGCGCAGCGTCGGCAGCCTCGACGAGCGCGGTTTCGTCCGCGCGTGGCTCTACAAGATCGCGACCAACCGGTGCCTCACCGCGATCGGCCAGCGCGCCCGGCGCGAACTGCCCGTCGACGTCACGCCCGGCTCCCCCGCGGCCGAGATCAGCTGGCTCGAGCCCTACCCCGACGACTCGCCCGAGGCGCAGTACCTCGCGCGCGAGAGCGTCGAGCTCGCGTTCGTCGCTGCGCTGCAGCACCTGTCCGCGGTGCAGCGCGCGGCGCTGATCCTGCGGGAGGTGCTCGGTTTCTCCGCGGCCGAGGTGGCCGCGCAGCTCGGCACGTCCACCGCCGCGGTCAACAGCGCGCTGCAAAGGGCGCGCAAGGCGATCGGCTCGGCCGCGCCGACCCAGCAGGCGGTGCTGCGCGACCTCGGTGACGCGGCCGTCGCTGACATCGTCACGCGCTGGGCCGGCGCCTGGCACGCCGGCGACGTCGACGGGATCGTCGCGATGCTCGCGGACGACGCGCGGTACTCGATGCCGCCGCTGCCCCGCTGGTACCGCGGCAGGGACGAGATCCGCGCGTTCCTGCTGGCCGGCCCGCTGCGATCGCGCTGGCGGTTCCTGCCCACCACGGCCAACGGCCAGCTCGCGTTCGGAACCTACCTATGGGACGGCACAACGGGGGCCTACGTCCCCGGCGGCCTGGACGTCCTGACGCTGCGGGACGGGCGAGTCGCCGAGATCACGGCCTTCCTCACCGCCGACCTCACCCGCTTCGGGTTGCCGGCGCGCATCCGCCCGTAGCGGGCCAAGCCGGTTAGAACTCGATGCGTGAGCCCATGATGACGGTGCGTTCGCGCGGGAGCTGGAAGTAGTCCGCGGCGTCGGCGGTGATCCGTGACGTCGCGAGGAAGAGGCGTTTGCGCCACCGGCTCATGCCGGGCGTGTTGCCCGGCCGTAGCTCGATGCGCGAGAGGAAGTAGGACACCTTGTCGTCATCCAGAGGGCTTTCGATCTCGGCCTTGCCGATCAGTGGCAGGAGGTCGGGGACGTTTGCATGGTCCATGTACCCGAAGAACGCGGTCACGTGGATGATCCGGTCGTCTTTGTAGCCGAGGTCGTCGACGGCGAGCCGCCGGGCGGGCGGGACGTGGGGTACGGGCCTGGTCTCGATCGCGAGGATGAGGACGTGCTCGTGGAGGACCTGGTTGTGCTCGACGTTCTCGCGCAGCGCCAGCGGGGCCGTGTCCTTGCCGCGGTTGAGGAAGACGGCGGTGCTGGGCACCCGCGGCAGCGGCGGCCTCATCGCGTGAAGCTGGTCGACGAACGCCGGCAGCGGCCCCTCGTCGCGCTGGCGCGCAGCGGTGACCAGTTCCCGGCCGCGCTGCCAGGTGGTGAGGATGGTGAACGCCGCGAGGGCGATGAGCAGGGGAAGCCACGCTCCGTGCACGAGCTTGGTCAGGTTGGCGGCGAAGAACAGAAGGTCCACGGCGAGCAGGAAGCCGCCCCCGCCCACGACGAGCCACCACGGCCTGCCCCATTGATACCGGGCGATGTACAGGAAAAGCAGGGTGGTGATCGTGATCGTGCCGGTCACCGCCATGCCGAACGCGTAGGCCAGCGCGGCCGAGGTCCTGAACGTGACCACGAGCGTGAGGACGGAGACCAGCAGGACCCAGTTGATGAACGGGACGTAGATCTGGCCGATCCTTTCCTCCGAGGTGTACGCGATGCGCAACCGCGGAAGGTAACCGAGCCGGGCCGCCTGCTGCGCGACCGAGAACGCGCCCGTGATGACCGCCTGCGAGGCGATGACGGTCGCGGCGGCGGCGAGGAAAACCATCGGCAGCCGCGCCCACCCCGGGACCAGCAGGAAGAAGGGGCTGCTGATGCTGCTCGGGTGGTCCAGGATCAGGGCGCCCTGCCCCATGTAGCTGAGGATGCAGGCGGGGAAGACCAGGATCAGCCAGACCCGCGTTATCGGTGCCCGGCCGAAGTGCCCCATGTCCGCGTACAGCGCCTCGGCTCCGGTGACGGCGAGAACGACACCCGCCAGCGAGAAGAACGCGACGTGGAAGTGCCCGAACAGGAAGCCGAGTGCGTAGCTGGGCAGCAGCGCCTTGAGGATATCCGGGCGGGCGGCGATACCGCTCACGCCGATCACGCCGATCACGGCGAACCAGGTGGCCATGACCGGCCCGAACAGGCGCCCCACCGCGCCAGTGCCACGCCGCTGAACAAGAAACAAGCCGACAATGATCACGGCTGTGATCGGAACGACCAGGTCGGCCACTGCTGGCGCGGCGACCTTGACGCCTTCGATCGCGGAGAGGACCGAGATCGCCGGGGTGATCACGCTGTCGCCGAAGAACAGCGAAGCGCCGAAGATCCCGAGCGCCGCGAGCACCACCGTCGTCCGGCGCCCGCCCGGAATCCCGCGTCGCCGGATCAACGTGATCAGCGCCATGATCCCGCCCTCGCCGTCGTTGTCGGCGCGCATCACCAGCAAGACGTACGTGACGGTGACGATGAGCGTCACCGACCAGAAGATCAGCGAGACGACCCCGAAGATGTTCTCCTCGGACACCTTGACCGGGTGAGGGTCGTGTGGATTGAAGACCGTCTGGACGGTGTACAGCGGGCTCGTGCCGATGTCCCCGAAGACAACCCCGAGAGCACCAACCGCAAGAGCCGCCTGACCCGTAGCGCGCTGGTTCACGCTCCCCAGTATTTCGCCGCCCAGCCCCGCACCAAGCCGGCACAGGCGTACCCCCGACCTGCTCTGCCGGCCGGATCCCGCCGCTGGGCTGACCGGGCCCTACTACTCGCGAACCTGCATGAGCCGGATGTTGTTGCCGGACGGGTCGCGGAAGGCTGAGTCAATCCCGTAAGGGCGCTCCTCGGGCTGCTCGACGAACTCCACGCCACGCCCCTTGAGCTCCTCGTACTCGGCCTGGACGTCGTCGGTCGTCAGGAAGATGGTGCCGGCGAAGCCCTTCCCCATCAGGTCGCGGACCTGTTCGGCCGTGCCCGCGTCCATCACGGGAGGACCGGGGATGGCCATCAGCGCGATCGCGACCTCGGGCTGCCCGGCCGGCCCGACGGTAAGCCAACGGAAGTTGCCCAGCTCGGCGACGGTCACATCGGCACGCACTTCCATGCCGAGCTTCTTGGCGTAGAACGCGAGCGCCTCGTCCTGGTCGTGCACCCACAGCTGCGTGGTGGCGATCCGTATCATCGAAGTCCTCCCGGATCAGTCGGTACGATCGTCGGCCACGCTAGTCAGACAGCCCCGGCGCTGTCTTCTCGAAACGTGCGGCGTTGCGGACGCCCATAGACGCGCAGCACGCAGGCCGGGACCCGCGCATGGCGGGACGCAGGCGGGAACGCCGCGCGGTAGCCGGTCGGCGAGCGGCCATAGGTGCGCGTGAAGCTGGTGGTGAACGATCCCACGCTCTGCAGGCCCACCGCGAAGCAGATGTCGGCAACGGAATGGTCGGTGGTCCGCAGCAGCGCGGCAGCGCGTTCCAGGCGCCGGGTCAGCAGGTACCCGTGCGGCGACTCGCCGAACGCGCGGCGGAACTCGCGGCTGAAGTGAGCGCGTGACAGGCCGGCGGCGCGGGCGAGGTCATCCACGCCCAGCGGCTCAAAGTACCGGGCGTCGGCCTGGTCCTTGGCGCGCAGGAGGTGGCGGGTAGGCGGCACCGAAGCCATGCCTGCCAGTATCTCGCCCCGGCGAGCCCGGGCAGCACTCTAGCCGGTCACGAATCCCGGCCCGGCGGATGGAAGCCCTGGCCGGGCCGCCGCGTTACAGTCGCTGGTGTGGTTGCATTTCTCCGCGGCGGCCGGTGCTGCCCGCCCGGTGCCGCCGCGGAGTACGTTAACGGTCGGAGGTGAGGTTGACAGTGGCGCTGCCGTACGATTCCGCGGCGAAGTTCGCCGACTACGCCCACCCGGAGATGATCGTCAGTACCGAGTGGGTCGCCGAGCATCTTGATGATCCTGGCCTGGTGGTGGCCGAGTCCGACGAGGACGTGCTGCTGTACGACACCGGCCACATCCCCGGCGCGGTCAAGCTTGACTGGCACACCGAGCT
>Ga0081540_1003251_pt1 | contig 12918 bp, 9 predicted proteins | sample TabmetS2T1R1_FD_71024 | JGI IMG/M metagenome (GOLD analysis project Ga0081540, IMG submission 71024) | Tabebuia heterophylla rhizosphere microbial communities from the University of Puerto Rico - S2T1R1 | ecosystem: Host-associated > Plants > Roots > Rhizosphere ... | reverse complement strand
CCTGTGCCGACTCGTCGAGCCCGCGCGGGATCGAGTCGAAGTAGCCGACCAGCATCCAGATGGAGAACGGCAGCGAGAACGTCAGGTACGTGATGATGAGGCCGGTGCGGCTGGTGTAGAGCGGGATCCCGGTCGCGTTGCCGATGTTGACGTAGATGATGAACAGCGGCAGCAGGAACAGGATGCCCGGGAACATCTGCGTGGACAGCACCGTGATGGTGAACAGCCGCCGACCGGCGAACCGGTACCGGCTGACCGCGTACGCCGCGAAGATGGCCACCGCGACCGAGAAGATCATGGCGATGCCCGAGCTGATGACGCTGTTGATGAAGTAGTGCGCCAGCGGGACGGTCTGCCAGATGTCGACGAACGGCCGCAGGGTGAAGCGCGACGGGAGCCAGTGGAAGGTGGACTGCACGTCGACCAGGGGCTTCACGGAGGAGCTGATCATCACGTAGATCGGCGCGAGCGTGAACAGGCCGAGCAGGGTCAGGATGACGGCGCGGACGACCTTCAGCCAGCGGGGCTCATGCATCGTCGCTCCTCCGGGAGGTGACGGCCAGGTAGATCACGGTGAGGACGAGCAGGAACAGCAGCAGCAGCACGCTCATCGCCGAGCCGAGCCCGAAGTTCCAGGTGATGAAGGAACTCTGGTAGATGTGCACCGAGATGAGGTCGGCCGGGTGCGGCGCGGACTTCCCGAACAGCACGTAGGGCGTGCTGAAGTCGTTGAAGGTCCACAGCACCAGGACGAGGATCAGCACCTTGTTGACCGGGCGCAGCATCGGCAGCGTGATGGTGCGCACCTGCCGCATGAAGCCGGCGCCGTCGATCGCGGCCGCCTCGTAGAGGTCGTCCGGGATGGTCTGCAGGCCGGCGGTGATGCACAGCAGGGCGAACGGCCAGGTGCGCCACACCGAGACGAGTACCAGCGAGGTGAAGCTGTTGCCGCCGATGAGCCAGAACGGGCGGTGGTCCACCAGGTGCAGGTCGTCGACGATGATGTGGTTGAACAGGCCGTTGTCGCGCTGCAGCACGAAGCTCCAGGTGATGACCGCGGCGTAGGCGGGCAGCGCGTACGGGGTGAGGAACAGTGTGCGGATGACGCCGCGACCCCTGAACGGGCGCTGCAGCAGGACCGCCGCCGTGGTACCGAGCAGCCAGGACAGCCCGACTGACAGGACGGTGTACTCCGTGGTTACCAGGATCGAGTGGATGAGGTCGGAGCCGACCGGTCCGTGGATGTTGAGGACCACCCGGTAGTTGCCGAAGCCCTTCCACGGCGCGGCCGACCAGTTGCGGATGTAGAACTGCGTGAGTCCCTTGAAGCTCATCCACACGCCGACGAACATCGGGATGAGGTGCACCAGGAGTTCCATGACGAGCGCCGGCAGGAGCATCAGGTAGGGAACGAGCTTGGACCTCGGACCGCGCCCGCGGCGGCGGGGCGGGCGGATCGCCGGTGCGGTGCGGGCCCCGCCGAGCGGAGCCGAGGTGGTGGCCGTGGTAGCCATGTGAATTACTCCTCGCCGAGCGCTGCGTCCCAGGAAGGGGCGGTTTCCCCAGGAGTACCGGTCAGGCACCGGGCCGCGGAGGTTGCCCACCGCGGCCCGGCTCCCGGCGGCTGTCTCAGCCTCCGGCCTTGACCTGATCGTTGGCCGCGGACAACTTGGCCTTGATGTCGGCGGCGCTCGGCGTCTTACCGCTGGCGACGTCGGCAAAGAGGTTCTTCATGACGGTCCCGATGAGGGTCTCCATCTGGCTCTCCTCCGGCACCGCGGGCAGCGGGGCGGCGGTCGTGTTGAGCACGTTCTGGAAGGTCTTCACCTCGTCGGTCTGGAACGCCGGGTCGCTGTAGGCGGTCTTGACCGTCGGCATCGAGCCGTAGGTCTTGTTCAGCACCGACTGCTCCGCGTCGCTCGTCATGAACTTGACGAACTTCAGCGCCGCGTCCTTGTGCTTGGTGTTCTGGAACACCGCCAGGTTGATGCCGGCCACCATGCTGTTGATGTGCTTGCCACCGGACGGCGCCGGGTCCTCGAAGGGCACCGGGGCCACGCCGTAGTCGTCCGGGTTCATGCCGTGCGACTTGAGCGTGCTGTCCGCGGCCTGCCACAGCAGCATGCCCGCCTTGCCGGTCGCGAAGTCGGTCACCGACTGGTTGTTGGCGTACTCGGCGTCGCTCGGGTTAACGATCTTGTCGACGGCCATGAAGTCGATGTACCGCTTGATGGCGGCTACCTCACCGTCGCTGGCGAAGTTCGGCTTGCCCGAGCTGTCGAACAGGTCGGCGCCGTACTGCTGGCCGAAGGTGAAGGCGTGGTGCGCGTTCTCCGACAGGTTGCCGCACTCCAGGGCGAGGCCCCACTGGCTGTCGTGGGTCAGCTTCTTGCCGTCGGCCACCAGTTCGGTCCAGGTGGTCGGCGGCTTGGTGATGCCGGCCGCGGCGAACAGCTTCTTGTTGTAGTAGAGGACGTAGGACAGCGAGTAGATCGGCACCGCCGCCGGGGGCTTGCCCGGTGCGCCGGTGGCCGCGAGGCTGCCGGCCAGGAACCGGTCCTTGCCGCCGATGGTCGTCATGGTCGCGTCGTCGAAAGGCAACAGGGCGCCGGTTGCCTGCAGGGACGCGGACCAGGTGTTACCGATGTTGAGCACGTCCGGCCCCTGGCCGGAGGTGGTTGCCGCGAGGATGCGGTTGAGCAGGTCGGCCCAGCCGATCACCTCGAGGTTCACGGTGATGCCGGTCTGCGCCTTGAACTTGTCCAGCTCGGGCTGCAGCACCTGCTTGTCGTTGTCAAGACTGCTGCCCTGGTTACTGGCCCAGTAGGTCAGCGTCACGTTCGAGTCTGAACCAGAGCCGCTGTTGTCGGACTTGCTGCACGCGGCAGCCAGCGGCACAAGCAGTGCGGCCGTGACGGCCAGCATGCCTAGTCTGCGAAGCCTCACCTCTCGTGGGTCCTTTCGTTGTGGGCGGGGACGGGCGGTATCACGACGCCGGACAGGCGCGCTGCCCGCGGAGTCGACAAGCGGCAGCGGGCCGACGCTCGATTGAGGTCAAGCCCTGGATCGGGAGATTTGCCGTTCGCCGTCGAGTTCGTTGGCAGGCGCAGAGGTGGAAACGCCAGCGTCGGCCGCGCCATCTCCGTCGAGGATTTGGGGTGCCGCGGGATGGTCTGGGACGCTGACCAAAAACTTAATTCAACTCTTGGCTAATGGCGGTCATTTAACCTCTGGGGCATGCTGTAGTCAAGACTCACCAAGGTCGCCACCCGTGCGCGGAGGGCGGCATGATGGCATCCGGCGCGACGGCCTTCAGGCACTCGGCCCCCGCACAGATTGGCTGTCCATGGAACCCAACCGCAGCACGGTTCGCGACCTGCGTCGCCGCAACCGGTCCGCCCTGCTGTCCAAGCTGTTCTTCGACGGCCCGCTCAGCCGCCAGGAGCTCAGCCAGCTCACCGGGCTGTCGGTGGCAACGGTCAGCAACGTGACCGGCGAGCTGGTCGAGGAGCGGCTGATCGTCGAGGCCGGGCTGGTCGACTCGGACGGTGGCCGGCCGCGCGTGCTGCTGCGGGTGGATCCGAGGTACGGCAACGTTGTCGGCATCGACGTCGGCGAGACGGGCGTCAAGGTGGAGCTGTTCGACCTGACGATGAACCGCAAGGCGACGGTCGAGCACCCGCTGGCCTCGCCGCGGCCGGACCCGGCCGACGTCGTCGCGCTGGTCGCGTCCGGGCTACGCGAGGTGATCGAGCAGGCGGGCGTGGAGGAGAGCAGCGTGGTCGGCGTGGGCATCGGCCTGCCGGGCACGGTCGAGCAGGCGCCGCGGGTCCGGGTACACGCTCAGGTGATCGGCTGGGACGGGGTGCCGTTCGAGGAGCTGCTGCGGGTCGCCGGCGTCAACCTCCCGCTCTACTTCGACAACGGCGCGAAGACGCAGGGCCAGGCCGAGCTGTGGTTCGGCGCGGGCCGCGGCGCCCGGCACGCGGTGATCGCCCTGGTCGGCTCAGGAGTCGGCGCCGCGGTCATCACCCACGGCAGCACCTACCAGGGCGCCACCAGCAGCGCGGGCGAGTGGGGACACACCACCATCGTGTACGGCGGCCGGCCGTGCCGCTGCGGCGCTCGCGGCTGCCTGGAGGCGTATGTCGGCGCGGAGAGCGTCCTCGACCGGTACCGGCAGGCCCGCGGCGGCCGGGCGGCGCCGGGCATGGACGAGCAGTCCAGCCTCGACGAGCTGATCGCGGCGGCGGACCGGTCGCGCGTGGCGGCCCGGGTCCTGGAGGAGACGGCCGGCTACCTCGGCGCCGGCATCGCCAACCTGATCAACCTGTTCAACCCGGAGCGGATCGTGCTGGGCGGCTGGGCCGGCATCGCGATCGGCGGGGTCATGCTGCCGCAGATCCGCGCCACGGTCGCCGAGTACGCGCTGCGCCACCCGTACCAGCAGACCACGCTGGAGATGTGTGTGCTCGGCCCGGACGCGGTGGCGTTCGGCGCGGCGACGCTGCCGGTCGCGGCGCTGCTGGCGCTGGGCAGCGACCCGCGTGAGGACCGGCGGGCGCCGCGCCAGCGGCCGGTACCGGTGGCGGGGGAGCCGGCCGCGGCGTCGACGGCGGCCACCGTGGGACGGACAACGAGCGTCGATGTTTGATCCGGCCGGCGCGGCTGGGCTGCATCGAGCGTCCGTTATCTAAACGTGATGAAAGACTTAGCTTGACAGTTAAATCAAGTTCGACGAATCTCTAGGCGTAGAGCGCTCTCCCGCAGCACGTCCCGGTACCACGTCCCTGGCACCACACACACCCCATCGCAGGGAGCTGCAATGCCTCACGTCCCCCGTTCTGCGGTCTGGCGCCGCAGACGCATCCCCATCCTGGCGCTGGTCGTCGCGGTCCTGGCGGCCCTGACCGGCTACGCGATCAGCACGGCCGGCTCCGCGAGCGCGGCCACGACCCTGCTGTCGCAGGGCAAGCCGGCGACCGCCTCGTCGACCGAGAACGCCGGCACCCCGGCCTCCGCCGCGGTTGACGGCAACACCGGTACCCGCTGGTCCAGCGCGTTCAGCGACCCGCAGTGGATCCAGGTCGACCTGGGTGCCTCCGCGACCATCAGCCAGGTCGTGCTCCAGTGGGAGGCCGCGTACGCGAAGTCGTTCCAGATCCAGACGTCCAACGACGCCGCGACCTGGACGACCATCTACTCGACCACCACCGGCACCGGTGGCACGCAGACCCTCAACGTCACCGGCAGCGGCCGGTACGTGCGGATGAACGGCACCGTCCGGGCCACGGGCTACGGGTACTCCCTCTGGGAGTTCCAGGTCTACGGCGACACCGGTACCGGTGGCGGCTGCGGTACGACGAACGCGGCGCTGAACCGTCCCGTCAGCGCCTCGTCGACGGAGAACGCCGGTACCCCGGCCTCGGCCGCGGTTGACGGCAACGCCGGTACCCGCTGGTCCAGCGCGTTCAGCGACCCGCAGTGGATCCGGGTCGACCTGGGCGCGCCCACCGCGATCTGCCAGGTGGTGCTCCAGTGGGAGGCCGCGTACGCGAAGTCGTTCCAGATCCAGACGTCCAACGACGCGGCGACCTGGACGACCATCTTCTCGACCACCACCGGCACCGGTGGCACCCAGACGCTCAACGTCACCGGCAACGGCCGGTATGTGCGGATGAACGGCACCGTCCGCGCCACGGGCTACGGGTACTCCCTCTGGGAGTTCGTCATCCACACCGGCTCCGGGTCGACCAGCCCGCCGCCCACCAGCCCGCCGCCAACCTCGGCGAGCCCCACGCCGACCGGGACCGGTGGCCCGATCCAGGGTGGCGGATCGCTCGGCCCGAACGTCATCGTCTACGACCCGGGCATGTCGATGGCGAGCATCCAGTCCTCTCTGGACACCATCTTCAACCAGCAGCAGACCAACCAGTTCGGCACCGCCCGGTACGAGCTGCTGTTCAAGCCGGGCAACTACACCGGCCTCAACGCCCAGCTCGGCTTCTACACCTCGATCGCGGGCCTCGGCCAGAACCCGGACCAGGTCTCGATCCACGGTGACATGACGGTCGACGCGGGCTGGATGGCCGGCAACGCCACCCAGAACTTCTGGCGCTCGGTCGAGAACATGCAGCTGTTCCCGGTCTCGGGTACCGACCGGTGGGCCGTCGCGCAGGCGGCGCCGTTCCGGCGGATGGACATCCAGGGCGGCATGACCCTGGCGTCCCCGAACTGCGGCTACGCCTCCGGCGGCTTCATCTCCGACAGCCGGATCACCGGGAACATCAACCCGTGCTCGCAGCAGCAGTGGTACACCCGCGACAGCACCATCGGGTCGTGGAACGGCTCGGTCTGGAACATGGTGTTCTCCGGCGTGCAGGGCGCTCCGGGCAACACTTTCCCGTCGCCGCCGTACACCACGCTCGCGACGACTCCGGTGAGCCAGGAGAAGCCGTACCTGTACACGGACTCCTCGGGCGCCTACCGGGTGTTCGTACCGTCGAAGCGCACCAACAGCTCGGGTGCCACCTGGATCAACGGCAACACGCCGGGCACCTCGATCCCGCTCACCCAGTTCTACGTGGCGCACCCGGGAGACTCGGTGGCGACCATCAACGCGGCGCTGGCACAGGGCCTGAACCTGCTGTTCACGCCGGGCGTCTACCACATCAACTCCACCATCAACGTCAACCGGGCCGACACCGTCGTGATGGGTCTGGGCTACGCCACGCTTGAGGCGGACAACGGCGTGACGGCGATGAGCGTCGCCGACGTCAACGGTGTCAAGGTGTCGAGCCTGCTGTTCGACGCCGGCTCGACCAACTCGCCGTCCCTGCTGCAGATGGGCACGGCGACCGGTGCGGACCACTCCGCCGACCCGCCGCTGATCTCGGACGTGTTCTTCCGGGTCGGTGGCGCGGCCGCCGGCAAGGTCACCGCCGCGCTCGTGGTCAACAGCAACAACACGATCATCGACCACATCTGGTCGTGGCGTGCCGACCACGGTACGGGCGTCGGCTGGACCGTCAACACGGCCCAGAACGGCCTGGTCGTCAACGGCAACAACGTCGAGGCACTCGGTCTGTTCGTCGAGCACTACCAGCAGTACAACGTGCTCTGGAACGGCAACGGCGGCAAGACCATCTTCTTCCAGAACGAACTGCCCTACGACGTGCCGGACGCGGCCTCCTGGTCGCACGACGGCATCACCGGGTACGCCGCGTACAAGGTGGCCAACACGGTCACCTCGCACGAGGCGTGGGGCCTGGGCAGCTACTGCTTCTTCAACGTCAACCCCAACATCGCGGCGTACCACTCGTTCGAGGTGCCCAACAACGCCAACGTGAAGTTCCACGACGTGCTGACGGTGTCGCTGGCCAGCGGCTCCATCACCCACGTCATCAACGACACGGGTACCGCGGCCGTGGCGTCCTCGGTGACCCCGCACAACGTGGTCAGCTACCCGTGAGCCGCAACCGACACGCATGACCCGGTCGCCTGACGGCGATCGATTCCAGACCGGTCCGGTCCGTCCCCGAGCTGCCGCGGGGACGGGCCGGTCCGCCTTTTACGGCCGCCTTTTACGGGATGGTCACCTGTGCCGTCTGGACCGCGGCGACGCGCCCACACACACTGTCCTCATGTACGACTACGATCTGCTGGTCCTCGGGTCCGGCCCCGGCGGGCAGAAGGCGGCCATCGCCGCCGCGAAGCTGGACCGGCGGGTCGCCGTCGTGGAGCGCCGCCACATGGTCGGCGGGGTGTGCATCAACACCGGCACGATCCCGTCCAAGACGCTGCGCGAGGCCGTGCTCTACCTGACCGGCCTCAACCAGCGGGAGCTGTACGGCCAGAGCTACCGGCTCAAGGACGACATCACCGTGGCCGACCTGGCTGCCCGGACCCAGCACGTGATCGGCCGGGAGGTCGACGTCATCCGCAGCCAGCTCGCCCGCAACCGGGTGGCGCTGCTGACCGGTACCGGCCGGTTCGCCGACCCGCACAGCGTCGCCATCGCCGACGAGCACGGCCGGGAGACCAAGGTGACGGCCGAGCGGATCGTCATCGCGACGGGTACCCGGCCGGCCCGGCCGGACAGCGTCGACTTCGACGACAAGACGATCATCGACTCGGACGGGATCGTGCACCTCGAACACGTTCCCCGCTCGATGGTGGTGGTCGGGGCCGGCGTGATCGGCATCGAGTATGCGTCGATGTTCGCCGCGCTCGGCACGAAGGTGACCGTGGTCGAGCGGCGCGAGCGGATGCTGGACTTCTGCGACCTGGAGATCGTCGAGGCGCTCAAGTACCACCTGCGCGACCTGCAGGTGACCTTCCGGTTCGGCGAGACGGTCGCGTCCGTGGAGCGGCACGCCCGCGGTGCGCTGGCGATCCTGGAGAGCGGCAAGCGGATCGCGGCGGACACCGTGATGTACTCGGCCGGGCGCCAGGGTACGGCAGCCGACCTGGCGCTGGACAACGCCGGGCTGACCGCCGACGCGCGCGGCCGGGTCGCGGTGGACGAGCACTTCGCCACGGCGGTACCGCACATCTACGCGGTCGGCGACATCATCGGCTTCCCCGCGCTCGCGTCGACCTCGATGGAGCAGGGCCGGCTCGCGGCCCACCACGCGTGCGGTGAACCGGTCCGGGCGCTGGGCCGCCTGCAGCCGATCGGCATCTACTCGATCCCCGAGATCAGCTTCGTCGGGCAGACCGAGGACGAGCTGACCGAGGCGCGGATCCCGTTCGAGGTGGGCGTTTCCCGGTACCGGGAGCTGGCCCGGGGGCAGATCATCGGCGACTCGTACGGCATGCTGAAGCTGCTGGTGTCGCCGGATGACCGCAAGCTGCTCGGCGTGCACGTGTTCGGTACCGGCGCCACCGAGCTCATCCACATCGGACAGACGGTGATGGGCTGCGGTGGCGCGGTGGACTACCTGGTGGACGCGGTGTTCAACTACCCGACGCTGGCGGAGTCCTACAAGGTGGCGGCGCTGGACGCGATGAACAAGATGCGCGACATCGACCGGCTGCGCGCCTGAACCTCGCGCCCCTTCCCGTCGACGATCCGTCGGTTCCCGAGCGGACGGCGCAGCCGCACGGTGCGGTCGGCCCGTACCGTCATGCCGGCCATCGGCAGCGGCGGGGTGAACGAGCGCACCGTGATCCTGACCTCCCGGTCGCCCTCGTCAACGCCGGCGACCCGGGTCCAGTTGCCCTCTCCCGCGGTGACCGAGACGGTCACCACCTGACCGTCCACTGTGTACCGGTCGATCGGCACGACGCCGCCCCCGTACCGGGTGAACGCGAACGCCCCGACGGCCACTGCGGCGACGAGGGCCAGGGCGGCGACCAGAAGTCGCCGCCCCGTCCGCCGGCCTGCCGGCAGTGTCCCGTCAATTGACAACCAGACTCCCCGGAAGTCCGTACCACGCGTCCCAGATGTCCGTGAACCACTCGTCACAGCCGATGCTGGTCAACGCTCCACTGTGGATGCCCTTCGCGGCGATGCCGCCGTCGGGGCGTACGGTGTAGACCGGAGCGCCGGAGTCGCCGGCCGCGGCACAGGTTCCGAAGAGCTTGTCGCCGCGGTTGACATTGATCGCCCAGGCCCCGCCCTCGTTGAAGTAGTACTGGTCGATCCGGGTCTCCTCGACGATCCATTCGCAGAGCTCGCCGGTGGTGGCGCCGCTGGTGCAGTAGTGGTCGCCGGCCGCGGGCGAGCGGCTCCACATCTCCTTGACGAAGCCGGTCGTCGTGGAGTTCGCGCCGCCCCGGAAGATCCTGGGTCCGACGAGCAGCCCGGTGTTCAGCCGGATCAGGCCGACGTCGCCGCGGTAGGTGGTCTGGCCCGACATGAGCTTGGTGCCGGTGCCGTACTCCCAGTTCTCCTCGGAGTTGGCGGTCACCCAGCCCATCGCCTGGGCCGGGGTGGTGACGAAGCCGCCGGTGGAGACGCAGTGGCCGGCGGTCACCATCGCGTACTGGCCGCTGATCTGCCACGGGAACCCGCCGGTGCAGCCGCCCCTCGGCGTGCTGATCTTGTCGCCGCCCCAGAAGGGCGACGTGTCGGCCTGCCGGGAGCTTGCCAGCGCCTTGACCGGGTCCGCGACCTCGACCGCGATGGCCGTCGTCCCGTACCGGGCGACCAGCGCCTCGGCCAGGGCGTCGGTCAGCCGGCTCACGGTGATGATGACGCGGTTGTGCTCGTCGTCGGGCGCGGTCTTCCAGATGGCGTCGGCGTCCGGCAGCTTCGCGGCGACCAGGGTCGTCGCGTCGTGCTTGATGCTCTCCAGCTTGCCGTAGGACAGCGTGACCTGGCGCGTGCGCCGTGCCACGGCGGTGGCCCGCGCGGCGGCCTTCCCGCTCAGGGCCTTGCCGCGCTCAGTCGCGACGGACTGCTCGACGGCGCCGGTGGCCTTGTCGACCCACGGGTACCCCAGGTCGTCGGGGTTCGCGATGGCCAACTTGTACGCCTCGTCCCACGCCTGCGCCTGGTCCTCGGACGCGGGCCGGGCCTGGTGCGGGCCCGGGTTGACCAGGATGAGCCCACTCGGATGGCGCCGCTCCACCGGAGCCGCGCCCGCGGGGGCCGCGGCGATGCCCAGCAGCAGGGCAACCACCGTGACCGGGATGAGAAAACGTCGGATCCTTACCGTTCGCACGGACACCCCCGTGATCGTTGGAATCGAACAGTAAGGATTGTTTACGGAGCCGAGGGCGCCCGGCTGTCCCGGATGGCATTACGCACATCAATATCAAAGCAGGCTCAAAGCCAGCGATTCGTACCCGTCTTTGTGGCTCTCCGTCTATTTCTTACGGCGCCCTACACGTCGTCCGGCCCAGGTCTTCGGGGCCTCCCATCGGCCCCACCTGGGCATGCTCGATCGTGAGTGATCCATGCCACAGCACTCAGCGTGCGCGGCTCCGGTCACCGTCGCTCGCCGCCGCGCGGACCAGCGGGATCACCTCGCGTCCCAGCCGTTCGGCCTGCTCGTCGGGGTCGGGCCCGACCGGCTGGAAGTTGAAGCCGGTGAAGCCGAGCCGGGTGAAGCCGATCAGCCGCTCCGCGACGGCCTCGGCGCCACCGACCACTGTGGACGGTTGCGGCGCGGCCCGCTCGTCGACCCGCACGGCCAGGTTGTAGACGGCGGTCACCGAGCCCGGTTCGCGGCCGGCGCGCCGCGCGGCGGACAGCACCCGGTCGCGCATGGCCGGCACCGCCTCCGGCGGGGCGAAGCCCAGCGACGGGATCCAGCCGTCCGCGAGCCGGCCGGTGGCGTCCAGCGCGCGGTCGCCGTAGGTGCCGAGCCAGATCGGGATCGGCCGGGCCGGCTTCGGCTCCAGGTCGGCGGCCTCGGTGTGGTACCGCCGGCCGGCGTAGCTGAATGCGGGCTCCCGCCACAGCCCGTGCGCGATGCGGATGGCGTCGACCATCCCGTCGACCTTGTCGCGGGGCGCCGGGACCGGCAGGCCGAACGCCCGGAACTCCTCGTCGGAGTAGCCGCCGCCCAGGCCGAGGATCAGCCGGCCGCCGGACAGCCGGTCCAGCGTCTCGGCCATCTTCGCGACGATGGCCGGTGGCCGGTAGGGCACGCCGAGCACCCGGGTCGCGACCCGGATCCGGCTGGTATGCGCGGCGACCCAGGCGAGCATGGTCCAGACCTCGTTGCTGGGCCGGGTGCCCTCGGGATGGTCCGATGTGGACACCAGGTCGAAGCCGAGCTCCTCGGCGTGGCGGGCCCGCGCCACCGGCCCGCCGCTGTCGTCGGAAGTGACCGTCGCCGGCAGGTCGAGGCCGAACAGCAAGCTTGTTGACATGTCATTGACCGTAGCGCGGCTTTCGTTGACGTGTCAACGAAGCTGGTACAGTCGCGGCGTGACGAGATGGCTGGACGAGGAGCAGATGCGCGCCTGGCTGGGGTACCGGCGGCTGCGCCTGCTGCTCGACCTGCAGATCTCGCGGGACCTCGCGGAGGACTCGGGGCTGTCGGACGCGGACTACGACGTGCTGTCCAACCTGTCCGAGGCGCAGGGGCACCGGCTGCGGCTGCGCGACCTCGCGGCGCACATGCGCTGGTCGACGAGCCGGCTCTCGCACCACCTCACCCGGATGCAGGAGCGCGGGCTGATCCGCCGCCAGGACACTCCGTCGGACGCGCGGGGCGCGGACGTGGTGCTCACCCGCGCGGGTGTGCGGGCCATCCAGACGGCGGCGCCGCGGCACGTCGAGTCGGTGCGCCGGCACTTCATCGACCTGCTGACCGAGGAGCAGTTGAGGGTGCTCGCGGAGCTGTCGGAGACGGTGGTCGAGCACCTGAGCCCGACGCCGCCGTAGTTCGACACGTTCCGTGACGGCTGTGACGGGTGATGGCTGAGGGATTGCAGGCCGTGCCAGTCGGTTGCTGTCCGTTACTTCCGGAGCTGCGCGCGCGGCCCTCTGGGCGAGGTTTGCGAGGTCTTTGGCCGGTTCTGCCTGGGCCTACCCGTCCGTGTGTGACCTGCGCCACAATTACTCTGCGTGGTCTTGCCGGGGTGTGAGGGCGATGGGCACCGTCGGTGAACGCCATCCCCCATGGCGCGCGCCGGACTCCCCTCGGCGCTGTCCGTCACCGAAGGGAAGCGAACCTTGCTGACCCGTCGCCTCTCGCCGCGCAGCCCCCTGCTGCGCGTGCTGCGGAGCCCCCTGCTCCGCCCGCCACTGCCCGCGTCCCTGCTTCATGCCCCGCGGCCGGTGGTCGTCAAACGTCTCGCGTTGTCGGTCCTGTGCTGCGGGACCCTGGCCGCCGGGGGGTTCATCCCGGTATCCAGCTCGAAGTCCGGCGCGCCCGAACCGGCCTACGCCGCCGCTGCCGCGGACCGCTCCGGCAAGGCTGCGTCCCGCGCCGAGCAGCGCAGCGCACCGGCGTCGGC
>Ga0081540_1003250_pt1 | contig 12928 bp, 4 predicted proteins | sample TabmetS2T1R1_FD_71024 | JGI IMG/M metagenome (GOLD analysis project Ga0081540, IMG submission 71024) | Tabebuia heterophylla rhizosphere microbial communities from the University of Puerto Rico - S2T1R1 | ecosystem: Host-associated > Plants > Roots > Rhizosphere ... | reverse complement strand
CGCCGTCCGCGGACAGCGCGACGGTCGACGCCACCAGACTGCTGGTCAGACGCAGGTCACCCTGCCCGCTGCGGATGTCGACAGCGCCGCTGAAGCCATTGCTCATGAGGACCGCGGCCAAGGAATCGAGTTCGACCGCGCCTCCGGTGATCATCGCGAAGCGGCCGCCCGCGAAGCCATTCGCGGCGGAGCCCCGCAGCGTGCCGGGAAGCCCCACGGCTCCCTTCGCTTGCAGCACGACGGCGCCGGCGTCTCCACCGAGCGGCGAAGCAGAGACATCGATCGTCGCGCCGGCGGTGCTGTTGATCGTGCCGTTCTTGGCCAGCAGCGAGATCGATCCTCCGCTCGTGTCGAGCCGCTTGTCGAAGATCTGCTTGCTAAGGCCCGAGGCGATGAGGCGGGCGTTTTCACCGAGAGTGACGTCGCCGACGGTGGCCTCGAGCGTCAGCCCACCGCTCGGCATGACAATGGCCGCGTCGACAGCCACAGCGCTGCCGGTGAAGGCGAACAGGCCGCCCAATCCATCGGCGCCCGGTATCGCGCCATTGCCGCCGATGAGAGAGATCGCGCCGGTGGTGCGCAGCGCCTGGTCGGCCGCAGCCGCCGTGGTAACGAGCGGGCTCGTCAACGCCACCGGCATGGCGCCGAGATCGATGCTGCCCTTGCCTTCGCCGACAATGCGTGCGGTTGCGGTCCCCTCAACGCGTGAGAAGCCGCTTACCTGCTTGGCGCCGGCGCCAAACGCGATCTCGTCGGCCACGATGCTGAGGACGCCGCCGCCGGTCACCGCCTGCACTGGGGCGGTCGCTGTGGTGTTGGCAAAGGCGACGCGGCCGGCCTCCAGCCTGAGGCTGCCGCCATGGCCGACAAGGCCGCTGGCGTTCAGCGTCAACGAGGTCGATCGGCTCCCGCGTTCGAGCCGGATATCGGCGTTGCCATAGGCATCGATGGTGGTCGCGCTGGTCAGCCGGATGTTTTCGATACCGCCGAGCACGGCAAGGCTTTGCGCATCGAGCACGAAGCCGGTTGCCGGCGCGCTCGCGCCTGCGCCGACGAGGCTGATGCTCTGCGTCAGCACGTCGATGTTGCGCGTCGCGAGGATCGCTCCGCTTTCGAGATTGATGACGCCGGTGCTCTGCAATGCGATCGAGCCCTTGCCGATCAATTGCGCGCCGGCCGCGATGCGGACGCGCGCCGACGGGTTTGCAGGCACGTTGCTGCTGCTGATGGAGGTCAATCCGCCGCCCGACACGCGCACCAGCGCGCTATCTCCAGACGTGCGTAGCGCCGTCGCCAGCGCCGGCGCCCCTTCGCCGACGACGAAGCTGCCGGCTTCGAATAAGAGGCCAGTCCCTGCATTGGGATCGGTACCTGACGAGTCCGTCTTGATCGCGAACAGCAGTTCCGGCCCGACGAGCGCGCTTCCAGCGTCGTTCGACACCCGGATCGAGTTGGCGAGCGCCGTGATGAGCTGACCCGCGCCGTCCAAGGACCGCGTGCCGCCGAGAAGGATGCTCTCGGCGTTGAGGTTGGTGAGGTCGGAGGCCAAAAGACCGAGGTAGCCGGCCCGTGCCACCTGGCCAGCACCGAGAATCTGCAGGTCGCGCCCGCCGATGTCGACGCGACCGCCACGCCCTCCCGTAACGGTGCCGAACAGGGTCTGCGCCTGCAGCGTCAACTGACTGGCGGCGCTGATCGCCAGGCGGCCGGCATCCTGCGGCCGGTACGGCGCGACGTCGACGTGAAGCACCTCGAGATTGCCGAAGAACTCGTTGGCGCTGGTCAGCTTGTATTCGGAATATTGCCGCCATACATCGCGCGACTGCACCTCGAACAGCGTCACGTTGGCGTCGCGGCCGGTGTGATCGCCCGATGCGTAGAAGCCGGCGGAGATGACGGCGCCGTCGGGCCGCACGCCGGATGCGCGCGGGTCGCCACCCGACCGCGCGACGACGCGGTAGGCGCCGGGCAGCACCGCGTACTGTGCCGGCAGCAGCGTGTAGTAGCCGTCGGCAAGGCCCGGCACGCCAGTGAGATACACGTCACCGTAGCCCGTGACGCCTGCGGCGGTCTTGTCGACTGGCGCGCGCGCACCGCTATAGCCCGGAAGGATGGCGTACACCTGCCGGTCGGTGAGACGAAGCACGTCTCGGCTGCCGCCGGTGCCCGCGACGAACTCGGGCGCGATGAGATCGCCGCCGGCGCTCAGGTCGAGCTTCGCGCCCGATGCCATTCGCACCGAATTGGCAGCGATCGAAATCACCTTGTCCGGAGGCGCGAGGACGTCGCGGCCGCCAAACAGCCACGAAAGCTCGTCCTGCGTCACGCCGTAAGGGACCGTCGCGCCTTCGAGCGATACGGAGGTGAAGCTGCCCGCCAGGAAGTCCACCGACTGTGTCGTGCCCGCCACCCCGAAGGTGATCGAGCCCTGCGGCGCACGTACCGTGCCGCCTTGCACGATGTGGGCCGCCGTGATCTGCAGCGTGCCGCCGGCCGAGAGCGGCACGGCAGGGCGCACGCCATTTTGAACGAACCGGATCGTGCCGTCGGCGCCGTAGGAGCGGATGGTGATCTCCTGCCCCGTGCCGGGATAGACCTGCCCGGCGGCTAACGTGATGTCGCCCGCGCTCAGCAGTCCGCCCGTATATAGCGTGTAGGGAACATTCACGCCGGGGATGGGCTGGTACAGCATGTCCACCCCCGTGCCGAACATGCGAATATCACCAACCGCGCGCAAGGTGAGCGAGCGCAGGTTATTCACGATCAGGCCGCCGTCGAGGTCGATGGCGCCGGCGTCGATCGTGAGCGATCCGCGGATGTTGTCCGTGGCTGGTATGTCATTGCCACCGAACGATCTGGCGTTGCCCGTGAGGCTCACATAAGGCGCCGCAATCTCGGCCGCCGGCTCTTTCGCCGAAGGTGCAGCCCCGGACGCGGGAACAAGACTGAAAGGACCGAACGCTAGCTGAATCGAGCCGGACAGTTTCAACGAAACGCCATCCTCGATGTTCAGCGGTGCACGGGTCAAGCCGAACGAGCTGCTTATCACGAGGTTGTCGGCGCCTGACTTCTGAATGAGGTCGGCCCGGATCTGGAACTTCATCGCATGGGTTGCGTACAGCAGGTCAGTCCCGATGCCGATCGAGGCCGAAAGCGTCGGCGCGAGGCCACTCGTCAATGTCGCGATGATCGATTGGTCCAATGGCGTATAGGCGATGGTTCCACCCCGCGCCTCCGGCGCACCACCACGCGCATTCATTGTGCTGTCGAAATAGAACCCTCTGGCTGCTCCGAAATTGATCGTGCCGCCATCGCTATAGACGGTCTGCCGCTGATATGGATTGACGCGCGAAAGCCCCTTCCCCTGCAGCGCTCTATGCCCGCCCAGGAGGTCGTCGCTGGAGCGCAGCACGTCGAGCTCGCCTGATGTGCCCGACACATCGATGCGCGCGCCTTCCATTCCGACGACGTAGCCTCGGGCACTGGAGACCGTGACGGTGCCGCCATCGAACACGCGGCCGAGACGCGGACGACCAAACGAACCGTTTGCGGGCGGCATGTCATCGAGCACGATCGTTCCGCTGGCGTCGAGCAAGGCCGTCGGCGCGAGCCAGACCGCGGACCGCTCTTCCGCTCCGGTGTACGGCTGGTTTGAATATAATTTGCCTGTGTTCGGCCCAACGGTCTCGATGCGTCCGCCATGGGCCTGGATCTCACCCGCGATGATGAGCTTCCCGGCGGTGGACAGCCGCACCAGCGCGCCCGCGTCGGCGACAATCTTCGTGTTCTTGCCCAGAACGAGCTGATCCGCGACGCCGAAGTCCGGGAACGTGACGCCGCCGACATTCATGGTTGTCTTGGTGCTGTAATAGGCATTGCCGTCGATCGAGAGGTCGACCGCCTGCCGGCGGTAATCGGAGAGCAACCCGACGCCCACCGCGCCCGCAGCCAACGGATCGGCGCCGATCGGAATGCTGCTTGCCGTTACGACGTAGTTGACCTGGCGCGGGGCGATGATCGCCGGTGCGTTGGCCGTGCCGTCGAGGATGGTGGTGTCGTTCATGGAACTCAGCGCGTAGCTGCCGAAGCTGCGGTCACGGAAGAAATCGTAGCCGAGGACCAGCCGGTTCTGCGCTTCGTTGCCGTCGCCGATGACCAGCTCTCCGACGCGCAGGCTGAGCTTGCCGCCGCCAGTGAAACCATAGGATGACATCGTTCCATCGAGGTGCATCGATGCAAGGTTGGCGCGCAGGGGCACGAATGGGGTGCTTGTAGCGCTGTACGTGCCGGCATAGGTAAGGATTGAAATATCGCCACCCTTGCCGAGCGGAACGCCATTTCTGGCGTCCCATGTGCCGCGTCGAAGGATGTGACCACCGCTCGAGGCATCGAGCGTGCTTCCAGCCTCCAGCTTGACATCGCCGGTGTTGTCGACCCCGCCAGGCCCGGTCGAGGAAGCATTGGTAGCGATGGTGATCGTCCCGCCATTGATGAATTTCGCCCCGTAAGCCGAGACATCAGCTGCCCGGTCGTCGACCCATAGACCGCGGGTGTTGAGCGAGGCGCCGCTGCCGACAGTGATGTTGCCGAACCGCCCCACCGCTGGTGTTGCCGCAATGCTCTTCGAGAGAACTGCGCCCTTGGGGATGAGCGTACCAGCAGCCAGCCTGATATCCACCGGAGCGATCGTCCCTTCGGCTGCGTTAGCCGTTGCTGATATCGGTGTTGGCAAAGGTACGCCGTTTGGAAACACATCAGCGGGAATGACGTATCCGAGGGGGAGAGCACCTCGGGTGATGGTCGTTCCCTTGGGCACGACCATTCCTGGTTTCTGGGTTGCGAGATGATCAGGAAACCCTGGATGGTAGATGGCCGTACCGCCCCCAGTGGGCACGGTCCAATCGGCCTGCAACGTCAGAAGCCTGGATGGATCGACGAGGAGATCGCTCGGGAGGTTCAGCCGAGCCGTCACAGGTTTTCCGGGCTCTGCATTCGTAATGAAGTAGGTATAGGTTGTGTTGGTCGGGACGATAGTTCCTGCCGGGATCACGTAATCCTGGTCCAGCGCGATATCTGTCGGGACCGGCGTGTTGGCTTGGAGAATCCCTCCGTCAAGACCTGGTATCGACCCCAGAAGCTCCGCCGGATAACGGATTACACCGACATCGGAATGCGCCGGCGTGCGCAGTTCGATCGAGCCTGCCGGTGCTTTCAGCGCGCCGTCGACACGGATGATGCCGGCGGTCAGCGTGATGCTGCCGCCGGGCGCCACCTCCAGCCTGGCGTCGCTGGTGACGAGCAGCCCTGCCGGCGTCGTCAGGTTCAGGCTGCCAAGCCCGATGTCGGACAGCTTGTCGGCCGACAGCCAGCTCCACAGGCCAAGGCCGACCTGGTTGGCCGGCGTCGGCAATGCGCTGTCGACGCCGACGCCGTCCGGAAGGCGCTGCCCTTGCGCTGATACGACGATGCTGCCCAGGCTGGCAATCGCGAGCTTGCCGCGCGCGGCCGGAGTGCTGTTTGCAATCTGACGCTCGCCGTTGACGGTATCGGCGATCATCTCGCCGTCGAAATAGACCGTGCCGAATGAGCCAGCCCCGGTGATGCTCAGCGCGCCCGCCGCCGCACCCGCATAGTAGCCTTGCTCGTAGTGCGTGCTCTGGACGAGAGAATTGCTCCAGGTCTCGGTGATACCCCACCGCGCATGCGCGCGTGTGAAGCCACCAAAGATTCCCAGATAGGACATCATGGGATCGGCATCGGCGACGTTATAGAGACGCCCATCGGCGCCGACCAGCCGGGTCGTATGCACCGTTCCGCCGGTGTAACGGATATAGCCGCCCGAGACATTGACGATCGCGCCTTGCGGCAAGACGACGTCGGTCCTGCCGTTGACGGTGACGCTGCCGCCCGCCGTGAGATATTCGCGCGTCGATTTCTGGATCAGGCCGACATAGCCCGAAGCATCCAGCAGCGGCGAGCCGATCCAGGCAACGCCGTCATCACGCACCCCGGTGATGCGGCTGTCGACCCAGATGTCCTTGCCGCGAAGCGGCGAGTTGCGCTGCAGGGGCGAGTTGGCGAACTCCTGGCCGCGGGGCTGAATCTTGAGGATCGCGCGCTCGACCGGCACCAGCACGTCGGTGAGACCGGCGACGTCGATCACGGAGCCCGGCGCCAGCAGCACGCGGCCGTTGTCGTCGGGAATGTTCTTGTGGCTGTCGAAGTCGACCGACTTGTTGGTCGCGTCGATCGTGATCTTGCCTGACGGGGCGCGGATGAAGGTATCGGCCTGCACATCGACCGACGATCCGGACAGCGCAACGGTAAGGCCGCCGTTGAATGCCGGAGCCGTGACCTCATTACCATCGGCGTCGAGCAGCGTGTCGGCATCCATCAGGATGCTGCTGCCGGCCTTGAGCGTGAGCCGCCCCTCGGCGACCAGCGAGATCGAACCCGACCGGTTGACGCTGGTGGTCGCCGTGATGACGCCGGCCTGCTCGATCAGCGTGCCGCGCATGATCACCGATCCACGGTCGGCACTGATGAGGCCGATGTTCCTGGCAAGATAGGCCTGGGTATCGGTGAAGGCCGAGCCGTACAACGCATCGCCCACCGGCACCGCCGCCGCCGCCGCGAAGGCCAGCTGGCTGTCCGAGCCGACCGTGACGGTGATCGTGCGTCCCGCGGCAAGCACCGCCTGCCCGTCCGGCGCAAGGATCGACCCTGCATTGCTGACGCTTGGCGCGAACAGCATGATGCGGCCGCCGTCGGCAAGACCGCTCGCCGATGCAGACCGCAGCACCGCGCCTGCCTCTACGACGACGCCTCCTTCGACCGGCCCCGGAACCAGCAGGCTGCCGTTCGGAACGCGGGCGCTCTGAAAGACCGCGGTCCCCGTCGAATAGAGACCATTGAGGAATGCCTGATCGCGATCCGCGATCGTATTGCTGCCGGAGCCCTTGATATCGAGCGACGAGGCCAGCAACGTGCCGACATTCACCTGGCTTGCGCCGCCGAAGATGATGCCGTTGCGATTGATGACATAGATCTGCCCCTCGGCACTGATTGAGCCGAGGATACGGCTCGGAGCCGCCGATGGATCGATGACGCGATTGAGTGCGATCCATTGCCCGGCATTGATTCCGCCGGCGCGCTGATCAAAATACAGATCCGTTTCCCGGCCGACGTTGAAGGTTTCCCAGGTCAGAATGGCCTTTGGCTGTGTCTGCTGGATCGTGACCTTCTCGCGCCCGCCATCGCTGGTGCCAGTCGGCAGGTTGGCTCCCTGCCAGAGCAAGGACCCGGCCGTGGCCCCGGGCGCTGCCTGCAAGCCTCCAGGCCGCAGGCCATTGGGGACGGCGGCACCTCCGCCGCTCGCAGCATCGCGGGCGGCCTGCTGTGCCGCCTGCATGGCCTGGATCGCACGCGTCGCGCGCTGAAGTGAACTTGCCGCCGAGCGCGCCGCCGCAGCCGCTTCCGATTGCGCCTGCGCTTGCGCGGCCTGCGCTGCTGTTGCAGCGGACGAAGGCGTTGCCTGAGACCCCACCTGGCGCGCCACGGCTTCGGAATTTGCCAGATGCAACGCCAACAGGCTTGCACCGGCGAGCAAGGCCCTGCGATCGAACCACCGCCGCGCCTGCGGCAGCCGCGCCGAATGATTGGAAGGAGGCGTCGACTGCGGGAAACGTGGCGTCATCGTGAAAAGTCCTGTTCCAAAAGCGCTTCGCATCCCTTGCAAGGATGCAGGAAAGCTGCGGGACAACGGACTGGACAGGTTTCTACCCGCCGCGAAGCCATCCCTTAATCCACGGACGAGATGACCGAAGCAAAAGCGGAAGTACTTTTTGGATTCTTTTCAGGGGCGCCAGGGTCGTCAGAAAACGGTCGGAAAAAGTGGAAGCAGGTTTTGCTTCGCGACCAACGCGAAGCGTGCAAGACCACGCCCGCAATGGGGGTTTCCCTAACCGACCAGAACAAGCCCACCGGGGAACGTCTTCACCGGCACCTTGAAGACCTGGTTGATCTGCCCCATCACGGTATCCAGCCGCTTGATCTCGAAGCGCGCCGTAACCAGACGCTGCCCCAGGGAAGAATCCATCAGGACAATCCTGCCCGAGCGATAGCGGTTGACCTCGTCGATGACGACCGAGAGCGGCGTATTGCGGAAAATCAGCATGCCGTCGCGCCAGGAGGTGACGGCTGTCAGGTCCGCGCCAGCGATGCCGCTCAAGCCGTCGCGACCGTAGGCAATGCGCTGGCCGGCCCGGAGCGTGGCGCCCTGGCGGTATTCGACCGATACCTCACCGTCAATGCAGGCGATATCGACGACGCTCTCGTGCCGGCGGATGTTGAAGCTTCCCCGATGCGTGCTCGTGCGTCCCCCTGCTGCGAAGACAACAAAGGGCCTTGCCTCGGCGCGCGAGACGGCAACGGCGGTTTCGCCGGATATCAGCTCGATGCCAGAATCCTGCTCGCCGCTTAGTACAGCGATGCTGGTGCGGGTGTTCAACTCGACGGATACGGCATCCGGCAGGGTCACTTGCCGCTGTTCGCCTGTTCCGGTGCGGTAATCGGCGTTCAACGCTTCGAATGACGGCCAAAGGTCGAGCGGCGGCCGGGCGATCATCACGCCGGCGGTGGCCGCAGCCATGGCGGCGCCGCCGGCGAGAAATGCGCGGCGGCCCGGGCGAAAGCCGGCGCTGCGGCGGCCCGGATCGTGCTTCACGAGCTCGGTTACCGGCGCTTCGAGCGCGCGCCAGAGGTCACCGGCGCGCGCGAGCGCCGCGGCATGGGCCGGGCTGGTGTCGCGCCAGCGCCGCAGCGCCGCGAAATCGTCCTGCGCGACCTCGCCCAGGCTGATACGCGACAGCCATTCCAGCGCCTCGCGGGTCAGTCCGTCCTGATCGCGCCCGTCAGGCTGTGGCATGGTCAGATGACTGCGTGATGGCGATATCCTCTGCCATATGGACGACATGAGGCCGCAAAGGCGGAACTGATTTGTCAGATATTTTTCGCAAGGCTGGCTTCACAATGTTCAAGTGCTTGTCGTAGCTCCATTCGCACAAAGCGCGAAGAGATGCCGAGGCGTTTGGCGATTTCGTCGTGGGTCAGCTTCTCATAGCGCACCGCGATCAGGATCTGGCGTTGCCGCGGCGTGAGTTCGGCGACCGCGCGCCTGAGCGCCTCGACGGCCAGTCGGCCCTCAATGACCCGGTCCGGGCCGGGGTTTTCGTCGATCAGCGCGTAGAGGGCGTCGACATCGACACGGTCCGAGCGACGGCGCTCGGTGCGCCAGCGGTCGCGCGCCAGATTGACAGCGCTGGTGAGGATGTAGGCGTTCGGGTCCTGCAGCGCGCCGGCGCTGTCCGGACGATCCATGCGCAAATAGAGTTCGTGCAGCGTTTCCTGCGCGGCGTCGGCGGATCCCAATCGACGCGTCAACCGTTGCCGGAAGTGGTCGTAACGCTCGACAAGCAATTGCCGGAGCGCCATCCAGCTGGTTTCATCGTTGCGGCTCATGGTGCAGGACACACCATCATGGCCGCGCGTCTCCGCACTCATCCCGCGCGTCCGCCGGGCCGGCACTCAAGACCATCGTCAGCGGCTGCGGCATGCCTGCCGGCGGCGACCGGCTGAACGTGACACGCTTGAGCGTCTCCGTAACCGCGGCATCGCGGCGCTCCAAGCCAGTCGAACTGAGCAGGCGGGGCCCCTCGATGCGGCCCGCCTCGCCGATCCAGAACTGCATGGCAAGACGGAACGCACCGGGCCGTGTTTCCGGATTTCCGCAGAGGGCCGCCAGCACACCGGCCTGAACGTCGCCGAGGAACCGATTGTAGTCCGCGATATTCGGGTTTGGCTGTAGCGCTATCCGGGTCGGCACCAGCGTAAATGCCCGTTCATCGGTGTAGGTGAATTCAAGTCCCGTACCCGACAGGAGTTGGCGCAAGGCGGCGCCGCGCGTGAAAGCGCCTTTGACGTCGCTGGAACGACGGCCCGCCGTCAACGCCGTTTCGTAGAGAACCTGCAGACGGCTTCCCTCTCCGAACGCTTGCAGCGCCGTTTCCAATGGCTGCGCCGGGATGTCGAACGGGAGTTCGGTGTCGTCGGTTGCGCCCTGCGCCTCAACCGCGTGCACCGGCGCGATGATCGTCGAGGTCGCTATCGCAAGCGCAGCAATCAAATTTTGCAGGGTTTCGACACCGGCAGCGTACCCGCCCTGCTGACGGTCCATACTGAACGTCAGCACAGCCTATCCCACGCCCACCTGTCCGGCTGTGGTGTATTAGCGCAATATTACGGTTTCACGACACGCCTGCGTGCCTGCGTTAACACGCATGCCGTCACCAATTCGCGTCCGCGCTAGATCACCTTCACCTGGTTCGGATTGCGGGCGGGATCGCGCCAGAACGCATCGTTCTCATATTTGCGCCAGAGATCGCCCGGCAGCACGGTCTTGCGGCCGGATGATTCCACCCGCCGGCCGACCTTGTGCAGGCCCGGCGTGCCGATCCGGCGGTCGAACTCTTCGGCGTCGAATTCGATGTTCTGGAAATCATGCGCGAACGGTTTCTCGCCGATGAAATCGTAGACCGCCGCGATTGCCCGCTCCGGCTGGCTGGTCAGCGTCTCGTAGGTCAACGCCAGCAGGCAAGCGGTCTGCTCGCCGCAGAACGCCTCGCGCAGCGCATTCCAGGCAAAGCCGACCATGCCGTTGGGAGCGGCCAGCCCATCGACGCGCGAATACACCGTGCCGCCCGGCTCGAAATTGAAGATGCCCGACGGCTGGTACTTGTTCCTGCGAATGAGCCGTTCGACCGAATCCAGGATCCAGGGAATGTCGCGCACGCAGCAGATCACCTTGGCGCGCGGAAACAGTTCGGTGATGAGCGGCAGCCGTGCGCACCAATTGCGGTTGGTGTCGAACACCACATGCCCCTTCGGCAGATCGGCGTAATAGGTCGAGAAGATGCTTTGCAGGAGCGCCCTGCGCTGCTCATCGGTGATGAAGATCGCGGTCTCGTTGCTCATGCTCATGCTGCGCAGCATGGCGTCGACCAGCGAGCCGACCGGTCCGGTCATGCCGGCGCGAAAGCGCGGGTTCTGCCGCAGGATCGCCGACAGCAGCGTCGAGCCGGCACGCGGAAGTCCGGAAATGAAATGGATATCGCCTTGCATGATCCTGAAGAGCCTGATGGGAGATTCGCGATTACACTACCAGAAAATCGCGCTGCTGAAGCAGGTTCGGGTTGACGCCGGTCAGCGTGATGGAGTGAAGCGGATCGAGCGGTATATAAGTGTCGGCCGGATTTCCGGCGTTGTGGGGATCGGCCGCAATCGCCGCCAGTGCGGCGGCAGCGTCCGCATAGGTCGACTGGCTGAGCTGCAGCACATCGTGCGCCACGTCGAAATTGCCGATGGTGGCGGAGGCCGAAGCCTGCGCATCGAACTGGAATACGAATTTGTCGACTGCGCCCGAGGCCGTCAGCGCGGCGCTTGCGCCCTGCACCGTGACGGTGTGCGATCCGTCATTGTTGGTGACGTCCTGCGCGATCGCGCCGCCATCAGCGCCGTAGCTCAGCATCGCCTTCAGATAAGGCGGGCTGGCGCCGAGATAGAACTGACCTACGGTCTCATTTACCGTCGACGGCATCAGCAGCGTGCTCAAATGCGCATCATCCGTCGGCGTCGTGTTCTGGAATTCGATTTGCAGCGGGCTTGAACCGTGGCCCTGCACCAGGATATGCGCCGTGCCGCCGTTGACGGTAATCGCGATGTCGGTGTCCTTGCCGCCGTTGACTGATGTCACCGACACCGCATTGGGGTCGACGCCTTCGATATGGATACGGTCGTGCTCGCCGCTGCCGGTCGCCCAGGACAGGTCGGTGATCCGGTTGGTGACGCCGGCGGCGAGATCGGCAGCGCGGAAGAAGAACACGTCGTCTCCGGTCCCGCCGGTGAGGATGTGCGCGCCGGAACCGTAATGGATCACGTTGTGGCCCGAGCGGTCCGGCCCGGCGGTGATGATTGTGGTGTTTGCCGCCGCATCGAAGGCAAAATGGAAGTCGGACAGCGACATGATGTCCTCGCCGGTCACCGTGAGGCTGATCGATGCGGTCGCGCTGTTGAGCACCAGCACGCCGTTGCTGTAGCTCTCGCTGATGGCATGGAAGCCGTCGATGATGATCTGATCGCGCGTGCCGAAATTCTGGATCGCATTGACGGGCGCGTTTGCCGCGCTGAATTCCAGTGCGGCATGGTCGGTGGGAGAGAACATGATCGCGCCGGAGCCGGCGGCGCCGTGCGCGGTGAGGTCCAGCGTTCCGTTCTCGATCGTGACGCCGCCGGTGAAGGTGTTGGCTCCCCCCAGCACCAGCGTTCCGTCGCCATCGAGCAGCAGATGTCCCGTGCCGGTCTGGCCACTGGCATCGTGCGAGCCGGTCATGTCGGCGATCACGTCGCTGATCGTGATGATGTGCGCCGCGTCGGGGGCGAAAGTGATGGTCTGGTTGCCCTGCAGGAAGATGCCGCTGCCGAGGCCGGATCCGGAATTGTTGGCGACATTCGAGCCCGAACCACCCGCGACGCTGTTGTCATGGGCGCCGCCGCTGCCGCCGAAGGTCAACGAACCGCCTTCCTGGACGAAGATCGCGCCGCCGGCGCCGAGACCGCCACCACCCGACTGATAGTTGGCCGCGCCGCGTCCAGCGCCGAAACCGCCGGCCGCATTGCCGGTGCCAAAGTAGCCGGCGCCTCCGCCACCGCCAAAGCCGCCAGTGCCACCGACGTCCCGCTGCGAGGCGCCACCACCACCGCCGAAACCGCCGGCACCGCCGGTGCTGCCGCTGAGATCGATAAGGCTGATGACACCGCCGCCGCCGCCCCCGCCAAAACCGCCCGCGCCGCCCGACGTGGCAGTACCCACGCC
>Ga0081540_1003249_pt1 | contig 12929 bp, 10 predicted proteins | sample TabmetS2T1R1_FD_71024 | JGI IMG/M metagenome (GOLD analysis project Ga0081540, IMG submission 71024) | Tabebuia heterophylla rhizosphere microbial communities from the University of Puerto Rico - S2T1R1 | ecosystem: Host-associated > Plants > Roots > Rhizosphere ... | reverse complement strand
CGCTGCCTGGACGGTCGATCCGACGTTCGGCAGCAGGTCGGCGGAGGCGGTCGCCGGGGCGGCGACGAAGACCAGGACGAGGGCCGTGAGGAGGCTGAGCGGGCGCATCGCGAACCGCGGCCGGAGCGACCGGCCATCAAGCGGATGCGTCCCCAACAGGCTGCCTCCCACAGGCAACGGCTGACCCCCGGTCAGTTCCTACGTTGCGGATACGGCCTACTACGAGTACCCCTACTCGCCCTCGAAGCTAACACCGGCAACGCGCCAAACCAAGCCGTTTAACGCCTCCGCAACACCGGTTGGCGGCAATTTGGCGCCGTCCGACTCACTCGCTCTGGTGGGACAGTCGTCATAGCGGGTGGCCTCCCACCCGCTCGGGCAGGAGGCTCGAAACGCGCCTCAGCCGGCGCCGAGCAGGAGCTTCATCCGCTCGATCCCGGCCAGCAGCGAGCGCAGCGGACGCACCATAAGCGTGACCTCCGAGACGCTCCCGTCGCTCCCGCCGACGACCATCAGCACGCCCTCGCCCGGCTGGCCGTCGACCGTCGCGGTGAACGCCGCCGCCGTCGCTCCGGCACCTTCGAGGACGCGGGTCAGGTTGCGCTGGGCGACCACCTCGACGACCGCCGTGAGCACGGCGCCGACCCGCTCGCGACCCCGGTACTCGGTGACCGGCGAGCGGAACGTCGCGTCGGGAGCGAGCAGCTCGAGCATCCCCTCGCCATCACCGGCGAGGAACAGCGCAACCATCGCGCCCCGAACGCCTGCGGCGCCGTGCTCCGAGCTCACGATCGATCCTCCCGTTGCGGTACATTTGCTTCGATAGTCGAAGCAGTCTAGCGCTTCGATAACCGAAGCACAACGATGGCTACGCCCACACCAGGACAGCCCGCCCGCGGCACCAGAACCGGCCGCCCGATCATGGTCGCGTTCGACCTCCTCGGACGCCGCTGGGCGCTGCGCATCCTGTGGGAGCTGCGCGGCGGGCCGCTCGGATTCCGGCTCCTCCAGGAGCGCTGCGAGAACATGTCCTCGAGCGTCCTGCGCGATCGCCTCAGGGAGCTTACCCAGGCGGGCATCGTCGAGACCGACGACGGCGGTCGCTACTGGCTGTCGGAGCACGGGCGCAAGCTCCTCGCCGCGCTGAGGCCGCTCTCGCGCTGGGCCGACGAGTGGGCCCAGGACGCCCATCACGACAAGTGATGGCTGGCCCCAGAATCGTGACTTCGACTTCTCGCCGCCGCGCTGCCACGATCCATCCATGGAGCTCCGTCATCTGCGCACGATCGAGGCGGTGGCACGCCACCGCTCCTTCACGAAGGCCGGAGAGGAGCTCTACCTCGCGCAGTCGGCGATCTCGCAGCAGATCCGCCGGCTGGAGAGCGAGCTCGGGCTCGAGGTCTTCCGGCGCACCTCGCGCAGCGTCGAGCTGACCGCCGAGGGCCGGGTGATCCTGGGCTACGCCCAGCGCGTGCTCGCCGAGGTCGACGGGCTGCACTCCGAGCTCGAGGAGCTCACCGGGCTCCTGCGCGGCCAGCTGCGCATCGGCGGCGTCTACCCGACCGGGCCCTACGACCTCTTCAGCATGCTCGCCGACTTCCGCGCCGCGCATCCCGAGGTCGCGGTCCACATGGTGGAGGACACCCAGGACGACGCCATCGACGCGCTGCGCGCCGACGAGCTCGACTGCGCCTTCACCGCACTGGATCCGGACACGCTGGGCAACGAGTTCGCGGCGACACTGCTCTGGGAGGACGAGCTGATCGTCGCGCTCCCGCCCGGCCATGCGCTGTGCGCACGCGCGCGCGTCACCTTCGACGAGCTGGCCGCCGAGGACCTCATCGCCTACCGCGAGAACTCGGCCGTGCGCCGGCGCCTGGAACGCGCGATGGCCGACCGCGGCCTGGAACCCCGCAACGCGTTCATCTGCACCGAGATGACGGCCATCCGGGCACTGGCCAGCAAGGGCCTCGGGGTCGCGGTGATGCCGCGCTCGGTCGCCGAGGAGCCCGGCCCGCCGATCGAGCTGCGCCCGATCGCGCCCGAGCGCCTCACGTGGCCGATCGCGCTGATCTGGCGCGCCGCCCGCCGCCAGACTCCGGCGGGCAAGGCCTTCCTCAAGGTCGCCCTCGAGTACGCCGAGCGCACCGAGAACGCCGAGCGCACCGAGCGCCCGGCGCTGCGGGTGGCCTGAGGCTAGGCGGCCTGGCCGGCGGTGGCGGTGGCGGCGGCCTCGCGGCGCGCGACCTCGGCGCGCACCACCGGCGCGACCTCGGTGCCGAACAGCTCCATCGAGCGCAGGACGTCGCGATGCGCCACAGCGCCGACGCTCATCTGGCCGACATAGCGCTGATGGCCGAAGAGCTCGTACTCGAAGAGGATCTTCTCGGCGACCTGCTCGGGCGAGCCGGCCGCCACCGCCCCGCGCGGCGAGCGCAGCGCCTCGTACTCGGCCTGGCCCGAAGGCGGCCACCCGCGCTCGCGCCCGATGCGGTTCATCATCGCCAGGTAGGGCGCAGCGAACGCCGCATCGGCCTCGGCCGACGTGGCGCCCACGAAGGCGTGCGTGTTGATCGCGACCTTCGTCTGCTCGGGGTCGTGGCCGGCCTGCGCGACCGCCTCGCGGTACAGCTCGATGAGCGGCACGAAGCGCTCGGGCTGGCCGCCGATGATCGCGAGCGTCAGGGGCAGGCCGAGCAGACCCGCTCGGACGACTGACTCGGGCGAGCCGCCGACCGCGACCCACACGGGCAGCGGATCCTGGACCGGGCGCGGCCAGACGCCCGCGTTCTCGAGGGGCGCACGCAGGCGCCCGGACCAGTCCACGGGGTTGCCGTCGCGGATCTTCAGCAGCAGCTCGAGCTTCTCGGCGAACAGGTCGTCGTAGTCCTCGAGGTCGTAGCCGAACAGCGGGAACGACTCGATGAACGAGCCGCGGCCGGCCATGATCTCGGCGCGGCCGCCCGAGAGGAGGTCGACCTCGGCGAAGGCCTGGAAGACACGGACCGGGTCGTCGGAGCTCAGGACCGTCACCGCGCTCGACAGCCGGATCTGCTTGGTGATCATCGCTGCCGCGGCCAGCGCCGTGGCGGGCGAGGAGATCAGGAAGTCCGGGCGATGGTGCTCGCCGATGGCGAAGACGTCGAGGCCGAGCTCGTCGGCCAGGCGGACCTCCTCCATGAGGTCGCGCATGCGCTGCTCGGGGCTGAGGCCCGAGCTCAGATCGGCAAAGGTCGCGACTCCGAGTTCCATGCCGGACACCATAGCATGTAGTTGCGCGCGCAACGACCGTGCGGGCTAGGATCCTGCGCGTGCTCGACTCAGAGGTCGCTCAGCTCATCGCCGCCGAGACGCGTCGCCAGCACGACACGCTCGGCCTCATTCCGTCCGAGAACCACGTCTCGCCCGAAGTCCTCGAGGCAAGCGGCTCCGTGCTCACGAACAAGTACTCGGAGGGCTATCCGAGCCGGCGGTACTACCAGGGCAACGCGGTCGTCGACGACATCGAGGCCCTCGCGGCGAACCGCGCCCAAGAGCTCTTCGGCGTCGACCACGCCAACGTCCAGCCGCTCTCGGGCGCGCCCGCCAACCTCGCCGTCTACGCCGCCTTCCTCGAGCCCGGCGACACCGTCCTGGGCATGTCGCTCGACGCGGGCGGCCACCTCACTCACGGATGGGGCGTCTCGGTGACCGGAAAGTGGTTCCGGCCCGTGCGCTACGGCGTGCGCCGCGAGACCGGCGTCGTCGACCTCGACGAGGTGCGCGAGCTCGCCCTGCGCGAGCGCCCGAAGCTCATCTGGTGCGGCGGCACGGCGGTGCCGCGGATCATCGACTTCGCCGGCTTCGCGGCGATCGCGCGCGAGACCGGCGCCGTGCTGGCCGCCGACATCGCGCACATCGCGGGCCTCGTGGTCGGCGGCGCGCACCCCTCCCCGGTGGGGCACGCGGACGTCATCACGACGACGACGCACAAGACGCTGCGCGGCCCGCGGGGCGCGATGGTCATGACCGGCGCCGACCGCGCCACCGCGATCGACCGCGCCGTCTTCCCCCGCCTGCAGGGTGGCCCGCACGACCAGACGACGGCCGCAATCGCCGTCGCCCTCCGCGAGGCGTCCCAGCCGGAGTTCGCGGCCTATGCACACGCGGTCGTGGCCAACGCGAAGGCCCTCGGGGACGCGCTCGCCGAACGCGGCTTCGACCTCGTGTCGGGCGGCACCGACAACCACCTGCTCCTCGTCGACCTCACGCCGAAGGGCATCGGCGGCCGCCCCGCAGCCGAGGCGCTCGAGCGCGCCGGCCTGGTCTGCAACTACAACGCGATCCCGTTCGATCCCCGCAAGCCGATGGACCCCTCGGGCATCCGCATCGGGACGCCGGCGGTGACCACCCGCGGCCTCGCGACAGAGCACATGGCCGACATCGCACGATGGCTGGACGAAGGCGTCGAGGCCGCCCGCCGCGAGGACGAGCCCGCTCTGGAGCGCATCCGCGGCGAGGTGCTCGAGCTCGCGCGCGCCTTCCCGCCGCCGGCCTAGCAAGCCGGATCGCCGCTCACCGCGCGGCTTCGGGACGATCTGTGCGCTCTGCGCCGACCTGTGCGACATGCGAACATGCCCGCCCGTGATCGGCGACGTGCTCTGGACCCCGCCGGCCGACGTGCGCGAGACGACCGAGCTCGGTCGCTTCCTGAACTGGGTGCGCGACGAGCGCGGCCGCGAGCTGGGCGGCTACGACGAGCTGTGGCGCTGGTCGGTGGAGGACCTCGAGGGTTTCTGGGGCGCCGTGTGGCACTTCTTCGACGTCCGTCCCACGCGGCCCTACGAGCGGGTCCTCGCCAATGCCGACATGCCCGGCGCGCAGTGGTTCCCGGGTGCGCGGCTGAACTACGCCGCGCACCTGCTGCGCCACGCCGACGAGGCGCCCGAAGCTCCGGCGCTCGTCGCCCGCTCGCAGACCCGCGCTGCGATCGAGATGACCTTCGGCGAGCTGCGCGACCAGGTCGCGCGCGCGCGCGTGGGACTACGTGAGCTCGGCGTCGGCCCTGGCGATCGCGTCGTCGCGTACCTGCCGAACATCCCCGAGACGCTGGTCGCCTTCCTTGCCACGGCCAGCCTCGGCGCGGTCTGGGCCACGTGCGCGCCGGAGTTCGGCGCGCGCAGCGTGCTGGGCCGCTTCGGCCAGATCGAGCCCAAGGTGCTGCTGACGGTGAGCGGCTACACCTACCGCGACAAGCCGATCGATCGCCGCGACCAGGTCGCCGAGATCCGCGGGGGGCTGCCCAGCCTCGAGCACGTCGTCGAGGTCCCCTACGGCGAGCACGGCGTCCCCGATGCGCGAGGCTGGGACGAGCTGCTGGCCCGCAGCGAGCCGCTCGAGTTCGAACCGGTCGCCTTCGACCACCCGATCTACGTCCTGTTCTCCAGTGGGACGACCGGCCTGCCGAAGGCGATCGTCCACGGTCATGGCGGCCAGCTCGTCGAGCACCTCAAGGGCGTCGGCCTGGGCTGGGACCTCAAGCCAGGCGGCCGCCTGCTGTGGTTCTCCACCACCGCGTGGATGATGTGGAACGCCCTGGTCTCGGCGCTGCTCGTGCGCTCCTCGATCGTGATGATCGACGGCGACCCCAACTGGCCCGACCCGTCCTTTCAGTGGCGGCTCGCCGAAGAGGTCCGTCCGACGTTCATGGGCGTCAGCCCGACCTTCCTCATGGCCTGCCGCAAGGCCGGCCTGGAGATCGGCCGCGACTTCGACCTGGGCAGCATCCGCGCGCTGGGGTTCGCCGGCTCGCCGCTGCCGAGCGAGGGCTACCACTACGTCTACGACCAGCTCGGCGCCGACGTCCTGTGCCTCAACGGCAGCGGCGGCACCGACATCTGCGGCGCCTTCGTGTCGGGCAGCTTCCTGCAGCCGGTCTACGACGGCGAGATCTCAGGCTGCTGCCTGGGCGCCGACGTCAAGGCGTTCGACGCCGGCGGCAACGAGGTCGTCGGCGAGCTCGGCGAGATGGTCGTGACCAAGCCGATGCCGTCGATGCCGGTGCGCTTCTGGGGCGACGAGGACAACGAGCGCTACCTGAGCTCGTACTTCGACCTCTACCCCGGCGTCTGGCGCCAGGGCGACTGGATCCTCTTCACCGAGCGCGGAAGCTGCGTGATCACCGGGCGCTCCGATGCGACGCTCAACCGCGGCGGCGTGCGCATGGGCACGAGTGAGCTCTACGCGGTCGTCGAGGAGCTCGACGAGGTCGCCGACAGCGTCATCGTCCACCTCGAGGACGCCGAGGGCGGGCCGGGCGAGCTCGTGCTCTTCGTCGTCCTCGCCGACCGCGACCGCGAGCTCGACGACGCGCTCAGCGCCCACATCAAGGGCGCGCTGCGCAGCGAGCTCTCCCCTCGCCACGTGCCCGACACGATCGTCGCCGTCCCCGCGGTGCCGCGCACGTTCACCGGCAAGAAGCTCGAGGCGCCGGTCAAGCGGATCATGCTCGGCGCCAGGCCCGAGGACGTCGCCAGCCGCGACGCGCTGCTCGACCCCTCGGCGATCGATGCCTTCGCCGCCTACGCCGAGGGGACCTCGCGCACCACCTCGGACGCCGGCTTGTCGTCGCGCAGCCCCTCGTAGCGCGGGTGGCGCAGCCGCCCGTCGCGCGTCCACTCGGTGAAGACGATCTGCGCGACGAGCTCGGGCTCGGCCCACCGGGCGCGCGGCAGCTTGGGGTCGACGAACGGCGTCGTCTTGCGCTCCCGGCGCTCGAGCTCGTCGCCGAGGCGCTGCAAGGTGGCGCCGTCGAAGCCCGTGCCGACCTTGCCGGCGTAGCGCAGGCCCTTGTCGTCGTAGTAGCCGACGAGCAGCGCCCCGAACCGCTCGCGGCTGCCTTTCGGCTCGGTCCACCCGCCGATGACGAGCTCCTGCCCGTGGTTGCACTTGAGCTTGAGCCAGTCCCGCGACCGCGTCGGGACGTACGGGCTGTCGGCGCGCTTGGCGATGACGCCCTCCCAGCCGCGCCGGCACGCCTCGCGGTAGGCCACGATGCCCGTGCCGTTGCGGTGGGTGCTGAAGCGCAGGTGGCCGCCGAAGTCGACAGCCCGTCGCAGCGCGCGCTTGCGCTCGAGCAGCGGCGTGGGCCGCAGGTCCTCGCCGTCGAGCTCGAGGATGTCGAACAGGTAGTAGAAGACCGCGATTCCGCTGGCCAGCGCGCGCTTGCGGTCGCGGATCTGCATCCTGCCCTGCAGGCGCGAGAAGCTCGTCTGCCCGCGCTGGAAGGCGACGATCTCGCCGTCGGCCTCGAGGTCGGGGCCGTGGACCGCGAGGTCCTCCTCGATCTCGGGGTAGGTGTCGTTGAGCGTCTCGCCCCCGCGGGAGATCAGCTGCACCTTGCCTGCTTTGCGCACCACGCCGCAGCGGATCCCGTCGAGCTTGCGCTCGAAGATCCAGTGGGGGTCGTCGAACGGCTGGTCGGACAGGACCGCCTTCATCGGGACGAACGGATCGGGCATAACCGATAGCTTCTCAGCGCGTGATCGACGTCGACTCCCTCGTCGCCATCGACGTGCACACGCACGTCCACGCCTCGGTCCACGGCGGCACGTTCCCGGAAGACTCGCCCGAGGCCGCCGTCGGGAAGGTGTTCGGCTCGGACGCGCTGCTGTCGGTGCCCGAGCTGGCCGCCTACTACCGCGAGCGCAAGATGGCCTGCGTGGCCTTCATGGTCGACAGCGTGCGATGGGGCACGGCGGTGACCAACGACGAGATCCTCGAGCTCGCAGCCGCCGAGCGCGACATCCTGATCCCGTTCGCCAGCGTGGATCCGCACCGGGGGCCCGAGGCGGTCTCGACCGCCCGCCGGCTCATCGACGAGTACGACGTGCGCGGTTTCAAGTTCCACCCCAGCCTGCAGCACTTCTTCCCCGACGACCGGGTCGCCTACCCGCTCTACGAGGTCATCGCCGAGCACAAGCTGCCGGCGCTCTTCCACACCGGCCAGACCGCGGTGGGCTCGGGTCAGCCGGGCGGCGGCGGGATCCGCCTGAAGTACTCCAACCCGATCCACCTCGACGACGTCGCCGCCGACTTCCCCGACATGCCGATCATCATGGCCCACCCCTCGGTGCCCTGGCAGGACGAGGCGCTGTCGGTCGCCGTCCACAAGCCGCAGGTCTACATCGACCTCTCCGGCTGGTCGCCGAAGTACTTCCCGCCCCAGCTCGTGCGCTACGCCAACACGCTGCTGAAGGAGAAGGTCCTCTTCGGCACCGACTACCCCGCGCTGACGCCCGAGCGCTGGCTGCGGGACTTCGACACGCTCGAGATCAAGCCCGAGGTCAAGCCGCTGATCCTCAAGGAGAACGCGGCGCGGCTGTTCGGGCTGACGGCCTAGTCGATCACGCCGGCGCCCAGGCGAGGCGCCAGCGGCGCGGACGCACGGAGGTCGCTCGGCGCCGAGAGCTCGGGCGTCTGCGCGTATCCGAGCGAGTGCAGGTAGGCGCGCAGGTCGTCGAGCAGGCGCTCGCGGCTGTAGCTCCACCAGTCGGTAGGGATGTGCTCGGCGAGGAACTGGCAGCCCCAGTAGGTGAAGATGCCGTTCGCCCGGCCGTCGATGAAGTCCTCGGCCGCCGACTGACCCTCCTGGGACGCGGCCCACAGCACGTGCTCGCCGAAGCCGTCGTGGTCGACGAACCTGTGCACGCCGATCCGGTGCTCGTCGCCCTCGGCTCGCGCGGCGATGTCGAACGGCGGCGGGAGGTACCTGATGTCTGCGCGCAGCGTCTGCGGCCTGGGCTCGCTGAGGAGCTCCCGGGGACCCGCGCCCCAGAAGCAGCAGTCGAAGAACGCCTCGAGGACGATGTCGGGCGGTATCGCCGCGAAGATCGCGTCCATGTCGTCGTCGAGCAGATAGGTGCCCCGGTCCCAGTCCATGTCGTAGGGGCAGATCAGCTCGTCCAGGCCATCCGCGAGCTCGTCGCCGTCGCGATCCCGGATCTGCGATCCGTGGCCCGAGAAGTAGAAGACCACGACGTCACCGGGGGCTGCGCCCTCGATCGCCATGAAGAGCCGGCGCAGGATGTTCTGCTTCGTCGCGCGCCGGTTGACCAGGACATGGATGTCGTCGTTGACGACGCCGACGCAGCGCTTGAGCAGCTCACGGACGAGCGCAACGTCGTTGACGCACCCGCGCAGCGTCGGGATGTCCGCGCGTGCGTACTCGTCGATGCCGACCAACACCGCCCGGATCCTGGGCACGAGTCAACTCTCCCATCGCTCGGCATCAGGGTCAAAGGCGCGCTTGACAAGCGTCTGCGGCGCGGTTAGAGCACGAAGATGCGCTGCGACCGCTGCGGTCGTGAGAGCCCGGACGAGTTCCGCTTCTGCGGCGCGTGCGGCGCTCCATTGCCGCACGTCGACACCGTCGCCGTCGAGGGCGAGCGCAAGGTGATCTCGGCGCTGTTCTGCGACGTGGTGGGGTTCACGCCGAGGGCCGAGCTCATGGACCCCGAGGACGTGCACCGCATGCTGCGCAGCTACTACGCGAGCGTGCGCGCGGAGTTCGAGCGCTTCGGCGGGACCGTGGCGAAGTTCATCGGCGACGCGGTCTTCGTCGTCTTCGGCGCGCCGCGCGCGCACGAGGACGACCCCGAGCGGGCGGTGCGCGCCGCGCTCGCGGGCATCGATGCGGTGGCCGGCCTGAACGCCGCGCAGCCGGACCTCGACCTGCACGTCCACATCGGCGTCACCACCGGCGAGGCGCTGGTGACGTTCGAGCCGCGCCCTGATCAGCACGGCGGCCTGGCCTGGGGCGACATCCTCAACACGGCGTCGAGACTCGAGTCCGCCGCGCCGGCCGACACCGTCTTCGTCGACGAGCCGACCTACCGTGCGACGAGGCACGCGATCGAGTACGCCGCCGTCGAGCCCGTCCACGCCAAGGGCAAGGCGGAGCCCGTCGTGGCCTGGCGGCCGCTCGGCCCGCTCGCGCGTCCCTGGCTGGGCCTCGACCTCGCCTCCCGCCAGCCGATGGTCGATCGCGCCGAGGAGGTCGCGGCGCTGCTCGACGCATTCGAGCACGCGCGAGCGCGGGCGGCGCCGCGGCTCGTGACGCTCACGGGCGAGCCGGGCATCGGGAAGAGCCGGATCGTCTTCGAGCTCTCCCGCCACCTCGACGCCCGCCCCGACCTCATCAACTGGCGCCATGGCCGCTCGCCGCCCTACCCGGAGGGCATCACCTTCTGGGCGCTCGGCGAGATCGTCAAGGGACAGGCCGGCATCCTCGCGACCGACGGGGCGACGACCGCCGGAACGAAGCTCAGGCGCGCGGTGCGAGCGCTGATCTCCTCACCGGCCGACGCCGATCGGATCGAAGGTCACCTGCAGTCGCTCGTCGGCCTCTCCCTCGCGACGGACGTACGCGACGACCAGCGTGCGGCCGCGTTCGCAGCCTGGCGGCACTTCATCGAGGCCATCGCGCGCGGGCGCCCCACGATCATCGTCCTCGAGGACATCCACTGGGCCGATGACGGTCTCCTTGACTTCGTCGACCACCTCGTCGAGTGGACGGAGGACGTGCCGCTGCTGATCCTCTGCACCGCGAGGCCCGAGCTCTTCGATCGCCGCCCCGAGCTGGGGGGCGGCGGCGACGCCGCCGTCATCTCCCTCTCCCCCTTGTCCGACGAGGACAGCCGCGAGCTCGTGAGCTCGCTCGCCGGCCAGGAGGGCGTGCCGGCGCAGACGACCGAAGCGATCGTCTCCCATGCCGCCGGCAACCCGCTCTACTCCGTCGAGCTCGTCCGGATGCTCGCCGACCGTGGGCTGCTGGGGCACGCGGCGACGGGCAACGACCTCGCCGCCCGCCCGCTGCCGCTCCCTGACTCGCTGCGCGGCATCATCGCGTCCCGCCTCGATGCCCTCCCACCGGAGGACAAGCAGCTCCTGCAGGCCGCATCGGTGATCGGCAGGACGTCGTGGCCCGGAGCCCTGGCCGAGGTGACGGGGCGCCCCCGGGCATGGACCCTGCACCGGCTCGCGGCGCTGGAGCGCAAGGAGTTCCTGTCCCGCACGCGCGCGTCCGCGGTCGAGCACGAGCCCGAGTACCGCTTCCAGCATGCCCTCATCCGCGACGTCGCCTACGCACAGATCCCGCGCCGGCGTCGCGGGGAGATGCACAGGCGGGCGGCCGAGTGGATCGAGTCGGTGAGCCCCGACCGCGCGGCCGACCGAGCCGACCTGCTCGCCCATCACTACCTCTGCGCGTACGAGCTGGCTCACGCGATCGGCGGCGACACGGCCGAGCTCGCCGACCGGGCGCGGCTCGCGCTGCGCGATGCCGGCGACCGCGCGCTGTCGCTGCACTCCTTCCCTGCGGCCGCGCGCCTGTTCCGCAGCGCGCTCGAGCTCTGGCCGCAGGACGACCCCGACCGCCCGTGGCTGCTCTTCCGCCTCGGCAAGTCGATCTACGAGGCCGAGACGGCGGGCGCCGACGTGCTCGAGCTGGCCCGCGACGAGCTCCTGGTGGCCGGCGATCGCGGAACCGCGGCCGAGGCGGAGGCGATCCTGGCCCGCAGCGCGCATCATCAGGGCAAGCGCGAGGAGGTCGCCGGTCACCTCGAACGGGCCGCCGCGCTCGTCGCGGACCTGGGGCCGACCCGTTCGAAGGCCGAGGTGCTCGTGGACCTGGCAAATCACCTGGCGATCGCCCGGGACGACGAACGGGCGGTCGCTGTCGCGACCGAGGCGCTCGAGATCGCCCGGCGCACGGGACTGCGCGAGCTCGAGGCCACCGCGCTATCGGTCATGGGGCTCACGCGCGGATGGTCGGGCGACGTGCGCGGGCGCGACGACCTGCGCCGGGGCATCGCCATCGCCGACGAGATCGGCTCGCATCTGAGCGCCCATTGCTACGGGTTGCTGGCCGATCTCGAGTGCCAGGCCGGCGACCTGGGCGCGTGCTTCGAGCTGCAGGGGCAGGCGCGGCGCCACGCCGAGCGTTTCGGGCACGCGGGATTCACGCGGTGGCTCACCGCCGAGCGAGTGGCCGAGTGCTACTGGACCGGCGCGTGGGACGAAGCGATCGAGATCGCCGATGCGTTCCTCGCCGGCGCCGAGGCGGGCCTGTCCAACTTCATGGACGGCTACTGCCGGGCGATGCGCGGGCGCATCCGGCTGGCGCGAGGCGACGGACGGGGTGCCCTCGCCGATGCCGCCACGGCGCTCGAGTTCGCACGGGCCGCCGAGGACCTCCAGATGCTCTATCCGACGCTCGCGTTCGGCGCTCGGGCGCAGGTCGGCGCCGGATCCGCGAGCGCCGGGCAGCTGCTCGCCGACGAGGCGCTCGCGCTGTGGGCCGCGAACGTCGATGCCTATCCGACGTCGTCCTGGGCCGTCGACCTCGCGTGTGCCCTCACTGCGCTCGGTCGCACCGACGAGCTGGTGACGGTCGCCGACGACGTCTCGGTCACGACGCGCTGGCTCGACGCGGTCATCGCGCTCGTCACCGGGGACCCGAAAGGCGCAGCACGGCAGTTCCGGCAGATCGGCTCGCTGCCCGACGAGGCGCTGGCGCACCTCGAAGCCGCCCGGGCTCTCCTCACCGCCGCAGATCCCGATGGGCCGGCCGAGCTCGAGGCCGCGCTCGGCTTCTATCGGGGGGTGCAGGCGACCGCGTGTCTGCACGACGCGCAAGCGCTCGCCGCCGCAGGCATGATTGCTACGGAGCTTCCACCGGCGTAGAGTCGCCACCAGAGGCGAGAGTCGGAGGCAATCGTGTGCCCGGATTGGATGGGTCCCGGGGGCGAGGACCCAACCTACGACGCGTCAGCCCCTGAGCCGGAGTTCGGCGAAAGGCCCGCCGGTATGCGGCCTGCCGGGATGCGTCCCGCCGGCATGCGGCCCGCGGGCATGCGGCCGGCCGGCATGCGGGGCGACCGTCCGGCCGG
>Ga0081540_1003248_pt1 | contig 12929 bp, 7 predicted proteins | sample TabmetS2T1R1_FD_71024 | JGI IMG/M metagenome (GOLD analysis project Ga0081540, IMG submission 71024) | Tabebuia heterophylla rhizosphere microbial communities from the University of Puerto Rico - S2T1R1 | ecosystem: Host-associated > Plants > Roots > Rhizosphere ... | reverse complement strand
TATGCACCGTCCCTTCACGAACGGACCACGATCATTGATTCGGACGGTGACGCTCCGCCCGTTGGAATGTGAGGTGACTGTGACGTGAGAGCCGAATGGTCTGGCGCGATGCGCCGCGGTCATTGCATTTGGATTCATCCGCTCCCCCGATGCGGTCCGGCCTCCGTTGTAGCCATAGCGAGAAGCAATACAGGTTTCGGCAAATGCCGGCACAGCAAGACAGGTTAGCGCCAAAGCGGCGCATATCGGGCGGATCATCGTCATCGTTCCAAGACTGATACTGATACTCAAATGGCCAACTTTTCCGCGACCTCTCGGTTCCAGCAAGAATGGCGAAATGGGCGCGGCATTGCGCGCAACTGGATCGTCTGAGCGCGGGAGAACGGCCGCATCAGCCGGCGCGGACCATGGCTCGATCGATTGGGAGACGCCCTGTCTGAGGCCCGACAGGTCGCGGCGCCTTCAAGTTTTGCCTGACCGCTCTATTGAACGGACCTGCAATTACGTTGGCCGGTTCGCCATTCAAGACAATCGCTGAAGCCGCGAACCCCTGCGAGATCTTACGCAACTGACCAGATGAGACGCCGAGACAATCGGCGCCCTACCTCGTGGCCCCAAGATACGTCGTCCATGCGGCGCTGGCCAAGGTCTGTGATGCTTTGCGAGCGCATGCCTTTTCGACTTCAGCAATGATCGAAGAAACACTGATTCTCGGCTGTGTCTGGCCACTCGCCGCGGCAACGTAATTAAGTCCCGTCCAGAAACCGTGAATCCAGACAGTCCCTTCCAATCGATGCTCTTCCGTAGACCGCCAGTGAGTGCAACTCATGCCCCCTACTCCGATCATGTCGACTGAAACCTTGGCGTCCTGCGCCGACGCCACGCAAACCGAAGCACCAAAGACGATCGACGCAAACAGAGATGGCTTTATCATCCACATGGTCATGCTGGCACCTCTCGCCCGAACCCCAAAAGTCGGCTGTCGTGTAAGTCCAGCGATCGGATTGTCTACCGGAATGCCACGACCAATGATGCCCACAAGGTCGCGGCACCATCGAGGGTTCGATCAACGTGGATTCTCTACAGCAACACCACCAATTAGGCCGCAGCGTGACGAATGAGGGTGGCGTCAGCTTTCGCTGATCGAAGCCTGGAAGCTGAATGACGTCGATCCGCTCGCCTAAAGCTGGAGCTTCGGGAAGTCACATGCCAGCCAGCGCTGCTTACGTGAAGCAACCTGCCTTTGCAAAAGCGGCGGCCTTTTTCCGCTGCGAGCGCGCGGCCGTCAGGGCCATCTGCATGGGAACGATCAACAGCCTGGGAGGTTAGCGATGTGCCGGGTTTTCCCGGCACCTCTGTGTGTGAATGGAACCGGCGCGTTAGCGCCGGGGGGCTCCCCTGCGTTGCGTTGTGAGGGAAGCATGAGCGCCATGGAGCGGACGACACATCGCCGGTCGCGGGATTCGAATGCCTTGGCGTTCGACGAACCGCGAGGAGGCCCGCGGCCCAAACCCTCCACGTCGGGGCCGTCAACGGATTCCTCCACAGATGATCCCATTCCATTATTTCTGTCCGAGCTCCAGCGCCAGCCTGATCCGCAGGTTGCGCCTTATGTGGCAAGCCAACGGACAAGCATCCTGACGCGGGTTGTTGCCGGTGGACTGGCGGTTTTGGCGTTCGCGATGCTGGTCGCGGCAATTAATTCCGATGTCACGCGCGCTCTTGTATCTAATTCCGATATCACGCGCTTCCTTGTCGACAGGGCAAGAGCACCCCTGGGCGGCGCGTCCAGGGATCGATCAGAGGATCGATCAGCGGATCGATCGGCAACGCAGGCCGCCTCGAACCAGCCGGCTATGCGCCAGGTGCGACTGGAAGATCCGGCTGGCGTATCAGACCCAGCGCTGCAGAGTCAGGTCCCGGCCGCACGTGCGGGGAATGAAGTAGCGGCACCGTCGAAAACGCTCGATCCCGAAACATTGGCAGCGCTGCTGAAACGCGCCAGGAGCCTGCTGACGCTCGGCGACATCGTCGCAGCGCGATTGCTGCTGGAACGCGCCGCCACTGCACAGGACGCAACTGCGGCTTACCTGCTGGCACAGACCTATGATCCGGCTGTGCTCGGAGTGCGCGATCCGCGAAGCATCACACCCGACCCCGTGATGGCGCGCGACTGGTACCGCAAGGCCGCCGGCTTTGGCTCCGCAGCCGCGCAACAGCGTCTCACTCAATTTCAGGACTAGTCTCTACACATTTGGAGGATGCCGTGCGTCAGTACCTTGGAATGTTTGCCGCGATGGTCATGATGGCGTCCGGTGTTGCGGCCCATGCTGAACCGATCGACTACAACCCGGCCAAAGTCAGCGACAGCCTGAAGGCGATCTTCAAATTCGGCTCGGTCTCGACCAAGAAGGCGCTGAACGCCAACACGGTCACGCTGCTAACCGGTACGATCGGCGGCACCTATGTGCAGTTCGGTGCCGACCTCGCTTCCGTGCTCGACGACGACGGTAAGCTGCGCGTCCTGCCGATCATCGGTCGAGGTTCGGTGCAGAGCGTCGCCGACATCCTTTTCCTGAAGGGCGTCGATCTCGGCATTGTGCGCGCCGATACGCTCGACTACCTCGAGAAGCAGGGCTTCGCCAACGGCATCAAGAAGCAGTTCACCTATGTAACCAAGCTCTACAATGAGGAGATGCAGGTCGTCGCACCAAAGACCATCAAGAGTCTGAACGATCTCGAAGGCAAGACGGTGAGCGTCGACCTCCCCAATGGCGGCACGTTCGTGACTGCACTGACAGTTTTCGATCGGCTCGGGATCAAGGCGAACTTCGTCTATATCGAGCAGCGGATCGCTATGGAAAAATTGAAGAAGGGCGACCTCGACGCCGTCATCGTGGTTGGCGGTAAGCCGTACGTGTCTGTCACCACGTTCAACAATGACGGACGCTTTCATCTCGCTGCGGTGGACTATTCGAAGCCCCTGCAGAGCGATTATCTCCCTGCGACGCTGACGTCGAAGGACTATCCGAATCTGATCCCTGAGGGGGAGACGGTGGACACGATCGCAGTGCCGTCGGTGCTTGCGGCGTACAACTGGGAACCCAAAACGGAGCGCGGTCGCAAACTTGCTCTGTTCGTTGATGCCTTCTTCAACAAATTCGCCGCTTTACAGAATCCACCCTTTCATCCCAAGTGGAAGGAGGTCTCCCTGCCGGCACCGCTCGCCGGCTGGAATCGTCTACCGCTCGCGGAGCAATGGCTCGACGAACACGGTGTCGAACCGGTGAAGCGGCGCTTTGAGGCATTCCTGCAGGAGAACCCGGCCGCTGCCAACATCCAGTCAGAGGCCGACAAGGAAGCACTATTCAAGCAATTCCATGCTTGGGAGGCGGGAAGGAACGCACAGGCAAAGGTTGACTCGCAGGCAGGCTCCAGCAAGGTTCGTGACCGGGAGCAAGCATCCGCAACGGAAGCTACCCCTCGTCGCCACCCGCCCCGCCGATCGCAGCCTGCAAGGCGAACAATTGGTACGATGGCCGAGCAAGGCGCGGTGACAGACTGCGAGCGCCATGGCTACCGCGGCGACGCGGACGCCTGCCACCGAGCAAGCGAGGATTGGGGGAACTGGTTCTCCGGCCCTACTCCGCCCCCCGGCGCCACTCAAGGCATCTCAACCACCGATCGTCCGTCCACCGGCTTCTCCGGGAGACAGCCTGACTTCAGATAATGGAAGCGCTCCGACGCCCGGGCTTGTCTGCGCTCACGCGCCGGCCATCGCCTGCTCGATCGCCGACAACGCGGCATTGGCCTTGGCGCCGTCGGGGCCACCGGCCTGCGCCATGTCGGGCCGTCCGCCGCCGCCCTTGCCGCCGAGCACTTCCGAGCCCTTGCGCACCAGTTCAACCGCGTTGAATCGCGCCGTGAGATCGGCGGTGACGCCGACCACGAGGCCGGCCTTGCCGTCCTCGGTGACGCCGACGATCGCGACGACGCCGGAGCCGATTTGCTTCTTGCCATCATCGACGAGACTCTTGAGATCCTTGGTCTCGACGCCTTCGACTGCGCGGGCGAGCAATTTCACATTGCCGACCTCACGCACGCCGCCCGCGCCGTTGCCGGCCGACGCGCCGCCGCCCATCGCGAGCTTCTTGCGCGCGTCGGAGAGATCGCGCTCGAGCTTCTTGCGCTCCTCCAGCAGCGAGGTGATGCGCGCCGGCACGTCCTCGATCGACGTGCGGAGTTCGGAGGCCGCGGTCTTCGCGAGCGCGATGGTGTCGTTGGCATGCTTGCGGGCATGGCGCCCGGTCAGCGCCTCGATGCGGCGGACGCCGGAAGCGACCGCGCTTTCGCTCGTCACCGAGATCAGGCCGATGTCGCCGGTGCGGCGCACATGGGTGCCGCCGCACAATTCGACCGACCAGCCGAGCGCGTTCTGGCCCTGCTCGCGCGGGCCCTTGCCCATCGTGACGACGCGGACCTCGTCGCCATATTTCTCGCCGAACAGCGCACGCGCGCCGGCCTCGCGGGCGTCATCGACCGCCATGATGCGGGTGGTGACCTCGTCATTTTCCAGCACGACGTCGTTGGCGATGTCCTCGACGCGCGCAAGCTCTTCAGCCGTGATCGGCTTCGGATGCACGAAGTCGAAGCGCAGACGATCGGGCGCGACCAGCGAGCCGCGCTGAGCGATGTGATCGCCGAGCACCTGGCGCAGCGCCTCGTGCAAAATATGCGTGGCCGAGTGATGGGCGCGAATCGAGGAGCGGCGCGTGTGATCCACCTCGAGCTGCAGCGCGGTACCGACCTTGAGCGCACCCTGCTCCACGGTGCCGGTGTGCACGAAGAGATCGCCGGCCTTCTTCTGCATGTCGGTGACGCGGAATTTGATCCCGCCCTCGCCGGTCAGCACGCCGGTATCGCCGACCTGGCCGCCGGACTCCGCATAGAACGGCGTCTGGTTCAGCACGATCGAGCCGGTCTCGCCGGCCTTGAGGCTGTCGATCTCCTTGCCGTCCTTGACCAACGCCGAGATGACGCCTTCGGCGCTTTCGGTCTCGTAGCCGAGGAATTCCGTCGCGCCGAGCTTTTCGCGTAAGGGGAACCAGACCGATTCATCCGCGGCCTCGCCCGAACCCGCCCACGAGGCGCGCGCCTTCTCGCGCTGGCGCTCCATCGCATCCGAAAACGACGCCTGGTCGACGCTGATGCCGCGCGACTTCAGCGCGTCCTGCGTCAGGTCGAGCGGGAAGCCATAGGTGTCGTACAGCGTGAACGCGGTGTCGCCATCGAACATGTCGCCCTTTTTCAGGCCGGCGCTCTTCTCGTCGAGAATGGCAAGGCCCCGCGCAAGCGTTTTGCGGAAGCGGGTCTCTTCCAGCCGCAGCGTCTCCTCGATCAGCTTTTCCGCGCGCACCAGGTCCGGATAGGCCTGGCCCATCTCGCGCACCAGCGCCCAGACCAGGCGATGCATCAACGGATCGCGCGCGCCGAGCAGCTGCGCATGGCGCATCGCGCGGCGCATGATCCGGCGCAGCACATAGCCGCGGCCCTCATTCGACGGCAGCACGCCGTCGGCGATCAGGAACGCCGAGGAGCGCAGATGGTCCGCAATGACCCGGAACGACGCGACGGTCTGTTCCTTCGGTCCGGTCCCGAGCGCCGACGCGGTCGCATCGATCAGGTTACGGAAAAGATCGGTCTCGAACACGCTGTCGACGCCCTGCAGGATGGCGGCCATGCGCTCGAGCCCCATGCCGGTGTCGATCGAGGGGCGCGGCAGCGCCACGCGCTGCTCGGGCGTCACCTGCTCGAACTGCATGAAGACCAGGTTCCAGAATTCGAGGAAGCGGTCGCCGTCCTCCTCCGGGCTGCCGGGAGGGCCGCCCCAGATATGCTCGCCGCGGTCGATGAAGATTTCCGAGCAGGGACCGCAGGGTCCGGTGTCGCCCATCGCCCAGAAATTATCCGAGGTCGCGATGCGGATGATCCGGTCGTCGGTGAAGCCTGCGACCTTCTTCCAGAAGCCGGCCGCCTCGTCGTCGGTATGGTAGACGGTGACGAGCAGCTTGTCCTTCTTCAGCCCGAATTCCTTCGTGATCAGGTTCCAGGCGAGCTCGATCGCGCGCTCCTTGAAGTAATCGCCGAACGAGAAGTTGCCGAGCATCTCGAAGAAGGTGAGGTGCCGCGCGGTGTAGCCGACATTGTCGAGGTCGTTGTGCTTGCCGCCGGCGCGCACGCATTTCTGCGAGGTGGTGGCGCGCTGGTAGGGCCGCTTCTCCAGCCCCGTGAAGGTGTTCTTGAACTGCACCATGCCTGCATTGGTGAACATCAAGGTGGGATCGTTGCGCGGCACGAGCGGCGACGAGGCCACGATCTCGTGGCCGTTCTCCGCAAAGAAATCCAAGAATTTCGACCTGATCTCGTTGACGCCGCTCATGTTCATCCAATCGGAAAAAGGGGCCGGGTCGGGCCTGTAAATAGCCTTAACCTTCCGGCGGAACGCTTTTAGACAAGGCCAGCCTTGGTGTCCAGAAACTGTGCAGGCGGATCATAGGCTTGCCGCAGCACACAAGATGGGCACGCACATCCCGTTGATAATGCTGCGGCTGCGTTGACAGGCTTGGCAGGCCTGTGTTTCCCTCTTATCTGTTAGACGTCACGTCGGGAGAGATCGGCTTCAGCGCCGGCGCCGAAGGAGCAACCGCCCCGGAAACTCTCAGGCAAACGGACCGCGTGACGAAATAGCATCTGGAAAGAGACGCCGGGCGGCTTTGGCCCAGGGCGTCCGCCGACGGGATAATACTCTCAGGCACAGCGACAGATGGGGCTTTCTTTGGGTTTTTCGGAGCAGGTCTCCGGAACCCATGAGGGCCTTAACGATGCTGACGCGAGACGAATCCTCCCTGAAACGCACTCCCCTGCACGCCCTCCATGTCGCGCGCGGTGGCAAGATGGTTCCCTTTGCCGGCTATGAGATGCCGGTGCAATTCCCGGCCGGCGTGCTGAAGGAACATCTGCACACGCGAAGCTCCGCCGGCCTGTTCGACGTCTCCCACATGGGCCAGCTCGCCCTGCGGGCGAAATCCGGCAAGGTCGAGGATGCCGCGCTGGCGCTGGAACGGCTGGTGCCGCAGGACATCATCGGGGTTGCGCCGGGCCGGCAGCGTTACGCCCAATTCACCAATGAGGACGGCGGCATTCTCGACGATCTGATGGTGGCGAATTTCGGCGATCATCTGTTTCTGGTGGTCAACGCCGCCTGCAAGATCGAGGACGAGGCGCATCTGCGCGCGCATCTCTCCGATAGCTGCGTCATTGATTCGCTTGGCCAGCGCGCGCTGATCGCGCTGCAGGGACCGAAAGCCGAATCGGCGCTGGCAAGGCATGGTGCAGATGTCACCGCCATGCGGTTCATGGATGCCGGGCCCCGCAGGGTCGCCGGCCTCGACTGCTTCGTCTCCCGCTCGGGCTATACCGGCGAGGACGGTTTTGAGATTTCGGTGCCGGCCGAACAGGCTGAGGCCCTGGTCGCAACTCTCCTGGAAAACCCTGACGTGCTGCCGATCGGACTTGGCGCCCGCGACAGCCTGCGGCTGGAAGCCGGCCTTTGTCTCTACGGCCATGACCTCGACACCACGACGACGCCGGTCGAGGGCGCGCTGGAATGGTCGGTGCAGAAGAGCCGTCGCACCGGTGGCGCCCGCGCCGGTGGGTTTCCCGGCGCCGATAAAATTCTCGGACAATTTGAACAAGGCGCCGCGCGCCGCCGCGTCGGCCTGCGCGCCGAGGGCCGCGCCCCGGTCCGCGAAGGCGCGCTGTTGTTCGCAGATGGCGCTTCCAGCGAGCCGGTCGGCACGGTCACCTCGGGCGGTTTCGGCCCGAGCCTGAATGCACCTGTTGCGATGGGCTATCTGCCGACATTGCTGTCCGCCAACGGCACGCAGGTCTTTGCCGAAGTGCGCGGCCAGCGCCTGCCGCTGCAGGTCGCGCCCATGCCCTTCGTTCCCAACACGTACAAACGCTAGTTTCTGCAAACGCTAGATCCCAGAGGACGTTTCATGACGACGTTGTTCACATCCGACCACGAATGGCTCCACATCGAGGGCGATGTCGCCACCATCGGGGTCACGGACTATGCGCAATCGCAGCTCGGCGACGTCGTGTTCGTCGAACTGCCCAAGGTCGGCCGCTCCCTGAAGAAAGCCGAGGCCGCCGCCGTGGTCGAATCGGTAAAGGCCGCCTCCGAGGTCTACGCGCCGATCTCCGGCGAGGTGATCGAGGTCAACGAGGCGCTTGCCGCCGAACCCGCGCTGGTGAATTCGGATGCCGGCGGCAAGGCCTGGTTCTTCAAGCTGAAGATTGCGGACAAGAGCGAACTCGGCGGCCTGATGGATGAAGCCGCCTACAAGGCACATACCGCTTAAGGAAAGCACGCCATGAACGCGCCGCTGAAGACCACTGCCACAGCCGCCACCGATTTCGTGCGCCGCCATATCGGCCCCTCACCCCGCGACATCAGCGCGATGCTGGACAGCGTCGGCGCGAACAGCCTTGACGAGTTGATGAGCCAGACGCTGCCTTCCTCGATCCGGCAGAAGGCGCCGCTCGATCTCGGCCCTGCGCTGAGCGAAACCGAGGCGCTGGCGCATATGCGCGAGCTTGCCGCGCAGAACCAGGTGTTCACCTCGCTGGTCGGCCAAGGCTATTCGGGCACGATCCTGCCCGCGGTGATCCAGCGCAACATTTTGGAGAACCCGGCCTGGTACACGGCTTACACGCCGTATCAGCCGGAGATCAGCCAGGGCCGGCTGGAAGCGCTGTTCAACTTCCAGACCATGATCTGCGACCTCACCGGGCTCGACGTCGCCAACGCCTCGCTGCTCGATGAGGGCACCGCCGCGGCGGAGGCGATGGCGCTCGCCGAGCGCGCCTCACCGGTCAAAGCCAAATCGTTCTTCGTCGATACCGAGGTGCATCCGCAGACGCTCGCGGTGCTGCGCACCCGCGCCGAGCCGCTCGGCTGGAATTTGATTGTCGGCGATCCCCTCACCGATCTCGATAACGCCGAGGTGTTCGGCGGCCTGCTGCAGTATCCGGGTACGTCGGGCGCGGTGCGCGATCTCAGGCCCGCGATCACGGCGCTGCGCGCCAGGGGCGCGCTGGCGGTCGTGGCGGCCGATCTGCTGGCACTCACGTTGATCGCCTCCCCCGGCGAGCTCGGCGCCGATATCGCGGTCGGCTCGGCGCAGCGCTTTGGCGTGCCGATGGGCTATGGCGGCCCGCACGCGGCCTACATGGCGGTGCGGGACGCGCTGAAACGCTCGCTGCCCGGCCGCATCGTTGGCCTGTCGGTCGATTCGCGCGGTGAGCCCGCCTATCGGCTGGCGCTGCAAACCCGCGAGCAGCACATCCGCCGCGAAAAGGCCACCTCCAACATCTGCACCGCGCAGGTGCTGCTGGCCGTGATCGCCTCGATGTACGCGGTCTACCACGGCCCCGAAGGGCTGACGCATATCGCGCGCACCATCCATCGGCGCGCGGCGGTGCTGGCTGCGGGCTTGCGCAAGCTTGGCTTTGCATTGAAGAGCGAGGCGTTCTTCGACACCGTGACGGTGGATGTGGGTGCCAGACAGGGCGAGATCGTCGTCGGGGCGCACGCCGAAGAAATCAATCTTCGCCTCGGTGAAGGCACGCTCGGCATCGCGCTGGACGAGACCACGACACAGGCGACCGTTGAGGCGGTGTGGCGCGCGTTCGGCGGCAAGCTTTCCTATGCCGACATCGAGGTCAGCGCGCGCGAGACGCTTCCCGCCGTCCTGAAACGCGACAGCGCGTTCCTCACCCACCCGGTGTTCCACGCCCACCGTTCCGAGACCGAGCTGCTGCGCTACATGCGCAAGCTCAGTGATCGCGACCTCGCGCTCGACCGCGCGATGATTCCGCTCGGCTCCTGCACCATGAAGCTGAACGCGACCACGGAGATGATCCCGTTGACGTGGCCCGAGTTCGGCAATCTGCACCCGTTCGCGCCGTCCGAGCAGGCCAGGGGCTACCATTTGTTGTTCAGGCGGCTCGAGAAAGCGCTGTGCGACATCACCGGCTATGACGCGATTTCGCTGCAGCCGAATTCCGGCGCGCAAGGCGAATACGCCGGGCTGCTCGCGATCCGCGCCTATCATGAGGCGCGCGGCGAGCCGCATCGCAAGGTGTGCCTGATCCCCTCCTCCGCGCACGGCACCAACCCGGCCTCCGCCCACATGGCGGGCATGGAGGTGGTGGTGACCGCCTGCGACGCGCGCGGCGACGTCGATGTCGATGACCTCCGCGCCAAGGCGGAGAGGCATTCGAAAAATCTCGCCGCGGTCATGATCACCTATCCCTCGACCCATGGCGTGTTCGAGGAACACATCACGGAGATCTGCGACATCGTTCACAGCCATGGCGGACAGGTCTATCTCGACGGCGCCAACATGAACGCGCAGGTCGGTCTGTCGCGGCCCGGTGATTACGGCGCCGACGTCTCCCACCTCAACCTGCACAAGACGTTCTGCATTCCGCATGGCGGCGGCGGCCCGGGCATGGGCCCGATCGGCGTAAGAGCGCATCTGGCGCCCTACCTGCCCGGCCACCCCGCAACCGACGGCACGGTGCCGGCGTCCGTGGGGCCGGTGTCGGCGGCGCCATTCGGCTCGGCGTCAATCCTGACCATCTCCTACATCTACATCCTGATGATGGGCGGCGAAGGCTTGAGGCGCGCCACCGAGATCGCGATCCTCAACGCCAACTACATCGCTGGCCGCCTCGATGCGCATTTCCCGGTGCTGTACCGAAACGCCAAGGGCCGTGTTGCCCATGAATGCATCGTCGATCCCCGTCCGCTCAAGACCACGAGCGGCGTCACCGTCGACGATATTGCAAAACGCCTGATCGATTACGGCTTCCACGCCCCGACCATGAGCTTCCCGGTACCGGGCACGCTGATGATCGAGCCGACCGAATCGGAATCGAAGGCGGAGCTGGATCGTTTTTGCGACGCCATGATCGCGATCAGGAACGAGATCGCCGAGATCGAAAAGGGCCGCTGGAAGGTCGAGGCCTCGCCGCTGCGCCATGCCCCGCACACCGTGCACGACATCGCCGACGACGGGTGGCAGCGCGCCTATAGCCGCGCCGAGGGCTGCTTCCCCGCCGGCACGTCGCGCACGGACAAGTACTGGTGCCCCGTCGGCCGCGTCGACAACGTCTATGGCGACCGCAATCTGGTGTGCTCGTGCCCGCCGGTGGCGGACTACGCACAAGCGGCGGAGTGAGGCCCTTGTAGGACGGGTAGAGCGAGAGCGAAACCCATCATTATCTCCGCGGATGCGGCACGATGATGGGTTTCGCTGCAGCGAAACCCTCCTACGGTCGACGGTCGCGCGGTCGGGGCGCAACCAGCGCCGGACTCCAGCGCCAGAGGTTATCGTTGGTCAGGTGCGTGCCGCCCCACCAGCGGTCGATTGGATTATGTCGGCTGAAGTCTTCCTTTTGGGCGAGAACAGCCTTGCCGAATTCGGTGAGCGACAGCTCGCTTCGCAGGTAGGCTGCGTGCCGGTCCCGAAAATTTTCGCGATCGAGCGTGCGCAGTTGCTTGTCGAGGCCGGCCACGGCCGGCCGCGGGCCATGTGCAAGCCCATCCAGCAAATAGCCGTATTCCCACTCGCTGAAGATACGCGTTTGGCGCAGTTGGTAGAGATGGAAGAGTGCATTTGTCAGCGAGTAGCCCCGCGCGATCAACTCGAGCATCCGCATTTCCGAGGCGCCAAGCCCCGTCGAACTTGACGGCAGTTCTTCGAGCAGATCGATCAGGACCGGCCTCAGAAGCGGCAAGGCGCTCAAATCCTTGCTGAGCAGATGGAAGCAAGCTTCCGGTGTGGGCGATCGCCAAGCCTGCCAGACCGCGCTCGCCGTCGCCAATTCCCTTTCCGTGACGTCAACGGCCGGCGGGTCCCAACGGCCTAATTTGTCAAGCCCGCTCATCTCCAGATTGACAAGACGCAACTTCAACCTGCCAACGGTTTCGGGAAAAGAGCGGAAATAATCGAGCAGCCAGATCAGCTTCAATTGCGCTTTCGGCCGCGTATCGAACCATAGTTCGACAGCTTCGTATTGCTCGCAGAATTCGGCCAAGCTCAGATCACGGTATTTCCTGTTTTCGCTCCGCTTCCACTGGCCACCGGCCCAATCCGACCAATGTGTGGCTCCGTCGTGGCTGTGGCTTGCGGTGCGGGGACCTAGATGGGCTGCGAGTTCATTTGGCGAGGGTTGCGGTCCCCAGGCGAAGTCGAAAAAAGCCAAATCCAGCGCGAGGTCGGCGAAGTCATTCTCTATAAAGTCCGGCATCAACCAGCCGGTCAGGATCAGAGGCTTCATTGCTCACTCCGACAATACATACACACAACAAAACGGGCACTGAGGACGTCGGCAACTCAACGTCCGCAGCACCCGTCTGTCACGTTTCAGGCCTTAACCCCTGAAGCGTTTCTGAAACTTGTTACTCGTCCGCGGGCTCCTCGCCGTCGGCATCGCGCTCAGCGGGACCGGCGAGGATCTGCTCGGCGATCAGGCCGGAGTTCTGGCGGATCGCCGTCTCGATCTTGGCGACCATGTCGGGGTTGGCCTTGAGGAACGCCTTGGCGTTCTCGCGTCCCTGGCCGAGCCGCTGGCTGTCATAGGAGAACCAGGCGCCGGACTTTTCGACAAGGCCGGCCTTGACGCCGAGGTCGAGGATCTCGCCCATCTTGGAGACGCCCTCGCCATACATGATGTCGAACTCGACCTGCTTGAAGGGCGGCGCCAGCTTGTTCTTCACCACCTTGACGCGGGTGGTGTTGCCGACCACTTCGTCGCGCTCCTTGATCGCGCCGATGCGGCGAATGTCGAGGCGG
>Ga0081540_1003247_pt1 | contig 12931 bp, 14 predicted proteins | sample TabmetS2T1R1_FD_71024 | JGI IMG/M metagenome (GOLD analysis project Ga0081540, IMG submission 71024) | Tabebuia heterophylla rhizosphere microbial communities from the University of Puerto Rico - S2T1R1 | ecosystem: Host-associated > Plants > Roots > Rhizosphere ... | reverse complement strand
GGGGATGCCCCGGAGCTCCGCCTGCGCGTCCGCCGCATGCGCCTCGATCTCGAACCAGATCCTGAAGCGGGTCTGGGGCTCCCAGATGGAGGCCATTTCCGGGCGGGTGTAGCGGGGGATCATCGACGACTCCGGGCGAATTGTTTTTTACGCCGCGCTTTAGCAAATCTTGCCGGGCGAGGCCACCCGTACGGGGGCCGCGAGAGGGGAAAAGCCGGGGCCCTGGCCCGAATAAAAACCCGCTTGGGCCGCCGCTAAAGGTTGGCCAGCCCGCACTCGACGGCCAGGCGGACCAGTTGCGCGTCCGTGCGCATGCCGGTCTTGGTCTTGATCAGATAGTGGTAGTTCTGCACGGTCTTGATGCTGAGATTGAGGTTGGCGGCGATCTGCTCCGCCGTCGCGCCGCCAGCCAATTGCCTGAGGATCTCGATCTCCCTTTCCCCCAACTGATCGAGCACCGATCCGGACGGGGACAGGCTTTCCATCGCCAGAACGTGCGCGATGTCGTCGCTCATCGCATGTTCGCCGCGCGCCACGGCTCGGATCGCCTTGATGAGCGCGGCCGGCTCGCTGCTCTTGGTGACATAGCCGCTCGCCCCGGCGGTGAAAGCGGCCTTCACCAGCGCGGCCTCGCTGTGCATGCTGAAGACCAGGATGCGTGAGCCGGAGTGCCTCAACCGGATGTTCCGGATGGCTTCGAGGCCGCTGGCGCCGGGCATCGATATGTCCATGACCACGATGTCGGGGGTATGCGTCTTGAACGCGCGGTAAGCGTTGACCGCGTTGTCGGCCTCGGCGACCACGCGGAAGTCGCTTTGGTGCTCCAGGACGCGCCGATAGCCCTGCCGGACGACGGGGTGGTCATCGACCAGCAGGATCGAAATGCCCTTGGTCTGGGAAGCTGTCATCCGGGCACCATGGCGTTTTCGAGCGAAGCATGCCCCGGACTTGATCCGGGGGATACCGGTTTGCGCGAGCGTCACGCGGCGAGCGGAATCGTGGCGGCCACGCTGACGCCCCGCCGCGCGCGTGCGATGGAAAGCGAGCCGCCAAGCGCGGCTACTCTCTCACGGATCCCGGTCAGGCCGAAGCCCGCGGACTGTTCCACCTTGGCCGCGTCCCCGCCGCCGTCGTCCTCGACGCGGATCAGCAGCGCATTTTCCGTCCCCGTCCGCCGCTCGATCCGGAGCACGATCTCGCGCGCGGCGCTGTGGCGCAGCGAGTTGGTCAGGCATTCCTGGGCGACGCGGTACGCTGTCGCGGCAACGGTGCCGCGCACATCGGCGAAGTCGCCCTGCATATCGAGCTGGATCATCGGCTGCGCCGCATTCTGCGATCGCCAGCTGTCGACCAGGCTGACGAGGCAGGCTTCCAGCCCGAGTTCCTCGGCTGGCGGATGGCGCAAACGGTTCAGGGTACCCCGCAGGCAGGCCATGATGCGGTGGGTCGCCTGCGAGATCATCCGCGCATCCTGCGCGACATCGGTTGCGACATCGGTCTTGGCCTGCCCCCGCGCGCCGGTCGCTTCGATCATGCTGGCGAAGGCGAGAATGGCCGAAAGATTCTGTCCGAACTCATCGTGCAATTCGCGGGCGAGCGCACGCCTTTCGTCGTTGCGGATTTCAAGCAGACGCCGGGTCAGGACGGCGCGTTCTTGCGTGGCCTGCGCGAGGCGCTCCCCGAGATCGCCGACGGCTTGCCCGATCATGGCAAGTTCCATCGACCGGAAACGCGGCAGCGATGTCCGGTACTGTCCGTGCGCCATGCGTTGCAATGCGGCGACAATCCGCTGCGCCGGCGCCAGCGTATGGGCGATCGCGAGTGATGCGAAGAAGGCGATCGCCAGCGCCATCAGCAGCGCGACGTGGATGTTATCTGCGATGTGTTGCCAGGCCAGCGATATCGCGGCGTCCGGATCGGCGCTGGCCGAGACAGTACCTGCGGTGACGTTGCGCGTGCTGATCGACCGGGCCACCGCCGCGTGGGCGCCAAACAAGGTCTGCACGGCCGCGGCGAACCAGACCGGCGGCGACTTGCCGATCCCTTCGCTCTGGCCGCAGAGCGGCTTCTCGAACGCGCCCACCGGCTCGAACCGGACGCAAATTCCCGGCGAAATGAGCTTCATCGTCTCGATGGTGCGCCAATCGGACACCGGCATGAGATGTTCGCGCGTTCTGCTGCTGCGCAGCAGCAACTCGCGCCAGTAGAGCGCTTCCAGCGCCTGGGAGACACGTTCTGCCGATGCGGCTGTGGCCCGATCGACGCTGCGATAGGCATCGATGGTTGCCCAGATGGTCGCCGCGCCCAGACACAAGGCGACGACGACGAGCAGGCGGGCGACGAGTTGAAGCACGAGGCGCATGCGATCACTCCACGGCTTGTCGAGGACGCTAACAGCACCGCTATTTCGTTCCAATTGCAAGCCGGGGACGATGCGCAGATTGGGAAATTTTCCCAACGCCCCGCGGGCATATGTCTTTGGACCGCGCCCGCGGCCTCTGATCTAACGAAGGCGAGGGGCCTTTTAGCGGGCAGGCTTCGGAGCAGCAGCTTAAGGGAGCTAACGCAGCATGAGCGCCATTGGTGCCGAGACCGTATTACCCGGCACGGCCACTCCGGAACGAGGCGTCCTGCTGCTCTGGATGATCTTTACCGGGCTGTCGATCTTTGCCGTCTTCCTGCTGTGGCGGTACGGGCTGATCCATCTCATGGTCGCCTCCGATCGCACCTATATTTCGAGCCTGATCGCCGTTCTCTACCTCATCACCTGCGGCCATTGCTTCTGGCGGACGCGCGCGATCGCGCGGGAAGGCGAGGTCGCAAAAGGCTGTCGCGCCGTGCTGTCGGCGCCGGATGGCGCAAGGGCGCTCGAGGCCGATGCGCGCGGCCTGCCAGGCGGGCTGGTCACCGATCACATCCGCAGCCTGGTGACGAAGGCCAAAGCGCAAGCCGCCGGCCGCATCGACCAGACGCTGCTGTTGCGGACGCTGGCCGACCGGTTGCGCGGGTCCAACGGGTTTGGCGCATTCGTTTCCGACACGCTGATGAAGCTCGGGCTGCTCGGCACGATCGTCGGCTTCATCATCATGCTGGCGCCGATCGCAACCCTCGATGCGGCCGACAAGGCCGCCATGAAAACATCGATGGGCCTGATGAGCGACGGCATGGCGGTGGCCATGTACACGACGCTGGCGGGCCTGATCGGCTCCATCCTGGTCCGCATCCAATATTACATGCTCGACGCCGCGACCCAGCGGGTGTTTTCCGATGCCGTCATGCTGACGGAGACCCACGTCACCCCGGTATTGGAAAGCCGGCCTGTAGCGGAAAGTCTTGGAATGCCGCCATGATGGACGACTTCGGCCTCTATCCGCGCGAGGAGGCGTTCGACCCGCTCGGCGTGATGCTGTTCAAGGCGCTGCAGGTGATCGCCTTCCTGTTCTTCCTTGCGCTGCTCGCGGTCTCGCCGGATGCGAAGGACGGCAAGATCGATTCCAAGGCCGAATTCCTCATCACGATGGACTGGCCGGACAATCATCCTGATGATTTCGATCTGTTCGTGCAGGACCCCGCCGGCAACATCGCCTGGTACCGCCGACGCGAGGCCGGCTTCCTCACCCTCGACCGCGATGACCGCGGCGGCGCCAACGATTTCATCGTCGTCAACGACAAGAAGATCCTTTCGCCGATCCGCGAGGAGATCGTCACGGTGCGCGGCATCGTGCCCGGCGAATACACCGTCAACGTCTCGCACTTTCAGGCCACCACCGGACAGCCGGTTCAGGTCAGCGTGAAAGTTCAAAAACTCAATCCCGCCGCGCAGGTGATCTTCGACAACAAGCTGACGCTCGATCACACGGGCCATGAGAAGACGGCAGTGCGCTTCTGGCTCGACGCCGCGGGCAAGGTGATCGACGTCCAGGAACGGCAGAAATCGCTGATGGAGACGTTCCGTCGCGGCTGGGCGAACGGCGCCGATCTGGATCCGAAAACCGGCGTCAGGATGCCGCGCCGTGAGTAGCCTTCAGTCCGTCATCCTTACGCTTGCAGTCAGTTACGCGCTGATCGGCGCGCTGCTGCTCATCGTACTGGTCTATGCGCGGCTGCACTGGTCGGCGAAGGCGATCGCCGTCGTCGTGACCAGCGCATTCTATATTGCAAGCTTCGTCGGGGTACGCGGATTGCTGGGCTTTGCGACCATCGACAGGCTGCCTGCCGCGTTCAAATTGCTGCAGGCCCGAATCGTCGAACCGCACACACTCGAAGGCGATCCCGGCTCGATCTATCTGTGGGTCGAGACGCTGGACGACGGTAACCGGCCGAGTGGCATCCCCCGGGCCTACCGGCTCCCGTACCGCGACGCGCTCGCCGAAAAGACCGACAAAGCGATCAGCGAAATCGCCGCTGGACGTCCCCAGGGCGGCCGCGCCGCCGACTTCGGCACCGGCGAGGGCGGCTTGCTGGCGGCCGCCCGGCAATTGATCACGCCGAATACCGTCATCCAGACGGCGGGTGGCGATGCCTCCACGGGCGGCGAGCTGACGGCGACCCCGCGACCGGGCGACGAGGTGTCGTTCACGCCGCTGCTGCCGCCGCGGATGCCGCCCAAGGACGTCCTGCAATAGTCCGAAACGGGCGGTGACCAGGCGGACAGGCGCGTTCGGGGACATCGTGGACACTTTTTCGGCCCGCAATCAGCTGGGAAAAAGCGCAATCTCACGAATTATTGACTGACAGATATTGAAATCTGTCAGCGAGACATGCTATATCCATTGCCGACGCCAGTATTGGGTGTCACCCGGCTCGAGCGTTTTGGGCCCGGGTACTTGCAAAGGACTACTGCTATGACTGCCCATCTCATTCATCTGACCGCCCAAATCCAGCACTGGCTCAACCAGAGCGTTGCCCGTCATCTGGCCGCCCAGGCCGAGCGGCTGGAACCGGCGACGAAACATTAACCCGCCAAGGGGATTACCTAAGGGGATTTCCCAAGGGGGTTGCCCGAGGGAATTGAAGGGGGATTAGATGACCACCCGTTCCATCGTTTCGCAGGTGCGCGCATGAACGAAGTCGTGGTTCTGACCCCCGAACGGATTCTGGAGGTTACCGAGGACGTTTTGCGCCGCTACGGGCTGGCCAAGGCCACCGTGGTGGATGTTGCGCGAGCGCTCGATGTCAGCCACGGCAGCGTCTATCGTCATTTCCCGAGCAAGGCCTCGCTGCGCGAGGCGGTGGCCAAGCGCTGGCTCGACCGTCTCAGCGCGCCGCTTCAGAAGATCGCCGAAGCTCCCGGCCCGGCACCAGCCCGGCTGGAGAAGTGGCTGCGCACGATGTTTTCGATCAAGCGCGAGCGCATGGGCGACGATCCCGAGATGTTTGCGACCTACCTGGCGCTGGCCCGCGAGGCCTGCAAATCGGTGAGCTGCCACAAGGACTGCCTTGTTGCTCAGATCTCCGGAATCCTGGCCGACGGCGTGAAGCAGGGCGCGTTCGAGGTCGCCGACGTCAAGAGCGCGGCGCGCGCCATTTTCGATGCCACCAGCCGCTTCCACTATCCCGCGCATGCCGAGGAATGGCGCGAGCCCGGTGCCCCGGCGCGGATCGATGCGCTGCTGGCGCTCCTGCTTAGGGGACTCGAAGCGCCGCGCAAGCACTGACGATCCTTGTGACACCGAGCTATAGGTCAAGCCTTGTTCTTTCCAGGGCCGCGATGTCCTGTTTTGGGTAGAAGCGGCTGCGCCAAGATCAAGTGCCGAGGTCTCACGTTGAGCCGAAACGGAAAGTCGCCGGCTGTAGCCAGTGGCCGAGCGGTTGTGGCGCCGATCTGATATCCTGCGTCACGAGGGCTGGTCCATGCTCTCACTCGGAATGTGGCATGCGCAGCAACTGAACCAAGCGGATTATTGTTCGTTTTCGCGGGAGCGATCATGAATAAGTGTCTCCTGGTGACGATTCTTGTGGCACTCATCGGTACGGGGGCGGTTGCGCAGGCTCGCGCCAAAGACGCGCTCATCGCACGCGCGAAATCCTTCGAACTCGATACGCCCTACGTGCCGCCGCCAGGCGATCCCTTGACGCATCATGCCGCAGGATTTGCAAAGGTCATGTGCTCAGCCGTTTTCATGACCGGCCTTGCGCCCGATTTCGCGGCCAGCAATGTTGGGTTTTTCACGGCTCCCTACGGAGCGCGCGCGAAGCTCGGCAAGCCGGTCATCGATCGCGCCAACAAGGCGGTCCACGTCACGCTCCCTAACGGCGTGACCCGGACGGCCAAATATCTCGGGAGCCAGGGTTGCGTCACGTTGCCTCTTGGCGAGAGCGCCATGAATTTCAAGCCGGTCGCCGTCAAGAGCCGATTGCCCGATCCCGCGACCCAACTGTGGCCCATGGGCGATATGCTGCCGCAGGATCCGCTGCCGTCAGAGATCGACGCCGAGAAACTCAAGGCTGCCGTGAATGCCGCGTTCCAGCCGGCTGAAGGATTGACCGCGGCGTTCGTCGTGACGTGGAAAGGCCGCCTCATTGCCGAGCGCTACGCGGAAGGTGTGACGGCGCAGACGCCGCTCGAAAGCTGGTCCATGGGCAAGAGCGTTACGGCCGCGCTCTTTGGCATTCTGGTCAAAGACGGCGTCTATGATTTGGACCAGCCGGCACCGATCCCTGAATGGCAAGCGCCCGGCGACCCGCGCGCCAAAATACGCATTGCGGATCTCCTTCACATGTCGAGCGGGCTTCGCATCAGGGCGCCGCAAGATCCGGATTATGACCCGACGGGTCCTTACCCGGATCACGTCTATCTTTATACCGGCGGCATCAATTCCTTTCACTACGCGGCAACACGGCCATTGCAATGGCCTCCCAACACGGTCGGACGCTATCGCAACACCGATCCTGTGCTGATCAACTATCTGATCCGGCTCGGTGTCGAGAAAAGCGGCGACGAATATCTCTCATTTCCTCAGCGGATGCTGTTCGACAAGCTCGGCATCCGTACGATGGTGATCGAAACTGATCCGTTCGGAAATTTTCTAGGGCAAGGTTATGAGGTGGGCTCCGGGCGCGATTGGGCGCGGCTTGGCAATCTCTATCTTCAGGGGGGCATCTGGAACGGTGAGCGCATTCTCCCGGAGGGCTACACCACATTCGTCAGCACGCTTGCGCCCGCTTGGGCCGCGGACAATCGGCCGATCTATGGGGCTTTTTTCTGGCTCAACGGCGACGGGCAATATCCGGTCCCGCGTGATGCCTATTACATGGCGGGCGCTGGCGGGCAAACGACGCTGATCATTCCCTCGCACGATCTCGTCGTCGTGCGTCTCGGGCACTATCGGGGCGAATTGTACGCCGGTTCAGGCTTTAGCAAGGCGCTCGCGCTGTTAATCGAGGCGGTGCCAGAAGCACAAAAGGTCCGGGCCCAAGAATTTGACAACAGAGGGCGCAACGGGCCAAGCGAGGAAAGTAAAAATATTGAAAATCGTGTCAACGAGGCTATCGGCTCACCCGTTGGGAAATGAAACACCCATCGCCCGCCGGCTGGATCTGATCGCCTAACGGCCTGCAGGCGCACCCAACCTGATTGCACGTCACAAGCGGCGTGTTGTTTGATATCCATCAAGGCACGCGCAAGCACGGGCGCGATGATGGATGGGAGGAAAACGTGCGTCTGGCGATCTTTGCGGATATCCATGCCAACCGGCAGGCGTTCAGCGCGTGCCTCGATTTCGCGCGGGCACACGGCGTCGAACGGGTCGTGTGCCTCGGCGATATCGTAGGCTACGGTGCCGATCCGGAATGGGCGGTCGATACGGTCATGGGCCTGGTCGATGATGGCGCGCTTGCCGTGATCGGCAACCACGATCATGCGATCGGCACGCCGTCGGAGAACATGAACGCCGTGGCCACGGCTGCGATCGAATGGACACGTGGCAGGCTGAGCGTGGCGCAGCGGCGTTTTCTCGCCGCCTTACCACTTACACGGCGCGAGGACGATCGCCTCTACGTGCATGCCGAAGCCTCGAATCCGGCGCGATGGCACTATGTGCGCGATACGCCGGATGCCGCGCGCAGCATTGCGGCGACCGAGGCCCACGTCACCTTCTGTGGACACATTCACAGGCCGGCGCTCTATTCGATGTCATCGACGGCGAAGATGACGAGCTTCATTCCGATTTCCGATGTGCCGGTGCAACTGCTCGGCGGCCGGCGCTGGCTCGCCGTTCTCGGCTCGGTCGGGCAGCCGCGGGATGGCGATCCCGCAGCCTCGTTCGTGATACTCGATACCACCTCCCGCGAGATCACCTACTGCCGTGTGCCTTACGATGTGGAGACGGCCGCGGAGCGAATCCGCGCCAACGGCCTGCCGCATTGGCTGGCCGATCGTCTGCTGGTGGGGAGGTGACGGTGACAGCGAAGCCCGCAATCGCGCCCGGCGCGGAGCTGGACGGTTTTACGATCGGCGAGCGCGTCCACCAGGGCGGCATGGCAACGCTGTGGACCGTGACGCATCCCGGCATCCCGGTGCCGCTGTTGATGAAGGTGCCGCGGGTTTCCGAGGGCGAGGATCCGGCGGCCATCGTCTCTTTCGAGATGGAGCAGATGATCCTGCCGCGGCTGGCCGGTCCGCATGTGCCGGGCTGTTTCGGCACCGGCGATTTCGACCGGCAGGCCTATGTCGTCATGGAGCGCATTCCGGGCAAGACGCTGTATAGCCGCATCGACGAATTGCCGATCTCGTATGAAGAGGCGAGGGTGCTCGGCGGCAAGATCGCCACCGCGCTGGCCGATTTGCACCGGCAGAACGTCATTCACCACGACATCAAGCCGAGCAGCATCATGTTTCGGCCATCAGGCGAATGCGTGCTGATCGATTTCGGCCTGTCGCATCACAACCAGTTGCCGGACTTGCTGCAAGAGGAATTTCGTCTGCCCTACGGCACGGCGCCCTATATGGCGCCGGAGCGGCTGCTTGGCGTGCGCGACGATCCGCACAGCGACCTGTTTTCGCTGGGCGTGCTGCTCTATTTCTTCACCACGGGCGTGCGGCCATTCGGCGAGAGCGAGACGTTGCGCGGCATGCGGCGGCGGCTGTGGCGCGATCCCTATCCGCCGCGCAAGCTCAGGCACGACTATCCGCCATGGCTTCAGGAAATCGTGCTGCGGTGCCTGGAGATCGAGCCGGTGTGGCGTCATCCGACGGCTTCGCAACTGGCGTTCGAACTCGCCCATCCCGACCAGGTCAAGCTGACGGCGCGCTCGGAGCGGCTGCAGCGCGATCCGCTCAGCACGGTGTGGCGCCGCCGCTTCAACCGCGGCCTGACGTTGCCGAAGCCGAAATCCGATGTCGCGGCCCAATTGGCGTCGGGACCGATCGTGGTCGTCGCGCTCGATACCGAGGAGGGGTCGCCGGCGCTGAACGAGTGCCTGCGCCGGACCGCCGCGCAGCTCCTCTCGACATTGCCATCGGCGCGGCTCGCCTGCCTCAACGTACTCAAGCTCGGGCGGATCACCATCGACAGGACGCTCGACGAGCAGGGCAATAACAAGCATATCGACCGCATGGTCGCGCTCCGGCACTGGGCGCAGCCGCTGGAGCTCGACGAAAGCCAGCTCACGGTGCACGTGCTGGAGGCCGTCGATCCCGCGTCAGCGATCCTGGAGTTCACCCGGGTCAACCATGTCGATCACATCGTGATCGGCGCGCGGCAGAATTCGATGCTGCGCACCTTGCTCGGCAGCGTCTCGGCCAAGGTCGCCGCGGAAGCTGCCTGCAGCGTGACGGTGGTGCGGCCGCCACGGTCGGCGGTGGTCCCTCTGGGGGATGAAATCAAGTAACGGCGCGAACTTTCGCCGCCTATCCAGCGACAAATGCTCGTTCAACCGATTTATGCGCGAGACTTTCCATGACTAATCCGAGTGCAGCCCTCCAGCAGGAGCTCGACGCCGGCGAGCGGGTGCTGTGGAGCGGGCGGGCATTGCCCGACCTGAGGCTCGAATCCGGCAGTTTGAAGCATTCGGCATTTGGGTTCGTCTTCCTCGGCATTGCGATTGCCTCGCTTTTCGCCGCCGGCAAGGAAAGCACCGTCTTTCCGGCGCTATGGACGATTCCGTTTGTCCTGGTCGGCATCTACCACTTTGTCGGGCACTTCTTCTGGAGCGCGCTTTGCCGCCGCTACACCGAATATGCCGTTACTAATCAGCGCGTGGTCGTACGCTCGGGCATCTTGAGCAAGACGACCCAATCGATCGAATATCGCAAGATTCGGACGCTCACGCTGACGGAGAAATCCGACGGCAGCGGGACCATCCAGTTTGGTGAGAGCAACGCGGTCGATGCCGGCGAGGCCATAGCTTCCAGCGCGACGAGAATGGAAGCCGTTCCCGATGCGCGTTCGGTTTACGGCATCATTCGCAAGGCGTCGCAGCGCTTGATCTAATGCGTGTACTCATTGACGCGCAGATGTCGGTTTTTGAGGCCAAGCGGACAGGTTCCGCTCGATCAGGGCATTGCCGTTTTTGACTCAAATCGGAAATGAGCCATCCGGCCGCTTTCAAATCGATCAGACTTGCTGACCAATTGACGGACCTCTGACAAAAGCCGCGCCGTATGGTATTGTCGAGCGCGAAGGAGCGAGTTTCATCACGCTTCTCACCCGGCGCAGCAGCAATCGAAACAGCGGTGGACCGGCGCGCTTATGACGATTGCCACAAGCAACCCAGCAGCCAAACGCGTCTAACAACAACGGAGGATCAGCGATGAAGATCGTCGTGATCGGCGGCACCGGCCTGATCGGCTCGAAGACCGTCGCCATTCTGCGCCAGGGCGGCCACGAGGTCGTGGCCGGCTCGCCTAATACAGGCGTCAACACCATCACTGGCGAGGGACTCAAGGAGGCCGTGGCCGGCGCGCAGGTGGTGATCGACCTCGCCAACGCGCCCTCATGGGAAGACAAGGCGGTGCTGGAATTCTTCGAGACTTCCGGCCGCAACCTTCTGGCGGCGGAGCGCGCTGCCGGCGTCCGGCACCATGTCGCGCTATCCATCGTAGGAACCGACCGGAGCGACAATGGCTACTTCCGCGCCAAGGTCGCCCAGGAGAAACTGATCGAGCCCTCCGGCATCCCCTACACCATCATCCGCTCGACCCAGTTCATGGAATTCCTCGCCGGCATCGCCGCTTCAGCTACGGATGGAAACAAGGTCAGGATTTCGCCCGGCCTGTTCCAGCCCATCGCGTCGGACGACGTTGCTGCCAGCGTTGCCGATGTGGCGCTCGCGGCGCCGCGAAACGGCATCGTCGAGATCGCCGGCCCGGAACGAGCACCGTTCAACGAAATTGTTGCCCGCTATCTGAAGGCGATCGGCGACCCGCGCGAGGTCGTACGTGACGCCGAGGCCCGATACTTCGGTGGCCGGGTCGAGGAGAAATCGCTGGTGCCGCTGGGCGAGGCGCGCCTCGGCCGCATCGGTCTGGACGAATGGCTCCGCCGCTCACAGGCAAAAGCCTGATCCCGCATCGAAGGTACGCCTTCTCTGTCACGTGCGGGTCCCGCGCAACAAACGAAAGAGGCGACTATGACAATCAAACTCGTGGCGTTGGTTCTTCTGTGCCTGATGACCGGCACTGCGGTGGCTCAGGAGCCTAAGGTCACGTCACTCATGTCCAAGGATCTTCTGGAGAACCCCGGCAAGGAAGCTCTGATGATCACGGTCGAGCATGCGCCCGGCGGGGCGAGCGCTATCCACCGGCACAATGCACATGCGTTTGTGTACGTGCTGGAGGGCTCCGTCGTGATGCAGCTGAAGGGTGGACAACCGGTGACACTGACACCAGGACAGTCCTTCTATGAAGGCCCTGATGATGTTCATGTCGTCGACCGAAACGCCAGCGGCACCCAGCCGGCGAAATTCCTGGCGCTCTTGATCAAGGACAAGGGCGCCCCGGCGGTCGTGCCCGCACAGTGACTGTTACGGCAACCCAAGTACACGAAAGGTGGGGCAGTCAGCAGGAGGCACACATGAGCTTGGACAACACCTCACGCCCCGGCAGGCCGGGCCTCGACGAGTTGGTTCCGTCGCGCTACGCGCTGAAGGTCGGCGCGATTGACGTGCTGGTGGTCAGCGATGGGGTGCTGTCGCTGCCAGGCGCGATGTTGGGCCACAACGTTGACCCGGCCGTCCGGGCGGCCTGGCTGGAGAACATGTTCCTGCCGCCGGACGTGCTCGAGTGGGCGCTGAACGTGGTCGTGGTGCGTAGCGGCGGCCGGACCATACTCATCGACGCCGGGATGGGGGCGGAGTTCCCGGACTTGAAGCGATCCGGGCAGTTGCTCAAGCGACTGGAGGCCGCCGGCATCGATCTCGCATCCGTGACCGACGTGGTGCTCACCCACATGCACATGGACCACGTTGGCGGGCTGCTCGTCGACGGAGTGAGGGACCGGCTGCGTCCGGACCTGCGCATCCACGTGGCGGCCGCCGAAACCAAGTTCTGGGAGTCGCCCGATTTCTCCCACGTCTCCATGCCGCCGGGGTTCCCGGACGCGCTTCGGCGGACGGCCAAGCGGTTCTTGCACGAGTACCAGAGCCAGTTGCGGACGTTCGAGGAGAAGCACGAGGTGGCGCCGGGGGTGCTCGTCACACGCACTGGCGGCCACACCCCCGGGCACAGCGTGGTCCGCCTGGCATCCCGCAGCGACCGGCTGACGTTCGCTGGCGACGCCGTATTCCAGGTCGGGTTCGAGCATCCCGACTGGTACAACGGCTTCGAACACGACCCCGAGGAGGCGGCCCGCGTCCGGGTCCGTCTTTTGCGGGAGCTGGCGGCGACCGGCGAGCCGCTGGTGGCCACTCACCTGTCGTTCCCGTCCGTCTGCCATGTGGCGGTCGCCGGCGACGTCTTTCGTTGGGTACCGGCGCCCTGGGAGTACTGACC
>Ga0081540_1003246_pt1 | contig 12938 bp, 9 predicted proteins | sample TabmetS2T1R1_FD_71024 | JGI IMG/M metagenome (GOLD analysis project Ga0081540, IMG submission 71024) | Tabebuia heterophylla rhizosphere microbial communities from the University of Puerto Rico - S2T1R1 | ecosystem: Host-associated > Plants > Roots > Rhizosphere ... | reverse complement strand
CCACGGTGAGCGGCGTCGCGTCCTGCAGGTGCGTGCGGCCGATCTTCACCACGTCGACCCACTCGCGGGCCTTGGCCCAGAGGACCTTCGTCAGGGCCTCGATGCTGGGGATGAGGTGGTTGGCCAGCTCCAGCACCACCGCCACGTGCATCGCGGCGGGGAAGGTGTCGTTCGACGACTGCGACATGTTCACGTGGTCGTTGGGGTGCACCGGGGTCTGCGTTCCCAGCGTGCCGCCGGCGAGCTGGATCGCCCGGTTGGCGATGACCTCGTTCACGTTCATGTTCGACTGCGTGCCGGAGCCGGTCTGCCAGACGTAGAGCGGAAACTCGCGGGAGTGCTTGTTGGCGATCACCTCGTCGGCCGCGCGGTCGATGAGCTCGAACTTCTCCTTCGGGAGCCGGCCGATGTCGGCGTTCACCTTGGCCGCGGCCTTCTTGACGATGCCGTAGGCCCGGTACACCGCCTGCGGCATCCGGTCCTCGCCGATGGAGAAGTGATGGAGGGAGCGCTGGGTCTGCGCGCCCCAGAGCCGCTCGTGCGGGACCCGGACCGCGCCCATCGAATCGGTCTCGATGCGGTACCTCCCGCCCTCGATCACCGTCCCGGCCTTCTCTCCCGTCGTGCCGTGCGCCATCCGTCCGGGCCTCCTCGCGCCCGAGATGTCTCCTAACACCGGAACGGCGGTTCTACAGAAGCGGCCGGTAGATCGGGGTCCAGAAACGCGCGGCGATGGCCGACCGGACGGCGTCCTCGGAGCTGGCCGGGGCCATGCCCGAGTCCTGCGCCTCCCGCGCCACGGCGAGGGCGATCTCCGGGGTGAGCCCGAGCAGCTCCTCGAGGGGAGGGAGCAGCGGCGCAGCAGCGTCCTTCTTCGCCGGAGAGTGCGTCCCGAGCGCCCGCGCCGCCGCGAGCATCATCCCGTCGGTCACGCGCCGGGCACCGGCTCCCAGCACCCCCAGCCCGACTGCTGGGAAGATGTAGACGTTGTTGCACTGGGCGATGCGGTAGGTGACCCCGGCGTACGTCACCGGCGCGTACGGGCTCCCGGTGGCGATGAGGGCGCGGCCGTCGGTCCAGCGCAGGAGATCCGTGGGGGTCGCCTCGCAGCGCTCGAGCGGGTTGGAGAGCGGGAAGATGATGGGGCGCTCGACGCGCGCGGCCATCGCCCGCACCTCCTTCTCGCCGAAGAGGCCGCACACCGCCGAGACGCCGAGGAGCACCGTCGCCCCGAGTTGCTCCAGCACCGCCTGCAGCATCACCCGCCCGGCCTCGTCCTTCCGGAATCCCGCGAGCGACGCGGCGGGCTGGGCGTAGGCGCGCTGTCCGGGAGTGAGGTCGGGTTGACCGTCGTGGACCAGGCCGTCGCGATCGACCAGGAGGATCCGCTGCCGGGCGTCCTCGGGGGAGACGCCCTCGGAGCGCATCGCCTGGAGGATGTAGCCGGCCAGCCCGATGCCCGCGCTCCCCGCGCCGGCGATGACGATGCGCTGGTCGCGGAAGCGTCCCCCGGTCACCCCGAGCGCGCCGGAGAGCGCGGCGACGACCACCGCCGCGGTTCCCTGGATGTCGTCGTTGAAGGTGCAGAGCGCGTCGCGGTACCGCTCGAGCAGCGGCGCGGCGTGGTCGCGCGCGAAGTCCTCCCACTGGAGCAGCACTCCGGGGAGGACGCGGCGAACGGCGGTCACGAAGCGGTCGACGAAGTCGAAGTACGCGTCCCCGCCCACCCGCTCGTGTCGCCAGCCGATGTAGTCCGGCTCGGCCAGCTTGGCGGCGTTGTTGGTCCCGACGTCGAGGAGAACGGGAAGGGTGCGCGACGGCTCGACACCGCCGAAGAGCGTGTAGAGCTGCAGCTTCCCGATGGAGATGGCCATCCCGCCCGCTCCCTGGTCGCCGATGCCGAGCACCCGCTCCCCGTCGGTGACCACGACCGCGTCCACCTCGCCCCGGGGCCGGTTCTCGAGGAGCTGCTCGAGCCGGTCGCGCATGGGGTAGGGGACGAAGAGCCCGCGGGGCCTCCGGTAGATCTGCGAGAACTTCTCGCAGGCCTGCGCCACCACCGGTGTGTAGACCACCGGCACCATCTCGGTGAGGTGGCGGCGGAGCACCGCGTAGCAGAGCGTCTCGTTCGTGTCCTGGAGCGCCCGGAGATAGATGTGGCGCTCGAGATCGTCCTCCTTGCGCCGGTACGCCTCGTAGGCGCGGGCAGCCTGCTGCTCCAGCGTCTCCACCACCGGAGGGAGCAGCCCGTCCAGACGCAACCGCGTCCGCTCGTCCAGGGTGAAGGCCGTGCCCCGGTTGAAGATCGGGTCTTCCAGCAGCGCCACGCCCTGCGGGAGGGACTGGAGTGTGTCGGCCAGGGCCCGCATCGAAAGTCTCGCGGCGGGGACTCTACACCTCCGCCTCAGGGAGGGTGTGCCGGCCGGCACGTCCCCTGGATCCGGGTGCGCTCCTTGAGAAGAGGCGCAAGCGCTGCGCCGGGGGCCTCGTCGGGCAGCACGTCCATCGCCCGTTGCACGGCGTCCAGCGCCTCCTGGCAGTCGCCCAGGCGGGTGAGGACGACGGCGCGCGTGACGAAGACCCCCGGGTTCCAGGGGGCGAGCGCCTCGGCTTGCCGGAGGCTCTGGAAGGCCCGGGCCAGCTCGCCGACCCGCGCCTCCTCCAGCGCATGCGCGGTCAGTGCATCGACGTCGTCGGGGGCGAGCACCACCGCGTCGAGCATCGCCTCGCGGCGTCCCTCGACCGGGCCTCCGTCCTCGCGGAGGACACGGGCGAGGAGGACCGCCGCGTCGGGACTCCCTGGGTAGGCCTTTCGCAGGGCCTCGGCCCGGGCGAGGCGGCGATCGGGATCGGTCTCCAGATCCGCGAGCAGGACTCGAGGCAGCGGCTCATCGGGTGCGGCGCGGGCCGCGGCCTCGAGCTCCGCGCGCTGGCGGTCGGAGGGGACGTCGCCGGAGACGGCGCCGAGCAGCTCGGCGAGGGTGAGGTGCACTTCCCAGGGTGGGAGGGCCCGTTCCTCGACCTGGACCCGGGGAGGGGAGAAACGGCGAAGCTCGGTCGGAAGCGTTCCAACGTAGAGCCAGCCGCGCAGCGCGTCCTCGAGGCGCGCGGTGTCGAGGCCACGCCGGACGTCCGCCCACGCCGTGCGCCAGGCGACCCCACGATGGAGCGCCGCCTCCAGCGCACGCATCCGCGCCGGCTCCTCGGCACGGAGGAGATGTACCCAGAGGCGCGCCGAGCGGTAGATCTCCAGCAGCTCGGAGGGGCTCGCGCTCTCCCACGCCGCGGCCGCCACGGTGTCGAGCGGCATGAGGGTGTGAGCGCGCGCCTGCTCCACCTCGTCGCGCGAGAGGCCCCCGAGGCGCACCCGGCCGGCGTCGATGAGCTCGGCCGATTCCAGATACGAGGCCATGCCCTCGTCGAACCAGCGGGGAGCTCCCGGCATCCAGCGCCGGTCGAGCCCATGCGCCACCTCGTGGGCCAGCAGCTCGGGGTGGGGCGAGAGATCACCGAACGCGACGTCCGGGCCCGAGGCCACGATCAGCGGCCCGCGCCGGATGACGGTGGCGAACCCGGTCCACGGGGTGAAGCTTCGGAGCTCCGCCCGATCGCGAAGGACGATCGCCAGCGTGATCCCCGGCGCATCGGCGGCGTCGGCCTCCGACCAGACGGACTGCAGCGCGGCTCGCAGCGTCTCCAGCTGCTCGAGCGTGGTCCGCGCGTCGGGGGAAGGGAGGTCGGTCCGGAGCAGGAAGTGCGTGGAGCGGAGCTCGTGCCACCCGTCGAGCTGCGGCGGACGCGGACCGTGCGCGCACCCGACGAGGAGCAGGCCGGTGATGAGGAGGGCGCGCACGGAGAGCAACGCTCGACCTTACCGGACCGCGCGTCTGCGCCGAGAGACCGTGCGCTGCCCGGGGCCGCGTGCTCGCGGACGGACCGGGCGGTTCGCGGGAAGCGACCGCTCGCCCGGCACCGCGGACCGTCTTGCCCCCGCTCGTGGTGAATTCCGCGGTGGCTGAAAGCCTACTTGCCGCGCGATTGTCACCGTTGCCGGGCAAGGAACGGAGTGAAAGACCAGAGGAGACGATGACCCGCCCCGAGCCCAGCACTCCCGGAGCCCGCCCCATCCCCAAGGAGCCATCGCTCTACTTCAACCGGGAGCTCTCCTGGCTCGCCTTCAATGCCCGGGTGCTGGAGGAGGCGGCGGATTCCCACTGGCCGCTGCTCGAGCGCCTCAAGTTCCTCGCCATCACCTTCTCCAACCTGGACGAGTTCTTCATGATCCGGGTGTCGGGGCTCCACGAGCAGCTCGAGCAGGCGGAGGCCGAGCGCAGCCCGGACGGGCTCACCCCGCGGCAGCAGCTGGCCCGCATCCGCGAGGTGGTCCGCAAGCTCCTCAAGGACGCGACCGATCTCCTCGAGCGCCAGCTGCTCCCCGCGCTCGCCGAGCACGGGATCCGCATCCGCGACTGGAAGTCGCTGGGCAAGGCGGCCCAGGAGCGGGCCAAGGCGTATTTCCGCGAGTCGGTGTTCCCGGTGCTCACCCCGCTCGCGGTCGACCCGGGCCACCCGTTCCCCTTCATCTCCAACCTCTCGCTCTCGCTGGCGGTGGAGGCGGCGGACCCCGAGTCAGGTGAGCGGCGGTTCGCCCGCGTCAAGGTCCCGGAGATCCTCCCGCGCTTCGTGCCGCTGGAGCGCTTCTGCGAGAACCCGGACGAGGTTCGCCCCGGCGAGTTCCTTCCGCTCGAGGCGCTGATCTCCGCGAACCTCGATCAGCTCTTCCCCGGGATGCAGATCCTCGGCGTCCATCCGTTCCGTATCACCCGGGACATGGACATCGAGATCATGGAGGAGGAGGCGCACGATCTCCTCGTCACCATCGACCGGGAGATCCGGCGCCGGAAGTTCGGAGCAGTGGTGCGGCTGGAGGTTCACCCCGACACCCCGCAGCGGATCCGCGAGTTCCTGCTCTCCAAGCTGGAGATCGAGGAGGACGATCTCTACGAGGAGCCCGGCGTCCTCGGCGCCTCGGCCCTGATGTCGGTGGCCGCGCTGCCCCGGGCGGACCTCCACGACACCCCGTTCGTCCAGAACCTCAACCACGCGCTGGCCGAGGCGGCCGATCCGTTCACCGTCGTCCGGCTGGGGGACATCCTCCTCCATCTCCCGTACGACTCGTTCCAGCCGGTGCTGCACTTCCTCCGGCGCGCCGCCGAGGACCCGTCGGTCCTGGCGATCAAGATGACGCTGTACCGCACGGGCTCCAACTCGGAGATCGTCAAGGCGCTGATCGCCGCGGCGGAGAACGGCAAGCAGGTCGCGGTCGCCATCGAGCTCAAGGCGCGCTTCGACGAGCAGAACAACATCGTCTGGGCGCGGCAGCTGGAGCGGTCGGGGGTGCACGTCTTCTACGGCTCGGTGGGGCTGAAGACCCACGCCAAGGTCATCCTGATCGTCCGCCAGGAGGAGGGGCAGATCCGCCGCTACGTGCACCTCTCGACCGGCAACTACAACGTGACCACCTCGCGGCTCTACACCGACCTGGGCATGTTCAGCGCGGACCAGGGGCTGGGCGAGGACGTCTCCGAGGTCTTCAACGCGCTCTCCGGCTTCGCGAAGGTGGCGCACTACCGGAAGCTGGCGGTGGCGCCGGTGACGCTCGCGGAGACGATTCTCCGGAAGATCGCCGAGCAGGCCGAGCGCGCCCGTGCCGGCAAGCCGGCGCGCATCTACGCCAAGATGAACGCGCTGGTGGACCTGCCGGTGATCGACGCGCTGTACGCGGCGAGCCAGGCGGGCTGCGCGGTGGACCTCTGTATCCGGGGAATCTGCTGCCTCCGCCCCGGGGTGCCGGGCGTCTCGGAGAACATCCGGGTGTTCAGCATCGTCGGGCGCTTCCTCGAGCACTGCCGGGTCTTCGCCTTCGGCCCGACGGAGGAGGAGGAGCTGTTCCTCGCCTCGGCCGACTGGATGCCCCGGAATCTCTACCGGCGGGTGGAGCTGATGTTCCCGGTGGAGGACCGCGCGCTGCGCGCACGCATCCACCGCGAGGTCATCGAGCCTTCCCTGACCGACAACTGCCGCGCCCGGGATCTCCTCGCCGACGGGAACTACGTCCGGCGCAGCCCCGTCCCGGGTGAGCCGGTGCGCGACGCGCAGCTCATGGTGCTCGAGCCCCTTCTCCGGCAGCCGCTCCGCGCCGTGCCCGGCTAGCCCGCGAGCGGGACCCAGCCCTCGGACGGCGACGGCCGGGGGCCGATGCCCGGGACCTCCCGCCAGCGCCGACCGCGGGCGTCGAGCTCGAACCGGCGTCCCTGCTCGTTCCAGAACGTCCGGATGGGACGGCCACCCTCGACGCGTGTGTCGGCGCGCTCCATCCCGAAGAAGTCGCGCATCTCCAGAGCCTCGGCCTCGTCCGGCCCCTGCATCTTCCGCGCTCCCATGGCCGCTGCGGTGACCTCCTTGCGCCGGAGGCCTCGGGCTCACCGGACGCTCCGGCCCTGACCTAACGAGAGTGTCCGAAGGGCGCCGCGGCGTGACACTTCTTTGCTCGGCGCCGGCGGCGGGCCCAGCCGGGTGTCGCCGGTCGCACCGAACGCAACCGACCCCGGGACTGGCCCGCCGTCGAGCTTCTTCACTTGATCCGGAGAGGAGGACTGCTGGACGCCCGGCGTCCGGCCACCGCCGGCGATGGTGTTCGTCCTCGGGAGGGGTACTGTCCGGGCCGACCATGCGGCTCCACCTCGTCGACGGCACGTACGAGCTGTTCCGGGCGCACTTCTCCCGCCGGCCCTCCCACCAGGGGCCCGACGGAACGCCGCTCAAGGCGACGGTGCAGCTGGTCTCCTCGCTGCTGGCGCTGCTCTCCGATCCCTCGGAGCGCCCGACGCACCTCGCCGTCGCGTTCGACAACCCGATCCGCTCGTTCCGCAACGAGCTGTTCGACGGCTACAAGACCGAGGAGGGCGTGGACCCGGAGCTCCTCGCGCAGTTCGACGTGGCCGAGCTCGCCACGCGCTCGCTGGGCATCGTGGTCTGGTCGATGCGCGACTTCGAGGCCGACGACGCGCTCGCCAGCGGCGCCGCACGCTTCGCCTCCGAGGTGGAGCAGGTGCGCATCCTCACCCCGGACAAGGACCTGGGGCAGTGCCTCCGCGGCACCCAGGTGGTCCAGGTGGACCGGATGCGCGGGAAGCTGGTGGACGAGGCGGCGCTCAGGGCGCTGCGGGGCATCGGGCCCCGGAGCATCCCCGACTGGCTCGCGCTGGTCGGAGACACCGCCGACGGCATCCCGGGGCTCGCAGGGTTCGGGGAGAAGGGAGCGGCAGCGGTGCTCGCCGCGTTCGAGCATCTCGAGCAGATCCCCTCCGACGCGCGGGCCTGGCCCGACTCCGTTCGCGGCCGCGACACGCTCGCGCGCACCCTGGCCGAGCACCGCGAGGAGGCGCTCCTCTACCGGACGCTCGCCACGCTCCGCACGGACGCGCCCATCGACACGTCGCTCGCGACGCTCGAGCACCAGGGCGTCCCCCGCGAGCCCTTCGAGCTCTTCGCCCGCCAGGTGGACTCGCCCGGGCTCCTCTCGCGCGTGACGCGGTGGGCGGCGTGAGCGAGCAAGAGTCGAAGCTCCTGCCCCCGATCGACCCGGCCCTCGCCCCGCCACGGGCAGGCCCGTGGAAGCGTCTCCTCCGGCTGCTGATCTTCGTCCTCTCCGTCGGGCTCTTCGTCCGCGTGCTCTGGATGGCGGATCTGCGCAACGTCGCGCGGCTGCTCGCCGAGGTGGGCCCGCTCGCGCTGCTGGCGGTGGTCCCCTACGGCATCGCGGTGACGCTCGACACCGCCGGCTGGGCCGCCATCCTCCGTGGGCTCGAGGCGCGGGTCGCGACCTGGCGGCTGCTCGGGCTGCGTCTGTCCACCGAGGCGGTTCACCTGAGCTTCCCCGGTGGCCCCATCCTGGCCGAGGGCCTCAAGGTCTGGTTCCTCTCCCGGCGCTTCGGGATCGCCGCCCCCGAGGGCTCGGCGAGCCTCGCGGTGAAGAAGGCGCTCCAGCTCGGGACCGAGGGCGTCTATCTCTTCACCGCGGCGGTGGTCGCCGGCGCCGTGCTCCCCGAGGGCTCGGTGCTCCGGAAGGTGCTGTTCGGGCTCGGCGCGGTGATGACGCTGATCTCGGTGGGAATGGTGGCGGTGCTGCTCTCCGGCCGCGTCGCCGAGCGACTCTGGCGCCTCCTCAAGCGCGTTCCGCTGGCCCGGGTGCAGAGCTGGATGATCGCCCGCGAGGTCGCGTTCATGGACACCGACCAGCACGTGCGGGTCGTTCTCCAGTCGCACGTTCCGGGGCTGGCGGTCGCCTTCCTCTGGATCCTCGCCGGCTGGTTCGCCGAGGCCGGAGAGACCTGGGTGATCCTGCGGCTCCTGGGGGTCGACTTGTCCTTCGCCGCGGTGATGGCCTTCGAGCCGGTGGTCTCCTTCGCCCGCAGCGCCGCCTTCTTCATCCCCGCCGGCCTGGGGGTGCAGGACGCGGGCTACATGGCCTTCCTCCGGCAGGCCGGCATCCCCGACCCGGTGAACCGGGCGGCGGCCTTCGTCCTGCTCAAGCGGTTCAAGGAGCTGGTGTGGATCGCCGTCGGGTGGATCCTCCTCCTCGCCACCCGCTCCCGGGTCGAGGCCCGCGGCCGCACCCCCGGATCCACCCCGGAGGTGGAACGGGCGTCCTCCTGAGCGTTTGGCCGAATCCATGGTAGAGGTGGGCGTTCTGGACCGCGTCCCGAAGAAGACCTCAGTATCTTCGCGGGCTTGCAGGCCGGCCGGTCCGGGATGAAACACCTGGCGCGATGACAGCGAACGACACGAGGGCCGACCGCCCGCTGGAGGGCAAGGTGGCGGTGGTGACCGGTGCCCTCGGCCTGCTCGGCCGCGAGCACTGCCGGGCCCTGGCCGACGCCGGAGCGCGGGTGGTGCTGACCGACATCGACGGGGCGGCCTGCGCGCGGGTGGCGGCGGAGTTCGGCCGTGGCGCGCTCGGTCTCGGTGCGGACATCACCTCCGAGGCCTCGGTGAAGGCGCTGAGGGATCAGATCCTCTCCGCCGCCGGGCGCATCGACGTGCTGGTGAACAACGCGGCGATCAACGACAAGTTCGAGGACCCGGCCAAGGCGGCAGAGCAGTCGCGTTTCGAGGCCTATCCCGTCTCGCTCTTCCGGCAGTCGCTGGAGGTGAACGTCACCGGGACCTTCCTCTGCGCCCAGGTGCTCGGCAGCGAGATGGCCAGGGCGGGGCAGGGGAGCATCATCAACGTCTCCTCCACCTACGGGCTGGTGGCCCCGGACCAGTCGCTGTACCGGAAGCCGGACGGCACCCAGGCCTTCTGGAAGACCGCCGCGTACCCGACGACGAAGGGCGCGGTGCTGGCCTTCACCCGTTTCCTCGCCGCCTACTGGGGCCCCGCGGGCGTGCGGGTGAACGCGCTCTGCCCGGGCGGCGTGGAGGCCGGACAGGACGGGTGGTTCGTCGAGGCGTACTCGCGCCGCACCCCGCTCGGACGGATGGCCCGGCCCGACGACTACCGCGGCGCGGTGGTGTTCCTCGCCAGCGACGCCTCTCGGTACATGACCGGCGCCGCGCTGGTCGTGGACGGAGGCTTCACCACGTGGTGAGCCGCTCGCGTTCCGCGCCCCGCCGTGATGCCGCGGCCCGGAGGGTGCGGGCGCGTGCGTCCGCGCTCTCGCCGAAAGAGCTGGCCCGCCGTGCGGCGCGGCTGCGCCTGGTGCTGACCGACAGCGACGGCGTCCTCACCGACACCGGCGTCTACTACTCGGAGCGCGGCGAGGAGATGAAGCGCTTCAGCATCCGCGACGGGATGGGCGTGGAGCGGCTGCGGCATGCCGGGGTGGAGACCGGCATCGTCACCGGCGAGCGCTCCCCCTCCGTGCTCCGCCGCGCCGAGAAGCTGGGCCTCCGGCACGTTCTGCTCGGGGTGAAGGACAAGCTCGGGGCGGTCCGGGCGCTGTGCGCCGAGGAAGGGCTGACCCTGGACCAGGTGGCGTTCATCGGGGACGACGTGAATGACCTGGAGGTCCTCACCGTCCTGACGAGCCATGGGCTGACTGCCTCCCCGGCAGACGCCTTGCCGAGCGTGATGGAGGCCGTTATCCACGTGTGCTCCGCGCCGGGCGGGCACGGAGCGTTTCGAGACTTCGCCGAGTGGATCTTGGGCCACCGGGCGGCAGCACCCACCCCCAGAAGGAGTCGCCGTTCATGAACCAGGCCACGGTCCGTATCGGAGACCAGTTCGTGGGAGATGGCCATCCCGTCTTCATCGTTGCGGAGATCGGCATCAACCACAACGGATCGCTCGACCTCGCGCGCCGCCTCATCGACGGTGCCGTGCTCGCGGGCGCGGACGCGGTGAAGTTCCAGAAGCGCACGCCGGAGATCTGCGTCCCGCGCGATCAGTGGAACGTCATGCGCGAGACCCCCTGGGGTCCGATGACCTACATCGACTACCGGCACAAGCTCGAGTTCGGAGCCGAGGAGTACTCGGCCATCGACCGGCACTGCCGTGACCGCGGCATCCTCTGGTTCGCCAGCTGCTGGGACGAGGAGGCGGTGGACTTCATGGAGCAGTTCGATCCGCCGGCCTACAAGGCCGCCTCGGCCTCGCTCACCGACCACGCGCTCCTCCGGAAGATGAAGGACACCGGGCGGCCGCTGATCCTCTCCACCGGCATGTCCACCTGGGACGAGGTGGAGGGCGGGGTCGCCTCGGTCGGCACCGAGAAGCTGCTCATCGCCCACTCCGAGTCGACGTATCCCTGCCCCGTGCACCAGCTGAACCTCAAGGTCATCCACACCCTGAAGAAGCGGTGGCCCGAGGTGCCCATCGGCTACTCCGGCCACGAGACCGGTCTGCCCCCCACCTGGGCTGCGGTGGCCATCGGCGCCACGCACGTCGAGCGGCACATCACCCTCGACCGCGCCATGTGGGGCAGCGACCAGGCCGCCTCGGTGGAGGTCGGCGGGTTCGTCCGGCTGGTGACCGGCATCCGGGACATCGAGTCCTCGCTGGGCGATGGTGTGAAGCGGCTGCACGACAGCGAGCTCGCGCAGAAGAAGAAGCTCCGCCGGGTCCAGACGGCCCCGCCGGTGCCCGCTCCGGACCGCTCGTCGCTGAGCTAGGCGCGGCGGAAGCTTCCGGGTGATGCGGCCGCTTGCCGGGGTGAGCGAGCGGCCGTCCCGAAGCTGGTCAACGAGGTTCCCACGGGTTATGTGGCCCACCCTGACCCGTCGGCGTGTCATCCCCGGCCGGGGGGTGCTCGTCCGGAAGGGGAGCGCACGACGTGCCTCAGCAGACGAGCGTCATCGAGCGGATCCTCCTGCGGCTCGCAGCCTGGCAGCTGCGCGCACCGTGGACGGTCCTGTTCATCGGCCTCGTCTTCACCGGTGTCGGCGCCGAGCTCGCCCGTGGCCTCGAGCTGCGGACGCGCTTCGACCAGCTCCTGCCGGACGACCAGCCGTCGGTGCTCGAGCTCAAGCGGTTGAGCGAGCGAACGGCCGGTAGCTCCAGCATCTTCGTCGTCCTCGAGGGTGGCGACCGCGAGAGCCTCCGCGCGCTGGGCGCGAAGCTCCTTCCCCCGCTCCGGGCCATCGGCGCGCCCTGGGTGGTGAGCGCCGAGGACGGAGTCCAGGTCGCCCGCGACTTCCTCCTCCCGCGCTCCGGCCTCTTCGCCAGCATCGACGACCTCCAGCGGCTGAACACCGAGCTGGACAGCCAGCGGAAGAAGGCCGTGGGCAAGGCGCTGTCACTCGGGCTCGACGACGACGAGGAACAGCAGAAGGCCCCCACCTTCGCCGAGCTCAAGGACAAGTTCCTCGGCGGCAAGTCCGCCACCCTCGAGGCCGCCAAGGACCGCTACCCCGACGGCTTCTTCCAGTCCAAGGACGGGAAGACGCTCGTCGTCCTGGTCCGCACCGGCATCACCACCGGCGAGCTACAGAGGTCGCGGGAGGCGCTGGCCAAGGTGCAGGCGGTCGTGGCGAAGACCCTCCCGGACGTCGGCTCCCAGGGAGTGAAGATCGGCTTCGCCGGCGACCTGGTCACCGGCCTCTACGAGTACGGCGCGATCCTCGACGACCTGGTCCACGTGGGGACCATCGGCGTCGTGGCCATCCTCGGCGTCATCTTCATCTACTACCGCCGGTTCCGGGTGCTGGTCCCGATGGCGGTCACGATGTTCGCCGGGCTGACCCTCACCTTCGGCCTCACCCGGCTGGTCATCGGCCACCTCAACGTCATCACCGGCTTCCTGGTGTCGATCATCGCCGGGAACGGCATCAACTTCGGCATCCTCTACGTGGCCCGGTTCCTCGAGGAGCGAAGGCGGGGCGCCGACCTCGACACGGCCATCCGGCAGGCGCACCTCGCCACCTGGGTGGGAACGCTCACCGCCGCGCTCGCCGCCGCCGCCGCGTACGGGAGTCTGGCCGTCACCCAGTTCCACGGCTTCAAGCACTTCGCGTTCATCGGCACGTCCGGGATGCTGCTCTGCTGGACGGCGACCTACTTCCTCGCCCCGGCGGTGCTGATCCTCCAGGACCGGCGCTGGCCCATCCACGGCTCGAACACCGGAACGAACTGGTTCCAGCGCTGGCGGCAGAAGACCTCGGCCTACGAGCGGCCGTTCGTCTTCCTCGTGTCGCGCGCGCCGCGGACCGTTGCCGTGCTCTCGCTGGTGTTCGCCGCAGCGGGCGCGGTCGCCTTCGGGCTCTGGCTCAAGGGCGATCCGATCGACTACGACATGCGGCACATGCAGAACGACCTGGGCGGCGGCAAGGAGCTGTACCGGGTCGCCGCGCGGGCTGCCGACGTGCTGGGCAACAACACCGAGAGCGGCATGGTGGTGCTCGCCAACTCCCCCGAGGAGGGGCCGATGCTGAAGCAG